>Ga0213875_10002288_pt1 | contig 11602 bp, 11 predicted proteins | sample BarmaccomBMRX_R8_FD_160105 | JGI IMG/M metagenome (GOLD analysis project Ga0213875, IMG submission 160105) | Root-associated microbial communities from Barbacenia macrantha in rupestrian grasslands, the National Park of Serra do Cipo, Brazil - RX_R8 | ecosystem: Host-associated > Plants > Roots... | reverse complement strand
CTCAGCGCGTTGCTGATGCTCGCATCGCCGTTTTTTACGAGCGGTCGGGCTTCGATTCTTCCGTCGATTGCAACCGATCAGGAGCTGCATACTGCTAACGCGTTGACTCAGACGACCACGTGGCTGACGTTAACCATTGGCGCCTTTCTAGGCGGGACCAGCGTCGCGGCTTTCGGTTACCGGATTGCGTTCGTATTCAATTCGGTGTCGTTTTTCTTTTCCGCCTTGTGCATTCTGCAACTGCGCTCGGTACACGGGCATTTTCGCGCGGCGGGGCGCAGTTTGGACGAAACACAGGTCGCGCGGCCATGGCGCGAGTACCGTGAGGGGCTCACGTACATGATCGCCACGCCGCTGATTCTGGGAATTGGTTTGCTCGCAGTCGGCTGGGCCACCGGCGGCGGCGCAGCGCAAGTACTGTTCACGCTGTTCAGCGAGATGGTCTTCAATCGCGGCGCGCGAGGCCTCGGCGAACTGTGGGGTACGGCGGGATTGGGGCTGCTCGCGGGCTCGGTGCTCGCGAACCGCTTAGGCAAGAGTCTAAGTTTCCGCGGTTATAAGAATGTTGTGTTCTTTTGTTACTTAGTGCATGGAGGCGCTTACATCGTGTTCAGCCAAATGCGTAGTTGGGGCTGGGCGCTCTTGTTTATGGCAGTATCGCGCTTCGGTGTGGCGATCAGCTCGGTCTTGAATTGGTCAAATTTGTTGAAGCACGTCGAAGATCGTTTTCGAGGGCGCGTGTTTTCGACGATCGAAACCATGAGCTGGTCGACGATGATGCTATCGATGTTAGCGGCCGGGACGGCCTCCCAGCATTTCAGCATTCGTGCGATCGGCGCGACTTCGGGAGTTTTAAGCGCTTCGACGGCATTATTTTGGGGGTGGGCAAATTGGCGCGGCAAATTGCCCGAACCGGCGTTGAGCGAGGACCAGGAGCCGGTGGAAGTTCACGGCGATCCGACGGCCTGACGGCTACAGCATGCTAATGACGGCGACCTTGATGGTATCGCCTTGGATGTTGCCCGTCGCAATGACTTTGAGATCGTCTTTGCCGGGCGTGTTTTGTAGAAGCCCCAGCACCTTTTTGTTGCCGCCATCATCGAATTTGAAGAAGTGATTGTCCGTGGTGATGATTCCGTAGCCGTCGCGAACGTAGTTCTTCGCAAGCGAACACTCTCGGCGGTTTTTAAGTGTCTCGGCGCGGCCGTTCTTGAGCATGTCAGCGGCGCAATTGCGATCGATAACGACGCCCTGTATTTCCGCAGATTTTGCGCTGCAGGCGAGCGCGACGACAAGGAGAATGAGACGGGGCTTCATGCAGGCAATTTTCGCACCGATGGCACAATCTAATAAGAAAGTTGGACGCGGCAGCGATGGCAGATGATCAAGCGGCGCAAGTTCAAGACCATAACATACAACAGCAGCCGGTGCCCGCCGCGCCGGGTCCGCAGGCTGGGCAAGGGCCGCAGCAAGCTTCATCCCCGCCTAGCGACGACCCCGATGCGCGGCGGGTGCGCAGCCCGAGACGCAAGCGCAAGGTTCGGCTGATCGTATTGGCCATTCTGGTGGTGGCAGCGATCGCCGCGATTCCGATCTATGCATATTATTCGGTGCGCGAGTCGACGGATGACGCCCAGGTGGATGGTCACATCGTTCCCGTGAGTCCCCGAATCAACGGCACGATCGTCGCAGTACTGGTGGACGACAACCAGGAAATCAGAGCGGGCCAGGATCTGCTCGAGTTGGATCCGGCGGATTATCAGGTCGCATTGGAGCAAGCGAACGCGCAGGTGGCGACTGCCCAGGCGAACACGGTGGAATCGAGCGTCAACGTGCCGATTACCACCATCAACTCCGGCAGCCAAGTGAGGACCAGCGTGACGCAGCAGCAGGGGGAATCCGCCGGTGTGGCCTCGGCGGAACAAGCTGTCGATGCGGCGCGCGCGCGCTTGACGGCGTCGAATGCCTCGCTCGTCCAGAATCAGGCGAATTACGTAAAAGCGCAGAAAGATCTCGCGCGGTTCAAAGACCTGGTGTCGAAGGACGAGATTTCGAAGCAGGAATATGACGCCGCGGTAGCGGCGGCGGAGGCAAACGCAGCGCAGGTGGATGCTTCGAAAGCTGCAATTGTGGAAGCGGAGCATAACTTGAGTCAGGCGACCGCGCAACTCGACGAGGCGAAAGCGCGGCTTGCGACCGCTGTTGTGCAGAGGCGCCTCAGCGAACAGATCAAGCCCAAGCAGGAGGCCGTCAGCGAGGCACGATACAAACAAGCCCAGGCGCAGGTCCAGCAACGACAGGCAGATCTCGACCAGGCGAAATTGAACATCGGGTACACGATTCTTCGCGCGCCCGTCGATGGCGTGGTGAGCCGCAAGACGGCCGAGCCAGGATTGCAGGTTTCGCCGGGCCAGCAGTTGATGGCGTTGGTACCGCTCGACGACATCTGGGTAACCGCGAATTTCAAAGAAACGCAGCTAAAGAAAATGCGCGTTGGGCAATTGGTGGATATCAAAGTGGATGCATACGGCGGAAGCCGTCATTACAGAGGACACATCGACAGCATCGCGGGTGCTTCGGGCGCGCGGTTTAGCCTTTTGCCGCCCGAAAACGCAACCGGGAATTACGTGAAAGTGGTGCAGCGTATTCCGGTCAAAATTGTGCTCGAGCCGGGGGAGAATCGGGATCACCGTTTGTTGCCCGGCATGTCTGTGGAGCCCACAGTGCTGCTAAATAGCGGCACAAATAACGCCACGTAGTTTGATGGCGCAGAACCAACAGTCGGCGGCCGCCGAACCGCAGTGGCGTCCGAAGTTCAATCCGTGGCTGATCGCGTTGACGGTAACTCTCGCGAGCTTCATGGAGGTGCTCGATACTAGCATCGCGAATGTCGCCTTGCCTCATATCGCGGGCGGCCTTTCAGCGAGTGAGGACGAGAGCACGTGGGTGCTGACCTCGTACCTGGTGTCAAACGCGATCGTTCTGCCGCTGAGCGGCTGGCTTTCGTTTCTCCTTGGGCGCAAACGCTTCTATATGACGTGCGTGGCGATGTTTACGGTAAGCTCGTTCGCTTGCGGGATCGCGCCGACCCTGGCGCTGCTGGTGTTGTTTCGCGTGCTGCAGGGGGTCGGCGGCGGCGGATTGCAACCGAGCGAGCAAGCGATTTTGGCCGACACCTTTCCTCCACGCCAGCGCGGGATGGCGTTCGCCATTTACGGTGTTGCGGTTGTGACGGCTCCGGCCATCGGGCCGACGCTCGGCGGATGGATCACGGATCATTCGTCGTGGCGCTGGATTTTTTTCATCAACATTCCCGTGGGCATCGTATCGCTCATCTTGACGAGCTTCATTCTGGAAGACCCGCCGTATTTCGTCCAGGAACGGGAACAGAGACTGCGATCCAAGTTACGCGTGGATTATTGGGGCATTATATTCGTCGCGATTGGGCTTGGATTTTTGCAGGTGGTTCTCGACAAAGGTGAGCGCGATGATTGGTGGGCTTCCAATTTCATCCGTGTGAGCGCGCTACTCGCGGCAGCGGGGCTGATTCTCGCGGTGTATTGGGAGTTGACGCGCAAAGATCCGGTCGTCGATCTGAGCCTGCTTCGGGACCGAAATTTCGGATTTGCGGCGTTACTCATGTTCATGGTCGGTGTGGTGCTGCTCGGCAGCACGGTGCTGATACCCCAATATCTGCAGCTTGTGATGGGCTATTCGGCCACCGCGGCCGGAATGGCCCTGTCGCCGGGTGGGTTGCTTGTAATGTTCATGCTGCCGTTTGTGGGCTTCATTCTCGGAAAGGTCGAGGCGCGGTGGGTGATTGCAGTTGGGCTGGTAATCACGTCGTTCGCGCTCATTCACATGACCACTTTCGATACCCTCATGGACTTCAGGCACGTTGTCATAGCACGTTGTTTCCAGGCCGCCGGATTGGCGTGCTTGTTCGTGCCGATCAATACGGCGGCATATGCGTTTGTGCCGCGAAACAAGAACAACGCTGCATCGGGGCTGATCAATCTCGGCAGAAATGTCGGCGGGAGCGTGGGAATTTCGGTCGTTACGACATTGCTGGCGCGGCGGGCGCAATTCCATCAGACCCGGTTGGTCGAGAATGCCACGCCGCTGAATCCGTTGTTCAACCAAGCGGTTCATGCCGCGTCGCAAGTGATGGGACCCGCGGCTCCGCCCAACTCGCCGTATGCGCTGATCATGCGAAGCTTTGAGCAACAGGCGAATACGCTGTCGTATATCGATTGCTTTTGGTTGATGGGGATCGTGTTCGGTGCACTTACACCGGTGGTGTTTTTAATGAAGAAGACAGCGCCCGGGCGTGCCGCGGCCGCGCATTGATTTCCGCGTTAGACTAACCAACAGATGGACGAAGGCACCAAACTCGTGATCGCGACGATCATGCCGACATTTGCGGTACTTGTCGGCATTTTGGTCAACAACCGCCAGATAGATTCACTGCGAAACGAAATGCGGAGCGAGATTGCATCTCTGCGAAATGAAATCAATTCGCTTCGTGCCGAGATGAATGCCCGCTTCGCAGCCGCTCATGAAGCGCTGCTGCGGGTCGAGGGCGTTCTCGATGCTCGGCTTAAGCACCTCGAAGAAAACCTCCGCTAGTTTCGTTCGCGGATCCGGCCCGCTATTCCGCGCGAGCGGCGACCGCCTGCGGTCGAATAACTGGTTCTTGGCGCGACGTTTCCAGGCTGACCGGCAGGCTGAAATAGAACGTCGATCCGACACCTACGGTCGATTCAGCCCAAATGCGGCCGCCGTGGCGTTCCACGATCTTGCGCGCGATTGCGAGACCCATGCCGGTGCCCTCTACACTGCCTTTATGTAACCGCTGGAACAGCCCGAAAATGCGCTCGGCGAATTGCTGGTCGAAGCCTTGGCCGTTGTCGCGCACAGAAAAGCGCCAGTCGGTCGATTCGCGATGGGCCTCAATACGGATCACAGGCGGCTCTTTGCGGCGATATTTGATCGCGTTCGAAAGCAGATTCTGCAATAACTGCAGGAACTGCACCTGATCCACGACGAGCGCCGGCAACGGCCCGTGTTCGATGTGCGCGCCGCTTTCGCGAATGGCGACCTGAAGGCTGGTTTCGGCGTCCCCAAGAAGTTTCTCAAACGCGACCGGGTCGGCCGGGTGCCCCGATTTGCGCAGCCGGACCAATGCGAGAAGGCCGTTAATTAAATCTGTCATGCGGCGCGACGCAACGACTATATAGTCGATAAATTCATCCGCGTCTTGATCGAGCCGGCCTTTGTATCGCGCCGCTAACAATTGCGTGAAGCTGGTCACCGTCCGAAGCGGCTCTTGCAAGTCGTGACTCGCGACGTAGGCGAACTGCTGCAGTTCCTCATTTGAGCGCTGCAACTCGCGCGTTCGCTCCTCGATGCGGTGCTCTAGTTCGTCGTTGAGCGCTGCTATTTGTTCGTGGGCGTCGTCGCGCGCCCGGATATGCGAGACAAGGGCGTTGTACAGCCATGCGAGTACTACCACCGTCACCACGGTGCCGATAAGAAACAGCCCGAACGCCCACCGGGCAAGTCGATGCTGCTCGTCGAGATATGCGCGCTGCTTTTGATTGAGCTTGATGTGCAAATCGTCATATATGCGCCGGATCTCGTTCAAGGTGTTTTGCGATTCGGCGATGCGGGCCGGATCGAACGCCGACGCGCCGCCGCGGCGATTGTCGGCGAGCGTTTGATCAGCCTCTTGAAACCGCTTGTTCACCTGCGCGATCAACCTCTGTATCTCGCCCGTCAATTCCGGGACCTCCTTCGCATTCGTCAAGCAGGAGTGAATCTCACGCGGCAGCCAAGCGGTCGCCTGCTCGAGCGGCAGCAGGTAGTGATCGTCATGTGTTAGCAAGTAACCGCGCTCGCCCGATTCGGCGTCCTTCGCCAATGTGCGCAGCCTGCCGACATTTGATGACAAGTTTTGTACTTCGAGCAACCTGGTATCCGTATGCTCGGACGCGACGGTGAAGACGAAAAACAGGACGGTGAACGCGACCGGAACCATGAAGAGAAAGGTCAGGCGCCAGCGCGTCTCCTTGTGCTTCGTCAGGTTCATGACTGCGGGACCAACTCCTTCGCGGGCATCGTGATGGCCTTGGCGTGCAGCTGACGCAATAGCGAGCGTTCGAATTCGTAGTACGGCAGGTGTTTGGGGGCGTAGTATTGCGCGCTCGAAATGTGTGCCAGCGCATCCGGGATTTGGCGGGCCGTGATGCGCTCGGCCGCGCGCAAGCGGTGCATGAGGTAAGCCGGTGCGATGACGTCGAAGTCGACCTGGCTGAATTTCGGGCGGGCCAATCGAAGATCGTTACGGAATAACACGTCGAAACACGCGGAGCTTGCGAGTGTCACGTTTCGGAGCCGGGGATTAGAGAATTCGCTAAGCTCCATGGTTCGTCGCTCCCATGCTTCGGCGCTGGCCAAATCGCCGCGATCGATCGCCCACAGCAGGATTGTGTGAGCATACACCAAGCACATATCCGTTCGGCCCGACGCCTTCGCAAGCGTGCGAATTAGGCGGTCAGGATAATCCCGAGGCCGGAGACCGGCGATTTCAAGTTGCGCGATTAAGTGATAAAGAAGGATTTGCTGCGCTTCCGGCGTATTCCGCATGAGCGCCAGGAACAGGCACGCATCGTTGCGCACCTGCGCTCTGGGACTGTTGGGAATCAGGCCGAGAAAGAACAACAGAAAGCTCACTTGGGCGAAAAAGTTGATGAACGCGGAGGGCCACTGCGCTAAGGGGACGTGAAGCGAGATCCACCCGGCGCAAACGCCGGAAGCGAGGGTCGCCGCCGGACCTGCTGCGACGACGACGACCATGCGCTTGCGCCAAAAGTCCCGTTTGCGCGGGATCGCCGTGACCGAGCCTGAAAATAGCGCTTTCGGCCTGAATTGCATCGTCCATTTGCGGTGCGCGCGCGTGAATCGGAATGGGCCCAGGGCACCGCCTAAGATTTCGAAATCGAGCAAAATGGCAGCCAGCAGGTGTCCGAATTCATGCACAACGATGGCTGCAGCAACGGCCGCAAGCAGCGCGCTCAGGCCGGTCCGATCGCTCAGCTTTACGGCTTGAAACAACCCGGCGAGCCATCCGGGTCCCAGCGTCTTCGCAGTGATCGCGAGCGCTAGACCCATGAAAAGCATGTGCCAGGAAAATTGTGAGCTGTGGCGAGGGCGATCCGCCATTGCGGACGAGAGGCGTGGGAGGGGTGGATCGACACTCTCGGCCCGCGCGATGTTCATGTATTAAATATCGTCGCAAAGCCGATTCTTCGGTAGACCATGCCAAGCCCTGCCGGCTGTTACACTGAATCGAAAATCGCGCGGTTTTTTGGGCGCATCACAGTAATTTCGATGGCAATTCAGACGCTTTTTGGCTCGGCTTCGACGGAGCCTAACTTATTCGAGCGCCTCAAAGCGGGCGTGCAGAAGACGCGCTCCGGCTTGGTTGACCGCCTCGAGGACGTGCTCTCGGGTAAGAAGCAGATCGACGCTGCGCTCCTCGAGGAATTAGAGTACACGCTCATTACAGCCGACCTCGGTGTACGGACCGTGAACGATATTTTGGAGCGCATCCGCCAGCGTGTGGACCGAAAAATGCTAGGCGACGCGGCCGAGATTCGGAATCTCGTTCGCGAACAGATCATGGAGGTGCTCCGCGCGTCCGAGACCCCAATGCACGTTGTAAGTACCCCGCCCGCCGTCTTGATGATTGTGGGTGTGAATGGGACGGGGAAGACGACGTCCATCGGAAAGCTGGCGCAGAGGTTTTTGGGCGAGGGCAGAAGCGTGCTCTTGTGCGCGGCCGATACGTTTCGCGCCGCTGCCATCGAGCAACTGGAGATTTGGGCGCAGCGCGCGGGTGTAGAGATGATCCGGCAGAAGGCCGGCGCAGATCCGAGCGCGGTAGTTTTCGATTCCTTGCAGGCGGCGAAGGCGCGGGCCGTGGATTACGTGATCGTCGATACGGCCGGGCGGCTGCACACGAAAGAAAACTTGATGGCGGAACTCGAGAAGATGCGTCGTACCTGCCAGCGCGTTGTACCGGGCGCGCCGCATGAGGTATGGCTGGTGCTGGACGCGACCACTGGCCAGAATGGCGTCGAGCAGGCGCGCAAATTTACTGAATCCGCGGGCGTGACGGGCATCATTCTGACGAAGCTGGATGGAACGGCAAAGGGCGGCGTGGTCGTTGCGATCGCGCGCGAGTTAAATCTGCCGATCCGATTCGTGGGCGTTGGCGAGAAGATCGGCGATTTGCTGCCGTTTGAGCCTGATAGGTTTGTCGCCTCTCTCTTTGATTGAGACTCGGGGATTGAAGCTCGCCTGATCTTGCTATGCCCGACTTCATGGACGAAGCGCTTGAGCTCGCTGCGCGCGGTCGCGGCCAGACAAGCCCGAATCCAACCGTCGGCGCGATAATCGTTCGCGATAACGAGATTGTCGGTCGCGGGGTCCATACATGGGCGGGTGTGGATCATGCCGAAATTCTCGCTCTGAAGGAAGCGGGTGATGCGGCGCGAAGTGGAACTCTGTATGTGACGCTCGAGCCGTGTGTGCATCAGGGCCGCACGGCTCCGTGCACGTCGGCGATTCTCTCGGCGGGGATTGCGCGCGTAGTCGCGCCCGTAGAGGATCCGAATCCGGCGGTGCGCGGCCAGGGGTTCGCGGAGTTGCGGCGGCACGGCATTGTTGTTGAAATCGACGATAAGTTTGCGGCCGAAGCCGCGCGGCTGAATGAGCCCTTCATCCACTTCATGACCGCTGGCCGGCCGCTTGTGACGGTGAAGTCGGCTTTAACGCTGGACGGCAAGATCGCGGCGCCTCAGGACAACGTCGGTTGGATCACGAGCGCGACTGCGCGGGCCGATGTGCAGCGTGTCCGGCATTTTTCCGACGCGATTCTGACCGGGATCGGGACGGTGCTCGAGGACGATTGTTTGCTTACCGATCGCTCGGGATTGCCGCGGAGCCGTCCCTTGCTGCGCATAGTGTTGGATTCTCAATTGCGGATTCCGATCGAATCGAAGATGGTTGCGAGTGTCGAGCGCGATGTGGTAATCGTTGGAACCTCAGCGGCATCGCCGGCGCGGCGCAGAGCGCTCGAGCACGCGGGCGTGGAGGTGCTCATCGCGGATGGTACCGGCGGGCGAACTGCCATTGATCAGGTGATCGCATATCTCGCCGAGCGGCGTTATCTGTCGTTGATGGTGGAAGCGGGAAGCAAGGTGAATTGGGCGATGCTTGAGTCGGGTATCGCGGACAAAATTCTGTTCTACTACGCGCCGAAGATTCTCGGTGGGCTTGAGAGTTTGCCCGTTGCCGGCGGAAAGGGACGCATGCGCCGGGCCGATGCGCTTTTATTTGACCGCGTGACGCTGCATCCGATTCCGCCGAATGAATTCGCGGTCGAAGCGTACCTCGTTAGGAATTAGCCGCGGCATGTTCACCGGAATTATCGAGGAGTTGGGAAAGGTAACGGAGTTGGAGCGGCATAGTGCGGGTGCGCGTCTGAGTGTTGCGTGCTCCGCCGTTCTGTGCGATGCGACTTTGGGCGCGAGTATTGCCGTCAATGGAGCTTGCCTCACGGCGGTCGAGCTAACGGAACGCAGTTTCGCCGTGGACTTAGCGCCTGAAACGCTGAGCCGAACGAATCTCGGCGGATTAAATCCGGGAGCGCCGGTCAACCTCGAGCGGCCGTTGCGCGCGACCGGACGTCTGGACGGGCATTTCGTCCTCGGCCATATCGATGATACGGGCGAAGTGATATCGCTCGCGGAATTGGGCGATGAGAATCGCTGGCTGCGCGTGCGCGTGCCGGAGCGGCTGAGCCGGTATGTGGTCGAGAAAGGGTCGATCGCTGTGGATGGAATGAGTCTTACAGTCGCAGAAATCGATCGCAATGTGCTCGGGTTCGCGATCATTCCGCATACGTACCGGAACACGACCGTTAAGAGCTATTCCGTAGGCTCGCGCGTAAATATCGAGGTGGACATTCTGGCGAAACACCTCGAGAAGTTGACTGCGTTCCGTTAGAGTGGTCGACGTCCCATTGACCAGGTATGAGAATAGATCCATACTAGAGAGTATGAAAATTGGGGAACGCGGTCAGGTGACGATTCCGAAAGAAATTCGTGATCGGTTTGGTCTCGGACCCAAAACGGAAGTGGAATTTCGGGTAGCGGGCGACAACATTGTCTTGAAAAAGGCGCCTGAGAAACTGAATCTCGCGAAGTGGAAAGGCCGCTGCGGCGACACGTTCGCAAAGCTTGGCTATTCCTCGGTCGACAACTTTATCGATGACCTCCGCGGTCGATGATCACGGCTGTCGATACCAATATCTTTCTAGACATCCTGGTTCCCAACGAGCAGTTCTTTCGAGTTTCGGCGCAGGCGCTCCAGGAAGCCGCAGGAGCAGGCTCCCTGGTAGTCAGCGATATCGTCTACGCAGAGCTTTGCATTCACTTCGAAACTCAGCGCGAATGCGATCTCTTCCTCGAAAGCAATGAGTTTCGCGTCCAGGCATTAACACGCGAAGCACATTTTCTCGCGAGCCGCGTATGGCGAATGTATCGACGGCACGGGGGAAAGCGGATCAGAATTCTTCCGGATTTCCTGGTCGGGGCTCACGCTCAGAGGCAGGCTACGCGATTACTATCGAGAGATCGCGGTTTTTATCGGAAGCTTTTTCCATCGCTGCGTCTGGTTGACCCAACCTACTCAAAAGAACGAAACGGAGGGTGATCCCCGTCGCTCGAACCCCGCTGGTTAACGGCAGGTGCGCGGGGTCGCGACCGCCAACCACGCGGGGTGGTCGAGCGCTTGGTCTTCCCCCGCGATGCGGATAGCTTTTGTGTTCGGCGGGGGATGAATCTGCCAGAACATCCAGTCTCTTGCGCCGCGCTGGAACGGGGCTGAAGCGATCGTGGCGTTTGTATCGGCATCGAGAATATTCAGCGAGATCCCAGTGGTGGTCGTGCCATTCAGGATGGGCACGATGACGCAGCCGTTTGCGGGGACCCCGACCGCAGAAGACGTGATGCGGCCGGATGGGGCAGCCGTCGTTTGCCAGCTCGAATAAAACGGTCTTCCAGGCCCGGGCTCGAACACGATGCCTGAAGGCAGTTGATTTGCTCGCCAGATCGGGTCCATTTGCCACGTGACGCCGCCGATGGGAGGCCCGGCGTCCGTCTGTGCTCTCGCGCCGTCTGCCGGCACGGCTGCGGAGCCCTCGATTCGAAGCAGTTGATGCTTGCGGACGACCCAGGCCGCGATCGATTTGCATGGGATGCGCAGGTTTGCGAAGCCAACCCACCCGAACGAGGACGGAATGCGCGGGGATGTGAGCACCGGCGGGAAGCCGGCGCGCAGTTTTCGGCCGAATCCAACGATTTTGCCCGCCTCGTTGGTGAGCAAGATGTCGCCCGTTGCGCCGCTCAGAAAGGATTCGTCTGCCCATCCGGCAAGCTCGACGCCTCCGACCACCGGGAACGTGTACGTGATCTCGCCCGAAATGGACTCCTTCGCGAGCGATGCGAATTGCGTTGCGGAACGGCCAAGCCAA
>Ga0213875_10002287_pt1 | contig 11602 bp, 11 predicted proteins | sample BarmaccomBMRX_R8_FD_160105 | JGI IMG/M metagenome (GOLD analysis project Ga0213875, IMG submission 160105) | Root-associated microbial communities from Barbacenia macrantha in rupestrian grasslands, the National Park of Serra do Cipo, Brazil - RX_R8 | ecosystem: Host-associated > Plants > Roots... | reverse complement strand
TTAGTAGAACCAGGCTGGAATTGAAACTTTCCACTCCTCCTGCGCCTCCGCACGGATTGCCGCTTTTAGTAGAACCAGGCTGGAATTGAAACCTGTAGCCCCAGACGCGGGCGGCGGCCAGGTATGCCCTCTGGCTTTTAGTAGAACCAGGCTGGAATTGAAACCCAGACCCGCCAGAGCCAGGATATTGGTTCGGCGGCCTTTTAGTAGAACCAGGCTGGAATTGAAACATTGTATAAAGCCCTCCCCCGGTTGCAGGTAATATATTTGCTTTTAGTAGAACCAGGCTGGAATTGAAACTTTGCTATTCATGACTCTCCTCCGTCTCAGCGGGCCTTTTAGTAGAACCAGGCTGGAATTGAAACTCGCCCGCTCACGCAGTTCGGCGACCTTCAGACTGTCCAGCTTTTAGTAGAACCAGGCTGGAATTGAAACACCGGATGCTGTACGGCTACAGCCGCGCCGCCGGGGACTTTTAGTAGAACCAGGTAAAGCGCCGCCCGCGCACGGTTCTCTTCGTCTTTTAGTAGAACCAGGCTGGAATTGAAACCGCTGGTGCGAACAGCCGAGGCCGTGACTCACATCTGTTAAGGAGATGTCAGTATGGCTAGTGTATGGAGTGAACCCCTCGGGTGAGACGATCAGTTAAGGTGTGATCGTCTGGCTCTTGTCTCGCGTCTCTGTCCAGGCTTTCTCGAGCTGGTCTTCGAACTCGGCGGGCGGCAGGTAGCCCAGGCTCGAATGCAGACGCTTCCGGTTATAGACGGCCTCCAGGAAGTGGCCGATCTGCGCCCTGGCGTCGGCTAAGTTCTCGTACTCGCTCAGGTAGACCTGCTCGTACTTGAGCGTCTTCATGAAGCTCTCGGCCTGGGCGTTGTCGTAGGGGTTGCCCTTGCGGCTCATGCTGATGGCGACACCGTTCTCTTTGAGCAGGGCGGTGTACTCGCCCGAGGCGTACTGTACGCCGCGGTCCGAGTGATGCACCAGGGGCCTGCGCTCCGTCAGCGCCATCTACAGGGCCGACGTCGCCAGCGCCGCATCCAGGCGGCGGCCCAGGGACCAGCCCAGGCAGCGGCGCGAGCAGGCATCGAGGACGACAGCCAGGTAGATGAACTCGTGGCCCAGGCGGATGTAGGTCAGGTCGCAGACCCAGAGCTGGTCGGGGGCCGTCACGTCCATGCCCGCCGCCAGGTTCGGGTAGACGGGCAGCCCGTGGTCGCTGTCGGTGGTCGCCACGAACCGCCTCTTCCGCAGGCACAGCAGGTTGTCCTCGCGCATGAGCCGCAGGACGCGCTTGTGGTTGGCCTGGACGCCCTGCCGATGCAGTTGCTTGGTGATACGGCGGTAGCCGTAGCAGGAGCACTCCAGCGCGACGCGCTGGATGTGTTCGCGCAGCGCCGCATCTGCGGCGGTCGGCTCAGGTGCCGCCAGGCCACGGTAATAACAGGCGCGGGAGAGGCCTGCCATCTGGCACAGGTTTGAGAGCGAGCCGCCTTGGGCCGCGGCCTCCTGGATCGCTCGGCTCATGGCTTTGCCTCCTGACGCTGCTGCTCCTGGATCGCCAAGACTTTTTTTAAGAAGCTGATCTCGACCGTCTGCTGGCCGATCAGCCGCTCCAGCTCGGCGATCTTGGCCTCCTGGGTGTAGGCATGGCCGTTGCCCTGAAAGGCATTCTGAGCGTACTGCTCGTGCAGGCGCTGCCACTTGCCGATCAGGTTGGGGTGCAGGTCGTGCTCACGGGCGGCCTGGGCGATGGACTTGCCCGCCTGCACTTCGCGCAGCACTTGCTGCTTGAACTCTTTGGTAAAGGTGCGTCTCTTGAGGCTCATGGTCGGTGGCTTTCCTTTCGGAGTATACCACCTTAACTTTTTGTCTCACTAAAGGGGTGCAGTCCATATCATCGCTTCTTTTAGTAGAACCAGGCTGGAATTGAAACAACACGGTAGATTGGGCGCAATGCGGGGGCACACTGCTACAACTTTTAGTAGAACCAGGCTGGAATTGAAACATGGGATTGCTTGCACGCCTGCCATGACCCGCGCCCCTTTTAGTAGAACCAGGCTGGAATTGAAACGCGCACGTCCCGCGCCGGCACGTCCCGCGTGAACCGCCCGTCTTTTAGTAGAACCAGGCTGGAATTGAAACGTGGGGCAAGGGCGGGAGCGTCCTGCTCATTCTGGCAGCCTTTTAGTAGAACCAGGCTGGAATTGAAACTAGCCTCCGGCCTCGCCGCGCCCTACTATGAGGACGCCGTCTTTTAGTAGAACCAGGCTGGAATTGAAACCCATCTCAGTAACCCGCCTGCGGAGCGGGCCCCAGCACCTTTTAGTAGAACCAGGCTGGAATTGAAACAATGCCTTGCCGGCACTAAGCGCGGCGATCAATAAAGCGACTTTTAGTAGAACCAGGCTGGAATTGAAACAACCGTTATGGCTTATGGATAGGGTCAACGCCGGAATATTCTTTTAGTAGAACCAGGCTGGAATTGAAACAATGCCATCTCCCCGAAGTTGGCGATGAGCCAACGACAGCTTTTAGTAGAACCAGGCTGGAATTGAAACGCAGGACTGGGGAGGGTCATGATGATATGCCTGTGTGAGTCTTTTAGTAGAACCAGGCTGGAATTGAAACCTGGGGGAGTGGGGGCCGTCGAGCCTGGGGGCGGCTCCTTTAGTAGAACCAGGCTGGAATTGAAACTGTGGACGAGGTGACGCGCGCCCCCAACGACCGTGAGCTTTAGTAGAACCAGGCTGGAATTGAAACAGAGCGGCAAAAGTTCGTCCAGGGCATCCTGCGCTTCAATTTATAGGAGGACCAGGTTGGAATGGAAATACTGATTAGGGCCTTGTCAAAATACGATTAGGCGAAGGCGACGCTTGGTTGCCCCAGTTGCCCGCGCAGGTAGTCCGAGAGCAGGCCCTTCTTGATCTGATGCACCGTCCGGTGCGTGCGGTAAGCCAGGTCCTTCAGGCACACCCAGACCGGAACGCTGGCGCAGACGTGGTCGCGCCGGGAGCGGCCCCGCCTGGGAGCGGTTGAGGCGGCACTCGCGGCGCTCGATGCCCGTGAGTTGCTTCTGCTCCCGGTGAAACTCTCGACCTTCCAGCGGCGGGCGCTCTCCTTTTGAGCCCCCGCCGTGTCGCCCTGAGTGTCATCATTGGTGACGTCTTACGCAAAAACAATTGAGAAAGCCCTACTGATTACACAAAACCAACAAGGGCAGGCCAGGGGCGAAGGCGGAGAGGCGTGCCGAGAGTACGTTCTTCCGGATGTTCTTCGGCGCGCGTGATAAAGAGATGGACGGGTGCGGCGGCCCGGGAGATCCCGGGCCGCGCAGGAAAGGCGCCCCGGCGTGTCGAACACAGCGGCAGGCCGAGGGAGGCGAAGCGCGGCCCCGGGGCGCACGGGCCGTGACGATCCGGCCCCGGAAGCCTGGCCGGGAATAAATTCCGCCGATCATCGCCGGCGGCCGAACCCAAATGGCCTCGCCGCCCGTTTCACGTGTCAGGCCCCCACCGAACACGGCCCGGATGTCGGCTCCCGGGGGGCGGAGTGCAGGGCCCTACGGCCCGAAGCGAGGTCAGTATGACCGCTCCCCTTCGGAACCCGCAGGACGAGTTCCGACCAAGCGCGGACGAATTTCAGGCCGGCCCCGATGGACCGCGGGTCGGCGGGTTTGAGTGGGTGGACCTCGAGGGCGTCCGGCCGAGTGAGGCCGCCCTCCGGCTCGCGCCCGGCGACTTCGCGCTGAAGCGCCAGGTCCTGCCGATCGAGATCGACGGCAACACGCTGGTCGTCGCCATCGGCGCGCCCGAGTCGCTGGCCGCCGCCGACGACCTGGGCGTGCTGCTCCAGATGCCGACCCGGGCGGTCCTGGCCGCGCCCGCGCCGCTGCGGCAGAAGATCGAGGACATCTTCCTGGAGCGGATCCTGGCCGACCTGCCCGCCCACCGCGACGAGGGCGCCCGGGTGCCGGAGGCGGACGACGCCACCGACCTGGCCGACCTGCAGAAGATGGCGGGCGAGACCGCCGTGGTCCAGATGGTCAACCTGATCTTCGCGCAGGCGGTCCGGGACGGGGCCAGCGACGTCCACATCGAGCCCTACGAGCGGCAGATGAAGGTGCGCTACCGCGTGGACGGCATGCTGCGCGACGTCATGGGGCCGCCCAAGCGGATGCACGCCGCCGTCGTCTCCCGCCTCAAGATCCTGGGCGAGATGAACATCGCCGAGCGCCGTCTGCCGCAGGACGGGCGCATCAAACTGGTCATCGCCGGGCGCAGCGTGGACGTGCGCGTCAGCATCGTGCCGACGGTGTTCGGCGAGCGGGCCGTGATGCGCATCCTCGACAAGGGCACGGCGATGCTGGGCCTGGAGGAGTTGGGGATGCGCCCCGACACCCTGGCGCGCTTCCGCCGGACGATCCGCGCGCCCCACGGGGTCATCCTGGCGACCGGCCCCACGGGGTCGGGCAAGTCCACGACGCTCTACGCCTCCCTGCAGGAGATCTGGTCCCCGACCACCAACATCCTCACCATCGAGGACCCCGTGGAGTACCAGGTCGCGGGCATCGGCCAGATCCCCGTCCGGCCCCAGATCGGGCTGACGTTCGCCAGCGGCCTGCGCAGCATCGTCCGCCAGGACCCGGACGTCATCATGGTCGGCGAGATCCGTGACTACGAGACGGCGGAGATCGCCATCCAGGCCGCCCTCACCGGCCACCTGGTCTTCAGCACGCTGCACACCAACGACGCCGCCGGGGCCGTGACCCGCCTGCTGGACATGGGCGTCGAGCCGTACCTGGTCGCCTCGTCCCTGATCGGGGCCGTCGCACAGCGCCTCGTGCGCCGGGTCTGCCCGGCCTGCGCCGAGCCGGACGCGCCCGAATCCGAGGCCCTGGAGTCGCTCGGCATCACCGGGGCCGACTGGGCGGGCGAGCCGCCGTTCCGGCGCGGGCGCGGCTGCGACAAGTGCCTGCACACGGGCTACAGGGGCCGGGTCGGCCTGTACGAGATGTTCACCGTGGACGAGCCGCTCCGCCGCCTGACCGTCGCCCGCGCCGCGTCCTCGGAGATGAAGGACTACGCGGTCCGCGAGCACGGGATGCGGACCCTGCTGGGGGACGGCCGGCTGGCGGTGCTGGCGGGCCGGACGACGATCGAGGAGGTCGCGCGCGTCTGCGCGCGCGAGTCGATCTAGGGGGATCGGATGGCCCAGCAGACCTTCACCTACACCGCCCTGGACGCCGCCGGCACCCGCCGCGCCGGGATGCTGGACGCCGACAGCCCCGAGGCCGCCGTGGCGCGGCTGGCCGCCGAGGGGCGCTACGTGCTCGAGATCGCCGTGGCGGGCCGCGCCCGGCCGCAGGCCCCATCGTCCGGGGCGGCCGCCACGGGGCGGGTGCCCTCCCGGCAGGACCTGGCGCTGTTCACCCGCCGCCTGGCCGACCTGGCGTCGGCGGGGCTGCCGCTCGACCGCGTCCTCCAGGTGGTCGCGGAGCAGTCCGAGAGCGCCGCCCTGCGGCGCGTCGCGGAGGAGGCGCTGGCCGACGTCCGGGGCGGCCTGCCGGTCAGCCAGGCGCTGGCCAAGCACCCCCGGTACTTCGACGGCGTCTTCACGCAGACCCTGCGGGCGGGCGAGGCGAGCGGCCAGTTCGGCGAGGTCGCGGGCCGCCTCGCCGACTACCAGGAGAAGGAGGTCACCCGGCGCGGCCAGATCGTGGGCGCGCTGGTGTACCCCGGCGTGCTGGCGGCGACCGCGCTGGGGGTCATCGTCTTCCTGATCACGTTCGTGCTGCCGCGCCTGTCCGGGGTGTTCGCGGACATGGCGGACCAGCTGCCGCTCTCGACCAAGTTGCTGCTCGGCGGCTCCGACTTCGTCACGCACAACGGAATCGTCCTGGCCCTGGCGCTGGCGGGCGGGCTCGTCGGGCTGCGCGCCTGGTTCGCCACGCCCGCCGGGGCCGAGGCGCGCGACCGCCTCCTGCTGACCGCGCCCGCCATCGGGCCGGTGGTGCGCAAGGCGACGGTCTCCCGCTTCGCCCGCGTGCTGGGCACGCTGGTCTACGGCGGCGTCCCGATTCTGGAGGCGCTGGAGATCGCCGGCCTGTCGGCCAGCAACCGGGTGGTCCTGCGGAGCGCGCGGGCGGTCGAGGCCGAGGTGCGGGCCGGCCGGCCCATCGCCGAGGCCATGCGCGACGCGGGCGCGTTCCCGCCCGTGCTGACCCACATGGTCGCCGTCGGCGAGGAGACCGGCGACCTGCCCCGGATGCTCGGCCGCGTCGCCGACAGCCTGGACTTCGAGGTGGACACCGGGGTCCGCCGGCTGGTCGCCCTGCTCGAGCCGGTGATCGTGCTGACGATGGGCGTGGTCGTCGGCTTCGTCGTCCTGTCCGTAATCCTGCCCATCTATCAGGCCCAGAACCTGGTGAAATGATATAATGACATGCTGACACCCAACCCGTCCCGCGCCCGCCGCGCGTTCACCCCGCGCGCCCGCCGCGCGTTCACCCTGATCGAGCTGCTGGTGGTCATCCTGATCCTCTCGATCTTGGCCGCCCTGATCATCCCGCGCCTGGTGGGCCGCACCAGCGACGCCAAGATCGCCAAGGCCCGGAGCGACATCGCCACCATCAGCAGCCTGCTCCAGCAGTACCGCATGGACAACGACCGCTACCCGACGACCGAGCAGGGCCTGGCCGCCCTGCGCGTGCGGCCCCCCGACGCGCCGAACTGGAAGGGGCCGTACACCACCAAAGACGTCCCGCTGGACCCCTGGGGCAACCCCTACGTCTACCAGACGCCCGGGCCGGACGGCCAGGACTTCCTGATCACGTCCTACGGGGCCGACGGCGCGCCCGGCGGCGACGGGGACGCCGCCGACATCACGAGCGACCAGTGAGTCGCCCCGGAGTGAACCGCCATGAGCCACCCTGTCCGCGGACGCTGGGGCTTCACGCTGGTGGAGGTCTCCCTGGTCGTCTTCCTCCTGCTGCTGATCGCCGCCGCCGTCGTGCCGAACGTGTTCGCCCTGCTGCGCGCCCGCCGCCTGGCGGACCTGGAGGGCCGCGTCGCCCGCCTGCCGGCCGAGGCCCGCAGCGCGGCGGTGCGCGAGCAGGTCCCGGTGCGGCTGCGCGTGGACGGGGACACACTCGTCCTGGAGACCGTCGCGGCGGACGGCACGGCCGACCCGATCCGGCAGGTCGCCCTGGGCGACTCCCTCGCGGTGGACACGGTGCAGACGAACGGCCAGGCCGCCGACGCGGGGCCCTGGCGCTGGACGGCGTACCCGGACGGCAGCAGCGACGACGGCGGGATCACCTTCGTGGAGGGCGCGAAGCGCCTGTCGCTGGTCCTGCCGGCCCACGGCGACTCGCGCTGGATTCGGGGCGACCTGCCCGACCAGGACGCCGACCAGTGGCCCGCCGGCTCCCTACAGCCGCACGGCGCGTCCGGCGCCCCGGGCGCCCCCGCCACATCCGGCGGCACATCCGGCGCCGCCCCGGGCGGGTCGGCGCCCTCGGCAACGCCATGAGCAGGCACGGGAACGTGAATCGCGGCTTCACACTGATCGAGGTCCTGGTGACGACCGTGCTGGTCGGCCTCGCCGTCGTCGGCGTCCTCACGGCCATTCGCGCGGTGGGCGTCACGGAGACGCGGGTGCAGACCGCGGACCTGCTCCAGCGCCTGGCCGCCGAGAAGCTCAACGACCTGCGGCTGCTGCCCGATCCGGGACAGGCGGCGGCCGGCGGGGACTTCGCCGACCGGGGCTACCCCGACGTCACCTGGGAACTGGCCGTCGAGCAGACCGACTCCGACGCGCTGGTGCGGGTGACGGTGACGGCCTCGCGCGCCGGGGCCTCCCAGGAGTTGACCACGCTGATGTACCTCCGGCCGTCCACGGGGGCGGCGGGTGGCGCCCCCGAAGGGACGGCGCCATGAGGCAGGGCGTGAGCCAGCGAATGAATTCGCCGACGACATCGCGGCGGGGTTATTCACCGTCTCCCCTTCGGGGCGGCTCCCGCCGCCTTCAGGCGGGCCTGACGCTGATCGAGCTGCTGGTCGTGATGGTCATGACGGCCCTGCTCGCCTCGGCCCTCGGCTATGCCTTCACGGCGACGCTGACGGTCCAGCGGCTCCAGGACGAGCGCCGGGCCGGGCGGGACCGGACGGACGCCACCGAGCGGGAGATCACGCGCCTGCTGCAAGGGGCGCGGCTGGCGGACGCGCCGGCACCCGCCGCGCCCGGCACGGGCACGCCCGGCACGGCGTCGGGCGGGACGGCGGACGTCACCACCTACTTCATCGGCACCAACGACCGGGGGGCGGTCACGCAGGGGTGCAGCCGCCTGACCTTCACCACGACCGCGCCGGGCGTGCCGCTGGCGTCCCTCAGCAGCACGGACCCGTTCGAGGATCAGCAGCGGAGCCAGGGGCCGGTCGGCGGGCTGGCCGAGGTGTCGCTGGGCACCGACCCGGTCGGCGACGCGGGCGGACGGGCCGGCCTGTTCGAGCGCCTCCAGCGCCCGGGCGACGGCGACCCGACGCAGGGCGGCACCGAGAGCGTCCTCGACCCGCAGGTCGCCGCCATCGGATTCCAGTTCTGGGACGGCGTGGAGTGGCTGACGACCTGGGACACCGCCAGCGGCCCGCGCCGGCTGCCGGCCGCCGTGGAGGTGACCTACACGCTCCGGGACGACCCGGACAACACGGCCCATTTCTTCGTGGTGCCCCTCCCGGCCAGCGACGTGACCGCGCAGAATCCGGCGGCCCCCGGAGGGTCCCCGTGAGCCGCCGCCGGACGGGATACATCTTCGTGCAGGCGCTGGCGGCGGTGGCCGTGCTGGTCGCCCTGCTGGCGATGCTGGCGGCCGACCAGCGGGCCGCGTCCCAGGAGGTCCAGGACCGCCTGCGCCTGCGCCGCGCCGAGGCGGCGGCGGACGCGGCCGTGGCGCGCGCGCTGGCGACGCTCCAGAACGCCGACCCGAGCCGGGTGACGCTGAACGACGACTGGGCGGCGCTGGGCGAGGGCGGCGGCGACGCCTTCGACCTGGGCGACGGCGCGGCCTTCCGCGTGCAGGTCGTGGACGCCGGCTCCCAGGTCAACGTCAACACGGCCCCCGCGCCCCAGCTCCAGCGGCTGCCGCTCAGTCCGGCGCAGGCGGACTGCCTGCTCGACTGGCGCGAGCCCGGGGCGGGGCCGCGCGCCGACGGCGCGAAGGACGGCTATTACAACGCGCTGCCGCAGCCGTACAACGCCAGGCTCGGGCCGCTCGCCACGCTGGACGAGCTGCTGCTGGTCAGGGGCTGGACCGCCCAGATGCTGTACGGCACGACCAACCCGGACACGTCCGCGCCGCCGCTGACGGACGCACTCGGGAACGCCCAGCCGCTGGCCGCCTTCCTGACCGTGGACAGCGGCGCGCCGAACACACGGCCCGACGGGACGCCGCGCCTCAATCTGAGCCAGGGCGGGGCGGACGCGGGCGCGCTGACGCAGCTCGGGCTGAGCCCCGTGCTCGCCGGCCAGATCGGGTCCAGGCCGTTCAAAAGTTTTCAGGAGCTCTTCTCAACCCCCGGCATGACGCCGGACGCGGCGGGGCGCCTGCTGGACGCCGTGACGTTCACCGGCGACCAGCGGGTGCTCGGAAAGATCAACGTGAACACAGCCGACCAATCCGTGCTGGAGACGATCCCGGACATGACGGCGGACATCGCCGCGGCCATCGTGGCCCAGCAGGCGGCGGGGTTTGACGGCCTGGCCCAGCTCGCCGCCGTGCCGGGGATGACGCCGCAGGTGCTGGCGCAGGTCGCCGACGCCGTCACCGTCGGCGGCGACACCTGGATCGTGCGCGCCTACGGCCGCAGCGGCGGCGTGGGCGTGGCGGTCGAGGCCACCGTCGGCCTGCGCGGCGGCCGGCCCCAGGTGGTGACCTGGGAACGGCTCCGCACGGCCGGGGTGCCCGCCTGGTGGGGCTGGGACGACGCGGAGGGCGCGACGGTGGACGCCCGGGGGGGCCGGTGAGCAAGCCCCCCGCGCCGCCGCTGCACCTGGAATGGACGCCCGGCTGGGTCCGCGCCGCCGACACCGCGACGGGGCGCGTGGCCGAGGCGGACCGCCTGTCCGCCCTCGCGCCGCTCCTGAACGGGCGCCGGCGCGTCCTGGTCGGCGTGGGCCGGCCCCGCGTCTTCCTCAAGGCCGTCCGCCTGCCCCGAGCGTCCCGCGAGGACCTGCGGCGCATCGTGACGGTTCAACTCGGCAACCTGTTCCCGGTGCCGCCGGCACAGCTCGCGTTCGACTTCTTCCAGACGGACGACCAGGCCCCGGACGGCTGGCTGACGCTGGTGGCGGCGATCCGCGCCGACGACCTGCGCGAGATTCGCGCGGCGCTCAAGGCGGCGGGCCTGAGCGCCGCGCGCATCCTGCCGGTCGCGCTGGCCGCGCCGGCCGTGGCGGCGCGCGCCGGGGCGGCGGACGCGCTGGTGGCCGAGCGCGGCCCGTCCGGACTGGCCCTCGACGTAGTCCAGAACGGCGTCCTCCGCCTCAGCCGGGTCGCCCCCGGCGACAGCGACCCGGAGTGGGAGGCGCGGCGGACGCTGGCCGCCGCCGGCGCCGGGGACCCGCCCGTGATCGCCGTCGGCCCGGCCGCGCTGCCCCGGGCGGTCGCCGGCGGCGACACGGCCCTGAGCCTGCTCCATGAGGCGCCCCCGTTCCACTTCGAGCTGGCCGAGGAGCGGGAGCGGGCGGAGCGCAGGCGGGCCGACGACCGGCTGCGGCTGGCCGTCCTCCTGCTGCTGGCGGCGGTCCTGCTGGCGGCCCTCGTCTGGGCGGACCGGCAGGACGCACGCGCGGCGGTGCGGCGCAGCCAGGGGACGTGGACCCGGCAGTTCCTCCGCTACCAGGCCCGCCTGGACGACGGGATCGCCCGGCTGGGTGAGGCCCAGGCCGCCGAGGACGCGCTCACGCGCGCGTTCACGCCGGCCCAGCCGCTGAGCGACGTCTGCGCCGTGGTGGCCGCCGCCCTGCCGCCGGGCGCCTGGCTGACCGGGCTGACCGCCGAGCGCGGCAAGCCGCTCCTGGTCCGGGGCACGGCCAAGACGTCGGGCGACGTCGCCCGGTTCATGGCCACCCTCGGGGCCAGCCCGCGCTTCCGCGACGTCCGGCTGGTCTTCGCCAACAGCGGCGCGATCGGCAAGGCGCCGGTGATCCAGTTCAACGTCAGCGCCGTGTGCGTGGGCAACCTGCCGATGCCCGCGCCCGAGAGGGCCCCGACCGGCGGCGCGCGCGCCCCCACGGAGGCGACCCCGCCATGATCTCCGGAATGATCCCCTTCCGCCGGCGCGAGGACGCCCTGCCGAGCGCCCTGATCCTGCTCTCGGCCGCCCTCCTGACCGCCACCCTGATCTACATGCTGGCGGTGCCCCGGCCCAGCGCCGCCGCCCTGGATCGGGGCCACACGCGGGCGCGCCGCCAGGTCCTGCGGGAGACCGCCGACGTCCGGAAACGGACGCGGCAGGCGCAGGCGGCGGTCGCGCCGCGCCTGTGGCCGGGCGACGCCAACGCGGCCAGCAGCGGCGTCCTGGCCCTGCTGACCGTGCAGACC
>Ga0213875_10002286_pt1 | contig 11602 bp, 11 predicted proteins | sample BarmaccomBMRX_R8_FD_160105 | JGI IMG/M metagenome (GOLD analysis project Ga0213875, IMG submission 160105) | Root-associated microbial communities from Barbacenia macrantha in rupestrian grasslands, the National Park of Serra do Cipo, Brazil - RX_R8 | ecosystem: Host-associated > Plants > Roots... | reverse complement strand
GTCAACCCATCCATAAGTTGGTTTCAATCCCACAACGCCGCAAAACGACGCCGGGACGCGAATCGAGCCGCCGGTGTCGGTGCCTGTAGCGGCGAACGCCATTCCGGTGGCGACCGCTACAGCTGAGCCGCCGCTCGATCCACCAGGCGAATGCTCCGGATTGACTGGATTTCGAATGGTCCCAAAGTGCGGATTGTCGGATGTAATGCCGTAGGCCAGCTCGTGCAAACCGGTCTTGCCAACCATTACGGCGCCGGCTTGGTCCATCTTTTCGACGATTGAGGCATCGCGGTCAGGCATAAAATCGGCGAAGATTTTCGAGCCGGATGTAGTGCGGATGCCCTTGGTCCACATCAGGTCCTTGTGTGCGATGGGAATTCCGTGTAGCGGACCCCGATCGATCCCTTGGGCTAGTTCACGATCCAGTTCCTTAGCTCGCGCCAAAGCTGAATCCGCAGTGACCGTGATGAAAGCGTTCAAGAGTCGGTTCAGGTTGGCGATGCTATCCAGGCATTGCGTGGTTAAATCTACCGACGAAAGCTCGCGTGCGCGCAGGGCTTGAGCAGCCTGGGCGATGGTCACCCTAGCTCCAAGGTATCGGCAGGGTCGTTGTTCAGTCTGAAGGTAAGTGCCGAATCAGCGTCCGGCGCAAGACCCTGCGTGTTGCGGCGGAGAGCACTCAGTAGGTCGTCAACTCTGGCCCGGGCGCCCGCAGCTTGCTCATTTGGAACGTTAGATTCCAAGCGTAACCTCCTCAGCGGCTAACATTCTACTCTGAACATGCCGATACCTTAACCAGCGAATACCTTATGGCAGACGCGTCAGAACGCCGCAAGAAACCACGCCAGAAGGCTCCTCAGGCAGGAGAGCCCATTTGGGTGACGCTCCTGAACGTACCTGGATCCCCGGCCGAACTGCGAGCCAAACTCGTCGATACCAGCGATCTTGGCTTTGGGATCGAGACTGAGTGCCGGCTGGAGCCAAATACGACTTTGACAGTTGACGGGCAATTGGGCCCAAACGGCCATAGAGGCAAAGTGCTGGCCCGAGTGGTGGGCTGCAAACCGTTCTCCGGCGGCTATCGGGCGGGTCTGATCTTCGAGAATGGCAACAGCGCCCACGCGAAGGCCGCAGCGGTTCCAGATTATTACGAGCTGTTGCAGATTAGCCCGAATGCCGATCCCGATATGATCCATCGTGTTTATCGTCTGCTGGCTCAGCGCTACCACCCCGATAACGGGACTACCGGAGATGAACTGACATTTCGCTCCATAACCGATGCATACAAAACTCTGAGCGATCCGGAAAAACGCGCGGGATATGACGTCAATCTGCACGCTTACCGGCAGCTTCGCTGGAAGATTTTTGACCAGCGTCAGGCATCCATCGGTAAGGTGGCCGAAAAATCCAAGCGAAAAGCTATTCTGGATCTGCTCTACACCAAGCGCTGCAACGAGCCCGAAAAACCCACCTTAAACCTGCACGAAATTGAGGACCTGCTGGGCTGCCCTCGCGAACATCTGGAGTTCAGCCTGTGGTACTTGAAGGAAAACGGTCTGGTGGCTCGCGCCGATAACGGCCGCATCGCGGTGACCGCCAAAGGGGTGGATTGGGCGGAAGGCGAGGAAGCCTCCGAACGATTGCGCGCGGATCGCCTACTATCGGCATCCCCGGACGCGGAACCCAGGGCGCGGTGAAACACCGGTGTCTTTCGCCGCCAAGCTGTTTTTGACGGACGGCACGGTACAATGGCCGTATGGTTGCGGCCCCGGTGACGCTCTCCAAGCTTAGCGAGTTGGAAGTTTCGCTCAACTCCGCTATCCGAGGGAAACCGGAGGTGGTCCGGCTTTCGATGGTCTGTTTGCTGGCGCGGGGGCACCTGCTCATCGAGGATGTGCCTGGAGTCGGAAAAACCACGCTGGCCCAAGCCCTGGCTCGATCCGTTCATTGCAGTTTTCATCGTCTGCAGTTCACAAGCGACATGCTGCCGAGCGACGTGCTGGGTGTAACAATCTACAACGCGCAAAGCCAGGAGTTTCAATTTAAGCCCGGTCCGGTTTTCACTAATTTCCTTCTGGCCGATGAAATCAATCGGGCGACGCCGAAAACCCAATCCGCGCTGCTCGAAGCTATGAACGAAGTGCAGGTCACTATCGAGGGCCGCTCGCACTCGCTTGAGCAGCCATTTATGGTAGTGGCCACGCAGAATCCAGTTGAGCACCATGGAACTTACCCGCTGCCTGAAAGCCAGCTCGATCGCTTCCTGATGCGCATTCGTATCGGATACCCCGAGCGTGACGCGGAACGAGAAATCGTGCGAGGACCGGAAGGGATTCGGTCCGAGAGCCTGGGACCGGTGCTTTCTTCCGCCGAGTTGTTGCGTCTCCAGGAGCAGGCATCGGGAGTGACGGTAGACGATAGCTTAATCGACTATATGCTGGCGATCGTCGAAAAAACGCGCAGCCATGAGTCATTGTCGCTGGGCGTCAGCCCTCGCGGATCGCAGGCCCTGTATCGCGCGGCGCAGGCGCTAGCGCTGGTGGAAGGCCGTGAATACGCGATTCCGGACGACCTCAAGCGCCTGGTCGTCCCGGTGTTTGCGCATCGCATCGCGATCAATGCCCGCACGTCCCTCTCGCAGCGTAGCACCGAGCTCAGTGAACGGATTCTTGAAGAGATCATGACGCTGGTCGAGGTCCCGTTGTAAGCGGCTTAGTTCCTGAACCCCTCACATGAAGACTGCAATTATTGGCCTGCCGATGGTGGGCAAGACATCGTTGTTCACAATCTTAACCGGCGTGCATGAAGCAACACGCGTTGGACTAATGGAAGCGCGCGTGGGTATCACCAAAGTGCCGGATGCGAGATTGGATGCACTTGCGAAGATCTTTGAGCCTCCGAAGATCACCCACGCCACGGTGGAATATCTCGACTTCCCCGCCGTCTCAAAGGAGGCCCTGCGCGATCCGAGCTATCTTGCGAGCATGCGCGTAGTGGACTCGCTGGCCCACGTTTTGAGGCTCTTTCAAAGCGATACGGTTCCGCATGAGAAGGGATCGGTCGACCCGGTGCGCGATCTGGAAGACGTAGAGACCGAGCTGATCCTGAGCGATCTGGTGGTGGTCGAAAAGCGGCTGGAGCGCCTCGAAAAAGATCGTAAGAAGATCAAGAGCCCGGAACTGGATCGCGAGGCCGCGCTGCTCGAGCGCTGTAAGACGACGTTGGAAGCAAATGTCGCGCTGCGCACCCTGGAACTGACGCCGGACGAAGAAAAGCTGATTCGCGGATTCCAATTTCTCTCACAGAAGCCCATGCTATTTGTCTTAAACATTGGCGAAGAGGATGCCGGCCGGTTACACGAAATCGAAGAGGAGTATCGCAAAGGGCCTCTGGCTGGACGCACCAACACCGCCGTGACGGCAATCTGCGGCAGGATTGAGGCAGAGTTGGCCGAGCTATCGCCCGACGAAGCGCGTGAATATCTTACCAGTTACGGTCTCAAGGACTCGGCTCTCGAGCGATTGATCTCGGCGACCTACTCACTGCTCGGGTTAATGTCGTTCCTCACCGCCGGCGAGACGGAAGTGCGAGCTTGGACGATTCCGATGCAAAGCGCGGCGCAAAAGGCCGCGGGCGCCATTCACAGCGATTTCGAAAAGAAATTCATCCGCGCTGAAGTGGTGAACTGGCAGGCGCTGATCGATAATCATGGCTACCCGGGAGTGCGCGAAAAAGGTCTTCTGCGTCTCGAAGGCAAGGATTACATCGTCAAGGATGGCGACGTTCTGGTGATTCGGCACGGTTAACAAGGACTTGAGGATCATAGTGCGGCCATTGCGAAGCAACCAGCGCCACAGCCGCCGCGAGAAGACAGCCCCATGCGAACCAATCGCCATGAGCGGTGTAAAATGTGACGCGGCTGCGATATGCGAAGTGCAGACTCGCGACCAGCTCTTGATACATCGGCCAGCGTTCTTCAACACGCCCGGCCGGATCGATCACCGCAGTGATGCCGTCATTGGTGGAGCGGATGAGCCAGCGGCTGTTCTCTACGGCGCGCATGCGAGCGATCTCGAAATGCTGCTCTCTCGCTGAGCTATGCCCGAAATAGCCGTCGTTTGAAATATTGATCAGCAGATTCGCGCCACCTTTAACGAATTGGCGCACCTCATCGGGAAAAACAGATTCGTAGCAAATGAAAACGCCCAGCTTATGCCCATCCTCTGGAAAAACTACGATGTGGTTTCCGGGGACGAAGTCGCCGGCCTCGTGAGTGACTCGATTTACAAATCCAAATAGACTCGGCACGTATTCGCCGAAGGGAACCAGATTGATTTTGTCGTAGCGGTCCACGAGCGCGCCGTTGGGCGCTAACAATACGGCTGAATTGAGCGGGGCGCCCTCCCTGGTCTCGCCTACCGTGCCGAAGAGAAAATACGTGTGGGCGAGCTGCGCCAACTGCGTCGCCTCTTGATGAAACCTGGGATCGCGGTAATAGTAAATGGGCCCGGGACTTTCCGGCCACACGATGATCTGCTCCGAGTCATGCTGTCCAGGTTTGACGGATGCATCGAGCGACTCCATGATCAAATGGTCGCGTTCGGTGACTGCCGAGGCGTAGGTCCATTCCTCTTCCGCCGGTATGTTGGGCTGAACCACGAGCGCGCTCTCATCGGCAGGCTCGCGCGCCGGCAGAGCTGGCAACAGCAGCAAAGCGGGGACGATCGCCAGCCAGTATAAATGCTTCCGCTCGCGCCGCAGGATCAGAAGGGCTACCACCGCCGACATCGTCGCAAAGAGGAACGAAATACCGTAGACACCCACAAATGGCGCGACCCGCAGCGGTAGCGGCATGTCGATTCCAGCGTTGCCCAGTGTGAGCCACGCAAAACCAAACGTTCCGTGCGTGCGCTCGATTCCGGTCCATAGGGCGGCGATGGCGGGGATAGCAAACGGTGTGTCGAGTAACACCGCCGCGAGCAAACTGAATAGCCCGAGGTGCAGCGCCTTCAAGACGCAAAACAGCGCGAACGTTCCCCAACTGCCCCAGTGCCCCATGCCACCGTGAAATTCAAGAACGAATTGGATCCAGTAGCAGATCCCGAACCAATAAACGATGCCCGCGAATTCGCCGAGTAAGAAGCGCCACAACGGACGAGGCTCGCTCGCAAGCGCGATCAGCAGCGGGACCAGGGCGATGGGAGCGAGCCACGGCAATCCGAACCCGGGAAAAATCAGGTTCGGGAACATCAAAATGAGAAGCATTGCCGACAGCAATGCCAGCGAGAAGTTGCGGATCGAACGCGCCTTCAATATTTCCGCATGATGGGATTCTTGAAGCCCGCCGATTCCAAGTTCGTTCGCACCTGAGCCTGGATGGACGCGTCGGCGAGCGGCCCCACCAGGACTCGGAAAATTCCGTCTTTCGGAGCAGGCGCAATGAGTGTACGGAATCCCCTCTTCCCGAGCGCTTCGGCGATGATCTCAGCGTCTGGCCGAACGGTGGCCACCACTTGCCAATACTGGCCGGCTGAGGGCTGGCCAGACTGGGACGCGCCCTCGCTGTTTACCGCGGCTGAAGGCGCTGCAGAGCCCGATACCGGCGACGGCTTGGGTTTAATCGCAGCCGACGATGCACGCGTCTGTCTCGCTGAATTTGCATTCTCGGGAGGAGAAGATGATGGTGTTGGATCCGTTGTGGAAGCAGGAGCCGTATCGGCTGAGGATTGATCGGCCGGCGCGGGATTTGACCCGTCGGCGGAACTGACTGCCGGGTCCGGCGCAGGTTTTACATTGCGGGCGGTCTCTACGGCGCCAGCCGGCGAGTTGCGGCCTACGATATAGCCCATAGAGAAAAATACTCCGAGCAAGACCACGACGATCAGAAACACACTGATCAACTGGCGGTTGCCGAGTACTAACTCAAACTCTCCGTCGTCGTTCTTAGGCAAGATGTTTTAGCCTTCCTCTATCTTTCCTTTCACATTATCCAGGGCCCTTGCTAAAGATGAGAATATATCGATGGGCAGCGGAAAAACAACAGTGGTGTTTTTGTCGGAGCCGATCTCCACCAGCGTCTGCAGATAGCGAAGCTGGAGAGCCGCTGGTTGGCGCTGAATCAACTCGGCCGCCATGGCGAGTTTTTCCGCCGCCATGTATTCGCCCTCGGCGTGGATTATCTTTGCGCGCCGCTCTCGTTCCGCTTCGGCTTGACGTCCGATGGCGCGAATCATTTGTTCGGGCAGATCCACCTGCTTCACCTCAACGACCGTCACCTTCACTCCCCATGGTCCGGTGTGCGCATCCAGCACCGATTGAAGGCGAAGGTTTAGCTTCTCGCGCTGGCTCAAAAGCTCATCCAGTTCCACTTCACCAAGCGAGCTGCGCAGAGTGGTTTGCGCGACCTGGGATGTGGCGTACAGGAAATTTGCGACCTCGAGGACAGCCTTGCTGGGATCCAGCACGCGGAAATATACTACGGCGTTTACCTTGACTGTGACGTTGTCGCGGGTGACAACGTCTTGAGGCGGCACTTCCATGGCCTCAATCCGCAGGGAGATTCGCACCATGCGATCAATTGGGGCAAAAACCAGGATGACTCCGGGGCCTTTCGGCTTAGGGAGAACTCGGCCCAGGCGGAAAATCACGCCGCGCTCATACTCGGCCAAAATCTTTATCGACGAGAGCAGATAGATCACGACGATCAGGACGGGAATGATGAGCGTGAGATCAGGCATGGGATTTCCTTAAGGCCATTTCACTATACACCGCGTTCCCGGCGGAACGCCTGTTGAGCCGGAAAACCGGCTGAATTACGCGCAATGTAACTCACGAGTGCCTTTTGTAATTCGATTCTTATCACTTTATTGTAAGTAGTATCATGTCACTTACCCGTCGAGCGGCGGTTATGATATCTCATGCAGTCCAGGAAAGAGGCGAATAGTGCCAATGGCCAGTAGCGGGCTCTCAGGAGTATTTGAGAAGCGGGAACAGGAGATCACAGAGCAATGGGTGGAGCAACAACAGTCCACGGGCCGCAAACTTACGCCGGCGGAGCGTGAAAATACCAACCGGCAATCTCGCGAATTCGTGCGTTCGCTGAAGGGTGCATTAAAGCAAAACCATAGCGAAGATATTTCCGGTCTGGAATGGAACGGGGTGCGAGATTTTTTGACCGATTTTTCGGCCCGGCGCGCTAAGGATGGTTACACCCCGACCGAGACCGCTTCTTTCATCTTTTCGCTCAAGCAGCCTGTTTTCTCAGCGCTGCGGACCGAGGCGGGATCGGACGCAGCAGCGTTGGCGGCTCAGGTCAGTCACGCCACTACAATTTTGGACAAGCTGGGGCTGTTGACGGCGGAAGCCTTTCAAAAGTCCCGAGAGGAAGTGATTCTGCGGCAGCAGAAAGAACTACTGGAGCTTTCCACCCCGGTGGTGCGATTGTGGGAGAACATCCTGGCTCTGCCGCTCATTGGAACGCTGGATAGCGCCCGCACGCAAGTGGTGATGCAAAATCTACTGGAAGCCATCGTCGAGACTCGGTCCGACTACGCCATCATCGATATCACTGGTGTTCCGGTGGTAGATACTTTAGTGGCTCAGCACCTTTTAAAGACCGTGGCCGCCGCGCGTCTGATGGGCGCCGATTGCTTGATCAGCGGCATCCGTCCGCAGATTGCGCAGACCATTATTCACTTGGGAGTCGATCTATCGGAAGTCACTACCAAGGCTACGCTGGCGGATGCATTCGACGTTGCCTTACGGCGTAGCGGGCACAGAGTAGTTCGCCAGGACGCAGTAATTGGTAACGCGGCGAGGTAATTGTGGACCGCATACCGATCCTGAAGATGGGCGAGTTCCTGCTTGTCACCATTCAAGTGGACATGCACGATCGGCTGGCGCTCAGCCTGCAGGACGATCTCACCTCCCAGATCGTAAAATATCAGACGCACGGCGTGCTGATCGATATTTCGGCGCTTGAGATCGTCGATTCTTTTATCGGACGGATGCTGGCCAGCATCGCGTCGATGGCGCATCTGCTGGACGCGGAAACGGTGGTGGTAGGGATGCAGCCCGCAGTCGCGATCACGCTGGTGGAACTGGGGCTGCCGATGAGGGGAATTCGCACGGCGCTGGACGTTGAAAAGGGCATGATGGCGCTGCGCGGCGCGATCTCGCAAGCGGGGCAAAATGGCGGCTCGAGTGGTATCCACTGAGTCGCTGGAAATTCGCAACTCCGACGATATCGTCCTGGTACGTCAAGCGGTACGGAAGAAATCGGTCGCCTTAGGGTTTGGATTGGTGGACCAAACCAAAGTGGTTACCGCCTCAAGCGAATTGGCTCGCAATACTCTGGATTATGGAGGCGGGGGCACGGTCCAATTGGAAACAGTCGAGAACGGCGCCCGCTCCGGTTTACGAATCACTTTTGAGGATCAAGGGCCGGGCATTCCAGATATCGAACTGGCGCTAACCGATGGCTACACCACCGGCAATGGCATGGGGCTGGGACTGAGTGGCGCCAAGCGGCTTTCGCATGAATTCGAGCTTTGGTCGAAACCTGGCCAAGGGACAAGAGTCTCCATTTTAAGGTGGAAATAATTGTCGACCGCGGTACGCATTTTAGTCGAAGAGAGCAGTAAGACGGCCGAAGCTCGCCGCACGGCGCGCGAAATGGCGCTAGATCTGGGCATGGACGAAGGGGGAGCCGAACACGTGGCCATTGTCGCCACCGAAGCGTCGACAAATCTGCTGAAGCATGCCGTTCAGGGGCAAATTCTGTTGCAAGTCGCCACGGAAGGATCGAGCGCTATGCCGTTGCTGGAGCTGCTGGCGGTGGATCAGGGTCCCGGAATGGATAATTTAGATCAATGCCTGCGAGATGGATACAGCACCGGAGGCAGTCCAGGGCACGGGTTAGGTGCTATCCAGCGGATGTCGAAAGAATCGGACATCTACACACTGGCTGGCAAAGGGACGGTGGTGCTGGCTCGCTGGTGGCTTGGCCGCAATGGCGCAAGTCCTGTTCCCGGACACAGCATCGGCGCCCTGAATGTCTCGAAGCCCGCAGAAGAAGTGTGCGGCGACTCGTGGGGCTGCGCTCAAAATGACCGGGATTTAGTGATTGTGGTTGCCGATGGTTTGGGACACGGAATGGAGGCCAAGCTTGCGTCAGCCGAGGCCGTACGGCAGCTTTATGAGAATCCAGCGCTGCATCCGAAGGCATTACTGACCCGGATTCATCAAGCCTTGCGCAGCAGCCGTGGAGCGGCGGTTGCGATCGCTCGCATCGACTACTATCACCGCAAGGTCATGTTCGCCGGAATCGGTAATATCGCCGCTCGGATCTACGCTGGATCGGAAGCACGGCACAACCTGGTGTCGCTGAATGGGACCGCCGGCCACCAATGTGAGCGCATTCAAGAGTTCAGCTATTCCTGGCCCGATGACGGCCTGCTGGTGCTTCACTCCGACGGCCTCTCTTCCAACACGGGCCTGGAGAGCTATCCCGGCTTGGCGGCTCGCGATCCGGTGCTCATCGCCGGTGTGCTCTATCGAGACTTTTGCCGGGGGCGCGACGACGCTACAGTTGTGGTCGTAAAGGCGGCATAATTGTCCGGAACGATTCTTTCCGTTTCTATCGGTTGTGAGTATGACACCGTAGCCGCGCGGCAGCGAGCTCGCCAAATTGCGCGGCTGCTAGGCTTTGATCTACAGGATCAGACGCGAATATCCACCGCGGTTTCCGAAATTGCCCGAAACGCGTTCAACTACGCCGGCGGGGGACGCGTGGAATATTCGATCGAAGGCCGCACATCGCCCCAATTGTTCATTATCAAAGTCCGGGATTCCGGGCCTGGAGTGCGCGATCTGGACGACATCCTGGAGGGGCGTTATCAATCATCCACTGGAATGGGCATGGGCATTCTTGGGGCCCGCCGGCTGATGGATCAATTCCAGATCGAGTCGGACCCGGGCGATGGAACGACGGTTTGGCTGAAGAAACTGCTCCCCAGGCGATCACGTGTTTGGAATGCGCAAGACCTACCGGGTCTCGCGACAATGCTCGCGGCCGAGGGTCCACAAGACGCCTTTCAGGAGTTGAAGCATCAAAATCAGGAACTACTGAAGGCGATGGAGGAGATTCGCAGCCGTCAAGCGGAACTGACGCGTTTGAATCGGGAATTGGAAGACACCAATCGTGGAGTAGTTGCCTTATACGCGGAACTGGACGAGAAAGCGGATCACCTGCGGCGCGCGGACGAATTAAAGTCCCGGTTTCTCTCCAACATGAGCCACGAATTTCGCTCGCCGCTCAATTCCATTTTGGCGCTGAGCGGACTGTTGCTGAATCGTTCGGACGGAGAATTGTCGGCTGAACAGCAATTGCAGGCCGAGTATATCCGCAAGGCCGCGCGCGATTTGCTTGATCTAGTCAATGACCTTTTGGACTTGGCCAAAGTAGAGGCCGGCAAAGTAGAAGCCAAGCCATTGGAATTTCATGTAGCGGATTTGTTCGCGGCATTGCGCGGCATGCTGCGGCCCTTATTGTTGAACCAAGCCGTGGAATTGGTATTCGAAGACGTGGACGACATTCCGGCATTGTTCTCCGATGAAGGAAAGATCTCGCAGATTCTGCGAAATTTCATCTCCAACGCGCTCAAGTTCACCGAGCGCGGAGAGGTTCGCGTGTCGGCGAGAATGGCCGGGAGCAACGTCGTTTTTTCAGTCGCCGATACAGGCATCGGGATCGCTCCCGAGGATCAGCAACGCATCTTCCAGGATTTCGCGCAGGTGGACAACCCGATTCAACGAAAAGTGAAAGGGACCGGCCTGGGACTGCCACTCTCGCAGAAACTCGCCGCTTTGTTAGGCGGCGAAGTGCGAGTTGAAAGCCGATTAGGAATTGGGTCGACGTTCACGGTTCAAATTCCATCCCTATACGAGCAGCAAATCGATCTGGGCTTGAGGACAGAATCGGCCATCGCAGTGGCTATGACGGAGGGAGGAAGTTTGCCGATCCTGGTAGTCGAAGACAAGATCGAGATGGTGATGATGTACCGGAGCTTCTTGAAAAATTCGGGGTTCCGTTTCATCCCGGCGTCGACGGTTCGAGAAGCTCAGGAAGTTCTGGAACGCATCCGGCCGAGCGCGATTGTTTTGGACGTGGTCCTCAGAGCCGAGGATTCATGGCGGTTTCTCGCGGAGCTCAAGCAAGATGCGCGCACCCGCGGCATACCCGTCATGATTGTAAGCACGATCGAGGACCAAGCCAAAGCTTTCCACCTGGGCGCGAACGAGTACCTTCTGAAGCCCGTGGAAAGGGGCCCGTTGCTCGAAAAACTGAGTGAGTTGACCGCGCCAGCGGGGATCGCCCGAATTCTGATCATCGACGACGATGAGCGCGATCGTTACTTGCTGAAGCAGCAGCTTAGTGAATTGCAGATCGTCATCCAGGAAGTTTCCGAGGGCGCCGAGGGAATTAACCAGGCATCCAACGAAAAGCCAAACGCGATCATACTGGACCTCACGATTCCAGGCATGAACGGCTTTGAAGTACTGGACGCTTTAAAGGAGAACGCTGCAACCAAAGACATTCCAG
>Ga0213875_10002285_pt1 | contig 11605 bp, 10 predicted proteins | sample BarmaccomBMRX_R8_FD_160105 | JGI IMG/M metagenome (GOLD analysis project Ga0213875, IMG submission 160105) | Root-associated microbial communities from Barbacenia macrantha in rupestrian grasslands, the National Park of Serra do Cipo, Brazil - RX_R8 | ecosystem: Host-associated > Plants > Roots... | reverse complement strand
CACGATGCTGAGGACGGTAATTGAGCCGATTGTCATCCCGCTGCGTCTTGTTTCCGCCCTTGTACTGATCGCCATCGCGGTTCGGGTCGGTGTCACGGCGCTGCGCCACCACCGCGGCGGGCGCGTGGGCAGCACGGCCTCTCGGCCAGCGACCGCACTGAGAGCCTATGCGAGCCTGGTCGGGATGGCCGCCGCCAATCCCGCAACGGTGATCTATTTCGTGGCTCTCGTGCTGAGCAGCCGGATCACCACCGCGTCAACCGCTGACACGGCGGCATTCGTCCTCGGCGCCTTCACGGCATCGGCCAGCTGGCAACTGCTCGTCGCGGGTGGTGGCGCGCTGCTCGGGTGGAGCATCACCGGCACGCGGGGACGGATGATCACCGCTGTGACCTCGAGCATACTGATCATCATGCTGGCGGCCACCATGCTTGTCGGCCGCTGAGGTGGTCAGCTCAGAGATCGTCGGTGGCAGAACCGTAACCGGGCATCTTGCCGGTGACCACGAAGACCGTCCGCTTGGCCACCGACACGGCGTGGTCACCGAACCGCTCGTAGAAACGGCTGAGCAGGGTGATGTCGACCGCGGACGGCACGCCGTGCTCCCAGCTCTTGTCCATGATCACGCTGAACAGGTGCCGGTGCAGATCGTCCATGGCATCGTCCTCATCGTCGATGGAACGAGCCAGGTCGACGTCCTGGGTTCTGATTACCCGTTCGGCCTTGCGGGCCAGTTCGACCGCGATCCCGCCCATCTGGGCGAAGTAGCCGCGAACCGAATCGGGAAGCACCGGCTGCGGATGCCTGCGGCGTGCGGCCTTGGCCACATGCAGCGCAAGGTCGCCCATCCGTTCGATGCTCTCGGCAGCGTGGATCACCGAGAGCACCTTGCGCAGGTCCGTGGCCACCGGTGCCTGAAGAGCCAACAGTGAGTAGGCGTCCTCCTCGCAGCGGGCTCGTGCGTCGTCGATCTTCGCGTCCTCGCCGATCACATGTTCGGCGAGGACGAGATCGACGTCCAACAATGCTCTTGTCGCCGACTCCATGGCGTCGCCAACCATCCGGCACATGGTCGCCAGCTGGTCGGCGAGCTCGCCGAGCTGGCCGTGGTACGCCTCGCGCATGATGACCACCCTAGAACCCGCTGGCCGCGATGGCGGTATCGCAAGGTGAACCGGGCGTGAACCCACGGCGACCACTGCTCGTCGCGGGCTCGGCGGTCACTGGCAGGACGTGTCGGTTCCGTTCAGCGTGGACACAGCTAGGGCATCCTGCTGCTGACCACTGTTCTGCTGGCCGGCGGCGCTGCTCCTGGGCGGGACGACGGAGCCGTTGAAGTCTGGTCCGATGACCAGGGCGACCGCGCCGACCATGGACGGGTCCGGACGGAGCTTCGCCGACGGCACCGCGGCGGCCAACGTGCGGGCCTCGGCACTGCGGTCATCGGCGTACCTGATCACCGTCTGATCGGCCTTCCCCGGCGTCGGATCCACCAGTACAGGCTGGAAGCCCTGCTGCTTCAGCTGGTCCGCGGTAGTCGAGACGACCTTGTTGGTGTTGCCCCCGTTGAGCACCTGGAACTTGACCGTCTTGGGATCGACAAGCGGTCCTGTTGCCGCAGGAGCCATACCGTCGGGCAGTGGCGTTCCGCTGATCACTGAGGTGAACAGCGCCTTCGTCGCGTCGGCGGGACCGGACGCCGGCACACTGGTGAACACGACCTGTTCCGGAGCGACGTGCTGGATCGACTGGGCGAGGTTGAGCAGTTCGGCGACGCCGACATTGTCCCCGCTCGCCGACCTCGCCACGCTGGAAAGCACGTTGTTCAACCTGGTCGGGCTGGCCAGTACCTTGTTGCGTGCCGCCGTCCTCAGCAGCGCGGCCATGAATCGCTGCTGCCGCCTGATCTGCCCGAGATCAGGTGAGGGATCACCGGCAACGTCGCGCGCGCGAACGTACTTGAGTGCGGTGTCACCCGACAGATGCTGGACCCCGGTGTCGGGGAGCACGGTGCCGAGCGCGCCGTCACGCAGCGGTTGTGCGGTGCAGAGTTCGACAGCGCCTATCGCGTCGACCATGCCCGTGAAACCGTCGGCGTCCAGCGTCAGGAAATGGTTGATGAGCAGTCCTGACTCCTGCTGGACCAGTTTGGTGACGCAGAGTGCGCCCGCCATGGCGAAAGCCGTTGCCAGGGTGCCCGAACCGCAGGCCGGGTTGGGGATGGCGGTGTTGCCGGGGAAGGAAACGAACACGATTCGTTGGTGGTCAGCCGGTACGTGTGCCACGAGCACAAGGTTGGCACCGGCTAGCAGGAAGTTCTCGTCACCGCGTTGCTTGTCGGCTACCTGGACGACTGAGGAGTTCGGGTCGAGGGCGTCGACCGGCTTGATCTGGCTGTCCCAGTGCTCAACGGCACCCCACGCGATGCCGAAGGCGATCAGCACGAGTGTGGCCGCGACCACCGCGACCAGTTTGATCACAGTGCCGGCTCTGCTCCTGCCGTCTGGTTCTGGAGTGTCGCCATCCTCGGTGACGTCGGCGGCCGCGTTCGGCGACAGCTCGTCCTCGGTGTCGATCCAGGGCATGAACCGCTTCTTGCGGCGCAGCCGCTCGTGCTCTTCCGCGACCATCTCGTCGTGCACGGCGGAGAACCGGGCCAGGGTCTGGTCCACCTTGCGTCGGCGTCGTGTCTCCTCGCCGATCGGCTCCATCTCGGTGGTCAGTGCGGCGGGTTCTATCTCCTGCCGGTGCTCCGTGCGTGCCGGTGCCTTTGCCTCGGCTTCGGATTGGCCGGGTTTCTTGGCCACGAGCGCAGCGCCGGCGGATGGTCTGGCCACCGGAGCCTTGGCGGGCGGTGTGCGCAAGCCGTCCTGGGAGGTCGTGGCCGGCGGACCGGCTTGGCGGCCGTTCGGTACGGGCCGCGGTCCACTGCCCTCGCCAGGACGCGGTTGCCGTATGCGGGCACTGGCCTCCCCCGGCCGCGCCGTCGCGTCGGGAACGGGCCGGCGACCGGTCCGCTCGCCCGGCGGAGGAACCACGGAACGCGTGGCGCCGTTCGTTCCGGGACCGGGGGCGCGCGGCACGCGTTGCCCTATCGGCTGGCCCAGCGGCGGTAACGGGTGCTGGCCGGTCGGGGTCTTCAGGCGCTGTGACCGTTGCGGCTGTGCCGTTGGCGGCTGCGCGGCCGGGCGCGGTAGACCTCGACGAGGAGGTTGCGCCTGCGGTTGGGCAGGCTGGACCTGCGGCCGGGCAGGTTGGGCAACCGTAGGAGGCGGCGGCTGGTGGGCAGCCGGTGGGGGGTCGGGCAGTGGCAGGTTCGGCCGGGACCCGGTGTGCCGCTCGACGAGATCGGACACGCTCACACCACCGGACGCCTCCATCGATCGACGTCGGCGTCCGGTGGGACGCTCGACGTCCTGATGGTGCTCCTGGCCGCGGTCCCGAGCGCCTTCAGGGCTGTAGCGGCCGCGGCGGTAGTCTTCGGGCACCCGTTCTCCCTCTCCACTCTCGGCCGCGCGACTTCATCACAACTTGACATCGGTGCGGCCACAGAGGGTGCACGTCCGGCGTGTTGTCTGGCGCACGTGATAATACGGGCGTTCCCCGGATCTAGCGATAAGCGGGCACGATTGTAGTGCTTCGTTGCCGTGAGTGAGCGAAGCGCCGTGCGTGTCGCGCCACTTGGATTAGTCGGAACATCCTAATGACGCCTAGTAACACTCCGTGATATGCGCTTCAGCGACCGCCCGACGGTTCCCCGCGGGCCCCGCCAGCCGAACCCGGGTGCCGTCACGGTACGCCACGGCATTGCGTCCGGACTGCTTCGCACAGTAGAGCAGCCGGTCGGCGCGCAGCAGTTGGCGTGTGGCGTCGCCGACCGCCCCGCTGGCCATCCCGTTGCAGGCCGTTCCATGAGCGACGCCGATGCTCGCGGTCACACGTAGGCCCGCGGCAATCGCCGACCAGTCGTGTTGTTCGACCCGTGCCCGCGCGGCCTCCGCAAGTGACACCGCCTCCTTCGCGCCGGTGTCCGGCAACACGAGAACGAACTCCTCGCCGCCATAGCGGGCGCAGAACGCCGTCGCCGGGAGGTCGGCCCCAAGCAGGTCGGCGACCTGCCGCAACACCCGGTCCCCGATGAGGTGCCCGTGGGTGTCGTTGACCTGCTTGAACCAGTCCAGGTCCACAAGGGCCACCGCGAGCCCGTAGGTGCCCACCGGCTGTTCACTGAGCAGTGCGACGAGCCGTTGGTCCAGGTATCTGCGGTTGTAACTGGCGGTGAGGCTGTCCCTGATGCTCTGCTCGTGTGCCTCGACGTGCTCGCGGCACAAGCGATCGACCTCGCGTCGCAACTGATCGGGAACGGGTGCGGCCTGACCGTTGCCCCGACAGACCAGGTCGAGCGCGGAGCGCAGGTGCGTGTAGGCCTCTCGCCACTGACCAAGGGAGGCGAGCAGATCGGCCAGCTTCTCGTGCAGGTCCACCAAGTTCCCGGCCGCCGAATCAATTGCCGTGAAACGTGGTTGACCGGACGACGCTGGACCCATGCTTGATCCCACAAGCGTTTCTTCGGTCATGGTTCCTCACCTCCTCCCGTTCGAGGTGTCGTCCGTTCAGACCCGCGTCTTGAGTCAACTGAACGCCGACACGGCGGTTTTCGCTCGACCGGCTGACCGTGTCGCCGTTGCCCGGTGAACGGAAATACCCAGGTGGAAGACGGGGTTCAGCGCACAGGGCACGGGGCGAAGCCGTAGGCGACGCCGCTGGTCACGACAACCCGCTGCGCGCCGATCTGGGTGCTGACCACCGAACCGTCTTGCCTGACCACCGCCGTGACCGCGACCGCGTACACCGATCCGTGCGGGCCCGCTGCCGCGCCGATCGGGATCCACGCCGGATCCGGCCGCAGCGTCGTCAGTGTCGGCCGTTCGGCGACCGTCACCCCGCCCAGTTCGCACAACCGGTCAGCGAACTCGCGGACCTGGGTCCTTGCCAGGAAGTCCTGCTCCGCGGAAACCCCGTCTGCGGCGGCCGCGTTGAGCTGGTCGAAGTAGTTGGTGACCAGTTCGCGGTCGGTCGGGGATACGCCCGCGGGCACCGGAACGCCGCTGACCGACGCCGGTCGGCCGGCGGTGACGAGGGCCGCGACCGCGACCACGACCACGACGACAAGAGTCATGGTGCGTCTGCCAGTCACATCAGCCGCCGGAGTGCATCATCTCGGCGCCCTCGGGTACCTGGACGTCATCCGGATCGTCGAGCCATCGCTCCGGGAGTACCACCTTCGCCGCGGACCCCTGACGCCCACGCGGCCCCTCGGCTTCGGAGGGGAAAGGCAGGGTGTTATCCAGCTCGCCGAGCAGGTCGTCCAGTTCGGCAAGGCTGGAGACCATGGCAAGGCGCCGCCTCGGCTGTGAGCCGACCGGGAATCCGTGCAGGTACCAGGCCATGTGTTTGCGCAGATCGCGAATGCCCTTGTCCTCGCCGTAGTGACCGGCGAGCAGCGCGGCATGCCGGCGCAGGACGGCGGCCACCTCGCCGAGCGTCGGTCCTGGCGGAAGCTCCTTGCCGGTGAACACCGCTTGCAGGTCGCCGAACAGCCACGGCCGGCCCAGGCAGCCCCTACCGACAACGACCCCGTCGCAGTTCGTCGCGGCCATCATGCGCAGCGCGTCGTCCGCGCTGAAGATGTCTCCGTTGCCCAGCACCGGGATCGTGGTGACGGTCCGCTTCAGGCTGGCGATCGCCGACCAGTCCGCGTGTCCTGAGTAGCGCTGGGACGCGGTCCTCGCGTGCAGCGCTACCGCGGCGGCCCCCTCGGCCTCGGCGATGCGGCCGGCGTCGAGGTAGGTCAGATGATCGTCATCGATCCCCATACGGAACTTGACGGTGAAAGGAACACCTGCCCGCTCCGCCACCCCGACGGCGGCACTGACGATGCGGCCGAACAGTCGTCGTTTGAACGGGAGTGCGGCGCCACCGCCCTTGCGGGTGACCTTGGGGACCGGGCAGCCGAAGTTGGCGTCGATGTGGTCGGCGAGCCCCTCGCCGGTGATGATCCGGACCGCTTCGGCCATTGTGATCGGGTCGACCCCGTACAGCTGCATGGAGCGGGGGTGTTCTCCCGGTGCGAAGGTGATCATGTGCATGGTCTTGGGGTCGCGTTCGACCACCGCGCGAGCGGTGATCATTTCGCACACGTACAGGCCGGCACCGTACTCGCGGCAGAGCTGCCGGAACGCCACGTTGGTGATGCCGGCCATGGGCGCGAGCACCACCGGCGGATCGACCTGGTAGGGGCCGATCTTGAGGGCGTGCTTGCTCACAGAGGCGGTCACGGCTCCATTGTCGTGGATTACCTGTGTCTGGGGTTCGCTGCGTGCGATTCTTGCCGCGGATGAGCTGGTCGGCAACGGGTTCCTGCTGTCGTACCGCGCCCACCGAGGCAGATGGAGTGATGGGCATGGACACTTGCAGGGTACGCAGCGGGGGACGATGGCGATTCGTCGTAGTGGCGTTGACCATGGGCCCTGTAGTGACGGCGCTCGGGGGTTGGCAGCTGAGCAACCGGCACAGCGTGACACCGGACGTCATCGAGGGTTGGGCGGTGCCGAACGCGGAAGGTACCGCCGTTTCACTGCACGACAGCAACGATGATCGTCCCGGCAACAGCTATGTCATTGCCGGTGCGCGATGGGCCGGGCCCGACAACTCGTGGCATGACGGGGGCGGCGGCCCGACGTGCGCGGGCACCGACACGAATACACGAATACATGTCCAGATGGGCATTGTCGATGTCGACGCCGCGCCCATCGGGGGGCCGTACGTGGTGTGGCTGCGTTGCCTCGTACAGGGCGACGCGGGCAAGTAAGAAGGGCTGCCCACTCCGCAGTGGACAGCCCTTGGCCTGGTCGGGGTGACAGGATTTGAACCTGCGACCTCTTCGTCCCGAACGAAGCGCGCTACCAAGCTGCGCCACACCCCGAATGAACGACCGGGGCGAGTCTAGCCGACGTCGGCTCCTGCCCCGAAGTGGGCCCGTCCTGCTTGGCCCTGGCGGCCCCGAGCCGAGGCGGGGCCGCGTGGCACCAGGGTGAGCAGACTGGCCTCGGGCGGGCAGGCGAAACGGACCGGGGCATACGGTGACGTGCCCAGCCCGGCCGAGACATGCAGCCAGGTGTGCGCGCCCCACCGCGATGCTCCGCGTGCTCTTGTCCGGTCCAGCTCGCAGTTGGTCACGATCGCACCGTAGCCGGGCAGTCGCAGCTGACCGCCGTGGGTGTGTCCGGCCAGCACCAGGTCGTAACCGTCCGCCGCGAACGAGTCGAGCACGCGCGGCTCCGGCGAGTGCGTCACCCCGAGACGCAGCGTCGCGGCCTGGTCCGGCCGGCCAGCGATCGTCTCGTACCGGTCACGTTTGAGGTGCGGATCGTCGACGCCCGCCGCCACGACGACGTGTTCCCCGACGGTCAGGCTCGTCCGCGCATGGGTGAGGTCGAGCCAGTCGTGCTCGACCAGTCCCGCCCGTAGGTCGCGCCAGGGAAGCGGGATGCCGTGGATGCGCTTCTTGCGTGCTCGGGGAATCAGGTAGCGAATGGGATTCTTCGGCCGTGGCGCGTAGTAGTCGTTGCTGCCGAAGACGAACACCCCGGGCAGGTCGAGCAGCGGCTCGAGCGCGCGCAGCACGGCGGGCACCGCGTGCCGGTGCGCGAGATTGTCGCCGGTGTTGACCACGAGGTCGGGCCTTAGGCTGGCCAACTCGGCGACCCAGCGCTGCTTGGACCGCTGGCCGGGCATCATGTGTAGGTCGGAGATGTGCAGCACACGCAGCGGTGCGGCACCCTCGGCGAGCACCGGAATGGTGGCCTCGCGCAGTGTCCACCGAGTCCGCTCGATGACGGCGGCGTAGCCGATGGCCGCCACTCCGAGCGCGGTGGTGCCGAGAGCGATTCGACGCAGCGTGTTCACGCCGTCAAGGGTACGGGTGGGGACACGGTAGCGTCTCGGGCCATGGCAGAGCTGAAAGCGCGGCTGCGGGCCGACCTGACGACGGCGATGAAGAACAGGGAGGCCACCAGGATGGCCACGCTGCGGATGACGTTGGCCGCGGTGACCACCGAAGAGGTGGCCGGCAAGGTGGCGCGGGAGCTGTCCGACGACGACGTGCTCAAGGTGATCATCCGTGAGGTGAAGAAGCGTCACGAGGCAGCCGAGGCCTTCACCGGCGCCGGCCGTGGTGCGCAGGCCGAGGCCGAGCTCGCGGAGGCCGAGGTGCTCAAGGCGTACCTGCCCGCCCAGCTGTCCGACGCCGAGCTCACCGGGCTGGTCGCCGATGCGGTCGCCGAGGTCGAGGCCGGAACGGGAGACAAGCCGGGCCTCAAGCAGATGGGACAGGTCATGAAGCTGGTCACGGCGAAGGCGGCTGGCCGCGCCGAAGGCGGCCGGCTCGCCGCCGCGGTCAGGGCCGCGCTGGCCGGGTGACCCCGGAGCCGAGCCGACGGTGCCGGATCAGCCGTCCGGCTGGTCGCCGTCCTGCGTGGCCGGCGCCGGTGAGGTGGCGCCGGCGGCCTGCGGCATGACGCCGGTGCTCACGTACAGCTTCACCATCGTGTTCGTGGAGTCCAGCCCGGCCGGCGTCTGCCCGACCACCGTGCCCTTCGGCAGCGGCGAGTCGATGTCCTCGGTGGTGATCATGTTGAAGCCGGCGGCCCTGATCGCGTCGGCGCCGGCGTCGGCGGCGCTACCGACCACCCACGGAATGACTGGACCGTGGTTCTTCCTGTCTCGGAAGTTGGGATCCAGCTGAGGCAGCTGCTCGACCGGCTGGCCGGCGAGGATCTGGCTGAAGGCGTCGAAGAACGGCGGCGCGGCCACGGTGCCACCGAAGGCCGCGTTGGCACAGCCGATGCGCACCTGGGGCATAGGGGGGCAGATGCCCTGAGGAGTGGTGCCGTCGGCGAACACCATCGAGGACACCGCATAACTCGGCAGCACGCCGAGGAAGCCGACCGACCGGTTCTCCTCGTTGGTTCCGGTCTTGCCACCCATGGGCCGGGTCCACTTGGCGTTCTTGGCGGCCGTGGCCGTCGTGCCGGTGATGGTGTCCTGACTCAAGGCGTCCATCATGCTGTCGGCCACCGCGGAGCTGACGGCCTGTTCGCACGGCTGCCGGTGGACCGACACCGGCTTGCCGCTGTGGTCGAGCACCTGGTCGATGGGATTGGGCTCGCACCAGACGCCGCCACTGGCCAGGGTGGCGCCGACATTGGCCAGCTCCATCGGGCTCAGTGGGCTGTCGCCGAGGGTGAACGAGGGCTTGTTCAGGAAGTACCGGCTCTGCGGCACGTTGCGCTTCTCGTCACTGCTGTTCGGGTCGGGCGCCGTGCCCGCCTCACTGGTCTTCATGCTCTCCCGCAGACCGAGCCGGGAGGCCATGGTCAGCACGTTCGGCATCCCGGTCTGCAGCTCCAGGTTGACGAACGCGGTGTTGGGCGACGTGGCCAGCGCTTGCTGCAGGGACAGCGAGCTGGGGTAGTTCGGAAGGTTACTCACCGGGTAGCAGGGGAGCGAGATGTTGGGGTCCAACTGCGGTACCGGGTAGCAGGCGCTGCTCGGATTGGGCAGCACGGTGTTGATGCCGGCCTTGCCCTGTTCCAGGGCGGCCGTGCTGGTGATCACTTTGTAGATGGAGCCCGTGCCGAAGTTGTCGCTCACCGAGGCCGGCAGGTTGGTCAGCGTCTGGCCAGCCGAGGCGTTCACCCCGTAGTCACGGTTGGCGACAAGAGCCAGCACGTCGTGGGACTGCTGGCCAGGCCTGATCACCACGAAGGTGTTGGCCACGCCGTTGGCGGCCTTCGGCGTGTACTTCTCGACGGAGGCCTTCGTGGTCTTGGCGATCTGCGGGTCGAGGGTGGTCTTGATGGTGTAGCCGCCGGTCTCCAGCTGGTCGCGGGTGAAGCCGGCGTTGCGCAGGTAACGCAGGGCGTACTCGCAGAAGAACCCGTCCTCAGGTGTGATGCCAACGCAGTTCGAGCTGGGCATCTGTGGGTCCGGCACCACGCCGAGCTCGGTGTGCTTCTCCTGGTCCCCGGTCTCCTGGTTGATCTTCCCGGTGAGGACCATGGCGTCGATCACCTTGTCACGGCGTTCCTTGGCCTTGACCGGGTGTGCCCATGGGTTGAATTCGATCGGGTTGTTCACCACGCCGGCCAGCAGCGCGGCCTGCGGAACGGTCAGGTTGTCCGGTGTGGTGTGGAAGAAGTAGCTCGAGGCGGTGCCGATCCCGTCGACCTGGCCGGCAAAGGTGACCAGGTTGAGGTACCTGGTCAGGATCTCGTCCTTGCTCAGTTTCTCCTCGAGCTGCAGCGCGACCCTGGCCTCCTTGAGTTTGCGGGCGATGGTCGGCGCCTGGGCCTGCTCCTGCGCGAGGCGGTTGTTCCTGCCGGTCACCAGCACCTGGTAGTTCTTGACGTACTGCTGGGTGATGGTGGAGGCGCCCTGCATGTTGCCGTCGCCGTTGACCTGGTTGCTCAACAGCGCCCGGACCGTGCCCGCCCAGTCGACGCCGGAGTGGCTGTAGAACCTGCGGTCCTCGATGGCGACCATCGCCGCCTTCATCACGTCCGAGATCTTGTCGGAGGGAGTGTCCACCCGATACTGGCTGTAGATGTAGGCGAAGGGCTGGTTGTACCTGTCCGTCATCACGGACACGAGCGGTGGAGGCATCTTCACTAGATCGGTTGAGGTGGCATCAACGGCATCGCTTGCCCGGTTGGATACCATGCCGAACGCTCCCGCTACGGGGAACATCATGCCGGCTACCAGAACTCCCGCCAGCGAGCAGAGGCCCGCCAGCTTCACCAGACCATTGCCCACGCGCATGAAACCACCCTACGCGGTGTCGTGTCGAGGACCGGTGAGCGCATGGGGCCGAGTGGAGACTCCGTCACACTGAGCACACACCGTGCACATTCGGGTGACCCGGTGTTGGCACGGGAACCGGATGGCTCTACAGTCCGTCAACGTCTCACGACGGTAGCTGATCCCAGTCTGTGTTCGTAGTAGCGAAGCCTACGGCACCCAAGTACTGGAAGGAACAGGTTTCGAGCGAGACGTAGGAGAGCGGGGGTATGGAGTTCGTCAAGGGGGATTGGAGGATCGGAGCTTCCTGTCGAAGCGAAGATCCCGAGCAGCTTTTCGTGCGTGGCGCCGAACAGCGCAAGGCTAAGATCATTTGTCTTGGCTGCCCGGTGCGCACCGAGTGTCTCGCCGAGGCGCTGGACAACCGGATCGAATTCGGCGTGTGGGGCGGGATGACCGAGCGTGAGCGCAGGGCCCTGCTGCGCCGTCGCCCGGACATCGATTCATGGCAGGAACTGCTGGACACAGCGCGCCGTGAACACGCTGACCTCGAGGAATGCCAGGTGAGCTGACCGAGAATCGCTCAAAGGGGAAGTGATCGTCGGGGCGTCGGCCGCTGACCGTGCAGCTGCCCACGTCATGTGGTGTGCCTGGCCAGCAGGCGGCCGACCTCTCGCAGGCCGGCGAGGTCGTGTACGTCCTCGGCCAGCGCAGGCACCCTGACGATCGCGACCGCCGGATGTGC
>Ga0213875_10002284_pt1 | contig 11616 bp, 14 predicted proteins | sample BarmaccomBMRX_R8_FD_160105 | JGI IMG/M metagenome (GOLD analysis project Ga0213875, IMG submission 160105) | Root-associated microbial communities from Barbacenia macrantha in rupestrian grasslands, the National Park of Serra do Cipo, Brazil - RX_R8 | ecosystem: Host-associated > Plants > Roots... | reverse complement strand
CACGAACCCGCCGGCAGCGTCCTGCCTTTGACGTCCAGCGGCGCCAGAAGCCTCACCCGGGCGAGTTCTTCGAACCGCCGTCCCCGGCCGGTGGACCGTATCGCCGCGCGTTCGCTCATCTTCCTCGTGCCCCTGCTGCACCGGACGTCTGATCACCCCATCGAGCAAAGACATAGAACCGAATGGGTGAGCGCAGGCGAGCCCATCCGGCTCTGGTGGTGCGATCGACGCAGATGAGTCCCCGTATCGCGGGCCCGAACATCGGCCCGTGCGCCATCTGCACCAGAGAGTCTGCTTGTGGGCCGTCGGGCACCGACTGCGGCGATCGGACCACTAGTGCCCGCGCAGGATCTGGCTCAAGAACAGCTTCAGCCGATCGGTCTGCGGGTCTTCGAACATGCGCACGGGCGTGCCGCTCTCGACGATCTCGCCGCGGTCCATGAACATCACGCGGTCCGCCACCTGGCGGGCAAACCCCATCTCGTGCGTCACGCACACCATCGTCATGCCGGTCTGCGCCAGCCCGATCATGGTGTCCAGCACCTCCTTGATCATCTCGGGGTCGAGCGCCGAGGTCGGCTCGTCGAACAGCATGATCTTCGGCTTCATGCAGAGCGCGCGCGCGATCGCCACGCGCTGCTGCTGGCCGCCGGAAAGCTGGCCCGGATACTTCTTCGCCTGCTCGGGGATCTTCACCCGCGTCAGATACTCCATCGCCAGCGTCTCGGCCTGCTGCTTAGGCATCTTTCGCACCCAGATCGGCGCCAGCGTGCAGTTCTCGAGGATCGTCAGATGCGGGAAGAGGTTGAAGGACTGGAACACCATGCCGACCTCGCGGCGGATGGTGTCGAGCGCGCGCAAATCATCGGTCAGCTCGGTACCGTCGACGACGATGCGGCCTTCCTGATGGCTCTCCAGCCGGTTGATGCAGCGAATCGTCGTGGACTTGCCTGAGCCCGACGGGCCGCAGATCACCACCCGCTCGCCCTGCGCGATGGTCATGCTGACGTCGCGCAGCACCTGCATGGTGCCGAACCACTTGCTGACCTTCTCCATCACGATGGCCGGTGCGGCGTCGGCCTTCACCGCACTCTGGACTTCCGGCAGTTCCTCGGCGGCGACGGTGACGCTCATGGGTCCAGTCCTCGGGGTTCGGAGAGAGGCGTTCAGCGGCGGCGGGAGCGGCTGAAGTCACGCTCCAGCCCACGGCTGTATTTCGACATCGCAAAGCAGAAGCAGAAATAGATCAAGGCGAGCAGCACGTAGACCTCGTTGCCAAACCCCTGCCAGACCGGGTCGTCGACCGCCGCGCGGCCCGATTGCAAGAGGTCGTAGATGCCGATGATCAGCACCAGCGAGGTGTCCTTGAAGAAGCCGATGAAGGTGTTCACCAAGGGCGGGATGACGATGCGCAGCGCCTGCGGCAGCACGATCAGCCGCGTCTTCCTGCCATAGGAAAGGCCAAGCGCGTCCGCCGCCTCGTACTGGCCCTTCGGCAGTGCCTGCAGGCCGCCGCGCACCACCTCCGCGAGGTAGGCGGCGGCGAACAGGATGATCGCCACCTGCGCGCGCAGCAGATTGTCGAAGTTGACGCCCTGCGGCATGAACAGCGGAAACATCACGCTCGACATGAACAGCAGGCTGATGAGCGGCACCCCGCGGATCAGCTCGACATAGACGACGCAGAGCAGCCGCACCGCGGGCAGGGTGCGGCTGCGCCGGCCGAGAGCGACGGCGACGGCGAGCGGGAAGGCCAGCGCCAGGCCGAACGTCGCGAGCAGCAGCGTCAGCGGCAGGCCGCCCCAGCGGTCGTCGGTCACCACCGTCAGGCCGAGCGTCTCGCTACCGTGCATCAGCAGCAGGATCAGCAGCAGGGTCACGATCCAGACGAGACCAAGCTCGCGCCGCCAGAAGCGGCGGTTCGCCGAGATCGCGTAGAGGGCGAGAAACAGCGCGATGCAGACCAGCGGTCGCCACTGCTCGTCGTACGGATAGAAGCCGAACAGGATGAAGCGGTACTTGTCGGCGATCACCGCCCAGCAGGCGCCGACGCCCATCTGCGCGCGGCAGGGTGCGGAGTTCGCATGGCCCTGCGCGTCGTACGGCACCGTCCAGATCGCGTGCACGACCGCCCAGTCGAAAAAGCCCCAGGCGAAGCGCAGGATGAGATAGCCCAGCACCAGCGTCAGCGCCGTCGACCACCAGGAGCCGAACAGGTTGCGGCGCGCCCAGGCGGCCGGACCGACCACCTTTGCCGGCGGACGCTGCCGGGCGGCGAAGGGAACGCCGGCTTCGGCGGCGATCTCCGCCATCTCAGCGCTCCACCAGCGCGATGTGCGCGTTGTACCAGTTCATGAAGGCGCTGATCGAGAGGCTGAAGGTCAGATAGACCGCCATGATGATCGCCACCCCCTCGATCGCCTGGCCGGTCTGGTTGAGCGTGGTGCCGGCGATCGACACGATGTCCTGGTAGCCGATGGCGACGGCGAGCGAGCTGTTCTTGATCAGGTTCAGGTACTGGCTGGTCATCGGCGGCACGATCACGCGCAGCGCCTGCGGCAGCACGATCTGGCGCAGCACGAGGCCGTGCGGCAGGCCAAGCGCGAACGCCGCCTCCCACTGCCCCTGCGCCACCGCCTCGATGCCGGAGCGCACGATCTCGGCGATGTACGACGAGGTGTAGATCACGAGACCGACCAGCAGCGCTGCGAATTCCGGGCTCAGCGTCATGCCGCCCTGGAAATTGAAGCCGCGCAGCGCCGGCACATCCAGCGTGAACGGCGCGCCGAGGGCGGCCCAGACGCCGATCGGCAGGGCGATCAGCAGCAGCAGCGCCACCGGCCAGGTCCGCGGCCGTCGGCCGGTGCGCGCCTGGCGTTGCGCCGCCTGACGCGACCACATCCAGGTCAGCACCGCCCCGATCAGGAACGCGACGACCGCCGCGCTGTGCGCGCCCTCCCAGATCAGGTCCGGCAGCTTGATGCCGCGGATCGACAGGAACACGCCGGGAATGGGATGCAGCGCCTGGCGCGCCGCCGGCAGGTGCTGCAGCAGGCCATACCAGAAGAACAGCTGCAGCAGCACGGGGATGTCGCGCAGCGTCTCGACATAGACGGCGGTGATCTTCGCCACCAGCAGGTTCTTCGACAGCCGGCCGATGCCCACCAGCGTGCCGAGCACCGTCGCCAGCACGACGCCGATCACCGACACCCGGAGCGTGTTGAGGATGCCGATCAGCAGCGCGCGGCCGTACGTGCTGACCGAGGGCGTGTACGGGATCGGCGATTCGCCGATGGGGATCGCGGCACTCTGCGACAGGAAGCCGAAGCCGGTCGCGATGTGGCGCGCCTCGAGGTTGCGGCGGGTGTTGCCGATCAGGTACCAGACCAGCAGCACCACCGCGCCGATCACGACGACCTGCCAGAAGACGTTGCGCAGCCGCGGGTCCGACCAGCTCAGGCGGACCTGGCGGCGGGGCGCCTGGCGTACGCTGGCAAAGCGCGGATCGGCTGCGGTTCCGGACATCGGGCTCCGAGCGGTTGGCGGCGGCCAGCATGGCCGTTGCGCCAGACGATTACCAGAGGTTAATCAAACGCAGGCGTCGGCAGCGGAACTCCCCCGCCTGCCCTCCGCGCCCTGCCTCAGCGCATCGGCGGCGCGTATTCCAGCCCGCCCTGGTTCCACAGCTTGTTCAGCCCGCGCGGCACGCCCATCGGCTGGAAGGCGCGATCGAACATCTCGCCGAAATTGCCGACCTGCTTGATGATGTTGTACGCCCACTTGTTGTCGACGCCCATCGACTTGCCGAGATCGCCCTCGAGGCCGAGCAGCTTGCGGATGTCGGGGTTTTCGGAGTTGGCGAAGCTGTCGATGTTCTTGCCGGTCACCCCGTCCTCCTCGGCGGTGAGCTGGGCGTAGGTGGTCCAGCGCACGAGGTCGAACCACTTGTCGTCGCCCTTGCGCACCATCGGCGCCAGCGGCTCCTTGCTGATGATGTCGGGCAGCAGCACGTAGTCCTTCGCCTTGTCGCCCTGCTGGTAGCGGATGCCGGCGAGTGCGGAGCTGTCGGTCGAATAGGCGTCGCAGCGACCGGAGAAGAAGGCGCCGAGGATTTCCTGCAGGTTCTGGATTTCAATCGGCGTGAACTTCATGTTGCTCCTGTGGAAATAGTCGGCGATGGCGAGCTCGGTGCTGGTGCCGGGCTGCACGCAGATCGTCGCGCCATCCAGCTCCTTCGCCGACTTCACGCCGGCGGACGCCTTCACCAGGAAGCCGGTGCCGTCATAAAAGGTGATCGGCCCGAACAGGGCACCGAGGCTGGATTCGCGGCCGAGCGTCCAGGTGGTCTCGCGGATCAGCACGTCGATCTCGCCGGACTGGAGCGCCGTGAACCGATTTTCCGTATTGAGCGGCACGTACTTCACCTTGTTGGCGTCGCCGAAGATGGCGGCGGCGATGGCGCGGCAGCCATCGGCGTCGATGCCCTGCTCCACGCCCTTGCTGTCCGGCAGCGAGAAACCGGCAACCCCGGTGGTCACGCCGCAGGCGAGCTGGCCGCGCTGGCGTACCGCGTCCAGCGTGGGCGAGCCGGAGCCCTGGGCGTGCGCGGGCGCCGCTGCGGCAACGACGCCGGCCAGCAGCCAGGCGCCGCAAAGCATGGATCGCATCATCGTTCTCTCCCGTTCCCGGCGGAGCCCCCGCCGGGTGCGGGTGTATTGCGCGAGGCGAATGAAAGCAATGGGCGGGAGCAGCGGCGCATGCTGCACCTGAGCAAGCTCTGCGTCGGCATCCGCGACGTCGCGCACCTGCGGGCCGTGCAGCGGGCGCGACTGGCCACCGACCCGCCGCTGCGCCATCGCACCCGCAACATTCCCCGGCGCGCGGCGGAGATCATGGCGGGCGGCTCGCTCTACTGGGTGATCGCCGGGGCGATGGTGGTGCGCCAGCGCATCCTGGACATCCGCGGCGACCGCCGCGACGACGGCTCGGCCTGTGCCGGGCTCATCCTGGACGCGGCGCTGGTGCCGGTGGCCGGCCGGCTGATGAAGCCGTTCCAGGGCTGGCGCTACCTGGCCGCCGAGGACGCGCCGCCCGACCTCGCGGCATCAGCGGAAGTGCCGGGCGAAGCCGACCTGCCGCCCGCCTTGCGGCGCGAACTGCGGGCGCTCGGACTGCTGTAAGGCCAGGGGCTTTCCCTCCGCGGGCATTCCATCGGCTGCGCCGATGGAACCTTTTGCCCGCTCCGCCCCTGGACCCCAGCAAAGGCGGAGCCTTTGCGATCCTTTTCTTCAGGGATGCGGGGCGGCGTTGGCTTCCAGCAGGGAGCGCAGGCCGTCCAGGATTGGCGCCGGGGCCGGCGGGCAGCCGCGCACCACCAGGTCGGCCGCCAGCCCGCTCGCCCCGTCCAGGCAGGCGTAGCTGCCCTTGAAAACCCCGCCGTCAATCGCGCAGTCGCCGACCGCGACCAGCCATTTTGGCTCCGCCATCGCCTCCCAGGTCGCCGCAAGCGCCTCGCGCATCGTGCGCGTGAGCGGGCCGGTGAGCAGCAATACATCGGCGTGGCGGGGGCTCGCGACGAAGCGCAGGCCGAAGCGCTCGAGATCGTAGACGATGTTGCCGAGCGCGCGCAGCTCCAGGTTGCAGCCGTTGCAGCCGCCGGCATCGACGTGGCGCAGCGCCAGGCTGCGGCCGAGCCGGGTCTGCGCGGCGGCGTCCAGGCGGGCGGCCAGTTCCGCCGTGGTCTGCGCGGACACCGGCCCGGCCGGGCGCGTCACTCCGCGGCCGCGCAAATTCGCGAGCGCGGGTGGCCAGGTCCTCACAGGTCGACCCCCGAGCAGGAGCAGTTGAACGACAGCGCGCACAGCGGCAGGTCGGCAACCTCGCCGCCCTGCATCGCCGCTTCCAGCAGCGGCCAGTGCAGCCAGCCCGGGTCGCGCGCGAAGCAGGCGGCGACCAGCCCGCCGTCCAGGCGCAGCCAATGCCAGACATCGCCGCGGCACCCCTCGGCGACGCCGATGCCCTCGCCGGTCGCCATCGGAAGGGTCAGGGTCAGCCGCCCCTCCGGCAGGTCGGCCAGCAGGCGGCGCAGCAGCCCGGCACTGGCGTGCAGCTCGGCCAACCGGACGTGCAGGCGCGCCTCGGCGTCGCCCGCGGCCAGCACGGCCGGCGCGGGGTCGAGCCCGGCATAGGGCGGATAGCCCGGCCGGCGCCGCGCGTCGAAGCCGCGGCCCGCGGCGCGGCCGACCGGGCCGCCCGCCGCGAACCGCGCGGCGAGCGCGGGACTCACCGCACCGAGGCCGCGCAATCGCCCGGCCAGGCCCCCCGCGGGGTCGAGCGCGCGCGCCAGCGCCGGCAACTCGCCCCCCAGCGCGTCCAGTGCGGCCAGGATCGCGGCGGGGCCGGCCGGCCCGATATCAGCGGCGACGCCGCCCGGCACGACGCAATCCATCATCAGCCGATGGCCGAAGCCCGCCTCGGCGGCCGCGAGCAGCGCCTCGCGGTGCCAGCCCCAGCGGGCGGCCGGCACGCCGAGCCCGGCAGCGCCGAGCACCGCGGCGAAATCGCCGGTGTGGTTGGCCAGGCGCTCGAGCTCGGCCATGACGGCGCGCAGCGCATGCGCGCGCGGTGGCGCCTCCGTGGCGAGCGCCGCCTCGGCCGCGCGGGCATAGGCGATCGAGTGAGCGACGGTCGAATCGCCGGACAGGCGGGCGGCGTAGCGCGCGGCGGCGCGCGGCGGCTTGCCGCGCATCAGCGCCAGCACGCCTTTATGCGCATAGCCGAGCCGCACTTCGACGCGCCGGATGGTCTCACCCTCCGCGGTGACGCGCAGATGCGCCGGTTCGGTGATGGTGCCGTGCACCGGGCCGAGCGGGATCTGGTGCAGGTCCTCGCCCTCGACCGGCAGGAACTCCGGCGGCTCGGAGGCGCCGCCGGCCGGCGCCGGACGCAGCGCCATCGGCGTATGGACGGGCCAGCGCCCATGGTCGAGCCACGGCCGCAGATCGGTGCCGCCCTCCGCGGCGTGACCCCAAAGGTCATGGACCATGCGTTCGAACCAGGCGGCGGCCGGACGATGCGGCGAGAGCGCCGGATAGACGCCGCCGACCACCGGCACGCTCACCGGCAGCACGTCGCTTCCGTCGGGCTCGATGAACAGGGCGTGGACGCGCAGCGTATCGGCCCAGAGCCCGAGCAGGTCCGGCGCATCCGGCGCACCCAGCGCCGCCGCCACCGCCCGCCAGGTCTCGACGTCGAGCGCGTGGCGCAGCCAGGGCCGCACCGGCTCGGTCGGCGCCGCGCGGATGAGGCCGGCGGCGCTCAACCCGCGGACGACGCCGCTTGGCTAGAGATCGACCTGCTCGACCGCCACCACCTCGGGAACGTAGTGGCGGAGCATGTTCTCGATGCCGTGCTTGAGGGTCGCGCGCGAGGAGGGACAGCCGCTGCAAGCGCCCTGCATGTGCAGCTTCACCACCCCGCCGCGATAGCCGCGGAACACGATGTCGCCGCCGTCGCCCGCCACCGCCGGGCGCACGCGCGTATCCAGCAGCTCCTTGATCTGCGCGGCGATCTCCTCGTCCTCGGGCGCCACGTCCTCGTCCGGCGCCGCCTCGGCCGCGCCCTCGACGACCGGGCGCCCGGCGACGAAGTGCTCCATGATGGCGCCGAGCACCTGCGGCTTCAGCGCCTGCCAGTCGATGCGGTCGGTCTTGGTGACCGTCACGAAGTCCCCGCCCAGGAACACGCGCGCCACCCCGGGCAGGTCGAACAGCGACGCGGCGAGCGGGCTGCGCCCGGCCGCCTCGGGCGTCGCGAAGTCGGCGGTCGATGCGCCCATCACCTGCCGTCCCGGCAGGAATTTCAGCGTCGCCGGATTGGGGGTGCCTTCGGTCTCGATGAACATGCGCGCCTGCCGCCCTGCAAAGCGGACCACGGCGATCCGCGACTCCTAGATCGGCCGGGCCGGGGCCGAAGGCAAGGGCCGGATCGGCGCGGCCAGATCGGCGCGGTTTGACAGGCCCACTCCGCCGCCTATCGTCGCGCTCGCGCAGACCGCGCGCCCGCGAGGACGCGAAGGGGGGGAGATGGCGCAGCACTCGTCCGGCGAAACGCCGCCCGGCGCCACCGACACGCATCTGCACATCTATGAGCCTGGCCACGCCGCCAATCCGCTCGCCGTCTCCGGCCCGGAGCCGGACGCCACCCTCGCCGACTATCGCCGGGAGATGGCGCGCCTCGGCATCGCGCGAGCGGTGATCGTGCAGCCCAGCGCCTACGGCACCGACAATACCTGCACCCTCGCCGCCCTCGCCGAGCTTGGCCCGGCCGCAAGGGGCATCGCCATCCTCGACGAGGCGACGGGCGAGCGCGAGCTGGACCTGCTCTCCGCGCAGGGCATGGTCGGCCTGCGCTGCTTCATGCTCAACCCCGGCGGCATGATGACCTGGGAGCGCGTCGCGCGCATGGCGCCGCGCGTGACCGCGCGCGGCTGGCACCTCGACCTGCAGTTCGACGGCGGCGAGTGGCCGGAGCGCGAGGATTTCGTGCGCGCCCTGCCGGGCACGCTGGTGATCGACCACGTGGGAAAATTCCTCGCTCCGGTCGATCCCGGGGGGCCCGAGGTCGCGGCCCTGCTGCGCCTGCTGGACAGCGGGCGGGCCTGGGTGAAGCTCTCCGCGCCGTACGAGACCAGCCGCAGCGGCCCGCCCGACTACGCCGACGTGTCGGCGATCGCCCGGCGGCTGGTCCGCCACGCGCCGGACCGCTGCCTCTGGGCCAGCAACTGGCCGCACCCCGGCCAGGCACCGCGTCCGGACAGCCGCACGCTGCTCGACCTGCTCGCCGAGTGGGCGCCGCAGGCCGAAATCCGGCGCCGCATCCTCGTGGACAACCCCGGCCGGCTCTACGGCTTCGCGTCGCCGGCCTGAGGCGAGGGACGCAGGCGCCGGCGCAGCGCGCCGATGCGGCCGATGTCGGCCAGGCGGCGATCGAGGAAGCCGAGGGTGCGGGTGTCGTCCTCCGCCGCGTCGCGCAGCCAGAACAGCACGGTTGCGGTATAGATTCCGGCCAGCGTCGCGCGCTTCGTGTACCAGGAAAAGTCGGCCGAGCGGTCGCCCGCGGCGTGCCAGATCGCGTCGACCGTGCGCGCCGTGCAGGTCGCCGCCAGCCCGGCGTGGCGCGGCAGCGCGAGAATGCCGAGCGCCCGGCGCACCGCCTCGCGGTGCGCGCGGTGCTGTGCCAGGCGCAGCGCGATCAGCGCCCGGACGCGGGCCGGCAGCCGCCGCGCCCCGAGATCGAGGCCGGCGGCCTCCGCCGCCATCCGGCGGTCGGCGAGATCGCAGAACGCCTCGATCATGTCGGCCGCACCGCCGGGGAACAGCAGTTCGGCGCCCTCGGGCTCGGCGCCGATGTCGCGCAGCGCCGCGCGCAGCGCGGAGAAGGTCCAGCCCTGCGCCGGCACGCGCGCCAGCAGGGCGGTAAGCGCGGCGTCGCGCTCCTCGCTACGCTCGGGCGGCTCGATCATGCTGGCGGCGCCCCGGCCGCCTCGACCGGATTGGCCTGCTGCCGTGCCAACTCCGCGCGCGCCAGTTCCTCGGCGAAGCCGAACAGCGAGAAGTCGGTCAGGCGCATCGGGTAGAGGATGCCGTCGAGGTGGTCGTTCTCGTGCTGCACGACGCCGGCGTGAAAGCCGGTCGCCTCGCCGAGCACCTCCTGGCCCTCGCAATCCATGCCCCGGTAGCGCACCCGCCAGGCGCGCGGCACGGCGGCGCGCAGGCCGGGGATGGAGAGGCAGCCTTCCCAGCGCAGCCGCACCTCCTCGCCAAGCGGCTCCACGAGCGGGTTGATCAGCACGGTGGTGCCGAGCGGGGCGTCGCCAGGGTCGCCCGTCGTGCGCCCGGCGGGGACGCGGAAGACGAACAGGCGGCGCGGCACGTGCACCTGCGGCGCGGCGAGGCCCACGCCGGGGGCGTCGTCCATGGTCTCGATCATGTCGGCGACCAGCCGCCGGATTTCCGGGGCGCCGGGATCGGCCACCGGGGCGGCTTTCTGCAGCAGGACCGGGTGGCCCATGCGGGCGATCTTCAGGATGGCCATGATGCCAAGAGATGGGGCGCCAAAACGCTTTGGCGAGCCGGGAGCGGCATGCTATAGCGCCGTCCCTTCGGGGCACGCCGGAACGGCGGGCCGAAGCACGCCCCGTCGGGCGGGGTGGGCCAGCGAGAAGGAGAAGGCGGCCAAGTGCAGGTTCTCGTTCGTGACAACAATGTCGACCAGGCGCTGAAGGCGCTCAAGAAGAAGATGCAGCGGGAGGGGATCTTCCGCGAGATGAAGCTGCGGCGGCACTATGAGAAGCCGTCGGAGCGCAGGGCGCGCGAAGCCGCCGAGGCGGTCCGCCGGGCGCGCAAGCTGGAGCGCAAGCGGCTGGAGCGCGAGGGGTTCTGACCCGCTCCCCAAAACCCATTTACTTGAGTCAAGGACTGCAAAGGCTCTGCCTTTGCCGGGGTCCAGGGGCGGAGCCCCTGGCCTTCCAATCAGGCCTTGGCTGCGGCAATGCCCTTCACGACCCCGCCCCATTCATCCCGGTCGCCCCATAGTGGCCGGCGGCCACGCCGGCCAGGCACAGCAGCACCGAGAGCCCGATATTGGCCAGCGCCTGGCCGGGACGCCCGGCGCGCGCGAGCTCCAGCGTCTGCAGGCTGAATGACGAGAACGTCGTGAACCCCCCGCACACGCCGACCATCACGAAGGCGCGCGCGTCGGCGGGGACCGGCAGGCGGCCGGCCGGGCCGGTCAGCGTCGCGAAGAAGCCGATGACGAACGAGCCCACCACGTTGATCAGGATCGTCCCCCAGGGGAAATACGGCCCGGTGATCCGCACCATGGCGACGGAGATCGAGGCCCGGGCCACGCTGCCCAAGGCGCCGCCGAGCGCAATCCAGAGATAGGTCAGCACCACGCCGCCACCGAACCGTGCGCCAGGAATCGGCCGCTACTGGCGCAGCGCCGCGCGCAGCACCGCGACCATGTCCTGCACGGCCCCGCGGGAGTCCTTCGCCTTCGCCGCGTAGTCCACGCCGGCGGCCAGGTGGTCGGAGATGATGAGCAGCGCCGCCTCGCGGATCGCGGCGCTGATCGCGTTCGCCTGCTGCACCTCGTCCAGGCAGTAGCGATCCTCCTCGAGCATCTGCTGCAGGCCGCGCACCTGCCCCTCGATGCGCCGCAGACGCTGCAGGATGGGCGCCTTCTCCTCGGCCGTGCGGTGGAGGTAGAGCCGCCCCTCACGGAAATGATACTCCATCGGTCCGATATACCCCTGCGCAGTATATGTATCGCTGCTAGGGTGCGACGCGGCGCCCCGCCGGGCAACCCTGAACGCCGCCCGCCTGCCGCCCCGCTATCGCCCGCTTACCGCATCGTCCCCCTACAGCACGCATGGAGAGAAAATGTTTCTGCATCGCAAAGAGACCATTGCGCCCGTGAAGGTCGGCACGCCCGACCCGCGCTTCGGCCAGCTGCTGCTCGAGCAGTTCGGCGGCGCGACCGGCGAGCTGACGGCCGCCCTGCAATACTGGGTGCAGTCCTTCCACGTCGAGGATGCGGGCATCCGCGACATGC
>Ga0213875_10002283_pt1 | contig 11621 bp, 7 predicted proteins | sample BarmaccomBMRX_R8_FD_160105 | JGI IMG/M metagenome (GOLD analysis project Ga0213875, IMG submission 160105) | Root-associated microbial communities from Barbacenia macrantha in rupestrian grasslands, the National Park of Serra do Cipo, Brazil - RX_R8 | ecosystem: Host-associated > Plants > Roots... | reverse complement strand
GCTGCCTGGTTTTCGTTCCTGGCAGGTGGCGGGGGTGACCGGGCGCCAGCTTCAGCTGCGCCGTCGGGTCAACTCCGACACGTTTGTGGTCGGGGGTGGTCGGCTGGTGACGCGGATCTATCCGTATGCGATCAACTACCGCACCCGCGGCGGCCGGCTGGCGGCGATCGATCCGCGGCTGGTGCGCTCGCGGGCGGGGTTTGTGCAGCGTGCCAACGATCTCGGCGTGCAGCTGCCCGCCTCGGCGGCGGGGATGGCACGGGTGTCCAACGGGTCGGGCGGGTTTGGCTTTCGTCTTGAGGGCGCGCGCGGCGTCGGGCGGGTGACCGGCGCGGCGGAGCGCTTTGCCGCCAGCGGCCTGGTGTTTGCCTCGAGCAATCAGGGGGTCGCCTGGCAGGCCACGACCAGCGACGCCAGCGCGGCGCGGGGGCTGCGGTGGGTGCTGCGGCCCTCCCGGGGGCTGCGCGTGCGGCTGGGGCGCCGGGGCGTGGTGCTGGTCAACCGCCGTGGCCGGGTGGTGTGGGTGTTCTCCGCGCCCGCCGCGCACGCCACCAGCTCCCCCCAGCCGTTGGCGACGCGGCTGTCGCTGACGCGCTCGGCGGGCCAGACGGTGGTCTGGATCCGCCTGGCCGGTCCGCGGCGTCGCTTCGGCGCGGCGCGGGTGGCGCGGTCGGGGCGCTCGGCGGGGCGGGTGCGCGCGCCGGCGCGGCCGGGCGCGGGGGTGGTGCATGCCGACGCGGTGACCTGGGGCACGACGGTGTATCCGGGCAACGTCAGCTACCTGGGCGCCAGCCAGCAGACCGGCGACTGCTATGTCGACAGCGGCTCGGCGACGACCTCGTTTTGTCAGACGAGCACCAACTACGTGGGCCCCAACGATCACGCGCTGCTCAACTTCAACCTGTCGGGGGCGATCCCCGATCACTCCACGGTGCTCCAAGCGTTTGCCAGCATGGACCTCACCTCGGCGTCGAGCACGACTCCTGAGACCGTCGGGGTGTGGCAGGCGGCCAAGCCGTGGACCAACAGCGCGACCTGGAACACCTATGACGGCACGCACGCGTGGAGCACGCCGGGCGGGGATGTGACCGGCGCGGTGGCCGATACCCAGAGCATCGGGGCCAGCAGCGACGTGGGCCAGCACTTCTACTGGGATATCGATCAGATCATGCAGGGCTGGGTCGACGGCAACCCCGCCGCCGATGACGGGCTGCTGTTCGCGCTGACGGGCTCGGGTTCGAACAAGCTGGGGTTTGCCACCCAGACCAGCTCCAGCGTCTACCCCTACCTCGACGTCTACTGGCAGCCGCGGATCGGGGACTATCTGGGCGCGCGGTTTGACCGCCAGACGCTGACCGACCGCTCCAGCCTCGGGGTCAACGTCGCCTCGGGCAACGCGCTCTACACCGCCGACGACATCCATCTCGCGGGGGTCAACGGCCTCGACCTCAACCTGGATCGCTACTACAACAACCTGTCGCCCGATCAGGGGTCGCTGGGGCGGGGCTGGACGATGGCCACCGGCCCCGACACCTACCTGGTCGTCCCCTCCGATTCGCGCGACACGCTGGACTACTACGACGGCACCGGCCAAGCCGTCCCCTTCTATGAGAATCCCTCGGGGCAGTGGGTGATCCCGTCGGGGGTCGACGTGACCCCGAGCATGAACCAGAGCACGGCGTACGCGTCGACGTCGTTCTCGCTGTATTTCCGCCACGTCGGGATCACCGAGACCTTCTCGGCCTCGGCGAACACGCTGCCCAAGTACGCGCGCCTGGCCAGCCTGAGCGATCGCAACGGCAACACGATCAGCTACAGCTACAACAGCTCCGGGCAGCTGACCACGATCCAGGACTCCTTCGGGGACACCACCACCTTCACGTGGACCGGCGGCTATATCACCCAGATCACCGACCCCACCGGCCGGGTCTATACCTACGCCCAGAACGCGTCGGGGCAGCTGGCCAGCTACACCGACCCCGATCACAACACCACCTCCTACAGCTATGACGGCTACGGCAATCTGACCCAGATCACCACCGGCGATGGGAACATCACCAACGTGGCCTACGACACCGGCGCCAGCGAGCGCGCGACCTCGATCACCCGCCTCGTGAATCCGAGCGATAGCACCGGGCCGACGACCAGCTACGCCTACGCCGGCGCCAGCGGCCCGTGCACCGGCGACTCGGGCTGGAAGGAGACGACCGTCACCGACCCCGACAGCCACCACACGACCTACTGCGCCGACGATCTGGGGCGGATCGCCTCGGTGACCGACGCCAACGGCAACCTCCGCTCGACGGCCTATACGCCCGACGGCTACATCAAGACGCTCACGAGCGCGCAGAACACGCCCGAGACCTTCACCTACTCGGCCGACGGCAAGGACAACGTGACCCAGATCCAGGACGGCACCGGGTCGGGATCGACGACGACGAGCCTGCAATACAACGACACCACCAACCAGTATCAGCCCACGCAGAGCACCGACGCGCAGTCCAACAACACCAACTACGCCTACGACGCCAACGGCAATCTGAAGACGATCACCGACCAGCTGGGCTCCCAGAATCAGGCGTCGCTGACCTACAACAGCGACGGGACAGTCGCCAGCTCCAAGGACGCTGACGGCAACACCACGACCTACGGCTACACCGGGCATCTGCTGACCACGATCACCCCGCCGTCGGGGTCGGGCCTGAACCCGATCAGCCTGCAGTACGACGGCGATAAGCGGGTGATCGAGATCTCAAGCGTCTCGGGATCCAGCGGGCATGAGGTCGACTACACCTACGACAGCGAGGACCGCGTCAACACCGCCACCTACAAGGACGCCTCGGGCACGATCGTCGCCGCGCTGGGCTATGACGACGATCCCGACGGCAACCTCCAGGAGCGCGACGACAACGCGGGCGCGACGAACTTCGCCTACGACGGCCTGAACCGGCTCACCGACGCCAAGTACCCCGACTCGAGCACCGACCACTACGACTACGACGCCGCCAGCAACCTCACCGGCCTGACCGACGCCGGCGGCAAGGTCACCTACGGCTATGACCCCGCCAACCAGCTCACGTCGGTCCTCGACCCCGGCGCGAGCACCGCGACCGCGCTGGCCTATGACGCCGACGGCAATCTGAAGACCGTCACGTACCCCGGCGGGTCCTCGATCAGCCGGACCTATAACGCGTTGGATCAGCTGACCAACGTCTCAGACACCTACCAGACCGGCGGCAGCCCCTACTCGATCACGCGGGCGATCACCTACAACGGGAACCTGCAGAGCACCGTGACCGATCAGACCGGCAACAAGACGACCTACACCTACGACGCGCTGAACCGGCTCACCGACGCCAAGGTCATGAACGGCTCCACCCCGGTCCGTGACAACGCCTACAGCCTGGACGGCAACGGCAACATCACCAAGAGCACTCTCAACGGGACGACCAGCACCAGCTACGCCTACAACCCCGGCAACGAGATCTGCTGGTCCTACACCGGAGCCTCCACCAACGGCTGCGGCTCGCCGCCCAGCGGCGCGTACAGCTACAGCTACGACCCCGACGGGCAGCAGACCAGCAACGGCAACGCCACCACCATGGCCTACAACGCGCTCGGGCAGATGACCAGCCAGACCGTCAGCGGCACCACCACCAGCTTCGCCTACCTCGGCGCCGGGCAGGACGAGCTCATCGGCGACGGCACCAGCACGCTGCACAACGACATCCTCGGTCTCGCCTCCACCACCCCGAGCGGCAGCTCCAGCACCTACTACACGCGCAACATCAACGGCCAGCACCTCGACGAGCGCACCCCCTCGGGCACCTACTACTACCTCTACGACGGCAACAACAACGTCATTGGCCTCACCGACTCTTCAGGGCATCTCGCCCGCGCCTACAACTACGACCCCTACGGCAACAACACCTACAGCACCGGCACCACCGCCAACCCCTTCGGCTTCCAAGACGGCTACCAGACCAGCACCGGCCTCTACCACTACGGCGCCCGCTACGAAAACCCCGGCGACGCTCGCTGGACCCAGCAAGACCCTCTCACTCATATCAGCGATCTCACGCAAGAAGATCGCTACGCGTTTGTCGGGGACGATCCAGGAAATGCATCTGACCCCACGGGCGAGGGACCACCGGAGGACGCCAGCACATCGGAGGCCAGCAGCCGCTACTACGGCACGCCGGGGGGACCTACCAAGGGTCCAAACGCAGACGACGTCTGCGCTGCGACGAGCCTCGCGATCGGGGTCTTTGATCCGGTATTGGGAGTACTGGACGGAGTTTCCTGCATCGTCGTGGCGCACCGTCCAGCCGGCGGATAAACGAAGCCGTATTCTTAATCCTCTTGGTCATCCGAATGTGGTGTGGCCCGACAAAAGGTGATCCATCTCGATGGCAAGAGTCGCAAGTCCCACCTGGCGCACCCCCCCTGCAACACGGCCGAGGCGGTGAGTTGTGGCGCGTAGGCTGACGAAACTTAGGATTGCAGACGGCGTAGCGCCTGCACGATGGCGTATCGGCGCCTATGCCGCCGTTGGCCTAGTCATCTTGGTCGTGCTGATCGCGGTCGGCGCATCCGGTTATGCCGGACTCGCCGGAGTACTTGGCGGCTGGGCGGCGGTGGTCGTAAGCGACCGCGTGTGGGCCAAACGCGGTCGCGACTGGCACCACGATACGACAGACTCGGAGAGCGGCGACACCAGCTAGCGCTCTGCGGGCCATCATCTACGCCGCGGGCGCACTCTCATCGAGTCGCAGACGCTTCGGATGCGGTGGTGTGCAATACGGTCGCCTCACGGCGTGCAAACTCCCCGGAGGTCAAGAGGGAACCTACGCCCCCACCATCGCGATCTCCCCCGGAAGGCCGAATAATCACGTTAAAGGACGACCTAAACGTGACTCCTTTACGATTTGCCCAGGGCGCCGTCTTGGCCGGAAGGATTACGAGCCAGATCCTGTGGAGCGACGATCTGTCGCTGCTCGGCGCTCATTGGGGTGCGCACACGGGGGAGCTTGGCCGTCCATGCCCAGTGAAGGCGAATCCAGCGGCTGAGGCGACGCGGGGCGGGCAGGGTCGCCACGCGCAGATGGTCGGCAAACGCGTCGCGCTGACTGGTGAACTCGCTGAGGCGGCGATAGAGCTCGCCCTGGTTCATCTGCTCGTCAGACTCGATGACGGGGCTCTTCCAGGCTTCGTGGGCTTCTTTGCCGACTATGCGCCGGGCGACCGCATATAGGGCGTCGAATGCGTCCGAGAGGCGCTCGTCGCCGTCTGCGGCGAGCAGGACTTGGCAGGTGTCGACCTCGGCCTTGGTCAGCGAGAGCTCGTCGGAGAGCCGGGCGCGATGCTCGGCGCAATGCGGGCGGCGTCGGATGCGGTAGGGCATTTCGCCATAGGCGGTGATGGCCGCGAGGGCGCGGGCGTGCAGGTCGCGCTTGCGCTGGCGTTCGGCGCGGACGCCGTTGACGATCAGGGCGATCAAGACCCCGAAGAGCGCGATCAGCGCCGCGGCAACCGTGTACCACTGACCGGCTATGGCTGCGGACGGCATGTGGGACAGCTTCCTCTGTGGGTGGTGGGCGCTTCAGGGCGAGGCCAGGGGCGGCCGCGCTGACAGCGGGCTTCGCAGTAGGCGTGGGTAGTGGCATGGCCAACCAGGGCCAGCAGTCCATCGGCGGGCACCCAGATCTGCTCGCTGCTGTCGTTGTGCCACCACATGCATAGCCCGCCGGTGTCCGGGAAGCGGTGGCGCAGGCAGATGGGCCCGTCGATGAGGACCTTGGGCACGATCCCGGGCTCGGCGGAGGACGGCATCGTGATGGTCAACGTGCGCGGCTCGTCGTAGACCGGGACGAGGATCGGCACGTGGTAGACCAGCCTGCGGGGCTTGCCTTCAAAGCGTCCGGTAAACGACAGGCCTCTTTGGCGGGCTTCGCGCTCGAACCGGATGCGGCGAGGAAGATCATCATTGAAGGTCGCTCGTCGACGCCTAGGCGCCATGTGACCGGGTTGGCTTATGAAAGGCCGAGACCACGGGCGCCAGCGATACGCCCGCCGCTGCCCGGCGGTCGGCGATGCGGGCTTCGCGCTCGCGGATTGCTGTGATCTCGGGTCCGTAGAGCTTGGCGTAGGCGATCCTCACCCCCGGTGTGCTGGTGGCCTCGGCGGCTTCCTGCGCATGGGCGGCCATCTCCCCCAGGCGTTGGGCGGCCGCCTCGCGCGAGACGCCTTCGGGGAGCTGGATCGGATCGACGGCGGGCGAGGGGTCGGGGGTCAGCCGGCGGGCGATGTCGGCGCTGGCGCCGGCGAAGAAGGCCGCCAGGGCCTCGGGCAGCGCCAGCTCGGTGTCGCGGACCAGCTCAAGGGCCAGCGCGCTGACGTTCCAGGAGCACAGCGCTGCGCCTCCGCCGCTCTTCTCATCGCGCTTGATCGCCCGTTTGGCCAGGCGGATGACGTGCGCGCGGTGGGAGCGTAGGTTGAGCGTCGGGCGGTGGTTCATCACCTCGAGGTGATGCTCGGGGTCGGCGATGTCCCATCCGCAGGCCAGCTGGCGGTTGGGGATCCACAACCCTGGCGCGTCCACGCGAGCGAGGCCGATGATGAAGTCGACGTAGGGGTCGATCTGCTCGCCGAGCTCGTCGATGTCGACGGGGGCGTGGAAGGAGAACTTCACCGCGCGCTTGCCGGTGATGTCGACCGTCGCCCCGGGATAGTTCCCGTCGCGCAGACGCTCGACGACATAGCCGCCGTAATGCTGCATCAGCTCTGTGGGACCGAGGCCGCCGCCGGGCGCGTCGGGCCCGAACTCCCGCATGTCAGCGAGCCGGCGGTTGATCTTGATCCCCCCGTCGGCGTCCTCCAGCGGGGAGTTCGCCGTGCCGTAGGCCACCGAGCCCGCGCTGTAGCGCGCGCGGGCGGAGGGATGGTTGCGAGCGATCGCAAGCACCCGATCACGGCGGGCGCGAGCTTCCCGCAGCACCGACATAGGGACGCTGATCTCGCCCAGGATGGAGCGCAGCACCGAAGATGCTGCTGAGGATCCGCTACCGCGGACTGAGGATATGGCCACGAGGGGGCCCTTTCGTCGTCGGAAACCGAGGCGGCCGCACCACGCAGACCGCCACTACTCCTTATAGCGGAGCACTCAGACAGAAAAACGGCCCGCCACCCGGTTGGTTAGTCCGGGACTGGGCGGGCCGCATTCCGGTTTCGACGACGGGGGGTTGTACCCCATCGCTCACTCGGTGATAACCATGACCACGGCAGCGCTAACCAGAAATTCTCTCTGCTCTCCCCTGCTGACCGCAGCAACGGCTCCAAGATCCCATGGTCACGTACGCTTCTTCGTGACCTATGACGATCGGAGAACGGCGTTCGTGACGATCTGAGCGCAAACGTGACTTGCGAGCGTTGAGCACCCATCCCCGACGCGCCCGCCCGGGCTCTCGTCCAGCGCGGGTGTCGCCGGCATCCCTGCCGGCTCAACGGGGATGGATCGTCAGCCTCGGCGGACGCGAAGCAGGCCGAGTTGTGCGATCGCGATGGCGACCAGTCGGCGCCCAGCGTCGCGGCGCTGCTCGGGGAGCTGCTAGCCGGCGAGGACCTCGACGCGCTCGCGAAAGCCAGGGGCGCAGGACGAGGATCCCGGCGTGCGCGCCGGGCGGGTAGCTGCGCACGTCGGGCGAGCCCGCGGTCCAGCGTGACAAGCAGCCGTCCGTCGCTGGTAGCTGCGCGCAGCACATCGGCGTCGGGCGCGCCCCCGAGCCCCTCGTCGAGGACCGTGTCGATCTGGTGGCCGCGTCCGCCGAGCAGCTGCGCCGCTCGGCGGGGGACGTTCTCGTCGAGCTTTACCTTCACGCGCCGCCGGGCAGCGGCACGAGCTCCTCGCGCGCCAGCACCGCCCCGTAGGCGGCCGCGGCGCGCACCCCCTCGGTCGTCAGGCTGGGATATTCGCCCAGGATCTCCTTGACGCCCATCCCCGCCGCCACGCAGTCCAGGATCACGCTCACCGGCACGCGTGTGCCCCGGACGACCACCTGGCCGTGCATCACGTTCGGATCGCTTGAGATCAGCTCCAACGGCTGGCCGCTCATGCGCCGATTCTGCCCGACCGCCGAGGCAGCCTGGGAGAACCACCGAGGCGGGCGGGTCACGGGTGGACGGGCGGACACCTGGCGGCGGCGACGGCGCGCAGGCCGGTCCTGCTCGGCGGCCAACGCGGCGAACACGCTCCAGGTGACGTCGTCGACGCTCAGGGCGCTGCGCGGCGCGCTCGATCGCGGCCAGCTGGGCATCGAGCGCGGGGCAGATTCTTCGCCGGCCAGGTCCACCTCGCCTGACCCGCTGCCAGTCGCGCGCCGGCAGCTGCGCCTCCTCGACGACGCCGACCGCTGACCTGGGCTGCGTCTGCTGGCCGCGGGTGATCAAGCGGCGGGAGGCCGCGCCGTGTGATCTGGATGATCGATGCGAGGACTCGCCCGCAGGGCGTCTGAGACGCAGAGCTGATCACGGGCTGGGTGGCGCCAGATCCGCTCAGGGTCCTGCTCCCGCTCTTGCCCTCTTCGGTGCTGTCGTTGTTGGCTCTGTCCCAGTAGGCGACCAGCTCGCCGCGCCGGGCCCGCCTGGCGACGCTGCGCTGGACGCATCGTCCACATCCGCTCGATCCGGTCGGTGTCGATCTGCAGGCTGGCATTAGCGCTGCCCGAGACAGGGGCCTCGTCTCGGTGGCGGCGCGGGGGAGGCCGGTCAGGAGCGTCATCGCTGCGGCTGTCCGAGGCGGGCGGCGGTTGATCGCCGCGGGGTTTCCCGCTCGCGAGGGCTCCACGAGGGCGTGGGCAGACCCCAGCGCTCGGCGTAGCGGACCGCGGCGCGGTAGCGGCCGTCCAGCGGCCAGGGGTCCTGGCCGGCGCTGACGCGCCGGTCGCGCAGTTCGCGGTCGGCCTCGCGGTGGGCGCCCGCCCAGATGGCGCGGCCGGCTTTGTGGTGAGCGGGATGGTCTGAGTCGAGCAACTGCGCGGCGGTGCGCAAGCGAGCGTCTGCGTCCAGGCGAAAGCGCAGGCGGGCGTTGACCTGCTCGGCGAGCGCCCGGGCGGCGTCGCGGCGCCGGGCCCGGCTCTTGGCCCGGGTCGCGTTGTCGGGATGGGTGATGTGGGCGTAGGCGCTCATCTGTCGCGTCAGCTGGTTGAAGCGCTGCACGTCGTAGGCCATCGCGTGCTCGGGTCCGTCCAGTCCGGACACGCAGTCGGTGACAAACCGCGCGAACGCCGCGACCGGCACCGCGGGCCAGTCCGGGGGGCGCGCCTGGGCGTAGCGGTCGTAGCGGGCCAGCGCGCGGTCTAGCCGCGGGCCGTGATGAGCATGGTCCTCGCGCCACAGCGCGAGCCGTCCGGCGCCCGCAGCGGCCATCGCCGGTCCGTGCGCCGCCAGCGCCCAGGCTTCGATCAGCCGCCACCGCGGACAGCGGTGCTTCTCAGGCCCCTCGTCAAGTCGGCCAACGCGATCGACCAGCGCTCCGACGTGGGGCTGCCATGCCTCGGTGCTGCGGCTGACCCACAGCCATGTGCCCCTGCTGCCCACCTCGCCGTCGCAGCGCCGGCGCGCGGGCCGGGTCGACCGCCGTCAGGTGCCGGTCATGCTGCGCACCGCCGTCGGGTGCCGAGATGTGCGATCGGGTGCGTCGCCGCGACACCGCCGTCGGTCAGCGACTCTCCAGAAGCAGCGTCACCGGCCCGTCGTTGACGAGCTCGACCTGCATCTCGGCGCCGAACCGACCCCGTGCTGCGCCGGCGCACTCGCAGAAGCGCTCGTACAGCGGCTCGGCGACGTCCGGCGCCGCGGCGCCGACGTAGCTGGGCCGGTTGCCGCGCCGCGCGTCGCCGTACAGCGTGAACTGGCTGACGCAGAGGATCTCGCGGTCGCCGAGCGGCTCGTTCATCCGCCCCTCGGCATCCGCGAACACGCGCAGCGCGCGGACCTTAGTGGCGAGCCGGTCGGCCTCGGCCGCGGTGTCGCCGTGCGTGACACCGAGCAGGACGAGCAGTCCGGGTCCGATCTCGGCGACGCGGCGACCGTCGATGTCGACCGAGGCGCGCTGCACGCGCTGCACCAGCGCGCGCATCGTCAGGCCTCGCGCAGCGCGGCGGCGGCGCGCTCGGGCGAGACCGAGTTCAGGCCGATCCCGGTGCCGAGCTCGAGCCCGGCGAGATAGGCCAGTCGCGGCCAGATGTCGATCCGCCAGCAGAAGTGCTCGGCGCCCTGCGGCGCCGTGCGAACCCAGAGGTTGAGCGGGGGGCTGGCCCCGAACGCGCGCACGAGCCGACCGAGCGCGCCGTGCAGCAGCGCGGCGCCGGTCGGCCCGGGGTCCTCGAACCGGGCCCGGACCACGCGGGGGACGATCATCAGCTGGTAGGGGACCCGCGATCCGTACGGCGCCATCAGCACCGCCTCGTCGTCGATGGCCACGATCCGCTCGCGTAGCCGGACCTCGTGCTGCAGGAGGTCGCCGAGCAGGTTGGCGCCGTCGGTCCGCGTCGCGTAGGCGCCGAAGCGCTCGCGCTCGCGGGCGATCGCCGCAGGCACGAACGGCAGCGCGTACAGCTGGGCGTGGGTGTGCTGGATCGAGGCGCCCGACTCCCGGCGCTCGTTGACGCTCAGGTGGACGCACGGGGCCTCGGCGTGAGCGCGCATTCGCTCGCGCCACACCTCGACCGCGGCCACCGCCTGCTCAACGCTCAGCGCAGCGAGTGAACCGGTGGCGTCGGGTGCGTTGACGATGACCTCGTGGGCGCCCCGCGCGGCCCCGGCCCAGAACAGGTCGCGATCGGCCATCGGCTCGGGCTCGACGGAGTCCGGCGTGATCGCGGGATACAGGTTGGGGACGACGCGCACCTGCCAGCCGGGCGTGTCCGGAGCGCTGCCGTCAGGACGCACCGCCGTCAACTCGGGCTTGGTGCGGTCCTCGTGCCCGGGCGCGAACGGGTCCTGCGCCACGTCGACGGGCGGCGCCGGGGCGACCGTCATCTCCTCCCCCGGCCGACCCGCGCGATCGGTGGCGACGATCGCGCGCAGGCCGGTCAGCGGGTCGATCCGAACCTCGGGCATCAGTGCCCAGACGCTAGTAGCCCTGATGTCGACGGTGGCGCTCGGACCCGCTGGGGTGGAAGCGCCCGCGGGGGTGGAAGCGCCCGCCGGGGTGGAAGCGCCCGCCGGGGTGGAAGCGCCCGCCGGGGTGGCCGCACCCCGGGTGGCCGCCAATAAGCCGGTCCCGCGGGGCAGTTCGGCTGCCACCCTGAAGCGCATTGTTCACGCGGCGTCATACCCGCGTCACACCAGAGCGAGGTGCCAGCCGGAACGTCCTGTCTGGGGAGGGGGCGGTTTGGTGGCAGGGAGTCCCACGCCGGGCCCGTGCCACTCCGCGTGGCGCGGCCGCGAAACGTCCCGGGCAACCCGCGGCGGCGCGCGCGGGATCTTTTCTCGAGTAGTTCGGGAAAACGACAGGCATCCCGGGGCACCGCGAGGCGCGGGACGTTTGCACCCGCTCACCAGGCTGGGCCCTGGCTTGGCCCGGACCCGACCCCGACCCCGACCCCGACCCCGGACCCGAC
>Ga0213875_10002282_pt1 | contig 11624 bp, 9 predicted proteins | sample BarmaccomBMRX_R8_FD_160105 | JGI IMG/M metagenome (GOLD analysis project Ga0213875, IMG submission 160105) | Root-associated microbial communities from Barbacenia macrantha in rupestrian grasslands, the National Park of Serra do Cipo, Brazil - RX_R8 | ecosystem: Host-associated > Plants > Roots... | reverse complement strand
CTGCGCCAGCTGCGCAGGGAACGCGCGCTGCGCGCGACGGTGCTGGTCATCACGTTCTGGCCCGCGCTCGCCGAGGTCGAAGCGGCGATGCGGGCCTGCCTCGGCAATCTCGAGGCCGCGGCCACCGGCCGCGCCCCGCCGTTCCAGGCCGGGCCGGACTATTACGGCCGCTATCGCGTCGCGCTGCCGCCGATCCTGCGCGAGTTCATGCGCGACGTCTACCTGCTGGACGAGCGGCTGGCGGCGAACATCCTGGAGCTGATCGCCCTGGTCGAGCGGCACAACCGCATCGTCGATACGCGCGAGGCCGCGGAGGTGCCGATCAACGCGGTGCTCGCGCGCGATTTCCTGGCCGGAGCGCTCGCCCCCGCGCAGCGCAGCATCGCGATGATGAAGCCGATCTTTGACCGGGTGGTCGACCGGGGGGCCGGCGGCGGGGCCAACCGGGCGGTCGATCCGGCCGGGGCTGCCTGACGCGCCCTGCGCGACCGTCAGGCGTGATGCGGCAGCAGCCGCTCGGTCTGCACGGCAACCGAGGCGTCGAGATGGCAGGCCGAGAGATGCGCCTCGCCGACCGGGCGCAGCAGCGGCTCCTCGACGCGGCAGCGGTCGAACACGAAGGGGCAGCGGGTGTGGAAGCGGCAGCCGGAGGGCGGGTTGATCGGGCTCGGCACGTCGCCGCGCAGGATGATGCGGTCGCGCTTCGCCAGCGGGTCCGGCACCGGCACCGCCGAGAGCAGCGCCTTTGTGTAGGGATGGTGCGCCCGGCTGAACAGCGTGCGCCGGTCCGTCAGCTCGACGATCTTCCCGAGGTACATCACGCCGACCCGGTGCGTCAGGTGCTCGACGATCGCCAGGTCGTGGCTGATGAACAGCAAGGCGAGGCCGAGTTCGTCCTGCAGTTCGGCGAGCAGGTTGACGATCTGCGCCTTGACGGACACGTCGAGCGCCGAGACCGCCTCGTCGCAGATGATCAGGTCGGCGCCGGGAGCGAGGGCGCGGGCGATGCCGATGCGCTGGCGCTGGCCGCCGGAGAATTCGTGGGGGTAGCGGCGCAGCGCGTCGCGCGGCAGGTGCACCTTGTCCATCAGCGCGGCGATGCGGTCGTCCAGCTCGGAACCGGACTTCGCCAGGCCGAAATTGACGACCGGCTCGGCCAGGATGTCGCGCACGCGCATGCGCGGGTTGAGGCTGCTGAACGGGTCCTGGAACACCACCTGCACGCGCCGGCGCAGCGGGCGGAGCTGTCGCGCCGGCAGGGTGTCGATGCGCGCGCCGTCGAGCCAGATTTCTCCCTCGGTCGGATCGAGCAGCCGCAGGATGGTCTTGCCGACCGTGGACTTGCCGCAACCGCTCTCGCCGACGACGGAGAGGGTTTCGCCGCGACGCAGGGTGAAGCTGACGCCGTCCACCGCGTGCACCTTTCCGGTGCTGAGGCCGAGCAGGCCGCCATGCAGCGCAAAGTGCTTCTTCAGCCCGACCACGTTCAGCAGCGGAACGCCGCTCGCCTGCAGCGCCGCGGCGGCCGCTTCAGGCGGCAAGCCGGCGCTCCGCGTAATGGCAGGCCACCAGATGGCCGGGCGCCTTCGCCTCCACGGCCGGCGCGACCGCGCGGCAGAAGTCGGTGACATCAGGGCAGCGCCCGGCGAACGGACAGCCGACGATGGGCGCGCGCAGGCTCGGCACCTGGCCGCGGATTTCCGCGAGCTTCCCGCGCCCGCCCGGCGCCAGCGATGAGCCGAGCCGCGGCACCGCGCCGAGCAGGCCGCGCGTGTAGGGGTGCTGCGGGTTGGCGAAGATTTCCGTGACCGCCGCCTCCTCCACCTTGCGGCCGGCGTACATCACGACGACCCGCTCCGCCATTTCCGCGACCACGCCGAGATCGTGCGTGATCAGCATAATCGCTGCCCCCACGCGCGCCTTCAGGTCACGCATCAGGTCGAGGATCTGCGCCTGGATCGTGACGTCGAGCGCCGTCGTCGGTTCGTCGGCGATCAGCAGCTTTGGGTTGCAGGCCAGCGCAATCGCGATCATCACACGCTGCCGCATGCCGCCCGAGAGCTGGTGCGGGTATTCGCGCACGCGGCGGGCGGGGGCGGGAATGCCGACCATCGCCAGGATCTCGATCGCCCGCTGCTCCGCCTGACGCGTAGAGAGGCCCTGATGCAGGCGCAGGCTCTCGCCGATCTGCCGGCCGACGGTCAGCACCGGGTTCAGCGAGGTCATCGGCTCCTGGAAGATCATGCTGATGTCGTTGCCGCGCAGCTTGCGCATCTCCGGCTCGGCGAGCGCCAGCAGGTCGCGGCCCTGAAAGGCGATGCGCCCGGCGATGCGGCCGGGCGGCTCGGCGATCAGCCGCAGGATCGACATCGCGGTGACCGACTTGCCGCAGCCGCTCTCGCCGACCACCGCGACCGTCTCGCCGGAGCCGATCGCGAAGGAGACGCCCTCGACGGCGCGCACGACACCCTCGGCGGTCGCGAAATGCGTCTGCAGCCGCTCGACCTCGAGCAGCGCCATCAGAGCCGCCGCGCCGCGCGGGGATCGAGCGCGTCGCGCAGCCCGTCGCCCAGCAGGTTCACCGCCAGCACGGTCACCGACAGGAACGCCGCCGGGAAGAACACGATGTACGGCTTCACCTGCCAGAGCGCCCTGCCCTCGGCCATGATGTTGCCCCAGGAGGGGATGATCGGCGGCGTTCCGGCGCCGATGAAGGAGAGGATCGCCTCGATGATCATCGCCGAGCCGCAGATATAGGTCGCCTGCACCATCAGCGGCGCCAGCGTGTTCGGCAGGATGTGGCGGAGGATGATCTTCCAGCCCGGCGTGCCCGCGGCGACCGCCGCCTCCACGTACGGCTGCTCGCGCAGGCTGAGCACGAGGCCGCGCACCAGGCGCGAGACCTGCGGCACCTGCGGCACGGTGATCGCGATGATGACGTTCTGCACGGAGCCGCGCGTCAGTGCCATCAGCGCGATCGCCAGCAGGATGCCGGGGATCGCCATCAGCCCGTCCATCACCCGCATGATCACCGCGTCGGTCCAGCGCACGTAGCCCGAGACGAGGCCGATCAGCATGCCGATCGCCGATGACAGCAGGGCGACGGCGAAGCCGACCAGCAGCGAAACCCGCGCCCCGTACATCACCCGCGAGTAGATGTCGCGCCCGAGCATGTCGGTGCCGAACCAGTATTCTCCGGATGGCGCGCGCAGGCGGCGGGCCGGCGCGAGCGCCGTCGGATCGACGGTGTGCAGCACCGGCGCGAACACGGCGATCAGCAGCATCACGGCGAGCAGCGCGCCGCCGGCGAGGATCGTCGGATGCCGGTAGGCGAAGGTCCCCACCCGCCCGCGGCGGCGCGGCGGGGGCAGCACGTCCGGCAGCGCCGGTGCGGCGACCGCGTCCGGGGGAACGACCGCGCTGCTCAATAGCGGATCCTCGGGTCGAAGAAGGTGTAGGAGAGATCGACCAGCAGGTTGACCAGCACGTAGGCAAAGCTGAACAGCAGCACGACGCCCTGGATCACCGGGTAGTCGCGCCGCAGGATCGCGTCCACCGTCAGCCGCCCCAGCCCGGGGATCGCGAACACCGTCTCGGTCACCACCGCTCCGCCGATCAGCAACGCGACGCCAAGGCCGATCACCGTGACGATCGGCACCGCGGCGTTCTTCAGCGCGTGCAGGAACAGCACGGCGTACTGGCCGACCCCCTTGGATTTCGCGGTGCGCACGTAATCCTGCGACAGCACCTCCAGCATCGTCGCCCGGGTGATGCGCGCGATCAGCGCGATGTAGATGCCGCCCAACGTGACCGCCGGCAGGATCAGGCTCTTCAGGAACGGCCAGAAGCCATGGCTGATCGAGGTGAACCCCTGCACCGGCAGCCAGTCGAGCTGCAGCGCGAAAATGTAGGCCAGCACGTAGCCGATTACGAACACCGGCACGGAGAACCCGATCACCGCGTTCACCATGATCAGCCGGTCGATCCACGATCCCTGCTTCCACGCCGCCAGCACGCCCATCGGCACCGCGATGACGATCGAGAGGACCATGGTGAGCAGCATCAGCGACACGGTCGGCTCGACGCGCTGCGCGATCAGGTGGGTAACCGGCAGATTGGTGAAGATCGACGTGCCGAGGTCGCCGTTCAGCACGTGCCAGAACCAGTCGGCGAAGCGCACCAGGAACGGCCGGTCGAGGCCGAGCTGGGCGTGGATGCGGACGATGTCGGCCGGGGTCGCCTGATCGCCGGCGATGATGGCGGCGGGGTCGCCCGGCGCGATGTAGAGCAGCGAGAACACGAACATCGCGACCACCGCCATCACCGGAATGGTCGCCAGCACGCGCCTGACAATGTAGGCCAGCATCAGCCGTTCCGCGCCCGCGCCTCGCTCATCCCGGGCCAGCCTGCCCGAAATCCGGGGAGGGCGCCAGAAATCCCCGGGGTCGCAAGCGGCTGGCCAGCGACGCCGTCACGCGGACCGGCGGACATTCCAGAACAGTACGAAGCCGTTCAGTATGCCTTCCAGCTCCGTCTTGTAGGCGGTCGGCTGATAGAGCTGGCCGAGCGGGTAGAACGGCACCTCGTCGAACACGTCCTGCTGGATTTGCGCGCAGACCCGCTTCTGCGCCTGGGCGTCCGGCGCATCGAACCAGGCGGTACGGAGCTGCTCGAGCTTCGGCATGTCCGGCCAGCCGAACCATCCGCCGCCGCCGTTGCCGCGCAGCGCCAGGTCGACCGCCGGATTGAAGTTGTCGAGCCCGCTCCAGTAGGTGAAGAAGACGTTCCACCCGCCCTTGTCGGGCGGGTCTTTCTTGGCCCGCCGCTGCACCACGGTACCCCAATCCACGCCCTGATAGTCGACGTTCACGCCGACCCGCTTCAGCAGGTCGGCGCCGACATTGGCGATGGCGTTGATGATCGGGAAATCGGTGCCGGTCAGCAGCACGACGGGCTCGCCCTTGTAGCCCGATGCGCGGACGTCCGCGCGCACCTTTTCCAGGTCGTGCGGGCCGTTCAGCACGGCCATGCCGGCATCGGTCGCCATCGGCGAGCTTGGGCAGAACGCGCCGATCCCGGTATGCGACAGCTTCGGGTCGCTGCCGGCCGCGGCGGTCATGAAATCGGCCTGGTTGATCGCCGGCAGCAGCGCGCGGCGGAACGCCGGGTTGTCGAACGGCGGATAGAGGAAGTTGGGCCGCATGTAGCCGAGGAAGCCCGTCGGGTCCTGCACCGCGACCTTCAGCTTGCCATCGCGCCGCAGCAGCGGCAGCAGGTCGCCCGGCGGGTTCTCCCACCAGTCCATCTCGCCGCTCTGCATCGCACCGGCGGCGGTCGCCGAATCCGGGATGACGTTCCACTCCACCCGGTCGAAATTCGCGATTTTGGGGCCGGCGGTGAAGGACGCGGTGCCGCCGTCGCGCGGCCTGTAGTCGGCGAACCGCGCGTAGGCGACGCGGGAGCCGGGAACGCGCTCGTCGGCCAGGAAGCGATACGGGCCGCTGCCGACCATTTCTGTCACCTGGGTGAACGGGTCGGTCTTTGCCAGGCGCTCCGGGATGATGGCGCAGATATTGCTGCCGGTCTTGCCGAGCGCGTCGGGCAGCAGCGGGAACGGCTTCTTCAGACGGAAGACGAGGGTGCGGTCATCGGGGGCGGACAGCTCATCGGTCGCGGCCATCAGCGCGCCGCCGAACGCGTCGCGCTTGCCCCAGCGTTGGATGCTGGCGACGCAGTCGCGCGCCAGCACCGGCGTGCCGTCGTGGAATTTCAGCCCGTCGCGCAGCTTCAGCGTCCACTGCTTGCCGTCGGCGTCGGTGGTCGCACCCTCGACCATCTGCGGCTGCGCCGCGTAGCTGTCGTCCTGACCGTACAGCGTGTCGAAGACGAGGAAGGCGTGGTTGCGCGTGACGTAGGCGGTCGTCCAGATCGGGTCGAGCGTTGCGAGGTCGGATTGCGGAATGAATTTTAGCACCCGCGCGGCTTCACCCGATGCGATGTGCGGGGTGGCGAGTGCCGCGATGCCGGCGGACGCGGCGGCCCCCTGGACGAACGTGCGTCGCTTCATGCCGAGCCCTCCGGTTTGTGCATTGCGGCGGACGATGCCGGGCGGCCGACGCCCGTGCAAGCGGCATCGCGCGCCGGCGGCACGCCGAACAGCCCGAGCCGGTCGGCTCGCACCCGCCGCTCGTCGCCGAGCCGCCGGGTGAGGCCGGCGCGGTCGAAGAACTCGAGGATTTGGATCGCCACCTTGCGTCCGTTGTCGAGCCGGTCGCGCAGCGCCGCCGCGGTGAGCACGCCACGCGCGTCGGCGCGGCCGAGCGCGGCGGCGATGCCGGCCATCTCGGCCACCGTCTCGCGCAGGAAGAAGTGGTCGTGCGCCACCTCCACCAGCCGTCCGATGCGGGCGAGCCGCTTGAGCGTCGCGCGCAGGCCGGCCTCCGGCAGCGCGAGCGCCTGGGCGAGGTCGCGGGTGCGGGGCGGGCGGAATTTTGCCGCGCCGATCAGCCGGCGCAGCGGCGGCCACAGACGCTCGTCGGCGGGCGACAGCGTTGCGCGATGCGTCGGCAGGCGCAGCCAGGGCCCCTCCTGGGCGATCTCGCCACGCCGGATCGACGTCTCGACCAGCGCGCGGAACGCGGCTGCGGGCAGGCGGGTGCACATGACGCGCAGGCGCTCCGGCTGCAGGCCCGGTGCGTCCGGCGCGGCGGCGTGATGGGCGGCGAGCGCCTGCATGAGGGCGGCGCGCAGCGCGGCGAGGGCGGGCGGCGCGATCGCCACGTCCGCCAGCAGCACGGCCGGCGCCGCCTCCAGCAGCGCGCCCCGCGCGCGCGAGGGGATGTTGCGTGCGCGGGCGAAGGGCCCGAAGGCGACCCAGCGCGGCGGCTGCTCGAGCAGTCCGCGCAGCGCGATTGCCGGTGCGGGGGCGGCCAGCGCCCGCAAGGCGGCGAGCCGGCTCGGTGTGCGGCGGCCGCGACGCGGCGGGAACGGGTCGAGCACCGTGCCCCCGCCGATCGTGCGCACCGCGGCGGCGTCGCGCATCACCAGGCGGTCGCCGGCGAGCGCGGCGATCGGCCGGTCGAGCACGAGCCGCGCCGACGCCGTCCCACCGGGATCGAGGCCCGGCGCCTCGAGCGCCTGGATCCGTGCGGTCACGTGCGCGGCGCCGAGATGCAGGTGTACCGGCGCACCCGGCCGCAGCGCCGGCGCGTCCGGCAGCATCCGCACCAGCGCGTCCAGCGCCGCCGTCGGCGCGTGCAGCGCGGGCTCGACGAGCCAGTCGCCGCGGGCGACCAGGTCTTTTGCCAGACGCGCGGCGGCGATGTTCAGCGCGGCGCGCTCGCCCGCTTGCGCCGCCTCGGCGGGACGGCTGTGGGCATGCAGGCCGCGCACCCGCACCTCGATGCCGGAGGGCGAAAGCGTCAGGTGGTCGCCGGCCGCGATGCGCCCGGCGACCAGCGTGCCGGTCACCACGATCCCGATACCCGCCAGCGTGAAGACGCGGTCGATGCAGAAGCGCGCGCCGGCCTCCGCCCGACGCGGCGCGCGGCCGAGCGCCAGCAGCGCCGCGCGCAGCTTCTCGACGCCGAGGCCGCTCACCGCAGAGACCGGCAGCACCTGCGAACCGGCGAGCGCGCCGCCCGCCAGCAGGTCGCGGATCTGCGCGCTGACCGCCGGCACCCGCCCGGGCGCCAGGTCGGTCTTGCTGATCGCCACGACGCCGCGCGCGACGCCGAGCAGGTCGAGGATGGCGGCGTGCTCGCGGGTTTGCGGCATCACCCCGTCATCGGCGGCGACCACGAGCAACGCTGCGTCGATGCCGGCCGCGCCGGCCAGCATGGTGTGCACGAAGCGCTCGTGCCCGGGCACGTCGACGAAGCCGAGCGGCCCGGCATAGGCGTAGCCGAGATCGATCGTGATGCCGCGCCGCCGCTCCTCGGCCAGCCGGTCGCCGGCAGCGCCGGTGAGCGCCTGGACCAGGCGCGTCTTGCCGTGGTCCACATGGCCGGCGGTGCCGATGATCATGCGGCGAGACTATCGCCCTCGCCGGCCGGCGGCCATTGTGGCGCCACATGGCGGGCCTGGGAGAGCATGACGGCCGTCTTCCCCGAATTCCTGCGCTTCGGCGTGGTCGGCGTGATCGGCTTCGGCGTCGACACCGCGACGGTCTATGCGCTGCGCTCGGCGCTCGGGCTGATCGGCGCCGGCCTGGTCGCCTATCTGGTGGCGGCGACGATGAACTGGGCGCTGAACCGCGCCTGGACGTTCCGCGACCGGCGGCATGCGCGCCTGTACCGGCAATGGGCGGCGTACCTGCTGACGAACTCCGCGGGGTTCGTGCTGAACCGCGGCACCTACACGCTGCTCGTGGCGGGCAGCCCGCTCTGCCGGGGATATCCGGTGCTGGCGGTCGCCGCCGGCTCGATCGCCGGCATGTTCGTCAACTTCGCGCTGTCGCGGCGGCTGGTGTTCCGATAGCGCGATGATCCCCGACCGACGCGCGCTGGGTGTGGCCGCCGCCGGCTTCTGCACCTTCGTCAACCTCTACGCGACGCAATCCATCCTGTCGGTGCTGGCGGAGGCGTTCGGCGTGTCGCGGCCGCGCACCGGCCTGACGGTGACGGCGCCGCTGCTGGCGGTCGCCTGCGTGGCGCCGTTCGTCGGCTCGATCTCCGACCGGCTGGGCCGCAAGTGCCTGATCGTCGGCGCGGCCGGCGCGCTGGTGCTGCCGACGCTGCTCTGCGCGTCGGCAGCGAGCCTCGGCTGGCTGCTGCTGTGGCGCTTCCTGCAGGGACTGCTGATGCCGTTCATCTTCGCCATCACCGTTGCCTACATCGCCGACGAGTGCGAGGGCGGTGCCGCGGTGCGGCTCACCGGCACCTACGCGATCGGCACGATTCTCGGCGGGTTTTTCGGCCGTTTCCTGTCGGGCTACGCGACGCAATGGGCCGGCTGGCGGACCGCCTTCCTGCTGCTCGGCGGCATCACCGCCGGCTTCGCCGCGGCGACCATGATCCTGCTGCCGCCCGAGCGCCGCTTCCGGCCGGAGCGTGGGCTGGCGGCGGCCCTCGGCAGCTTCGCCGAGCACCTCTCCAACCCGCGGCTGATCGCCACGTACATGGTCGGGTTCACCGTGCTGTTCTCGATCGTCGCCACATTCACCTACGTGAACTTCCTGCTGGCGGCCCCGCCGTACGGCCTCGGCCCGGCGCAGCTCGGCGACGTGTTCGTGGTCTATCTGGCGGGCGCGGTGACGACGCCGCTGGCGACCCGCATGGCGGTGCGGGTCGGCCGGCGCGCGGCGCTGATCTTCTCCGCTGGCCTGGCGATCGCCGGCCTGCTGCTGACCCTGCTGCCCTCCTTCGCCGGCATCATGGCGGGCCTCGTGCTGATCATGTGCGGCATGTTCTTCGAGCAGACGCTGGCGATGTCCTACATCGGCGTCGCCGCACGGCGGGCACGGTCCACGGCGGTCGGCCTCTACGTCACCTGCTACTATATCGGCGGCAGCCTCGGCGGCATCCTGCCGGCTCCGGTCTGGCAGCGCAGCGGCTGGACCGGATGCGTGCTGCTGGTACTGCTCGTCCAGCTTGCGTTGACCGGCCTCGCGCTGCGGTTCTGGCGGGAGGGAGCGCCGGCCTGAACGTCCGTTCCGCGCTGAGCGGGTTCAGGGCTTGCGCACGCCCCAGAAGACCGGAAACGGGCTGCTGCCGAGATCGGAGAGGTCGGCGCGGAAGGCGGTGGGCGGAACCAGTTGGCCGAGCGGCACGTACGGCGCCTCCTGCCAGACCGCGAGCTGGATGTCCTGGGCGACCTGCTTCTCCGCGGCAAGATCGGCGGCGGCGAACCAGGCGCTGCGCAGCGCCTCCAGCCGCGGGCTCGTCGGCCAGCCGTACCAGGCCTGCGCGCCATTGCCGAAGATCGGGTAGTGGCCGCCGGGATCGTCGAAGCTCAGCGCCTCGCAGGTTGTGCAGAACGCGCTCCAGCCGCCCTGCTCCGCCGGTTCGCGGCTGGCGCGGCGCTGCACCAGTCCGGCCCACTCGACCGGCACGTATTGCACGTTCAGGCCGAGCGCCGCGAACAGGTCGCGCGTGACCTGGCACAGCGCCTCGATGGCCGGATGGTCGACCGGCGCGAGCAGCACGACGGGCTCGCCGGCGTAGCCGGATTCGCGCACCAGGCGCCGCGCGAGCGCGGGGTCGCGCGGCCCGGTCAGCACGGTGAGGCCCGCGTCGCTGGCCAGCGGCGAGCCCGGCGTGAACACGCCGACGCCGGTGTGATAGCCCTCGGTCGCCTCGCCCATCGCCGCGTGCATGTACTCCTGCTGGTCGATCGCCGGCAGGATCGCCCGGCGCAGCGCGGCGTTGTCGAACGGCGGCTGGATGCAGTTGAAGCGCAGGATGGCAACGACGCCGGCCCGGTCGATCGTGCGCACCGTCACGCCGCGGCTGGCGCGCAGCACCGGCAGCAGGTCGGCGATGGGCGCCTGCCACCAGTCCTGCTCGCCGTCGGCCAGCAGCGAGGCGGTCATGGCGGGATCGGGGAACGCGGTCCATTCGATCCGGTCCATGCGGACGACCTTGCCGCCCGCGGTGAAGCTCGCCGGCTCCTGCCGCGGCTGGTAGCGGACGTTGCGGGCGTAGGCCGCGCGCACGCCGGGGCGGAACTCGTCGGCCAGGAAGGTGAACGGGCCGCTGCCGGTAAAGTCGGTGATCTCGATCTCCGGACTCGTTTGCGCGACACGTTCGGGCATGATGAACAGCACGCTGGCGACCGGCTTGGCCAGCGCGCGCAGCATGCGCGGGAAGGGCCGCAACAGCCGGAACTGGAACTGCGCGTCGTCGAGCACGCCCAGCTCGTCGAGCTGGGCGGCGATCTGCCGGCCGAAGCCGTCGCGCTGCATCCATCGCCGGATGGAGGCCACGCAGTCCACCGCGCGCACCGGCGCGCCATCGTGGAAGGACAGGCCCTCGCGCAGCCGGAAGCGCCAGGTGCGGCCGTCATCGGATACCTCATGGCCGGCGCACATCTGCGGCCGGGGCTGCAGCGCCTCGTCCAGCCCGTACAGCGTGTCCCAGACCAGAAATCCGTGATTGCGGGCGATCGTGGTGGTGGTCCAGATCGGATCGCCCTGCTGCAAGCCGCTTTCCGGAACGAAGCGCAGCGCGCGCGAGGCCGCCGGCTGCGCGATCGCGGGACGCGCCAGGCCGGACGCGGCGAGCGACGCTGCGCCGGCGAGCACGGTTCGCCGCTTCATCCCGCTCATCCGTACTGGCTCCGATCGCCGCACCGCAAGTAAGCTCCCTCGGCAGCTCCGCTTCAACAGCCGGCGAGACCGGCGGGGCCGCGGCTTGCCCCTCGCGGCACCGCTTGCGATGCTCGCCGCGACAGCGAGGAAGCTCCGGACGATGAACGCACCCGTGGATGCGAACGATCTCGCCCTGACCAAATTCGGCATCGGCCAGCCGGTGACGCGCAAGGAGGATCCGGTGCTGCTGCGCGGCGAAGGCCGCTACACCGACGACATCAACCGGCCCGGCCAGGCCTTCGGCGTGATGGTGCGCAGCCGGATGGCGCATGGCAGGCTGCTCGGCCTCGACACCGCGGCGGCGCGGGCGATGCCG
>Ga0213875_10002281_pt1 | contig 11628 bp, 10 predicted proteins | sample BarmaccomBMRX_R8_FD_160105 | JGI IMG/M metagenome (GOLD analysis project Ga0213875, IMG submission 160105) | Root-associated microbial communities from Barbacenia macrantha in rupestrian grasslands, the National Park of Serra do Cipo, Brazil - RX_R8 | ecosystem: Host-associated > Plants > Roots... | reverse complement strand
GTTCGAGCGGCGTGACGGCGAGGTCCTTCTGCGCACAGATGTGCTGGGCCACCGACTGATCGATGTCGGCGAGGCGCGCTTGGTACGCGCCACCGACCTGGAATTGGCGTGCCGAGACGGCCGGTGGTTGTTGACTGGGGTGGACGTGGGCCGTTCCCGACGCTGCCTGGGTCTGTTCCGTGGCGGCACCGCAGACCATCTCGTGCGGGACTGGAAACATTTCGAGCCGCTGATCGGGCATGTTCACAGTGCCGTGCTGCGAGGTGCGGTGGCCCGCATACGCGGCCTCAAGCCGGCCCAAATCGCCGATCTGCTGGAAGAGGCCTCCACGGCCGAGGAGAACGAGATCCTCGGCCAGGTGCATGTCGACCCTGAACTGGAAGCCGACGTGTTTGAAGAACTCGGTGAGGACCTGCAGTGCCGGCTGTTGGGAGCTCGCACTGACGCTGACATCGCCGAGGTACTGGCGCGGATGCGCGCCGATGACGCCGCCGATGCGATCCATGAACTGCCCCAACGGCGTCGTCAACCGGTGCTGGACCTGCTGCCTGCCGGTACCCGCACCAAGATCCTCACCCTTATGGGGTACAACCACACGAGTGCGGGTGGGCTGATGGACGTGGATTTTCTGGTCCTGCCCGCCGACACCGCAGTCAGACAGGCGCTGCAGGCCGTGCGAGGCGCCCATACGGTGCAGCCGCAGGCCCTGACCAGCCTCTACACGGTGGATGCCACCGGGCGCCTGACGGGGGTGGTCCTGCTGGTCGGCCTGGTCCAAGCCAACTCTGAGGCGCGACTTGTCCAGGTCGCCGAGTCCGATCCGATCCGAGTTCACCCAGACACCGACATGGTGGATGTGGCACTACTGATGGCCGACTACAACCTGCTGACTCTGCCTGTGGTTGATGATGCCGGCCGGCCGCTGGGGGTGATCACGGTCGATGACGTCTTGGACGCGGCGCTGCCCGAGGTATGGCGGCGGCGAGAGCCGCCCACGCACACCGATTCCGGCATTGAGAACGAGAGAAACGAGCCGGCCGACAGCCCAGGCGGGGGACAGCCATGAACGACGCGACACCACCACCAAACATCGCCACCCCATCGCGTACTGCGGTGCTGGACAGCGCCCACGTGGGCGACATCCACGGCGCGTTGGGCAGCATCCGTGCCGGTGAAGGTCATCCGCGGCGTCCGCTCAAGCGCCGGCTGCTGACGTTGATGGCGATCATGGGGCCCGGGCTGATCGTGATGGTCGGGGACAACGACGCCGGTGGAGTAGCCACCTACGCTCAAGCCGGCCAGGACTACGGCTATAGCCTGCTGTGGGTATTGCTGTTGCTGGTTCCCGTGCTGATCGTCAACCAAGAAATGGTGGTACGGCTGGGCGCGGTCACCGGCGTCGGGCACGCCCGGTTGATCAACGAACGGTTCGGCCGGTTCTGGGGCTGGTTCTCCGTTGGGGACTTGTTTGTGTTGAATTTCCTCACCATCATCACCGAGTTTATTGGTGTGTCGTTGGCGTTGAGTTACTTCGGGGTGAGTAAGTACGTCTCGGTGCCCAGCGCGGCGGTGCTGTTGATCGTGATCACCGCATCGGGCAGCTTTCGCCGCTGGGAGCGGGCCATGTTCGCCTTCATCGCGCTCAGTCTGCTGCTGGTGCCGTTGACCCTGCTGTCAGACCCGCACTGGGCCGAGGCCGGGTATCACGTTGTGGTGCCCGGCATCCAGGGTGGCGTCAGCTCGGACGCGGTGCTGCTGATCATCGCGATTGTCGGCACCACCGTCGCGCCGTGGCAGTTGTTTTTCCAGCAGTCCAACATCATCGACAAGCGCATCACTCCCAGGTTCATCCGCTATGAGCGTGCCGACACCGTGATCGGCTCGGTCGTCGTGGTGGTCGGTGCCGCCGCACTGATCATGGTCGCCGATTACGCGGTGCGTGGTACCAGCCTGGTCGGGCGGTTCACCGACGCACTAGGTATTGCTACCGCCCTGAGCACGCACGATCACCTGGTCGGGGCGTTGTTCGCGGTCGTGTTGTTCGACGCCTCTATCATCGGTGCGGCTGCGGTTACTCTGGCCACCAGCTACGCCTTTGGGGACATGTTTACCCTGCGGCACTCGCTGCATCGCGGTTTCCGCGACGCTAAGGGCTTCTATGCCAGCTACGCCGGATTGGTGGTGCTGGCCGCGGCGATCGTGCTCATCCCGAACGCACCGTTGGGTCTGATCACCACGGCGGTGCAGGCGTTGGCGGGGTTGCTGTTGCCCTCGGCCAGCGTGTTCCTTCTGTTGCTGTGCAACGATCCGCAGGTGTTGGGGCCGTGGGTGAACCCACGCTGGCTCAACATTGTGGCCAGTGTGATCATCACAGCGTTGTTGATGTTGTCGGGTACGTTGGTGGCCACCACACTGTTTCCTGGGATCAACACGACCCAGGTCGCGACCTGGCTCAGCATCGCCATGATCGTCGGGCTGGTGGGTGCTGGGCTCGGACTGCGTATCCTGCGCGGCCGCACCGGTGCACCTGTGTCGACGGTGAGCCGGGGGGAGCGGTCGACGTGGCGGATGCCGCCACTGGCGTTGCTCAAGCCGGTCGTCTGGTCGCCAGGACTGAAATTGGGGATGAGCCTGTTGCGCGGCTATCTGGTTGTCGCGGCGTTGCTGCTTGCGGTGAAAGCGGTTCAGGTCGGCGGCGGCTGAGTGACTGTGCGCGCCGATGTGGAGGGAGAGGCAAGATGCAGACGGTGAGCAATGCCGAATTCGCGCTCCGCCTGGGAGTCGGGCTCGGCTGTGGCGCACTGATTGGCGTCGAGCGGCAGTGGCGTGCCCGCATGGCCGGACTGCGTACCAACGCTCTTGTGGCCGCCGGTGCCACCCTGTTCGTGTTGTACTCGGTGAGTGCCAACGACATGGGCAGCCCGACGCGGGTTGCCTCGTATGTCGTGTCCGGGATCGGGTTCCTCGGCGGCGGGGTGATCCTGCGTGACGGGTTCACTGTTCGCGGCCTGAACACCGCCGCTACCCTGTGGTGCTCGGCCGCGGTCGGGGTGCTGGCGGCGGACGGTCGTCTGGTCTTTGCGCTGATCGCCACCGCCACGGTGCTCACGGTCCATCTGCTTGGCCGCCCGCTCGGTCGGCTCATCGATCGCGACAACCCAGCAGAGGAGGACGAGGACCTGCAGCCCTACCAGCTGCACCTTGCCTGCCGACTCGAGGTGGAACAACACGTGCGCGCGCTGATCGTGCAGCACACCAGCGGACATGACCTCATCCTGCGCGGCATCCGCAGTATTCGCGCCGACGAGAGCAGTGGCGTCCGGCTCAGCGCCCATCTGTTGCTGGACGGCGATGCCGCCGCGCGGTTGGAGCAACTCGTGGCGCGGCTGTCTCTGGAACCTGGTATCAGTGCGGTGCACTGGCACAGCGCCGACGATTCGGACACGGGTCCGCCGCATCGCGCGGAGGACGGCACGTCGACCCTGTCCGAGGGCTGATACTGATGCCGCCGCCGCAGTTGCCGGCCTACAGCCCAACGGCCGCCTTGATCGGCACCGTGATCCTGCTCGTGATCGTGCTGGTCGTGGTGATCGCCGTGTGGAGTAGACACCGCTGACACCAGGCGCCAGAACCGTGGCAGCACACCGGGACACGCGTTGTTCGAGTGGTCGCGCCGCTCGGGTCTGTGAACACGAATAGGCTCGTACTGGCAAGCCCGGTGGTCAGCGGTGCGGTGATAGCCCGTCACGGTGAGTGCCGTGATCGACCTCTACCCCGAGGTGTGAGGATAGTGTGTCCCCTGGCCGGGTGACGCTCGTGGAGACGAGCGTGATGGCTTGCGGAAGCTTTACCTCTGGCTCGTTAGGCTGCGCCAGGTTCGCACGAGGGACGGCCACGTCGAACCATGGCCTGGTGCTGTGATCCGACGTGACCATCTCTGCCGGCAGAGCCCAGCCCATGTCCATGGTGGGGCAGCTGGGGTCGTTGAAGGAGTGGACATGCGCAGGGATCCGAGCCGATCGCCCATCCCGGGGGAGCGGGATGCAGGGAGGCGAGGAGGGTATACACCGATCGTGTCTGGTCACCGTGCCCCCAGGCGCGGTGACCCAGCTGTGGCGGGGCGTGCAGTGCGGCACCGGCAAAGGATCGTAGGGCGTGTCGTTTTGGCGGCGGTGTCTATTCTGGTTCTGGGAGTGACCGGATATGTTTGGGTGTTCTATCAGGACTTCATCACGGGGTTGACCCGGTCGGCGGCGTTGAGTGGGGATGAGCCGAGGTCGACTGACGGCTCGACCAACATCTTGATCATGGGGTTGGACAGTCGTCTGGATCAGAATGGCGACCCTCTGCCGCAGGCGGTGTACGACCAGTTGCACGCCGGGGACAGCACCGACGGCGGGTACAACACCAACGTCATGATGGTGTTGCACGTGCCGGGTGGAGGTGGCCGCTCCACCCTGCTCTCCATTCCCCGGGACGATTACGCCACGCTGGTCGGCAGCCCGGACGGGGTGACCAAGGAGAAAATCAAGCAGGGGTACGGGCTGGCCAAGGATGCCAAAGAAAAGCAGCTGATGGCCCAAGGTGTCACCGACAAGCAGCAGTTGGAGCACCAGGGGCGGGATGCCGGCCGTAAGCAGACCGTGGACGACGTCCGCCAGTTCCTGGGCGGCATCCCGATCGATCACTTCGTCGAGGTCACTCTGATTGGCTTCTATGATCTGGCCAAGGCCTTGGGGTCGATTACGGTCTGTCTGCAGGGGCCCACCCAAGACAGTTATTCCGGTGCCGAGTTCAGCAAGGGGGTCCAGCAGCTCAACGCCGCCCAGGCGCTGGCGTTCGTCCGGCAACGCCGCGACTATGTGCACCCGGAGTTGAACTTCACCGACCTGGACCGCGAACGCCGCCAGCAGGCATTTCTGTCCTCGGCCGCGCACCAGCTCAAAGATGCCGGCACACTGGGTAATCCGGCGGAGCTGTCCGCGCTGATCGATGCCGCCAAGAAGGACATCGTCTTCGATGACGGGTTCGACCTGATGTCGTTTCTACAGCAGTCCCAGGGACTCCTCGACGGCAGCGTCACCTACACCACGCTACCGATCAAAAGCTTCGGCACGGTCAACGGGGAAGACGTCAATCTGGTTGATCTCCCCCAGATCCGATCCATTGTGCACAGTCTCATCGGCGGTACGACCACCCCCGCGGCTGCCGTTAGCCTTCCGCCGGTGACGGTGGATGTGGTCAATGCCACCGGGCAGACGGGCCTCGCCGTTGCGGTGGAGACCGCGCTGGCCGCCAAAGGTATGACCAGGGGAGCTGCGAGTACGGGACGGTCGATCCTGGACCACAGCAGCGTGTACTACGGGACCGGCGCGGCGGATGCCGGCAAGACACTGGGCGACGTGCTCGGTGTGGACGATGTCGGGCCGGATCGCGCCCTGGCTGACGGCCATGTTCGGGTCGTGCTCGGTACGGATTTCTCCCTGCCCGCGGAGTTGACCCCGCCGTCCTCAGCCGCACCTGCCAAGCTGGTGGGGCCATCATCGTCGGTTCTCACCGCTACCGTGGCTGCCTCGAGCAGTACCTCGGGGCCGATGGACAGCCTGCAGGGCGGCAGCGTGCCGTGTGTGAAATGAGCCGAGGCACCGCCCGGTACCAGCCCTCACCTGTGAGGGAACCTTCCCGGTCAGCACGCCGAACAGGCAGCGCGGGACGCCACTGCTACCGGCTGGCATTGGCGGCGTCTGATCCTGGACGGATACGCAGTCCGGCACTGAATGCACCTCGCCATGCACACCACGCCGCACTCCCACGCCATACCGACCATTGACCGGAATGAGGATCAGCGTCCACACCAGGGACCGCCTCACCGCAGCAATCCCAGAACGAGTGCTGGACACACGACCGCACGACCACTGCCGCGTAGCCGATCACGTCACGGGATTGGTGATAGGGGTCCGCGGAGGACGTCTGTGTGTTCGGCGGGACGGCGCACTCCGGAAATGGACTTGTTGCTTGCCTGCTGAACCAACGGGTTGGTCATCGGATTCCCCCTGTCAGTAAACGCCCTTGAGCTTGTGCATGTTCTGCTCGTCTTCGCGTTCGTAGATGTCGGCGGCTGTCCGCAGCGCCTTGGCGATCTGCCCGAAGTCGTCGGCCGCCTGGCCCAGTATCTCTTCGAGCTTGCCGCGCGCGTCGCCGTAGGTCCGGTCAACGCCCTGCTCAACGGCCCATACGGAGAGGGCCTCCGGCCTGAGAGTGAGCCCGCTGATGGCCGAGGTGACGGTGTGCAGGTCGTCCGCGGCCTTGTCCCAGATGCCGGCATCGGAACGCAGCGCCTCCAGGGCTACCGAAACCTGCTCAGAACTGGGTGCGCTCATGATCGTGGTGCTCCGATCCTGGTTGTCGAGGTCACAGTGGCAGCCCGAGGCGGGCGAGGAAGCGTTGCGGATCGTTGGCCCGCGACGTGGAGTTGGCCTTCGACCTGCTCGAACGCGGACTCAGCCAGGTGGAAGGGCACTGAGGTGCGTGCGAGGCATCAACTACGACACCGGGACCTTCCCCGGCCTCCTGCTCACCCGGAAGACCTTCGACCCCGCGCAGGTCCGGCACGAAATGAGGGTGATCACCGGGACCTGCATTGCAACGCCGTGCGGATCTCCGGCCGCGACCCCGAGCGGCTGAGCATCGCAGCCCGGCATGCTGCCGAGGCCGGCCTAGAAGTCTGGTTTTCGCCGTTTCCTGCCGACCTTCGCCTGGAGCAGGTCCTGCCGTTGTTCGCCGACTGCGCCCAGCGCGCCGAGGCCCTGTGCCAGGGCGGCGCGCAGGTCGTGTTCGTCACCGGCTGCGAGCTCAGCGTCTTCGGCCACGGCGCCCTCCCCGGCGGGACCTACCTCGACCGCCTGCACGCCATGGCTTCCGCTGCGCGGGCCAGCTCGACGGCATGGCCTGGCAGCCGCAACCACCCCGGACGAGGACGGCCAGGCGGGCTACCTCACTGAACTACTCGACACCTTCGAAGACGAAGGCGTGGACACCGTGCCGTGGTTCGCCTTCGCCTACTACGACAAGCCCAGTTTCAGAGAGCGCCATCAGGCGGGACGACCGAACGCGTCCGTGTTACCGCTGTACTGTGGCTGTACATCTCAGCTGGGATTGTGGTTGGACGTGTGGTGATCGAGAAGGGATGGCTGAGACGATGCGATCGCTACTTCTCGGCTTAGGTGCCTGTATTCTTGCGGTCATCGCCGCATGTACGCAGAGTTCTGGTGCTCACCCGGCCTCGTCGTCCGTCGCGCTCGCACCGCATATTTCCCAGGATGAGCTGAGCGTGGCTCGGTACGTGGGTAAACCCTGTGATCTCCTCGGAGACGAGCAGCTCCACAATCTCGGAGTAACAGGTCCAGGTGTTGTAGAGGGCTCCGCATGCCAATGGACACCTGAAGGTGCTGTGTGGCCACCGTTTCACGCCAGCGTTGACGTCACGTCTGGGGGTCTGGAACAGCTTTACCGCCACCGTACTACCTCGTCGGTCTTTGAACCTACTCAAATCAGTGGTTACCCGGCGGTCAATACCGCCGAGAACTCCACAAAACGTCGTCAGGGGCAATGCACAACGCAGATCGGGGTTGCCCAGACCGCGCTCCTGCTGGTCTCTGTGAACAGGGCGGACCTAACGTCGTCTGCCGAAGATCGTGACCCTTGCCACGATGTCGACTTGATCGCGATGTCAGTAATGGCGACTCTGAAGAAGAGTTCCCCCTAACGTCTGTAGCTGTCCTGGATAGTCGTCCCTGCCCAGTGCTCTGCGGCGAGGGAGTTCACCATCCGGTCCTTGGCGCGATCGGAACGACGTGCTCCTGCGGACTCAGGCCGCTGAACAACCGATACCGAGGCAGTCGGGGCCCGTGCTCGCGTTCACAGGGCGGCAAGGGACGATCACCGTGCTGGTGTTGCAACGTTCAGCAGCGCAACAACGGTTCTCCCCACCATTCCTAACTTTTGGCCTATCAGCCGATTGCGTCCGAACGGTCGTAGAGGTGCGGAAAAGCTTTCGAATGGCAAGGTATCGACTATCACCCAGGATCAGGGTGCCGCTGTTTTGACTTGCTCCTGGAGGATGGCCATCACGCGCTCGGGATCGTTTGGAGAAAAAACCGGGCGCACGAACTTGCCGAGGTTGAGAATGATGGCGGTGTCCTTACTTGGTCGGCTCAGGTCCAATGGCGCCCAATGTCGTAGGTCACCGCTGCCCCACAACCGGCCTTTACCACTCCACGTTCCCATCGGCTGTTGCCGGACCTCCATGATGGCCGCATAGGAGATACGTTTACTGATAGCTAAGGGAAAGTAGTATCGGCGTAGGGTGATTCCCTCGTGGTCCAATGTGACGAGACCATCGTCATACAGCACCTCATCAGTCATAGCTTCAGTATGCCCCGTTAACAGGAGACTAAACGCATGCCAGCCTCGTGAGAGGCTCAGTACGCTTCTGTGTGGGAGCAATAATCAGAACCACCCACGAAGGTGACCAAGGTGCCGGGTTCTCGCGCGGCCGGGCTGGCGGTGGCTGTTCAAGCTGATCGAGTCGGCCCAGGCCTGCTGGCGCGCGGTGAACGCGCCGCAACTGGTCGCGCTGGTCCGCGCCGGCGCGGTGTTCGTCAACGGCAACCTCGTCGAACGACCCGACGACCAGATCTCATCAGGTCAAGAAGCAAAGGCTCTGAGGTAGCCACCTGAGCGTGTAGCCGGTCCGCATGGTACCGGCTACACGCAGGGCAACCACGCTGAACAGTCAGTAGCCTCGCCCGCCGGCAGGGGAGTCCGCGTAGCGGATCAGTGGCACGGTCCGGACACCGACCGGCCAGTGCTGCGGCCTGTCGCGCCTACTGTCGTGAGCCATTCGGGCGTGTTGGGGTCAGCGATCTTGCTGGAAACAACCCAGGCACGACAGAGTGGAGTCCGAAGCTCGCTGGCGGTGCATGTATCGGCGAGTCCATGCCATGCGTGGCCGTGGAGCTGCGGGAACGGAGACGCGATGAGTACACAGGGACTCGGTGCAGTAGAGCACGTCGTGGTGTTGATGCTGGAGAATCGATCCCTGGACCACATGTTGGGTTACCTTTACCAGGATACTGGCAACGTGTCGCCGCTGGGGCACGCCTTCGAGGGACTGACCGGACAGCAGAGTTGCTCGGGGGTCGATGGGAAGCCGGTGCCGGTGTATCCGATCACCACCACAACCCCGAACGCATACTTCATGCCGGGTGCGGACCCAGGTGAGGGATACGCAGCTACTAACAACCAATTGTACGGATCCACTACGTCGCCAGCGACCGGGACTGTGGCACCCATGACCGGGTTCGTGACCGACTACGCGTCCGCGATCACCGCCAATCACGCCAAGGGCTGGTATGTGGTACCGGGCACCACCGCAGACATGATCATGGGTTGTCACACTCCGTCGACGCTGCCGGTGCTGAGTGCCCTGGCTCGCGGTTTCGCCGTGTGTGATCACTGGTTCGGCTCGGCGCCAACCATGACAATGCCCAACCGGGCATTTGCCTGCGCGGGAACCAGCCAGGGTTACCTGGATGACAAGACGAAGTCCTTCACCGTGCCCAGCATCTTCGGCCAACTCAGCGCACACGGCGTGCCGTGGAAGGTCTACGGCGATACCGCGTCACCGCTGACCCGGCTGGACTTCCCGGATACCAAGAAGGCCCCGAAGTCCCACTTTGGACTGTTTACCGACTTCCAGGCCGACGCCGCCGCGGGTCGTCTGCCAGGCTATGCGTTCCTGGAACCCAGTTGGGGATCCACTGGAAACAGTCAGCACCCCAACTACAACGTCGCCCTTGGTGAAGAGCTGCTCCTGCAGGTGTACCGGGCCCTGCGGGGCGGGCCGGCGTGGGACTCGACCCTGCTCATCATCACCTACGACGAGCACGGTGGCTGCTACGACCACGTGCCGCCGCCGTGGGGCGCAGCACCACCGGATGACTCGGTCGGCGAATTCGGGTTCGACTTCACCCGGTTCGGGCCACGGGTGCCCACCGTCCTGGTCAGTCCGCTAGTTGAGGCCGGCACCGTCTACCGGGTCCCTGACAGGTCGACTCCGCTCGATCACACCAGCATCCTGGCCACCGTCGAGCACCGCTGGTCGATACCCGCGCTGACCCGGCGTGACGCCGCAGCACCGGACGTGGCCGGCGCGTTGACATTGACCACGCCACGCACTGATGACCCACTGGCCGGCGTCACCGCGCCACCCCCGCCCCCCACCCCGGCCGCGATGGCCGCGCAACCCTCCCACTTACAACAGATCCATGCCGCACTGCTCGCCGAGGCTGTCGGGGGCAACCACGATCCGAGCCCGCCGATCGAGCTGCGCACCAACACGGATTATCAACGTTACATCGCCGCGATGTCGCAACCACTGGACCGCTGATCTGTAGCTGTGTAATTCGATGATCCGCGTTGTGTTGCGGTTTGACTCGTGGATGCAGGCGACGGCTGTGGCCCATTCAGAACCTACCTGTCATCAATCGCATATGCGGCGAATGAAGGTGGCTTCAGTAGAAAAGCAGATGATCAAGGCCTGCGTAGCCGGCCGTGGGCCACCAGCTCCACCACGATCACGATGGCCAGCGCCTCCACCGCCAGCAATCCGAGCAGCACGATCAGCTGCAACGCGCCCGCCAGCCACACCGGCGACCCGCCGAGCAGCATGCCAACAAAAGCACCCGGAAGGGTGACGAGGCCGACTGTGCGGGTCTGGTCCAGCGCCGGCAGCAGGGCGTCCGCCGCCGGCTTGCGCACCAGCTCCCGGATCGCCACCGGTTCAGTGAAGCCCAGCGCCAGCGCCGCCTCGTACTCGCCGTGCCGCTGCTCGAGCGTGTCCAGTACGCGGCGTACCGACAGCGTCGTCGCCGTCATGCCACCGCCGATCAAGATGCCGCCCATCGGCACCAGGGCGATGCCCGTCGCTGGCAGCAGGCCCGTGCCAAGCAGTAGCGCCAGCGCTGGGATCGCGCCCGATACGATCGCCAGCCCCACCCAGGCGCCGCGCCAGCCCACCCCCGTGCGGGCCGCCGAGGTCGCCGTCGCCACCGCCGCCATCAAGAGCAGGAAGCAGCCGGTCAGGCCCAGCGAGGCCAACACCGCCGTGACCACCGCCGAGACGACTGCCAGCTGCAGCACCGCCCGGCCGGCCGCGAACACCACCGGCCACGGTGGCATCAGCCGCCCCGCCGTCACCACAAGCGCGGCCGCCACCGTGAAGACCAGGCATACGATCAGCAGCGGTACCCATTCCACCGAGCTCGAGATCACAGCCCCATCCTGGCGCGACCCGCGCAACGGCGGCGACCAGTGTTGGCGAAGTGGATGAATGTGGGCGGCACTACCTTGCCAACCCGTTTGCGACGGTCACGGGTCCCGGACGGTCACGACCTGGTCGAAGTGGGCGTCACCGGTCCGCTCCACTGCGACCGTGGCGGCGACACTGCACGTCGCCAGGGTAATAGCCAAGCATTCTGGCGATGACCGATCAGAATCGGTCACTTAATTTGGCAAAAGAGTTAGATACTGTCTATCGCTATGTCTCGCACACTCTGGTAGCCGGGA
>Ga0213875_10002280_pt1 | contig 11628 bp, 6 predicted proteins | sample BarmaccomBMRX_R8_FD_160105 | JGI IMG/M metagenome (GOLD analysis project Ga0213875, IMG submission 160105) | Root-associated microbial communities from Barbacenia macrantha in rupestrian grasslands, the National Park of Serra do Cipo, Brazil - RX_R8 | ecosystem: Host-associated > Plants > Roots... | reverse complement strand
GCTCTCGCCGAGCAGCTCGGCGCGCGACCGCAGCAGATCGCAGTAGCCGATCGGATCGAACAGCCCGTCGACGTGGTCCAGCCGGATACCGTCGACGTCGCCGCCGGCGAGCAGCTCGAACACGAGCCGGTGCGCGTCGCCGAAGCAGTTCGCGTTCTCCATGCGGATCGCGGCGAGCGCGTTGATGTCGAAGAAGCGCCGATAGTTGATCTCCTCCGCCGCGACGCGCCACGACGCGGGGCGCCAGTGCTGCACGTCGACGACGCGCTCGATGAGCGCCTTGCCTTCGGGCGTGGTTCGCTGCGCGTCGAGCAGCGCGGCGCGCGCGCGCGCGTTCTCGTCCTCGGTCTCCGCGAGCAGGCGGCGCAACGACGATGCAGCCGCGCGCCGTTCCGTGCGCAGCGGCACCGTGTCGAGCGCGGCGAACAGCGGGGCGAACGACGCGAGCGACGCCGGCTCCGCACCGCCGAGCACGAGCGCGTACGACGGCGGCGCGAGCGGAAGCCGGTGCTGGAAGTACCGCAACGCGAACCGGCCGTTCTCGTACTCCCAGTGCAGGTCGCCCGCCTCGAGCACGTCGCCGTACTGCTGTCCGAGGAACGGCAGCAGCACCTTGCCGCGCAGCTCGGCGCGCATCGGCCGCCAGTCGACGTCGAAGTAGTCGGCGTAGTGCGAATCCTCGCCCCACGTCAGCAGGTCCAGCCACCACGCGTTGTCGTCGCCGCCGACGCCCATGTGGTTCGGCACGAAGTCGAGGATGTGCCCCATTCCGTGCGCGTGCAACGTGTCGACGAAGCGCCGGTACGCGCCCCACGTGCCGATCTCGGGATTGAGCGACGAGTGATCGACGATGTCGTACCCGTGCGTCGAACCGGCGCGCGCCTTCAGGTACGGCGAAGCGTAGACGTGCGAGATGCCGAGCCGCGCGAGGTACGGCACGAGCGCCGTCGCGTCCGCGAACGTGAAGCCCGCGTGGAACTGCAGACGGTAGGTCGAGCGGGGCGTCACGGGACGACGGACCAGCGCACCGACCACGGCCCGAGCACGCCGTCGGCGACGTCGCCGAGCGCGAACTGCGTCGCGTCCGGCATCGTGATGCGTCGCGGCGCCGGCTCCGCGGCGAGGTTCGCCGCGAGCGTCACGCGCGCGCCGTCCGCGCAGTTCCACGCGACGCCCAGCGCGCCCGGCGCATGCGCCTCGAAGCCGTCGCCGCGCACGCCGCCGGCGAGGTGCGGCACGAGCGCGCGCGCACGCACGGCGAGCAGCTCGCGATGCAGCGCGAGCACGTCCGCGTGCGGCGGCGCGTCGCGCTCGTCCCAGCGCAGCACCGACGCGCGCATGGTCGCGGCGTCCTGCGGATCGGGGATGCGCTCGCGGACCTCGGGATCGGCGTAGGCCTTCCACGCGGCGAACTCGCGGCGGCGTCCGTCCGTGACGGCCTGCGCGAGCTCGGGGCCGAAGTCGGAGAAGAACAGGAACGGCGTCGACGCGTTCCATTCTTCGCCCATGAACAGCAACGGAATGGACGGCGCGAGCAGCAGCACGGCCGTCGCCGCGTTCACCGCCGAGAGCGGCGCCAACGTGCCGATGCGGTCGCCGAACGCGCGGTTGCCGATCTGGTCGTGGTTCTGGATGAAGTCGACGAACGCGGTCGATGGCAGCGACGCGCTCGGCTCGCCGCGCGGCGCGCCGTCGCGGTGGATCGACGCTTCGCCCTGGTACGCGAAGCCTTCCGCGAGGGCGCGGCCGAGCAGCCGCGCGGGCTCGACGGCGAAGTCACGGTAGTATCCGTCGTTCTCGCCGGTCAGCAGGACGTGGAACGCGTGGTGCGCGTCGTCGTTCCACTGCGCGTCGTACGCGCTCAGCGCGCGCGCCTCGTTCGCGTCGTTCTCGAGCACGAGGTGCACGTGCCGCTCGCTTCCGACCGCGGCGCGAACGCGCGCCGCGAGCTCCTCGAGGAACCGGCGCGGCGAGTCGTCGTGGATCTCGTGCACGGCGTCCAAGCGCAGTCCGTCGAAGCGGTACTCGTCGAGCCAGTACGTCGCGTTGTGCACGAAGAACTCGCGCACGGTCGCGGAATCCGGGCCGTCGACGTTGATCGCCGCACCCCACGGCGTGCGGTGCCGTTCGGTGAAGAACGGCGCGGCGTACGCGTGCAGGTAGTTGCCTTCCGGCCCGAAGTGGTTGTACACGACGTCGAGGAACACGGCGAGGCCGCGGTCGTGCGCGGCGTCGACGAACGCCTTCAGCTCGTCCGGCGTTCCGTACGCGAACTGCGGCGCGAACGGCAGCACGCCGTCATAGCCCCAGTTGCGCGTGCCGGCGGGCTGCGCGAGCGGCATCAGCTCGATCGCCGTCACGCCGAGCGCCGCGAGGTCGTCGAGCCGTTCCGCCACCGCCGCGTACGTGCCGCCGCCGGTGAACGTGCCGACGTGCAGCTCGTAGAGTACGATCTCGTGCCACGGGCGCCCACGCCAGGCCGCATTGCGCCACGCGTACGCCTGCGGATCGACGACGCAGCTCGCGCCGTGCACGCCATCGGGCTGGAACCGCGACGCGGGGTCCGGCACCTGCGCGTCGACGTCCGGAAAGACGAACGCATAGCGCGAGCCCGCGCGCGCGCCCGGAACGTCGCGCTCGAACCAGCCGTCTTCGCGCCGTTCCATCGTCAGCTCGGCGCCGTCCACGACGACCGATGCCCGGTCGCGCGACGGCGCCCAGATGCGGAACGTCACGCCCGCGTCGTGCAGGAGCGCGCCGAAGGGCATGCGGTGCGCGAAGCGTTTCATGCGAGCGGCAACACTTCGGCACGCAGTGCGTCGATCGCCGCGGCAAGCGCCGCCGGATGATGCGTCAGCGCGTCGCACGCGTCGCGAACGGCCGTGCGCACGCGGAAGAACCGGACGAGCGCATCGCGCTGCGCCGCGTCCTGCGGAACGGTCGCGAGGTCGGCGGCGCTCGCGCCGTACCGCGCGACGAACGCGCGCAGCGCGCGTGCCGTCACGTCGCGCATCGCGGCGCCGGTTTCGCCCGCGTCGGCGGTCGGATCGTGCGCGCTCGCGGCGATCACCTGTCGCGTGACGGCGTCGAACGAGCGCGCGAGCGACGCGAGGTCCTTCAGCGGCGAGGACCGGTCCGCGAGCGCTTCGCCGAACCCGACGAACACGGGGACGCCTTCGACGAGCAGCACGCGGTGCAGCGTGAGACGCCCGTGCGCGCGCGAGGCCGGCGCGTCGACGTGCTCGGGCAGCCGCGCGAACGCCTCGGCGACCTCGTCGCGCACGGCCACCACGCCGTTGAGCCCCGCGTCGACCAGCGATTGCAGATCGTCGAACGCGGCGGCGCGCCACGCGGCGACGTCGTCGTCGCGCAGCGGATGCGTCCCGAACGTCGCATCGCTGCCGCGCTCGGCGAGCGCGCGGTGCAGCGCGGCCAGCGCGTCGGCGACGTTCTCGGCGGTGCGGATCATGCGCTCGTCCGCGGTGCCCGCGCGCAGGATCTCGCGCAGCTGCGTTTCGAGGTCCGTCGGGTGCGCGATGAAGCCTTGCACCGTCGCGAGCACCCACGCGACGCCGTCGCGATCGGTTTCGATCGCCGTGCCGAGCAGTTCGGGCGCCTGCGTGAAGCGGCGTTCGAGCAGATGCCGCAGGAACGCAACGCCGCTGTCCTCGAGCCGCGGCATCCGGCGGTGCAGCGTGACGAGGCGCGCGTCGTCGAGGATCCAGCGTCGCGAGGCCGTCGCGGAGCCGAGGCTTTGCGACGACGTCGGCGGACCCGCGGCCGGTCCTTCCCACGTGAACGCGAGCCGCCCGCGGTCGCGTAGCTCGACGCGTTCGCGCATCGCGCGCTCGACGAGCGGCGCCGTCGCGGCGTCGGCCGCCGCGTCGACCACCCAGCCTTCGCGCGGCCCGCTGCGCGCGCGCGCGAAGGCGTCCTCGCGCACGGGGACGTCCCACACGAACCGCATCGGCAGCGACAGCCGCCGCGCGCCGTCCGCGATCACGACGAACGCGAGCGACGGATCGAGCTCGTCCGGCACGAGCACGTCGTCGACGCGTCCGTGCTCGGAGGGTCCGAGCGCGAACGGCACGATGTCGGTCTCGACGACCTCGCGCGCCCACGCGTCCAGCGCGAGGCGGTGGCGCGGCACGACGAGCGTCGGGAGCTCCGGCAGCGCGGTTGATCGCATCGGCGCCGCACGGCCTTGCGGATCGCGTACGAGCGCGAGCCAGAAGAAGCCGTACGGCGGCAGCGTGATGACGTACGGCGACGTGGTCACCGGCGGAAACGCCGTCGAGCCCAGCATCTCGAACGGCGTGCGCCCCGCGAATTGCGCGAGGTCGAGCTGCACCGGCTGCGCCGTCGGCGCCAGGTTCGCGACGACGAGCACCGTGTCGTTCTCGTGCGACCGCAGGTACGCGAGCACGCGACGGTTCGCCGGATAGAGCAGCGTGAGCGTGCCGCGTCCGAACGCTTTGTTCGCCGTGCGCACGGCGACGATGCGGCGCATCCAGTTCAGCAGCGACGTCGCGTGCTGCTGCTGCGACTCGACGTTCACCGCGGCGTACCCGTACGTCGGGTCGGTGACGACGGGCGCGTAGAGCCGCACCTGATCGGCGGTCGAGAAGCCGCCGTTGCGGTCCGGCGACCACTGCATCGGCGTGCGCACGCCGTCGCGGTCCTTGAGGAAGAGGTTGTCGCCCATGCCGATCTCGTCGCCGTAGTAGACCACCGGCGTTCCGGGCATCGACATCAGCAAACCGTTCATCAGCTCGATGCGGCGCCGGTCGTTCTCGAGCAGCGGCGCGAGGCGCCGGCGGATGCCGACGTTGATGCGCATCTTCGGCACGACGGCGTACACGGCGTTCATCCGCTCGCGCTCCCGCTCGCTGACCATCTCGAGCGTGAGCTCGTCGTGGTTACGCAGGAACACCGCCCACTGGCAGTTCTCGGGAATCGGCGGCGTCTGGCGGAGGATGTCGTGCACGGGGTAGCGGTCCGCGTCCGCGATCGCCATGAAGAGCCGCGGCATGAGCGGGAAGTGGAAGCACATGTGGCACTCGTCGCCCTCGCCGAAGTACGACGACAGGTCCTCCGGCCACTGATTCGCCTCGGCGAGGAAGATGCGGTCGGGGAACTCCTTTTCGAGCACGGCGCGCAGGATCTTGATGACGCCGTGCGTCTCCGGCAAGTTCTCATTGTTCGTGCCTTCGCGTTCGCACAGGTACGGCACGGCATCGAGCCGGAAGCCGTCGATGCCGACCTTCGACCAGAAGCGCATCACGTCGGTGATCGCGCGGATGACCTCGGGGTTCTCGAAGTTCAGGTCCGGCTGGTGCGAGAAGAACCGGTGCCAGTAGTACTGACCCGCGATCGGGTCCCACGCCCAGTTCGAGACCTCGGTGTCGGTGAAGATGATGCGCGTCCCGGCGTAGGCGCGGTCGTCGTCCGACCACACGTACCACGCGCGCTCGGGCGAGCCGCGCGGCGCGGTGCGCGCGCGCTGAAACCACGGATGCTGATCCGACGTGTGGTTGACCACGAGCTCCGCGATGACGCGGATGCCTCGCGCGTGCGCTTCGTCGACGAGCTGCTGCACGTCGGCGAGCGTGCCGTACGACTCGTGCACGCCGGTGTAGTCCGAGATGTCGTAACCGTCGTCGCGCAGCGGCGAGCGGAAGAACGGCAGCAGCCAGAGCGCCGTGATGCCGAGCTCCGCGAGATAATCGAGCTTCGACGTGAGCCCCGGCACGTCGCCGACCCCGTCGCCGTTCGAATCCTTGAACGCCTTGACGTGCGTCTGGTAGAAGACGGCGTCGCGGTACCACAGGCGATCCCCGTTCACGTCGCCGCGACCGCCGTTCCGCCGGCCGTGAGGGGCGCCGCGATCTCTTCGAGCGATTTCCGCTCCGCGTCGACGCCGAGCACGATCTCGACCACACCGCCCGCGATCATCAGCACCGCGCCGACGCCCCACGCGAGCGCGAGCATCGACGGCAACTTCGTGTCGATCAGCGCGCCGAAGATCGGCGGCGCGGCCGCACCGCCGACCAGCATTCCGGCCGCGTAGACGAACGCGATCGCCGCGGCGCGCGTCTCGAGCGGAAAGATCTCGCTGACCGTGAGGTACGCTGCGCTCGCCCCGGCGCTGGCGAAGAAGAACATCACCGACCAGAGCACCGTCAGCGACGTCGCATCGAGATCGTGCCCGAGAAAGAGCACGATGCTCAGCAGCATCAACAGGCCGCTGAGCAGGTAGCAGCCCGCGATCATCTTCTTGCGCCCGATCCGGTCGAAGAAGTGTCCGAGGATCAGCGCGCCGGCGAAGTTTCCGATCGCGAACGGAATGATGTACAGCCCGACGTCGCCGGCCGCGACGCCGAAGAACGTCGTGAGCTGGAGACCTTGGTTGAAGAACACCGCGTTGTAGAGAAACGCCTGCGTGCTCATCAGCGCGAGCACGAGCACCGTGCGTTTCGGATACGTGCGCACCATCGTCTCGATCGTCGCGACGAACCCCGTCTTGCGGCTCCGATCGAACGTCATCCGCTGGTGGCGCGGCGCGGGAAGCTCGCCGCCGGTCTCGGCGCGGACCTCGTCCTCGATCCGGCGCACGATGCGTTCCGCCTCATCGGCTCGTCCGTGCGTGAGCAGCCAGCGCGGGCTCTCCGGCAGGTGACGCCGCAGGAACAGCACCATCAGCGCGAGCACGGCGCCGAGCCCGAACGCGAAGCGCCAGCCGAGCGACGGCGGCACGAACCGGCCGTTCAGCAGCGGGATCGACAGGAGCGCACCGGCGAGCGTGCCGATCCACCACGACCCGTTGATCGCGATGTCCGCGGTGCCGCGCCGGTGCGACGGGATCAGCTCGTCGATCGCCGAGTTGACGGCGCTGTACTCGCCGCCGATGCCCATGCCCGCCAGCGCGCGGAACACCGCGAAGCTCCAGAAGTCCCACGCGAACGCGGTCAGCGTCGTCGCGACGAGATACCATCCGAGCGTCACGAGAAACAGCCGCCGGCGGCCGAGCCGGTCGGTGAGGAATCCGAAGCCGAGCGCGCCGACGACGGCGCCGACCAGGTACGCCGTCGCGGTGAATCCGGCCTGACGGTCCGAGAAGTTCAGCCCCTGGGACGACGTGAGCGTCGGGCTGATCGAACCGACGATCGTCACCTCGAGGCCGTCGAGAATCCACGTGATTCCGAGCCCCACGACGATCGCCCAGTGCCACCTCGCCCACGGCAAGCGGTCGAGCCGAAACGGAATGTCGGTCGTGATCACGGACGTTGTGAGGTACCCGATGCCAAACGCGGGGAAACGGCACATCGTGCGCAATCAGGCGACCGCGCTGGTGCCGATCTACGGCGTCACGCTGATCGACGTGCTCGGGACGATGATCATGGTGCCGCTGCTGCCGTACGTCGCGCAGCACTTCGGCGCGAACGGCGTGACGGTCGGAGCGATTCTCACCACGTCCGCGGTCGCCGGCACGGTTGCCTCGCCGATGTGGGGCGCGGTCAGCGACCGTCTCGGCCGCAAGCGGATCGTCGTGATCGCGCAGACCGTGTCGCTGATCGGCTACGTGCTGCTGGCGCTCGCGCACTCGCTCGAGTTCATGTTCGTCGCGCGCGCGATCGCGGGGTTCGGCAGCGGCGGGCTCGGCGTCACGCAGTCGTACATCGCGGACGTCACGTCCGAAGATCAGCGCGACCGCGCGTATGCGCTGTTCGGCGCCGTCTTCGGGCTCGGCATCGTGCTCGGTCCGGTGCTGGGCGGATCGCTGATCCGCTACGGCTTCGCGGTGCCGTTCGCCGCGGCGGCGCTCATCGAGACGATCACGATCCTGCTGACGCTGCGCTTCCTGCCGACGACGCACGCGCGCACGCGCGCCGGCGAAGGCACCGGCATGGGACGCGCCGCGCGCGTGGTCGCCGGCGACGCCGGCGTGCGCAGCGTGGTCGTGCGCCACGTGCTCTTCATCTTCTCGGTGACCTACTTCTTCACGGTGTTCTCCCTGTATCTGCGCCGCGAGATGAACGTCGGTCCCGACGTCTCGAGCTGGCTGCTCGCGGGCGCGGGTGCGGTCGGCGGCATCGCGCTGGTCGTCGTCGTCGGCCGGCTCGGCGCGCGTTTCGGCGACGTCGTCGTATCCGAAGCCGGGCTCGTGCTGCTGACGCTCGCCTACGCCGCGCTGGCGTACACGCGCGTGCTGTGGGGCTTCGGCGTCGCGCTCGCGGTGTGGGCGATCGGCGCGGCGAGCGTCGAGCCGACCCTGACGGCGCTGCTGTCGCGTCGCGCGCCGGCGCGCGAGCGCGGTGCGATCATGGGGTTCAACGACGCCGCGAGCAACGTCGCGTTGATCGTCGCGCCGGTCGCGGGCGGCGCGGCGATCGACCTGAACCCGCACCTCGTCGGCATCGTGCCGGCGTGCGCCGCGTTCGCGGCGTTCGCGATCGGCTTGTGGCGCGAGCGCCGGCCGGGCTAACCCGTCGCCGCCTCTTCCGCGACCTCTTCGTTGACGTCGGTCGTCGCCGCCGGCCGCGCCGCGCGCATGTTCGGCAACAACGCGAGCAGCGGCACGGTACTGATGAACACGATCGCCGACACGCGAAAGAGATAGAGGTACGAGACGACGCTCGCGTTCGACGCGATCGCACCCGCGATGTACGCGCGCACGCCGGCGGCCCCGAACGCGCGCACCGCGTGCGCGATCGCCGCGTGGCCCAGCGTCGCGGATGCCGCCATCGCGTCCGACGCGGCGACCGCGCGCCGCGCCTGGATCACCTGCAGCACGGCGATGCCGATGTTGCCGCCGAGGTAGCGCACGAGCGTCGCGATGCCCGTGGCGTCGGACAGCTCCGCGGGCCGGATCTGCGACAGCGTCACGGCGACGAGCGGTACGAACAGCGCGCCGAGCGCGACGCCCTGCAGCACGCGCGGCACGAACACGTGGGCGTACCCGGCGTCGGCGTTGAGATTACCCATCATCCACGCGCCGGCTCCGAACAGCACGAGCCCGACGCCGATGACGGCGCGCGCGTCGATGCGGCGCGTGATCGGTCCGACGAACGGGATGACGACCGCGGTCGCGACGGAGCCCTGCAGCAGGTAGATTCCCGTGTCGTATGCGGGCAGCCGCAGCGGACCTTGGAAGAACAGCGGCGTGACGAGGTTGATGCCGTAGAGGCCGAAGCCGCTCACGACCGTGATGACGCAGCCCACGGCAAACGACAGCGTGCCGAAGATGCGGAGGTTCACGAAGGGTCGCGCCGCGCGCAGCTGCGTCCACACGAAGTACGCCGTCGCCGCCAGCGCGAGCACCGTCGCCGCGACGATCGTGGTCGAATCGAACCAGTCGGCGCGCTGTCCCGTCGAGAGCACGAACTGCGCGCAGCCGAGCATCATCGCGAGCGCCGCCAGGCTCGGCCAATGGAGCGGCGGCACGGTGCGTTCGCCGCGATCGTCGCGGAGCACGATCCACGCCAGCACCATGCCGAGAACGCAAATCGGCAGCTTGAAGAAGAACAGCATGCGCCAGTCGGCGTTGTCGAGCAGGTATCCGCCGATCACCGGACCGAGCGCGAACGGCGCGACCGATGCGAAGCTGAACGCCGCCACCATGTCGGCGCGTCGGCTCGGCGGCGCCGCGCCGAGCAGAATCGACAGCGCGATGGGCTGCAGCGCGCCGCCGCCGAGACCTTGCAGGACGCGAAAGACGATCAGCGTCTCGATCGACGGCGCGAAACCGCACAGGCACGACATCACCGTGAACAGCCCGAAGGCGCCGAGGTAGTAGCGCTTCTGACCGAGGCGCGCCGTCAGCCAGCCGTTCAGCGGCATGACGATCATCATGCCGAGCGTGTAGCCCGTCGCGACCCACGCGGCGAGATCCGGCGCGGCGCCGAGGTTGCCCGCCACGTACGGGATCGCGACGTTGACGATCGCCGCGTCGAGCACGCCCATCAGCACGCCGAGCATCACCGTGACGACGACGAGCGCAAGCGAAGACGACCGTCCGGAGTCGGACACGGGAGACGGTCGCGGTGAAGCGGCCGTTACAGCAGCACGCGACGCAGGTCGGCGAGCGCCTCTTTCACCGCGACGGTGAAGCGCGCGGCCAGCGCGCCGTCGACGACGCGGTGGTCGTACGACAGCGAAAGCGGCTGGATCAGCCGCGGCACGAACGCGGAACCGTCCCACACGGGGCGCGTCTCCGCCTTGCACGCGCCGAGGATCGCCACTTCGGGCGCGTTGATGATCGGCGTGAAGTACGTGCCGCCGATCGAGCCCAGCGAGCTGATCGTGAACGACGCGCCGCTCATGTCGTTCGGCGTCAGCTTGCCGTCGCGTGCCTTCCCCGCGAGCTGCGCCGTCTCGGCCGCGATCTCGAGCACGCCCTTCGCGTCGACGTCGCGGATCACGGGAACGACGAGCCCGTTCGGCGTGTCCGCCGCGAAGCCGAGGTGATGGTATTTCTTGAGCACGAGCTCGTCGCCGTCGAGCGACGCGTTGAGCTGCGGATAGCGCTTCAAAGCGGCTACCGCGGCCTTCATCAGGAACGCGAGCATCGTGACCTTCACGTCCTTGCGCTCCGCGTTCACCGTCTTGCGGAACGCCTCGAGGTCCGTGACGTCCGCGTCGTCGTTCTGCGTGACGTGCGGGATCATCACCCAGTTGCGCGCGAGCGCCGGACCGCTGATGCGCTGAATGCGCGAGAGCGGCACCCGTTCGATCGCGCCGAACTTCGCGAAGTCGACCACGGGCCACGGCGGCAGATTCAGTCCGAGACCGGCGCCGCTGCGCGTCGGTGCCGCGCTCGGCGACTCCGTGAGCGCCGACTTCACGAACCCTTGTACGTCGTCGCGCGTGACGCGGCCGTTCGGCCCGCTGCCGTGCACGCGCGCGAGGTCGACGCCGAGCTCGCGTGCGAACCGCCGGATCGCCGGCGATGCGTGGACCGGACCGCTCGCCGTGCCGTTCGTCGACGGAGCGGCCGTCGGCGCGGGCGCCGGCCCGTGCGCGGATCGTCCGTTCGGGGGCGCGGCAGCGCTCGACGGCGACGGCGACAGCGACGGCGCGGGCGCGCTGCGCTCGGCTTCCGCGCGGTCGCGGCCTTCCTGCGTGGGCGGCGCGCCCGACTCCATCGCGCTGCCCGCGTCCGCGGCCGCAATGCCGACCGCGTCGTTCAACGGGATCGCGGGCGGCGTCGGCGGCGTGGCGTCCTGCGCCTCGCCGGCGTCGACGCGCGCGAGCACGCTGCCCTGCGATACCTTGTCGCCGACCTTCACCGCGATCTCGCGAATCGTCCCCGCGGCGGAGGCCGGCACTTCCATCGTCGCCTTGTCCGACTCCAGCGTGACGAGCGGATCGTCTTTCTTCACGGTGTCGCCGGGATTGACGAGCACCTCGATGACGGGGATGTCGTTGAACCCGCCGAGATCCGGAACCGTGAGATCGATCGAGGACATCGCGGTCAGACCGTCGTCGGTTCCGGCTTCGCCGGATCGACGCCGTACTTCACGATCGCTTCGGCGACTTTCGCGCGGTCGATCGTGCCGTCGTCGGCGAGCGCCTTGAGCGCCGCGAGCGCGACCCAGCGGCGGTCGACCTCGAAGAACGCGCGCAGCT
>Ga0213875_10002279_pt1 | contig 11630 bp, 11 predicted proteins | sample BarmaccomBMRX_R8_FD_160105 | JGI IMG/M metagenome (GOLD analysis project Ga0213875, IMG submission 160105) | Root-associated microbial communities from Barbacenia macrantha in rupestrian grasslands, the National Park of Serra do Cipo, Brazil - RX_R8 | ecosystem: Host-associated > Plants > Roots... | reverse complement strand
GGCCTTCATCACTCACGCGGCATTGCTGGATCAGGCTTTCGCCCATTGTCCAATATTCCCCACTGCTGCCTCCCGTAGGAGTCTGGGCCGTGTCTCAGTCCCAGTGTGGCTGATCATCCTCTCAGACCAGCTACGGATCGTCGCCTTGGTGAGCCTTTACCTCACCAACTAGCTAATCCGACGCGGGCTCATCCCAGGGCGATAAATCTTTGGACTTACGTCATCATACGGTATTAGCTCAAATTTCTCTGAGTTATTCCGTACCCCAGGGCAGATTCCCACGCGTTACGCACCCGTGCGCCACTATCACCGAAGTGATCGTTCGACTTGCATGTGTTAGGCATGCCGCCAGCGTTCGTTCTGAGCCAGAATCAAACTCTCAAGTTGATGTCCAACAACCGCGCGGGGAAAACCACACGGACGCCGGCATCTCTGGGAGCCGTTCCTGCACAAATACACATGGATGTGTATTAGGACATGATATCTCCACCGGCGAACCAAAGCCCGACGGACAGAGACTCAATGGAACGGCTTGGATTTAACCGACCGACCGATACCCAGAGGCTATCGGTGACCGGGGCCGCCGCCCACATGTCCCTTCATCAAACCGACAATGAGAAAGAGCGAACCGCCGAACCGGCACCTATCCTTCCTCCCCGTTTCCGGGTCGGGAGGTTGGCTGCCGATGTAGCGGTGAACCGCGTTCCGCCGTGGCGAAGCGCCGTTGACGAGGGGCTATCTATGGCGAGGCGGGTTTCGCGTCAACACCCTTTTTTGCATTTTTGCGTCAGCCCCTCGGAACCCGCGAAATTCCGCCCTTCTTAACGCTTGGCGGTGCATGGCGGCGGCATGTCGGAAGCCGCGACTTTCAGCGATCGGGCGAGCGAATCCCCCTCGATGGCGCACCGCGTGCGCCATGCGGTGCTGTGGCGATCGGGCAGCCAGATCGCCGGCCAGCTCGCAATGTGGGCATCCACCTTCCTGGTCATCCGCCTGCTCAGCCCCGCCGACTATGGCCTCTTTGCGATGACGCAGGTGGTGCTTGCGCTCGCCGGGCTGATGAACGGCTACAGCTTCGCGGGCGCGCTGGTGCAGGCCGAAGAGGTCGACGACGAGCGCATCGGGCGGGTGTTCGGCATGCTGATCTGCCTGAACTTCGGCCTCGCCGCCGCGCAGTTCGCGATCGCGCCGGCAGCCGCGATCTACTATCGCGCGCCGCTTGTCGCCGACATGCTGCGCGTCCAGAGCCTGCTGCATCTCACCACGCCCTTCATCATCATGCCGCAGGCACTGCTCGCGCGGCGCATCGACTTTCGCACCCAGGGCCGCGTCAACCTCGTCGCCGCCGCGCTCGGCGCGGTCACCGCGCCGGCCTGCGCGTGGGCGGGCTTCGGCGCCTGGACGCTGGTCGCGGCGCCGCTGGTGATGTTCGTCGCGCGCGCGATCGGGCTGCAACTTGTCGGGCGCTGGTGGGTGCGGCCGCGCTTCGGCGTCGGCGGCGCCGCCGCGCTGTTCGGGATGGGCGGCGCAATGCTGGCGAGCGACATCTTCTGGTTCATCCAGACGCAGGCCGACACGTTCATCGGCGGCCGCCTGCTCGATCCGCACAATCTCGGCCTCTACACCGAAGGGCTGTTCCTCACGCAGATCCTGCTCAACAAGTTCATCCCCGCGATCAACGAGGTCGCCTTCCCCGCCTATGCGCGGATGCAGGCCGATCGCGCCGCAGTCGCGCGCGGCTTCTTGCGCGCGGTGCGGCTGATCATGCTCGCGGCGCTGCCCTTCTATCTCGGCCTCGCCGTCACCGCGGGACCGCTGGTGCGCACCGTGATGGGCGACCATTGGGCGGGAGCGATCCCCGTCGTCCGGTTGCTCGCGCTCGCCATGCCGTTCGCGATCCTCCAGATCCTCTATGCGCCGGCCACCAACGCGCTCGGCCGCGCCGGTGTCGCCGCCCGCGTCTCCGCCGCCGGCGCGATCGTGATGCCGGTCGCCTTCCTGGTCGCGGTGCGGGCCGGGCCCCAGGGCATGGCGGCGGCCTGGATCGCCGGCGCGCCGCTGATGGCGGCGATCGCTTCGGGGCTCTCGCTGCCCGTCATCGGCATCCGTCCGTCGGCACTGCTCGCCGCGATCGCCCCGGCGCTCAAGCCCGCGCTCGTGATGATGCTCGGCGTCATGGCGATCGACGGCATGCTGCCGGCGGCGGTCGCCCCGGCGCTGCGCCTCGCCGTGCTGGTGCCGAGCGGCGGTGCCGTCTACGCGGCGGCGCTGCTGCTGCTGTCGCGCGATGCCGTCGCGGAGCTGCGCGCGCTGATCGGCGGCCGCAGCGCCGCCTAGGCGGTCTGGATATAGTCGCGCATCGCGTCGGCCTCGGCCTCGATGCGATCGATCCGCATCTTCACGAGATCGCCGATCGAGACCAGCCCGACCAGCCTTTCGCCATCGACCACCGGCAGATGGCGGACCCGGCGCTGCGTCATCAGCCCGAGCGCTGCGAGCACCGGCACGTCGGGCGTCACCGTATGCGCCGGCGCGGTCATCACTTCGCGCACGCTCCGCGCAAGCAGCGCGCCGCCGTCGCGCGCGAGGCCGTAGATCACGTCGCGCTCGGAGAACATCCCGACGACGCGGCCGCCCTCCGTCACCGGCAGCGCGCCGATCCGGCGGCCAGCGAGCAGCGCCACCGCCTCGCCGACGCTCGCCTCGCCGGCGACGTCGATCACCTCATCACCCTTGGATTCGAGTATTGCGGCAATCGTCATCGCGCGGTCTCCTCTCGACCCTCTTTTCACCCGCCGCTCCGCTTGATGATCGCACCACGGCGAGCCAAATGAAAGAGATGAACGTAGCCGATCCTGCTGCAGGCGCCGCCTGGACGCGCTTCCGGCGACTGATGCGCTGGATGCTGCTGGTGGCAGGGCTGGCGATTGCCGCCGCGCTCGGCTGGCTGCGGGCGAGCTATGGGCCGCTGCCGATCAACATGGCGATTGCGACTGCGCTCGGCGTCGGCCTCACTGTGTTGCTGGGCACGGGTCTGATGGGCCTTGTCTTCGTCAGCCGGGCCAGCGGGCACGACGATTATGCCGGCGAGACCTTCGAGGAGGAACCATGAGCGGGGCGATCGATCGGCCTGCCGCGCGCGATCCCGTGCTGCGGGTGATGCCGCAGCCGGGCGACATCAATCTCAACGGCAATATCTTCGGCGGCTGGATCCTGAGCCAGATGGACACCGCCGGCGGCATCGCCGCGCGGCGCATCGCCAACGGGCCGGTCGCAACCGTCGCGATCGACAAGATGGAGTTTCTCGAGCCGCTGTTCCTGCAGGATCTCGTCTCGATCTACGTCGAGATCGAGCGCGTCGGCCGCACGTCGATCACGACCCGCGTCGAGGTCGTCGCCAGTCGCGAGGGCGGGCTCGACGTACCGGTGACGAGCGGCATCTTCACCTTCGTCGCGCTCGACGACAACAAGCGTCCGCGGTTGATCCAGCGCGGCTGATCGGGTCGGTCTCGACGCACGAAGCCCGCTCGGCCCCACCCGGCGAGCCGCAACCGTGGCAACTCGCTAGGCGGGCCCGAACGGGCGCCATTTGCTACCCCTCGCGGCTCAGGCTTCGGCCGCGACCGTCTCCCCGGCGTCGCCGTCGGGCTGCGTCCGCCGCGGACGCCGTGTCCGGCGAGGCGCCGGCGCGACCGCTTCCGCCGTCACAGGCGCTTCGTCCGAGGCACCGCCGCCGATCTCCACGCCATTCGCGACCGGCTCTTCCCCAACCGGGCGACCGAGCGACGGCGGCAGCCGATCCGCATCCATGCGCGGCGTCTCGCCATTGGCCTGCTCGTAGCCGCGACGCTCGCCATAGCCGTTGCGTCCGCGGCGGCGGGCATTGCCCTGCTGCTGGGGCTGCTCGTCGCCACGATCGTCGCGGCGCTGGATGCGCTGCTCCTCACCCTCGCCGCGCTCCTCGCGCGCATTCTCGTAGCGCCCGCTCTCGTAACGCTGCTCGCGTCCTTCGTAGCGCGGCTGCTGATCGCGATCGCGACGCGGCTGGCGATCGCGCGGCTGCTCGTCGCGGCCTTGCGAATCCCGCCCCTGGCCATCCCGGACATGCCCATCGCGCTCGTCGCCGGCGGCCTCGACGTCGAGGTCATTATCCTCGTCGTCGTCATACTGGTCGTCGCGCTGGCGGCGCTGCTGCTCCTCAAAGCGCGGCCGCGTCTCGGCAAGCACGCGGAAATAATGATCCGCGAACTGCAGATAATATTCGGTCATGACGCGATCGCCCTGGGTCTGGGCATCGCGCGCCATCGTCTTGTATTTCTCGTAAAGCTGGCTGGCGTTGCCGCGCGAACGATTGTCGATGCGGTTGCCGCTGCTGCCCATATTGCCGCCATTGGGCGGGCGCACGCCACCGCGTCCGCGGCGGCGGCCGTTCTGACGATTGTTCATCAACGTCGCGATGTCCTCAACACGCAGTAACCACTGGCCGGTCACCACTCCCTCGCCCGGGACCGCCCCGGGTGTCTCATATGCACGACCTCCGCCGGTGAGCCGGAGCCGACACGCTCCCGCCACCACCTAGTGCGCGAAACCGCCGGACCGACGGAATGCAGCAATCGGGGGTCGGCGACGGCCAGCCACAGGCGTCTGTTGCTTCGCTGCTGTGGCCCCGTCCCGTGCCGCCTATGTAGTGTGTGCGCTGCGGAAATCCAAATGAAAACTGCTGAACGCAGATCAGCGCAGCCTCAGGACGAGACAACGATCGTGGCCGCTAAGGTCGCGCTTCACGTCGACGGCAAGTCCCTGTGCCGCGAACAAGGCTCCGGCCGACGGGGCTTGCGTGCTGCCGACTTCGACGCAGGCGATCCCGTGCGGCGCGAGCAGCCGCGTGACTTGCGGCGCCAGCACGCGATAGGCGTCGAGGCCGTCGGCGCCGGCGAACAGCGCCGCGTGCGGCTCGCGCATCACCTCGGCGGACAGCGTCGCACCCTCCTCGACGTAGGGAGGGTTGCAGAGAATGAGATCGAACTGCGCGGCCAGCGCCTCGGCCCAATCGCCGCGCATGAAGGTCGCGCGCTCCGCCATCCCGAGGCGCGCGGCGTTGACGCGAGCTACCGCGAGCGCGTCCGTTGAACGGTCGACGCCGATCCCGCAAGCTTGCGGCCACTCGCTGAGCGCCGCTAGCAACAGCGCGCCCGAGCCCGTGCCGAGATCGAGGATGCGCGCCGGTCCAGTCGCCCCCCGGAAATGCCCGACTGCCGCCTCGATCAACGTCTCGCTGTCGGGGCGCGGGATGAGCACCGCCGGCGTCACCGCGAGTTCGATCGTCCAGAAGGCGCGACTGCCGAGGATATAAGCCATCGGCTCGCCGCCAAGGCGCCGCGCCAGCAGCGCTTCGAAGCCGTCCGGAACGAGATCGTCGAGCCTACCGAGCAGGAGCGTTTCCCGAGGCACCGCGAGCGCCTTCGCCATCAGCAGTTCGGCATCGAGGCGCGGCGTCTCGCTATGCTCCGTCAACCGTGCCGCCGCCCGATGGAGCGCGGCACGGATCGCTTCAGCCATCGAGGTTGGCGAGCCGCGCCGCCTCGTCCTCGGCGACGAGCGCGGAGATGAGATCGCTCAAGCCCCCGCCCTCCATCACCTCGGGCAGCTTGTGCAGCGTGAGACCGATGCGATGATCGGTGACGCGGCCCTGCGGGAAATTATAGGTCCGAATGCGCTCGGAACGGTCCCCCGAGCCGACCATCGCCTTGCGCTCACCGGCGCGCGCGGAGGCGAGCCGTTCGCGCTCCATCTCATAGAGACGCGTCCTAAGCACCTTCAACGCCTTGGCTTTGTTCTTGTGCTGCGACTTCTCGTCCTGCTGGATGACGACCAGCCCGGTCGGCAGGTGGGTGATCCGTACCGCGCTATCGGTGGTGTTGACCGACTGACCACCCGGCCCCGACGAGCGATAGACGTCGATGCGCAGGTCCTTCGCCTCGTCGATCTCGACGTCAACCTCCTCAGCCTCGGGCAGCACCGCGACGGTCGCCGCCGAGGTGTGGATGCGGCCGCCGCTCTCGGTGACCGGCACGCGCTGGACGCGATGCACGCCGCTCTCGAACTTGAGCGCCGCGAACACGCCCTGCCCGCTCACGCTCGCGACCACTTCCTTGTAGCCGCCGAGCTCGGCGGCATTCGCCGAAATCAGCTCGACCTTCCAGCCGCGCGCGTCCGCGTAGCGCTGGTACATGCGGAACAGGTCGCCCGCGAACAGCGCCGCCTCGTCGCCGCCGGTGCCGGCGCGGATCTCGAGCATCGCCGATCGCTCGTCGGCGGCGTCCTTGGGCAGCAGCGAGATCGCGAGCGCGCGCTCGGCGGCGGGCAGCTTGTCGCGGATCGCGGCGACCTCCTCCTCGGCCATCGCGCGCATGTCCGCGTCCGATCCCGCCTCCTCGACCATCTCGGAAAGCACGCCCAGCTCCGCGCGCAGCCGCCGCACCTCGCCCGCCGCCGCCGCGACCGGCTCGAGCTCGGCATATTCCTTGGAGAGCGCGACGAACTTCTCGGGCGGCAGCGTCGGCAACGACATCTGCGCCTGCAGCTCATCCTTCCGCGCCTCGATCGCGGCGATCTTTTCGGGCGTGATGGAGATCATGCGACTGGATGCGCTTCGATCGGTAAGAGTCTCTTGGCGCGATCCACGGTTTCACCATCGCCGTGGAACCCGGTGAGGATGAGCCCTTCCCTCACGACATAGCTAAGGATCGACTTTGCTGGAACCTTGGTAGCCTTGTCGTATCTCTTACGAGCCGACCCGGTAGCTATGATATCGACCATCAATCCAGACCTGCGCAGGCAGGCGACATCCTTGAACGCTCGGGCAGTGGCGCGGTCATCTTCGACCGCTACAACTATATCAAGCTTTTCCGCCTCAGGCGCCTCAATCACCATCGCCAGCCGCTCGATCCCCGCCGCCCAGCCGACCGCCGGCGTATGCGGGCCGCCGAGCGCTTCGATGAGGCCGTCGTAGCGGCCGCCGGCGAGAACGGTACCCTGCGCGCCGAGGCGATCGGTGACGAATTCGAAGGCGGTGTGGCGATAATAATCGAGGCCGCGGACGAGGCGGTCGTTGCGCGTCCAGGCGACACCCGCCGCGTCGAGGCCCTTGGTCACAGCCTCGAAGAAGGCGCCGGCTTCGCTCGTCAGGTGGGCGTCGATCCCCGGCGCGCTATCCGCGACCGGGCGATCGCGCGGATCCTTGGAATCGAGGATCCGCAGCGGGTTGCGCTCGAGCCTTGCGAGGCTGTCTTCGGAGAGCTCGCCGCGATGCTTCTCGAAATGCGCGACCAGCGCCCCGCGCCAGGCGTCGCGCGTCGCGGCGTCGCCCAGCGTGTTGAGCTGCAGCGTCACGCCGTCCGCGATCCCCAGCTCGTAGAGAAGCTGGTCGGCCAGCGCCAGCAGCTCGACGTCGGCCTGCGGCTCGGCCGCGCCGATCACCTCGGCGTCGAGCTGGTGGAACTGGCGGTAGCGCCCCTTCTGCGGCCGCTCGTAACGGAACACCGGGCCGTGCGTGGCGAGCTTGAGCGGCGCATATTGCTGCCAACCCTCCGTGAGATACGCGCGGCACAGGCCGGCGGTGAATTCGGGGCGCAGCGTCACCGAATCGCCGCCGCGATCCTCGAACGTGTACATCTCCTTCGAAACGACGTCGGTGGTCTCGCCGAGCGAACGCGCGAAAACGGCGGTCGCCTCGAACACGGGGATCTCGACGCGCTGGAAGCCATAGAGCCGGCGCACGCGATCGAACGTCGAGACGACATGCTGGAAGCGCTCGACTTGCTCGCCGAGCATGTCCTGCGTGCCGCGGATCGCCTTGGGTGTCTCTGCCTTTGCCATGAAAGGCGCGCGTTAGATCAAAAACGGGACAGCGCAAACATCTTCGCAACTGCACAAAAAGTCATTGAGCCGCAACCGATCGCCGCCTAGGAGCGGGGTGGGTTCTCCGAGCCCGCTCCGTTCGTGTCGAGCGAAGTCGAGACACGCAGGCGCGTCACCCGCGACACGTCCCTCGACTTCGCTCGGGACGAACGGATCAACCCCATCGAAAGCTTCGGACGCCGCCATGAACATCGATCTCATCCCCACCGGGGACAATCCGCCGCACAGCCTCAACGTCGTCATCGAGGTTCCCGTCGGCGGCGAGCCGGTGAAGTACGAGTTCGACAAGAAGTCCGGCGCGCTGTTCGTCGATCGCATCCTGCACACGCCGATGCGCTATCCGGCCAATTACGGCTTCGTGCCGCACACGCTCTCGCCGGACGGCGATCCGCTCGATGCGCTGGTGATCGCGCGCTCGCCATTCGTGCCGGGCTGCGTGGTGCGCGCGCGGCCGATCGCGGTGCTGAACCTCGAGGACGAGCATGGCGGCGACGAGAAGCTCGTCTGCGTGCCCGTCGATTCGACCTTCCCTTATTATTCCGGCGTCGCCGAGAAGGACGATCTGCCCGAGATCATCATGCAGCAGATCGAGCACTTCTTCACCCACTACAAGGATCTCGAGAAGGAGAAGTGGGTGCGGATCGGCACCTGGGGCGGCGCCGAGGACGCGCGCCGCGTCACGCTTGAGGCGATCGAGCTCGCCAAGCGCAGCAAGCAGGGCAAGGCTGCCTAGTCGACTTGGTCCTTCCGCGAAAGGAACGAGGAACCCGAAGACGCCAGAGGGGTAGACCCGCCCCGGCGGATCGGTTCGTTGCGCTCGAGAACGGCTCCTTTCATGGCTGCGGCACTCCAACGCTCTGTTCGGAACGATCGGCGCTGCGTGCCTGAGGAACATGTTGCGCCATGCCACGTCTTTCGTTTCGCAGGCGGATCGGGAGGCGGCATGGCGCTGAAGAATGATGCGGGCATCGGCACTAGTATCGCGCCGCCGCGCTTCCTGCTCTTCCTTGCCGCGCTCGCGCTCGGCGTCGCGGCCGGCCAGCACTTCCTCGGGCGGCTCGAAGGCACGATGGCGGGCTTCGACGTCGCCGCGCTGGTGTTCTTCATAGCGATCGCGGAGTTGTTCAACGACGAGGCCGGTGAGATGCGGCAGGCGGCCGCGCGCAACGACGCCAACCGCGCACTGCTGCTGATCATCACGGTCGCGGTGACGCTCGTCATCCTCATCGCGGTGGCCGCCGAGCTCAAGCAGAAGCAGGCGCCCGATGGGCCGAGCATCGCGCTGATCGTCGGCACGCTTTTCCTCGCCTGGACATTCAGCAATGTCATGTATGCGCTTCATTATGCGCATCTTTTCTATGGCCGTGATGCATCGGGTGGAGACAGTGGCGGCATCGACTTTCCCAAGACGAAGCTGCCGACCTACTGGGATTTCGTCTATTTCAGCTTCACGCTGGGGATGACCTTTCAGACCTCCGACAGCGACATCACCAATGTCCGCATGCGCCGCATCGCAGTCTTCCACTGCCTCGCCGCGTTCATCTTCAATCTCGGCGTGATCGCCTTTACGATCAACGTGCTGGGCTCGGGCGGCAGCTGATTCCGCCGAACGGCACCGTCAGCAGGTTCATCAGATCGCTACATCTGCCCGCGCGCGCGTCTGATCGCGTACCATTTCTGCACGTTCGCATTGTGCTCGGCGAGTGTCGCCGCGAAGACATGCCCGCCCTGCCCGTTCGCGACGAAATAGAGCGCCGGCGACGCCGCCGGATGCAGCACCGCAACAATCGCGGCGCGGCCGGGATTGGCGATCGGCCCCACCGGCAGTCCGTGCATCGCATAGGTGTTGTAGCCGTTCTGCGCGTGCAGCTCGGATGCGAGGATGCGCCGGCCGAGCGGCCGTCCCTGCGTGATCGGATAGATCACCGTGGGATCGGCCTGCAGCGGCATGTTCGCCTTGAGCCGGTTCGAATAGACCGCCGCCACCATCGGCCGCTCCGCTGCGACGCCCGTTTCCTTCTCCACGATCGAGGCGAGGATGATCGCCTCGCGTGGCGAATGCACGGCGATGTTGGGCGCCCGCTGTGCCCACAGCGACGCGAGCTCCTTGGTCATCGCCGCCTGCATGCGCGCGACGACCGCGGCGCGTGCCTCCCCGCGGCGGTAGGCGTAGCTGTCGGGCAGGATACTGCCTTCCGCCGGCACCACGATGCTGCCGGTGAGCACGGGCGCCGCCGCGAGTGTATCGCGCACGAGGATCGAGGGCATGCCTTCGGGCACCGTCACGAGGCGCTGGAACGGCTTGCCGTGCTGGAGGATGTCGAGCACCCGCGCGGCGCTGGCATGTGCAGGAACGCCATATTCACCGGCGCGGATCGGATCGTGCGAGCCGAAGCGCGCGGCGAAGCGGTGGAACCAGATGCTCGAGCGGATGACGCCCTGCTTCTGCAGCAGCCGCCCCGCGCTGGCGATGCTGGCCCCTTCCGGTATCTCGACGGTGGTCTCTTGGCGAAGCGGCCCCCAGCCGTGCCACTGCCACCACAGCCAACCGGCGGCGGCGAGCGCTGCCAGCAGAGCGAGGCCGACGAGCGCCCCGAGCGGATTGTGCTGGCGGCTCCGGCGGCGGGCCACGGCGCGTGCCTCAGGCGACCGCGGTGAGCACCAGGCTGGCGTTGGTGCCGCCGAAACCGAAGCTGTTGTTCAGCACCGCCCTCACCTTCCGCTCCTTGGCCGTGTGCGGCACGAGATCGACGCCCGCGCAATTCTCACTGGGATTGTCGAGGTTGAGCGTCGGCGGCACGATCTGGTCGCGCATCGCGAGGATGCAGAAGATCGTCTCGACCGCGCCGGCGCCGCCGAGCAGATGGCCGATCGCCGACTTTGTCGAGCTCATCGAAAGACCGCCGATCGCGTCGCCGAACAGCCGACGCACCGCGCCCAATTCGAGCTCGTCGCCGAGCGGCGTCGAGGTGCCGTGGGCGTTGATATAGTCGATGGCGCCGAGATCGAGGCCGGACTTCCTCAGCGCCATCTGCATCGATCGGAACGCGCCCGAACCCTCGGGGTGCGGCGCGGTGACATGATAGGCATCGCCCGATAGCCCATAGCCGACCACCTCGGCGTAGATCTTGGCGCCGCGCTTCTTCGCATGCTCATATTCCTCGAGCACGACGACGCCGGCGCCTTCGCCCATCACGAAGCCGTCGCGATCCTTGTCATAGGGGCGGCTCGCCTTGGTCGGATCAGCGCGGAAGCCGGTCGAAAGCGCGCGCGCCTGGCCGAAGCCGGCGATGCCGATCGGGCAGATCGCGCTTTCCGCGCCGCCGGCGAGCATCACGTCGGCGTCGTCCATCGCGATCATGCGCGCGGCATCGCCGATCGAGTGCGCGCCAGTCGAGCAGGCGGTGACGACCGCGTGGTTCGGGCCCATCAGGCCGTATTTGATCGAGACCTGGCCCGAGATCAGGTTGATCAGCCGGCCATGGACGAAATGCGGCGAGACCCGCTTGGGGCCCTTGTGCTCGAGCACGAGCGATTCACTCTCGATGCCTGGCAGGCCGCCAATGCCGGAGCCGATCGAGCAGCCGGCGCGATAGCGCAGTTCTTCAGGCATATCGGTGAGGCCGGCGTCTTCGATCGCCTGCCCGGCGGCATCGATGCCGTAGACGATGAACGGGTCGACTTGGCGCTGGACCTTGTGATCGACGCGC
>Ga0213875_10002278_pt1 | contig 11633 bp, 9 predicted proteins | sample BarmaccomBMRX_R8_FD_160105 | JGI IMG/M metagenome (GOLD analysis project Ga0213875, IMG submission 160105) | Root-associated microbial communities from Barbacenia macrantha in rupestrian grasslands, the National Park of Serra do Cipo, Brazil - RX_R8 | ecosystem: Host-associated > Plants > Roots... | reverse complement strand
CGCTCATCCACGCCCTGCCCGGCGATCCCGTCGAGCTGATGTTCGGCGAGCGCGGCATCGACCCCGAGCGCCACGCCCAGCTGATGGCGCAGTTCGGCCTCGACCGGCCGTTGCTCGAACAATATTTCTCGTATCTCGCGCGCGTGCTGCATGGCGATCTCGGCCGCTCCCTGGTCACCCACCAGAGCGTGCTGACCGAGTTCCTGACGCTGTTCCCGGCGACGGTGGAACTCGCCGTGTCCGCCATGCTGGTCGCCGTGCTCGTCGGCCTTCCCGCCGGCATCGTCGCCGCGATCCGCCGCGGCACCGCCACCGATTACGGCCTGATGGGCCTGGCGCTCACCGGCTACTCCATGCCGGTGTTCTGGTGGGCGATCCTGCTCATCCTGCTGTTCTCGGTGACCCTCGGGATTACTCCGGTCAGCTCGCGCCTCGACGTCGCGTATTATATCCAACCGGTGACCGGCTTCATGCTGATCGACAGCTGGCTTTCGGGCGAGCCCGGCGCTTTCCGCTCCGCCCTGTCGCACCTGGTGCTGCCGGCACTGGCGCTCGGCACCATCCCGATGGCGGTCATCGCGCGGATGACGCGCTCGGCGATGCTGGAGGTGCTCGGCGAGGACTACGTGCGCACCGCCCGCGCCAAGGGCTTGTCGCCGGCGCGGGTGGTGGGGCTGCACGCGCTGCGCAACGCGCTGATCCCGGTGATCACCATCATCGGCCTGCAGGTCGGCGCGCTGTTTGGTGGCGCCGTGCTGACCGAGACCATCTTCGCCTGGCCCGGCGTGGGGAAATGGCTGATCGAAAGCGTCAACCGCCGGGATTACCCCGTCCTGCAGGGGGGGATGCTGCTGATCGCCGCCATCATCATTACGGTCAACCTGCTGGTGGACCTGCTCTCCGGGCTGATCAATCCGCGCATCCGGCACGCGGCGTGAGGCGGCGTACGTCAAGGTCGCCGGCTCCGGCAGCGTGGCGGGGCGGCACGGCTGGCCTCAAGGACGCTGCGCGCCGGCTTCGCCGGTGGCCTTCGGCCATCCTTGACCCCGGCCGCGCCGCCCCGCCGTTAGAGTGTGCGGCCGGGACGAAGGAACGGCGCTTGCAGCCGAACCAAGGAACGTTCGTCAGGTCGTACCAGGTCTCGGGCGCGCCGAGTCACAGCCGTCATTCCCGCGAAAGCGGGAATCCATGTGCCGCGTGGACCTGCGCGGGGGTGCTCCGATGAGCGCGACCACGGCCGCTGCGCTGCGGCTGCAGCTGCGCGGCTTCTGCCGACACTATGCGAGCGGGCAGGGCGGGATGATCGGGCTGCTGCTGGTCGGCCTGCTGCTGCTGGCGGCCGCCCTGGCGCCGGTGCTGGCGCCGCACGATCCGCTGGTGCAGGCGCGCGACGCCCTGCTGCGGCCGCCGGGCTGGCCGTACCCGCTGGGTACCGACGATGTCGGCCGCGACGTGCTGGCCCGGCTGCTCTACGGCGCCCGTCTGTCGCTCGCCGTCGGCGTCATCGTGGTGACGCTCGGGTCGCTGGCCGGCACGTTGCTCGGAGTGCTGGCCGGCTTCTCCGATGGGCTCGTCGACGGCATCGTCATGCGGCTGATGGACGTGCTGCTGGCCTTGCCGACCCTGCTGCTGGCCGTCGCCATCGTCGCGGTGCTGGGGCCGGGGCTGCAGCACGCGATGCTGGCGGTCGCCGTGGTGCAGCTGCCGGCCTTCGTGCGGCTGACCCGGGCGTCGGTGCGCGCCGAGCGGCGCCGGGAATACGTCGCCGCCGCGCGCATGGTCGGGTCGGGCCGGGCGCGGCTGATGTTCCGCACCGTGCTGCCCAACTGCATGGCGCCGCTGATCGTGCAGGCCAGCCTGTGCTTCTCCACCGCCATCCTGGACACCGCCGCCCTCGGCTTCCTCGGCCTCGGCGCACAGCCGCCGACGCCGGAATGGGGCACCATGCTGGCCGATGCGCTGCAATTCGTGCAGAGCGCCTGGTGGGTGGTGACCTTCCCCGGCGCCGCCATCCTGCTGACCGTGCTGGGGTTCAATCTCATCGGCGACGGCCTCCGGGACGCGCTCGACCCCAGGCTGAAGCGATAATCGATCAGTAGCTCAGCCGAGCGACGGCGCGCAGCTCCTCGGGCGTGCTGGTGCCGAAGCCGAAGAATTCGAGATAGGCCGGGATCATCTCGAACAGCATGTCCGCGCCGACCTGCACCGGGCAGCCCTTGTCGCGGGCGGCGCGCAGCAGCGGGGTGAACTCCTCCTTCATCACCACCTCGCCGACGAACGTGCCGGGCGCCACACGGTCGATGTCGACCGGCAGCTGGTCGCCCTCCTTCATGCCCATCGGCGTCGCGTTGACGACGATGTCGTAGCCCGCCGGATCGTCCGATCCGGTCACCACCTGAAGCCCGGAATAGTGCGCCCGCAGCCGCTCGGCGAGCCCCTCCGCCGAGGCGGCGTGCACATCGTAAAGGCCGATCGCCGCCAGGCCCGACGCGGCGAGAGACGCGGCGATCGCCGAGCCGACGCCGCCGGCGCCGATCACCAGCGCCCGCGCGCCGGCGACCCTCTGGCCCTTGCGCTCGACGCCGCGCACGAAGCCGCTGCCGTCGAACATGTCGCCGAGCAGCGAGCCGTCCGGGCGCTTCAGCACCGCGTTGCACGAGCCGGCGATCCGCGCCGTGGTGGTCAGCTCGTCGACCAGCCGCGTCGTCGTCACCTTGTGCGGCATCGTCACCAGGGCGCCGTGCAGCGTGGTGATGCGGAACAGGTTGCGGAACAGCCCTTCGTAGTCCTCGGGCAGCACGCCCAGCGGCACCACGACGGCGTCGATGCCCTGCTGCTCGAACCACGGATTGTAGATCATCGGCGCCTTGAACGACGCCGTGGGGTAGCCGAGGTGGGCGACGACCTGGCCGCGCCCGGTGATCATGCAGCGAGGCCCGGGGCGGCGATGCCCAGGGCCGCCCGCGCCTCGGCCGGCGTCGCCGGGCGGCGGCCGTGCCGCCCCGCCAGTTCGGCCGCCATCGCCACCAGCTCGGCATTGCTGCCGGCCAGCCGGTCGCGGCTGATCCGGATGTTGTCCTCGAGACCGGTGCGCACGCCGTCGCCGTTGCGCGCCAGCACCCACTCCATCACCCGGGACTGGTTGACGCCGATCCCCGCCGCCGTCCACGTCGCCTTCGGCAGCACCCGGCGGATCTCGCTCAGCATCATGTCGAGCAGATGCTCCTCGGCGGGCAGCGCGTTCTTCACCCCCATGACGACCTGCACGTGCGGCCGCTCGTCCATCAGCCCGGCATCGATCAGCCGGCGGGCGCCGTGGATGTGGCTGAGATCGAACAGCTCGATCTCCGGCCGCACGTTGAATGTCTGCATCCTGGTGGCGAGCTCGGTCACCAGGGCGGCGCCGTTCTCATAGACGATGGTCGGGAAGTTGACCGACCCCGTGGACAGCGACGCCATGTCCGGGCGCAGGTCAAGCGCATTGCCGCGCGCCGACGGATCGCGTCCGCGCCCGCCGGTGGAGAACTGGACGATCATGCCGGGACAGTGCTTGCGCACGCCTTCCTGCACCTGGGCGAACAGCGCCGGGTCGCTGGAGGGACTCTCGTCGGGGTTGCGGACGTGGATGTGGACCAGGCTGGCGCCCGCCTCGAACGCGGCCTGCGTGCTTTCCACCTGCTCGGCCGGCGTGGTCGGCACGGCGGGATTGTCCTTCTTGCGCGGCACCGAGCCGGTGATGGCGACGGCGATGACGACGGGGTTCATGGCAACACCTCACACGTCGAAGAACACGGTTTCAGCAGGGCCTTGCAGATGGATATCGAAGACATACGCCGGGCCGCCGTCGCGGTCCTCGCGTCGGGCGATCAAGGTGCCGCGGCGTTCGGCCTCGATGATGTTGAGCACGGGATCTCCGGCGTTCGCCTCCGCCTCGTCGCCGAAATACATCCGGGTGGCGAGCCCGATGTTGATGCCGCGCGCCGCCAGCCAGACATTGACGTGCGGCGCCATCGGCTTGTGGCCGTGCCGGCCGATCACCCGACCCGGCTTGACGGTCTCGAAGACATAGACGCCGGTGTCGAACGCCGTGCCGGTGCGGCCCCAGCCGCGAAAGCCCGCGTCGAGCGACTTCTCCTGCCGGTCGGCCGGCGAATTGTAGCGGCCGGCGGCGTTCGCCTGCCAGATCTCCAGCATGATGTCCCGGCAGACTTGGCCGAGGCCGTCGAACACCCGGCCCTCGATGCGGATGCGCTGACCCGGCGTCTGCGGCCCGGCCAGCACATTGCCGAACGGGCGCTCGAAGATGTCGAACCCGGCCTGGTGCGGGATGAGGCCGATATGGACATACGGCCCGGCGGTCTGCGACGGCGTTTCCTGCAGATACTGCATGGTGTCCAGCATCGCCTCAGTTCCCCTCCAGCTTGTTCTCGAAGACCGTGGCACGCTTGCCGCGCAGGACGATGTCGAAGCGATAGGCGAGGCTGTCGAGCGGTATGGAGTGGTTCAGGTCGAGGGCCGCGATCAGCCGGCGGCGGGCGGCGGGATCGGGGATGGTGTTGAGGATCGCGTCCTTCGGGATCAGCGGGTCGCCCTCGAAATACATCTGGGTGATCAGCCGCTGCGCGAAGCCGGAGCCGGAGAGCGAGAAGTGGATGTGCGCCGGCCGCCAGGAATTGACGAAGTTGCGGAAGGGATAGGCGCCGGGCTTCACCGTGCGGAACCGGTAGGAGCCATCGGCATCGGTGACCATGCGGCCGCAGCCGCCGAAATTCGGGTCGATCGGGGCGAGATAGGTGTCGTTCTTGTGGCGGTATCGGCCGCCGGCATTGGCCTGCCATACCTCGACAAGGGCGCCGGGCACCGGCCGGCCGTTCTCGTCCAGCACCCGTCCATGCACGACGGTGCGCTCGCCGATCGGCTCCCCATTCTTGGCGTAGTTGAGGATCAGGTCATTGTCCAAGGGGCCGAGCTCGTCCTGGCCGAAGACCGGGCCGGTGACCTCGGAGAGAGAGTTCTGCAGTGACCACAGCGCCAGGCGCGGCGAGCGCAGCGTCGTGCTCTTGTAATCCGGCGTGAAGGCGGGCGGCTGCTGGCTCCGGTCACGCTGGAAGAACTCGAAAGGTTGCTCGGACATCTCTGCTGTCTCCTCAAACGCGAGCCTGCCGGGCGCGCGCCTGCGCCGCCATCCGCACCGGCGCGTTCGCCGCCCCGAAGCCGGCATAGCCGCGGCGCTGCACGATTTCGAAAAAGAAGCGGTCCTGGAATGCGGCGGTGTAGGTGTGATGGAACTCGCCGGATGCGTCGCGGTCGTAGAGCAGGCCGAGCCGCGCCAGCTCTGCCGTCGCGGCGTCGTCCAGGTCGAGCCGCGCCTGCACATCTTCGTAGTAGTTCGGCGGGATCGCCAGCAGCCTCTCTCCGGCGTTTTCGGCGCGCCGCACGAAACCGGCGATATCGTCCGTCGCGAGCGCGATGTGCTGCACGCCGGCGCCGGCGAATGTCGAGAGGAAGCGGCTGGTCGTGGTTTCCTTCGCTTCGGATTCGTTGAAGGTCAGGCGCAGCGCGCCGGAGGCGTTCGCCATCGCCCGGCTCTGGATCAGGCCGTACGGATCCGGCACGTCCATGACGGGCTGCGGCTGCAGGCCGAACAGCGAACGCCAGAACAGCAGGAAGGAGTCCATCTGGCCCGGCGCCAGCGCGATCGCCAGATGATCCACCCCGATCAGCGCGCCGTCATTCGCCCCGGTCGGCAGCAGGTGGAAATCGTCCTGCCAGAAATCCAGCTCGCCTTCGCCGCGCTCCACGAGATAGATCAGCTCGCCGTCGGGACCGCGCACCGCGGGGATCTCGCGCTCGCCCTCGCCGGCCGGCTCGCGCCAATCCGGGATCAGCAGGGCGCGCGCGCGGGCGACGGCGCGACCGGGGTCATCGACGCGCAGCGCCATGGCGCACACGGCTGGTCCGTGCAGCTGGAAGTGCTCGGCGGCGGCGCTGTCCGGCTCGGCGTTGAGCACCAGCTTCAGCCGTCCCTGGCGATACAGCGTCACGTCCTTGGATCGGTGCCGCCCCGCCAGGTGGAACCCCAGGCGCTCCAGCATCGACGCCAGCGCCGCGCCGGCCTCGGCATCGACGGCGAATTCCAGGAACTCGATACCGTCCGTTTCGGCGATCGCCGGCAGCGCCTCGGGCCCGCGCGCCTGCGCCTCCGCCAGGATCAGCGAGCGCAAGCCGTCGCGGGCGATCCGTCGCGACGGCGATGCGCGGAAATGATCGTTGAACACTTCGAGCGACAGCGGTCCGGCATAGCCGCTCGCCAGCACCGCCTGCACGAACTCGGTCACCGGCAAGTCGCCCTGGCCGGGGAAATTGCGGAAATGCCGGCTCCAGGACAGCACGTCCATGTCGCGCCGCGGCGCATCGGCCAGTTGCACGAGAAAGATGCGATCGCCCGGCACCTCCGCCAAGCCGGCGGGATCGTCCTTCAGGGCGAGGGTGTGGAAGCTGTCGACGATCAGGCCGAGCGCCGGGTGCGCTGCCTTCTGCAGGATGCGCCAGGCGTGACGCCATCGCCGGATGTGGCGTCCCCAGCTCAGCGCCTCGAAGCCGATGCGCAAGCCGCGGCTGGCCGCTGCCTCGGCCATGTTGTGCAGGTCGGCGGCGGCGCGCGCGTCATCGTCGATTGCCGCCGCCTGGGTGTTGCTGCAGACCAGCAGCAGGTCGGTGCCGAGCGCCTGCATGATGTCGAACTTGCGCTCTGCCCGGTCGAGATTGCGGGCGCGCTGCGGCTCCGGCATCGCCTCGAAGTCGCGGAACGGCTGATAGACCTCGATCGCCAGCCCGAGATCGTCGGCGATGCTCCGCACCTCGGCGGGCGAGCCGTCGAAGGCCAGCAGGTCGGCCTCCATCACTTCGACGCCGTCGAAGCCGACCCGTGCGGCGGCCTCCAGCTTGTCGGCGAGGGTTCCGCTCAGCGCGACGGTGGCGATCGACTTGCGGAGCATGGCTATCTAGTGGTCCGATCGCTGCAGTCGGTTCCCGACTGCAGCGTGAATCGGCCCACAAACAAAATAACTGGTGGTGCGATTCACGATGCAGATGGCGCACCGGCCGTTGTTGCGATCCAACAATGCTGGGGGAGCCATCTGCATCGATCGCACCACTAGGTCGCCTTTTCGTCCATCAGCCTAGCCAGACGCCGCAGGGCCAACAAGTAGCCCTGCGTGCCGAAGCCGGCGATCACCCCGTCGGCGCGGGTGGAGACGAAGGAGTGGTGGCGGAATTCCTCCCGCTTGTGGACGTTGGAGATGTGCACCTCGATGACGGGGTGATCGAAGGCGTTCAACGCGTCCAGGATGGCGACGGAATAATGCGTGAACGCCGCCGGGTTGATGACGATCCCGCCGGCGCTTTCCCGCGCCTCGTGGATCCAGTCGACGATTTCGTATTCGCGGTTGCTCTGGTGGAAGCGTAGCTCGAGCCCCAGCTCCGTCGCGAGCGCGCGGCAGTCACGCTCGACATCGGCCAGGGTCTCGTGCCCGTAGATGTGCGGCTGGCGCTTGCCCAGCAGGTTCAGGTTGGGTCCGTTCAGCAGGAAGACGAGGCGGCTCATGGCGCCCTCACGACTTGGCCAGCCCGGCCTCGCCGATGCCCTGCGCGCGAAGCCGGTCGTACAGCGACTTCTCGACGGGAATCGCGTCGCGGTGACCGAGATCGTCGAGCCGGATGCGATAGGTCTCCCGGGCGCTCCAGGCCGCGACCGCGGCGATCACCGTTACCGCCAAGGTGATGGCGCCGATGGTGAGCGGAACGTTGGTCGAGCCCGGCGGCGCGACCGCCGCGAACAGCGCCGGCAGCAGGGCGGTGATGGTGGTGCCGACGTTCTGCGCAATCGCCATCGCCGAGACCCGCGTGCGCGTCTGGAAGAGCTCGGGGAAGAAGCTCGGGAAGACCGCGTTGTAGCCCTGATAGACGACGCCCCACATGAGCAGCGACGTGGCGATCGCCAGCCATACGTTATGGATGCTGATGAAATAGAGATAGGCGAAGGAGAGCAGCCCGGCGCTGAGCGCCCCGAAGATGATCGGCGGACGCCGGCCGATCGCGTCCGAAAGCTTGCCGACATAGGGAATGATGAGCACCGCCAGGATATTGCCGACGACCGGAATCCACAGATAGACGTCGGCCGAGAAGCGGATGCCGTAGGCCGGCTGGACCGCGTAGGCGGCGCCGAAGATCGTCGCGACCACGGCGATCACATTCATCAACGCCATGCAGATGACGCGCAGCATGTCGTCCCAGCTGAGCGCGAAGGCCTGGGCGATCGGCGACTGAGGTATCTGGCCATGCGCGCTCTCGGCGGCGAAGGCCGGCGTTTCGTCGACTTTACGGCGGATGATGTAGCCCGCGATGATGACCGCCACGCTGAGCAGGAAGGGGATCCGCCAGCCCCAGGAGTGGAAGGCATCCGAGGACATGTAGTGCGCCAGCGGCAGGAACACGGCGGCGGCGAGGATCTGCCCGGCCTGCACACCCTGCAGCGTGAAGCTGGAGAGGAAGCCGCGCCGACCGAACGGCGCGTGCTCGAGGATCATCGAGCTGGCGCCGGAGATTTCCCCGGCGACGGCGAAGCCCTGGATCAGCCGCACGGTGACCAGCAGGATGGGCGCCAGCATGCCGACCTGCTGATAAGTCGGCAGGATGCCCACCGCCATCGTCGAGGCGCCCATCAGGAACATGCAGACCAGCAGCACCCGCTTGCGGCCGTGCGTGTCGCCGAAATGCCCGAGGACGAAGGCGCCGATCGGCCGGGCGACGTAGCCGACACCGTAGGTCGCCAGCGAGGCGACGATGGCGACCGTCGGATTTCCCGAGGGAAAGAAAATCTGCGGAAAAATCAGCGACGCCGCCGTGGCATAGATGAAGAAGTCATAGTATTCCAGCGCCGAACCGATCCATCCGCTGGCCGCCGCCTTTTCCGACTGCTTGCCGCCGTGCGGTTCAGCATCCCTGAGGTCGGCCATTTGAGTCTCCTCCCGAACGGTCTTTTCGCCGGCTGAAACCTGGCAATCGGGTCAAGCCGCTGGCGGTTTGTCAAGCCGACAGTATGGCCTGCGAGGGAAGGCGGCAAAACCGGCTAGCCCCGGCGAGGGGAGTGCCGGCCGGCAGCATCGCGGTTCGGCCCGCAGCATTTGCGCAGGCCTGCGTCACCGGCGCATCCTGCGGGAATGATCGATGTGCTCACGGAAGATTTCCGGCAGACCCCTTATTGGTGGGACGCCGCTCCGCCGGAACCCGCCGCCGCGGCGATCCCGGAAGCCACCGACGTCGCGATCATCGGCTCCGGCTATACCGGCCTGTGCTGCGCCATCGAGTTGGCCGGGCATGGCGTGGGAACGGTGGTGCTCGAAGCCGGCGATCTCGGCGCCGGCGCCAGCACGCGCAGCGGCGGGATGGTGACCGGCGGCCAGAAGCTGGTGGTCTCCGGCGCCACGCACGGGATTGCACCGGAACGCCGGGCGCGGCTGCTCGAGGACGCCCACGAATCGCTCGCCATGCTGGAGCAGCGCATCGCCGATTACCGGCTCGATGCCGAGTACGAACGGTATGGCAGGCTCATTCTGGCGCACATTCCGCGGCACTACGAGCGCCTGGTGCGCTGGGCCGAGCTGCTGCGGCGCGCCGGATCCGCGGTGTCGCTGCTTTCGCGGGAGGCGCTCGCCGGCGAGGTCGGCGGCACGCGGTATCACGGCGGCCTGCTGATCGAGGATTACGGCGGCCTGCATCCCGCGAAATACCACCGTGCGCTGCGCCGGGCGGCGTGCGATCGTGGCGCGGTGCTCGCCTCGCACGCGGCGGTCGGCGCGATCCGGCGCCTGGCGGAGGGTTTCGAGGTGGTCACCGGACGCGGCGTCCTGCGCGCACGCTCCGTGGTGGTGGGCACCAACGGCTACACCGGACCACTGATCCCGCATCTCCAGCGCCGGGTGGTGCCGGTCACCGCCTACGTCATCGCAACGGAACCGCTGCCGCCGGGCCTCCCGGAGAAGCTGATCCCGCACCGGCGCATGCTTTCGGACACCAAGCGGCAGCTCTACTGGATACGGCTCTCACCGGACGGCACGCGCATGATCTTCGGCGCACGGCCGCATCTGGTCGACACCGACACGCAAACCGCCGCGCGGAGCATGCACGGCATGCTCGCCGGCGTCTGGCCGGAACTCGCCGACGTGCGCATCAGCCATTGCTGGACCGGTAATGTCGCGATGTCCGTCGACCATCTGCCGCATATGGGCGTGCATGACGGCATCCACTACGCGCTCGGCTGCAACGGCAGCGGCGTCGCGATGATGAGCTATCTCGGTCAGCAGACCGCGCGCAAGATCCTCGGCACGCAGAACCGCCCCTGCGCCTTCGACAGCGCGGATTTTCCGCCCTTCCCGCTGTACCGCGGCTGGCCGTGGTTCGTGCCGCTGGTTGCGGCATGGCGTCGGCTGCGAGACAAGCTGGAAAGCCGGTAAATGAGGTCTGGGGTCCCCTGGGCAGAGCCCTCGCCTTTCTCTCTTACGCCGGCCGCACGTTCCAGAACGTTGCTGTGCCGTCGAGCACACCGGTGATGCGCTTGCGATAGGCCGTGGGCTGCTTGTACTGGCCCAGCGGAAAGAACGGCACTTCCTCGAAGGCGACGCGCTGGATCTCGCGGCAGAGCCGTTGCTGCTCGTCCAAGGTCGCCGCCTGCAGCCATTGCGCGCGCAGCGCCGGGATGCGTTCGCTGGTGGCCCATCCGGGATAGCTGGCATTGCCCTGCAGCTGCAATTCGCCGACCGGGTTCAGCCAGTCCATGCCCTGCGGATTGCCGACGAAGGCGTTCCAGCCGCCGGAAGCAGCGGGCGCCTTGCTGGTTCGCCGCGTCAGCACGTTGCCGAAACTGAGGGCGACGTAGTCGACCTTCATGCCGGCCTGTCGGAACATGTCGGCGGCGACGTCGCCGAGCGGCTTCTGCGCGACGCTGTCCGCCGGCACCAGCAGCACAATCGTTTCGCCGGCGTAGCCGGCCCGCTCCAGCTCCTGCCGGACCTTGTCGTCGTCGCGCGGTCCGGTGAACACCGCCAGCCCCTCGTCGCTGGCCATCGGCGTGCCGGGACAGAAATAGCCGGTGGGCGTGTGCTGATACGCGGGGTCGCGGCCGGCGACGGCGGTCATGAACGCCGCCTGGTCGATCGCTCCCAGCAGTGCCCGCCGGACCGCCGGCTTGTCGAATGGCGGCTGCAGATGGTTGACCTGTAGCGAACCCATGAAGCCCAGCGGATCGAGCACCTTGATCGCGATGTCGGGCTGGCGGCTCAGCACCGGCAGCAGATCATGCGGCGCGTTCTCCAGCCAGTCCTGCTCGCCCGCCTGCAGCGATGCGGTTGCCGTGCCGATGTCCGGCATCGTCGTCCACTCGACGCGATCGAAATGCACGATCTTCGGCCCGGAGGTCCAGTCGGTGACGCCGCCCTCGCGCGGGCGATAGGCCTCGAAGCGCTGATAGGCGTTGCGCACGCCGGCCAGCCGCTCGTCCGCCTTGTAGCGGAACGGGCCGCTGCCGATCACCTCGGGGATCTGTTTGAACGGATCGGTTTGCGCCAGGCGCTCCA
>Ga0213875_10002277_pt1 | contig 11638 bp, 11 predicted proteins | sample BarmaccomBMRX_R8_FD_160105 | JGI IMG/M metagenome (GOLD analysis project Ga0213875, IMG submission 160105) | Root-associated microbial communities from Barbacenia macrantha in rupestrian grasslands, the National Park of Serra do Cipo, Brazil - RX_R8 | ecosystem: Host-associated > Plants > Roots... | reverse complement strand
TCGAGCCCATTGAAGCCTTGCGCCACGAATAATCATCGGTCGGGCAAAATCTTCCTGATACTTGCGAATCGGTTGTCGCACTAGGACTTCTGGTACCCACATGGGCCTTGATCGGTGCTAGGCTAAGCCAAGCGGAGAGATATGCGAGTCAGACATTCTTCAATGGCGTTCGTCGTTTTTGCGCTTTGTGCGCTGCCTTTTGTGGCGTCGGCATCGACGGTGCAGTTGGACATCACTGGCGGTGCCCAGTTGGGATCTAATTATCTCGATTTCGGCAATTATCCTAAGGACAGCAGCTATACGCCGGCTCCCGGGAGCGGGGCGTTCGAAGTAACGGGACTGAAACCGGGTGTGTTCTCCTTGATGGGGGTTAAGACCGGTGAGTTCGGCGCCATCCAGAGTTTGGACGAGGGAACCGGCCCGCTTAGCATGTCGTCTCCCTTCATGACCTTTAAGACCGGCGGATCGGACCTGCAGCTTTGGGCGACGAGCATTCCGGCTGGCTCGGTTGGTCCGTATACCCTCAAGCAGAGCGGTAGCGCGGTGGTCGCGACGTTTAATGTCGATGGGTACGTGCTCGACACCAGCACCGGCAAGGACGTGGACACATTTGACGGTTTCTTCACGGTGACGTTTGCCCATCAAACGCTCAAGACAATTTTCAGCGACTTGCCGGTTGACGGCATTTTCTGTGCCGACTTCAACATCACTCCTTTGAACGGCAGCCCGGCAGTGCCCGAGCCGGCCGCCATGCTTTTGACGGGCCTGGGAGTGTTAGGCCTCGTCGCCGCGCGGATGCGTCGTTCGCGGGCATAGTTTTCACGTATTAACCTGTCACAATCACAAGGATGCCCTCGAGGGCGCCTGGAATGGCGCTCGAGCGCGCACTCGCGCATTTTCGATCCCGGCGGATGCGTTTGTTCGCCGAGACATTTACGATTGCGCCGACGACTCGGATTCTGGACGTCGGTGGGTCGCGCGCGATTTGGCAGTTCTTAGCCGTTCAGCCGCAACTCACGATTCTCAACCTTCCCAGCGCGATTGAGCAGCAGAGGGCGGGTGCAGACTGGATCGGGGGCGATGCGCTCAGGCTCCCGTTCCGCGATTCGAGCTTCGATATCGTCTTCAGCAACTCTGTCATCGAGCATGTTGGGGATTCCAACGCGCAGGAGCGATTTGCGAAAGAGGTGGCGCGGGTGGGGCGGAGTTATTGGGTGCAAACGCCGAACCGCCGGTTTCCGATTGAGATGCATTTGATGCTCCCGCTGGTGCATTATCTGCCACGAGCCTGGCAGCGCGCCGTTGTCGAACGATTTACGGTATGGGAGCTTCTGGTGAAGCCCAGCCCCGAGCAGCGCAGGTTCTACATAGAGCATTTCTTGACTGATTTGCGTTTGCTTGATGCGGGGGAGTTGGAGCGCTTCTTTCCTGGCGCTCGAATCGTGAGTGAACGCGTGTTTGGAATCCCGAAGTCGTTGATCGCTGTGCGGGCGTAGTTCGGTTCCGCGGTAATCCGGACGGGCCGGCCCAGTACCGTCGCGTGCTTCCGGGCGCGGGAGTGCGATGGTAAGCTATGTCGCGTGGAGCGCTTGCGCGAAGCTTTACGCGACGAACGCTCGGCAGTGACGCTCGACGTCGCGGCACTCGAGCTGGCGCGTGTTGAGTTCCCGACAGCCGAAGTTGAGGCATCGGTTTCGCGCCTCGACGGTCTGGCCGAGCAAGTGGATCGGCAGCTTCCTCCAAATTCGAGCGAACTTGACTTTGTGCGCGCCACAAACCAAGTTCTGTTCGATACGCTGAACTTTCGCGGGAACCAGGACAACTACTATGATCCGCAGAATAGCTGCTTAAATGCGGTTCTGAACCGGCGGCTCGGGATTCCGATCACGCTTTCAGTTCTCTACATAGAGGTTGCGCGGCGGCTGTCGCGTCCAGTGTATGGCGTCGGGCTGCCGGGCCACTTCATCGTTGCCTACGAAGGCGCTGATTCGCGGTACTGGATCGATCCCTTTCACGCGGGCCGCGTCCTGACGTTCGCCGATTGCTGTACGCTGGCGAAGGAAACCGCGGGAGTCGATCTACGGTCGAATCCGGCGGTTCTGGCGCCTGTGAATAAACGCCAAATCCTGGTTCGGATGCTGAGCAACCTCAAGGCCGTGTATCTGCGCGGCCAGTCCTTGACCAGAGCGCTGCAGGTGCTTGACCTGCTGATTGATGCTACGCCTGAGTATGCGGAAGAATACCGGCATCGTGGATTGGTTCGCTTGTCGATGCAAGATTACAGGGCTGCAAAGGCGGATCTCGAAACGTATTTAAGGCTCGAGCCGTCCGCGCCCGAGCGCGGGCAGGTGGAGAAACAACTGAAGCTTATCGAGCGGTGGAGAGCGCGGTTGAATTAGATCGCCACCGAAACGCGGCAGACCACGAAGAGCGACGGTCTCGCGCCGCCTAGCTGGTCGTGGTGGAGTTGGCGCCCCAGCTTTGCTCGAGCATCAGCGCATATTCGCCGGAAGCGTAAAGTTCAAACGTAAACTCTTCCGGCTGAGCGCGGTCGAACCCGTAATCTCTCACCCGCAGATCGTACCAATGATCGACGTGCCTGTGATACCGCCGCAGGAAGTCGGGCGCAAAACTCTCGGCAGGCGGCATCTCCTGAAAGACACCGTGAAGGCCGACCGCGCGACGGAACAGTGAACAGTGGTCGAGCACGCCCCAAGCCTCAAGTTTTTGCCGAATATGAGCGGGGATGTGTTGGACGAGATAAACGGTAAATGTCTCGGGGCGGACGCGCCGGCCTTCGAATCCGGCACTCGAGAGAACCGTTTCGGCGCACTGTTCCGCCCACCGGCTAAGGTCCTTCCCGATGTAGTAGAGCATGCGCAGCTCCGCGTACCGGCCGCGCAACAGCCTCCCGTCGAGTTCGTCGACCGTGATCTGCTCCTCACGGGGGACAAAGCCCTGAAGGGCGAGACTGGCGCGTGAACCCTCCATCAACACCGAGGTGTCTTCGGGCGCCGAAAATGGATGCAGAATCAGGGGCGGCAGCCGAAAAGGTTCTGCGCCCGTAACGTTGGTGAGTGGACTTACCGCGTTGATCAATCTCGTTTGCACCTGAGCCGCCGTGTTGGGTGCGCGTTGTTGGAACGTGCACTCGAATAAACGTATCGGCAGGAGCCGAGGTTGGATGAGGGTTCCAGAGTAATCCCGGGACTGGAGTATCCAGTAGGAACTAAGCTGTTTCACTTCTTTAATTCTGCGGAGCCAACGGGTCCGGGAACGATCGCGGGCCGGTTCAGCTCGGTCTTGATCACCTCGTCCAAGGTGTCCCAGGAAACGGCTCCGGTGACCTCGCGGCCATTAACGAAGAAGGTGGGAGTTCGCGTGATCTGGAGGGCGCGGCCTGCCTTCTGCGTATCCGTTATAGCCTGAGCTGTCGAATGGGTATCGATGCAGGTCGAAAGTTTTGTGGCATCTACGCCATTCTGCGGTGCGATGGCGAGAATTTTCTCACGCAGGTTATCGGCGGTTACTTCTTGCTGATGATCGAAGATCCAGTCGTGGAACGCCCAGAAGGCGGCGGGGTTCTGTTCGGCGAGGCAGCGGGCGCCCTCGGCCGCCGCTCGGGCCCATTTGTGCAGAGATTCGATTGGGTAGTCGTCAAACACGACGCGAACGTCGTTGGGATATTTTTGCGGAATGTTTTGCCGCAACAGTTTTGCGAGCGTGCGGCAGTAAGGGCATTGGAAATCGCTGAACACCACGATCGTGACCTTCGCATCCGCGGGGCCGAATGATGGTCCACCGGCAGGCAAGTGTTCGAGGGTTTCAAGAAACGGGTCTCGGTTGAGCTGCCAAATGTTACCCGTGATCAGCCGGTCCGGATCGCTGCTGAAGTAATACACGCGATCTTGCTTGTCGGCTCCGACCGTGAGGTGCACTAGAACCCGGTAGTAGCCTTTGAACGGGCTGGGCGTAGGGTCGTCGATTGCAATTTGGACGTGTGACGTAAAACCCTCTGCATAGCGCAGGTAGGCCTCGAGGCGCGATTTATCCACATTCGGCGCGGTTTGCGCCGACACGCCCATCGCACAAATTAGCAGCGCTAGGCCGGCGAGCGAGGCCGCGCGTTGATTTTTATACTGAAGTTTGCCATTTGTTCGAAGGTATCTGGCCTTCCTGACGGTTTTCATCGCAGTCACTGGATTTTATTTTTACAATCTCGCCGGAGTGGGCGTCTTGGGGCCGGACGAACCGCGGTACATCGCGATTGGCCGATCCATGGCGGCAAGTGGCGATTTCATCACCCCTCGTTTGTGGAATAGCCCGTGGTTTGAGAAGCCGCCTTTGCTGTATTGGATGACGGCGGCCGGGTCTCTGACTGGGCTCCCGCCGGAAGTTGCCGGCCGGTTGCCCGTCGCACTGCTTAGCCTGTTGTTTTTGTGGGCGGCGTTCCAGCTTCTTCGGCGCGAATTCCGGGTTCAGCCGGCGCTGCTTGCCGTCGGACTACTTGCAACCTCTCTGGGCTGGATGGCGTACAGCAATCTCGCGCTTACGGATTTGCCGCTCGCAGTTTTCTTTTCGCTCGCGACATTTCTCGCGCTTGCGTTGTTGCGAGCCGAACCGGAACTTAAGCATTTGCAGTGGCGGCTCGCGGCGATAGGAGCTGCACTCGGCTGCGCAACACTTGCGAAAGGCTTAGTACCGCTTGCGCTGGCGGTACCCATGATGTGGTTCCTCCGGCGGTCATGGCGATCCTGGTGGGCGGTTGCGGCTGCGTTCCTGGTGGTTGCCGGCCCGTGGTATGGAGCGATGTATACCCGCAACGGGTATGCGTTCGTGTCCGAGTTCTTTATCCGGCATCACTTCGAACGTCTGTACTCGGCGTCGTTGCAGCACGTGCAGCCGTGGTACTACTATTTCCCGGTTGCGGCATTAGGACTCCTGCCGTGGACGCCGCTGTTTTTTCTGGGCGCTGGCGTGCGCCCCTTGCGGGAAGACCGCCGGCGTCTAATGCTTGCCGCTACGTGTGGTTTCGGCTTTCTGGTCTTCAGCGTTTCGTTGAACAAGCTGCCCGGCTATTTGCTCCCTCTATTCCCAAGCGCATTTGCCTTGCTCGGCTCGCGATTCGAAGGAATTCTCTCGCTTGACATTCGCAAATCGTGGCTATTTCCATGCGCCGTGTTTATCGCCGGGTTCCCGCTGGCCGTATCGCTCATACCTGTGTTCCTGAGAGCGGGCGGTCTATCGTCTGCGGCCTTTCATGCGCCGGATAGGATCGAAGATTTCTACATCGCGCTTCCCATAGCGGTGGTGTTGCTGGCGCGGCGATCATGGACCGTTCCGCTGCTGATGCTCTGCGTAGTAGCGGCCGGAGTGTACGCCAAGGCAACTGTGTACCCGATCCTCGACGCCGAAGTCTCCGCGCGCGGCTTATGGCGCGACTTGAGAGCCGTGTCAGGGGAGCTATGCGATGCAGGCATGAGTCGCGATTGGATTTTGGGGATAAGCTTCTACAGGAACGCCTATCTCAAGCCCTGCGACGCCGGTGGGACGCAAATTCGATTGCGTGCCGTACGCGACGAGCGGCCCTCGATAGTTACGGGTCAAAAAAAACCGGTCAATCCTAAACGACGGGGGCTGACCGGTACACAGACGCCGCCACTCCTCAGAAGGCTTTCCCCTACATCACCGACTCAAGTTCCCGCCACTCCTTACCCTGCGATTCAGCAACCGCGGGATACGTAATCTCACCTTGATACGTATTCACCCCCTCCTTAATAGCAGGGCTCTCTTCGCACGCCCGCGCAAGCCCCTTGTCCGCCAGCGTGAGTAAGTACGGAACCGTGGCGTTCGTCAACCCGAAAGTAGAGGTATGAGGTACCGCCGCCGGCATGTTAGACACGCAGTAATGTAGGACGCCGTCGACATAATAAATAGGATCAGTGTGTGTAGTCGCGTGCGCTGTTTCCACACACCCGCCTTGATCGATCGCCACATCGACCACCACAGAACCGGGACGCATACGCGAGACCATGTCCCTTCGCACCAGCTTGGGAGCTGACGCCCCCGGAATCAGCACCGCGCCCACCACCAGATCGGCATTCCGCACTGCTTCGCGAATGGTGTATGTGTTCGAGGCGAGCGTCCGAATCGAATTTGAGTAGATGTCGTCGAGTTCGCGCAACCGGTTGAGGTTGCGATCGATAATCGTGACGTTCGCGCCCAATCCGCACGCCATTTTCGCGGCATTGTGGCCCACCACTCCGCCGCCGATCACCGCAACGTTAGCCGGCGCGACACCGGGAATTCCACCCAGCAGAATCCCGCGCCCTCCATTCGGCCGTTCCAGATATTGCGCCCCGACCTGCACCGCCATGCGGCCCGCCACCTCGCTCATGGGCGTAAGCAGGGGAAGGGAATTGTCGCGCTCGCGAATCGTTTCGTAAGCAACGGCGCTCACGCGCGACTCAACCAAAGCCTCCGTGAGTTCGGGAAGAGGCGCAAGGTGCAAGTAAGTAAACAGGATCAAACCGGGCCGGAAATAAGCGTATTCGGAGGGTTGCGGTTCCTTGACCTTCACCACCAGATCGGCTCTGCCCCACACGTCGGCCGCGCTGTCCAGAATGATGGCTCCAGACTCCGCGTAATCCTCGTCCGGAATCGAGCTGCCGATCCCCGCCCCGCGCTCGACCAGCACTTCGTGGCCGCGATCGCGCAGGGCAAAAATCATGCTGGGCACGCAACCCACGCGAGTCTCGTGATCCTTCACTTCTTTGGGTACGCCGATGACCACCGCTCAGTATCCTTTCCTATTTGGGAGTTGCTGCTTCGTGTTTAGGACCGAGGCCCAATGCCGTCAGCGTGAGTGCGTCGAGCTTCCCATCGCCCGACATATGCTGGTCGGTTTGAAAGCGGCGCAACGCGTCGGTTGACTCGTCGCCCCACTGCCCGTTGGCCTCGCCTTTGAAATACCCTTTGTCGGCCAGCGCCTTCTGTATCTCCTGATAACGCTCGGGATCAGGATGCAACTGAGATGACGAAGCGGCGTGCGTAGCGCGTCGTCCCTTCGTGACACGATGGTGCTGCGCGGGTGCAGTCTGATTTTGCGACGATTTGTGTGCGGTTGCCCGCGTTCCGCCCGCCTTTAGCGAAGCGATTGTGACTCCGATCAGAATCAGGAGTGTGACCATTACATGGATCGCAAACAAATCTTAGCACTGGTGATTCGTTGAGGCGGCTGAAGCCCTGGGCAGTTTTTTTAGGCATGGCCGCAATCATCGCGGCCCTTGCATCGCTCACACATGCGTATCGATACCGGTTCGTGCGGTCCGAAGCCGATCTGGTGCGATTGCTCCCGCGATCCCGCGGCTCAATCTTTTTTGTTGACGTAGGCGTGCTGCGCCGAGCCGGCATCTTACAGCTCATTGAAGGCTCTCCTGCCGCCCAGGAGCGCGGTTATCGGTCATTCAGCAATGAGGCGCATTTCGATTTCGCGCGCGACGTCGATTCCTTCTCGGGAACGTTCGATGGCCAGACGATTTTTGCGGCGTTGCGAGGGCGCTTCGACTGGGGCGCCTTGGAGCGCTATGCGGGCGCGCACGGCGGCCGCTGCGAAGCCGAACTGTGCTATTCGCCGGCGAGCGAACCAGGACGATGGGTATCATTTCTTCCAGTTCAGCCGGATGTGATGGCGCTCGCCGTCAGCTCCGACCGATCGGCTGCCCGCTCTCTTTTGCCCGGCCGTAGCGCCCGATCGGAGCTCGTTCCACCCGAGCCGGTATGGGTGAGCTTAGCGCCAAGTCTGATTCGGAATCCCGCGCATCTCCCCGCGGCGATGCGGATTTTCGCGATCTCCATACAATCCGCTGAATCCGTCTTACTCTCGCTGTCCGGTGCCGGGGACGGCTTCAAACTCCAACTCGACGCGGACTTCCCGTCGCCCACAGCCGCCGATACGGCACGTAAGCAGCTTGAAACCGATACCACTCTGTTCACGCGCGAGCTGGCCCGAGAGCACGAGCAACCGAATCCGGCCGATCTCAGCGGGCTACTCGTGCGCGGCACTTTCGAGGCGCACGGCAAGCATCTGCTCGGAATCTGGCCGGTCTCGATGGAGCTGCTGAAAGCCCTCACCTAACGAGCGCGCACGCTAGTTTAACCTGGAATCAGATCCCTCATGCCCGCGAGCGTTCTCGAACTTCCGCAGGTCGAAGAAAGCTACAAGAGCTTAGAGCAGAAGCTACAAGCGCTTCGGCCGAATGAAGATCTGACCGCGCTCGAGCGCGCCTACCGCTTCGCGGCAGAGATTCACCGCGACCAAAAGCGCGAATCCGGCGATCCCTACATCACGCATCCGCTCGCTATCGCGCACCTGCTGGTCGACATGCAAATGGACCTGGTGTGTGTCATCACCGCCGTGCTCCATGACGTGCTCGAAGAGGCGGACCAGGCGAAATCGAAGCAAGAACAGCTAAAAGAAGACATCAGAAACAACTTCGGCGCCGACGTTCTGCGCTGCGTCGACGGCCTCACCAAGCTAAGCAAGATCAAACTGGCAAATCGCGAAGAGCGCCAAGCCGAAAGCCTGCGAAAAATGTTTCTGGCGATGACCGAAGACATTCGCGTCGTCATCGTCAAGCTCGCCGACCGCCAGCACAACATGCGTACGCTCAGCGCCATTCCGCGCGAGCGGCAAGAAGCGATCGCGCGCGAAACACTCGAAATTTACGCGCCTGTGGCTCACCGGCTCGGAATGGGAAAGATCCGCACTGAGCTTGAGGATCTGGCCTTCCGCACGCTTGAGCCCGAAGCCGCAGCCGAGCTGGAGCGCGAAATCGAATCCAAGCGCCAGGAGCACGAAGAGTGGCTCGAGAACATGAAACGCCAGCTCGAGCAGAAGCTTGCGCGCGAGGATGTCCCGGCCCGCGTAGAAGGCCGCGTGAAGCGTCCCTATTCCGTGTATCTGAAGCTCAAGCGGCAGAGGATCGCGCTCGATCAGGTTTACGATCTTCTCGCGTTGCGCATCATCACCGATTCGCAGAAAAGCTGCTACGCCGCGCTGGGGGTCATTCACAACGAATGGAAGCCGATTCCCGGCCGCATCAAAGACTTCATCGCGATTCCGCGGCCGAATTTGTACCAGTCGCTGCATACGTCCGTCGTCGGCCCCGGCGGGTTCTCGTTCGAGGTGCAGATTCGGACTGAAGAGATGCACCGCATTGCGGAAGAAGGCATCGCCGCCCACTGGAAATACAAAGAGGGCAGCAAAGGGCCTGACAAGGACGACCAGCGAATTAAGTGGCTGCGCCAACTCGTCGAGTGGCAGAAAGAGATGCGCAGCGCGGACGAATTCGTCAACACGCTGAAGCTGGATCTCTACGCCGAAGAAGTCTACACATTCACGCCGCGCGGTCGAGTGATCGTGCTTCCCCGCGATGCGACGCCCATCGACTTCGCATACGCCGTGCATACCGACGTCGGAAATACTTGCGTCGGCGCGCGTGTCAACGGAGCGCTTCGCCCGCTGAAATCAACCCTCCGCAACGGCGACGTCGTCGAGATTCTAACGCAGGCCGGCCATCAGCCGAGTAAGGACTGGCTCGCTGTCGTTCGAACTACGCGTGCACGCAACAAAATTCGCCACGTCGTCAAGCAAGCCGAGCGAGCCAAAGCCGTTGAGATCGGGCAAAAATCGCTGGAAAAAGAAGCGCGGCGCATGGGCTTAAGCCTCGCCCGCATTCCGCGCAACGGCCTTGAAGCCGTCGCCTCCGAATACGGCGTCAGCAAAACCGAAGATCTCTACGCCGCGCTCGGCTACGGCAGATTTTCGGCTCGCCAGGTGTTGCACAAGGTGGTGCCCGAGAAGGCTCTTGAACCTGAGACGGCGCCCGCCCCGCTAACTGCGCCACGCGTGCCGGTCATGCAGCCTGGAGTGCAGCCGGGCGACAAAGATCTCGCCATCCAGGTGAATGGCATCAACGATCTTATGGTGTATCGCGCGCAGTGCTGCAAACCATTGCGAGGCGAACAGATCGTCGGCTACATCACGCGCGGAAAAGGCGTCGCGGTCCATTCAGCGCAATGCTCGAACGTGCAGAACTTGATGTACGAGCCGGAACGCAAGATCGCCGTCGAATGGACGCGCACATCGAAAGATCCACTGCCCGTGAAAGTAATCGTCTACACGGACGACCGGCCCGGAATCTTAAATCAGTTGACATCCATCCTGACGGCCGAGTCGAGCAACATACGAACTCTCGAAGCCCGTGGGGATCACGCCCGCCGCGATGAGAGCGCCATCATCGACATCACGATGGATATCCGCGACAAGAACCAGCTCGAGCGCGTCGTGCGGGCCTTCCGCCGAATTCCCGGCGTCCGTGACATCGAGCGCGTCCAAAATGCCCCCTGACCGAGACGACCCCGAACACATCGCAATCTCGAAATCGACGGGAATCAAGATCGACTGGCGCGACGGCCATCACAGCGATTACTCGCTCGCGTATCTGCGCGATGAGTGCCCCTGCGCCACGTGTACCGGCGCGCACGGAACGGAACCCCAAAGGTCGAGCTACTCGAAGCCCGAACCGTTCCCAATGTTCAAACCCGCACTACGAATGAATTCAGTCGAGCCGGTCGGCCAATACGCAGTACGAATTTACTGGAACGACGGCCACAGCTCCGGCATTTACTCCTTCGACCACCTGCGCAAAATCTGCCCCTGCGCCGACTGCGCCGCAGCCCAAAGATAACTCCAAATCACTGTTGCACTTTTTTGTGGGGCAGGCGCAAGCCTGCGCGAGGCGCACAGCCTCGCTCCCCCTACAACAACCGAAACGCCACTTCAACCTGCGCGCTCACAGACACAGGCCGACCGCCCTTCACGCCCGGCCGAAAGCGCCACTTCATCACCGCTTCAATGGCCTTTTCATCCAAGCCCAGCCCAACCGATCTCACCACGTGAATGTCGCGCGGCATTCCATTCGCATCCACCACGATGGCCAAAAGAACGGTCCCCGAGAACTTCGCTTTCCGCGCTTCCTCGGAGTACTCAGGCTCGACCTTGGTGACCAGCACGGGAGCGGAAACATCGCCGCCGATCTGATAAACGCCGCCGCCGGTTCCGCCACCGGACCCCGGACCATAACCGTCGCCGTTCCCGCTGCCGATTCCTCCGCCTTTACCGCTACCCAGGCCGTTAGCTCCCGGCCCACCCGACAATGCACTCAGCTTGCTCAACGGATCGCCGTAGTTGTCAGCCGTAATTTGCGGCGCCGGCGCGTTGATAGTCGGCACCACCGGCAGCAGCGGTTTGGGAACCGCGAGCGCGGGAGGCATAAACTGCTTCCGGGCAAACTGCGGAGCCGCTCCCTTGCTGACCGGCGTTGGCGTTTTCTGTCCTCCGCCGCCCCCGCCCTGTGATTTCTGCGCATCTGGTGGAAGCTTCGGTTTATACGGATTCAGCGGAAAGTAAATCTCTTGAACTTGGTGCATCTTCTTCTGCACCGTCGGGTTCTGGAAAATCAGCAGCAGCAGAGCGATAACGCCCACGTGAATAATCACCGAAACCGCGCCCGATTTCGTCTCCGCGCCGTGATATGCGCCCCAGATGCTGCCCACCTCAACCGGCTTCGACGTA
>Ga0213875_10002276_pt1 | contig 11638 bp, 11 predicted proteins | sample BarmaccomBMRX_R8_FD_160105 | JGI IMG/M metagenome (GOLD analysis project Ga0213875, IMG submission 160105) | Root-associated microbial communities from Barbacenia macrantha in rupestrian grasslands, the National Park of Serra do Cipo, Brazil - RX_R8 | ecosystem: Host-associated > Plants > Roots... | reverse complement strand
GACCAGGAACAACAGTGGAAAGCTGGGCAGACCAGCGGCTACCTCACGCCCGAAACCCGACGGTCAGCTGTCGCCTGCCACGCCGACCACCCAGAACCCGCATCGGTGGATCGAGGCTTAGTCGGGCGGGCGGCCCCCGATCACCGGCCGGCCGGTGCGGTGTCCATCACGGGGTACCGGGCGGACGGTGTTGCCGTCGTGCCTTAGGGTCGTATTCGTTATGGCACGTGTCATCCATGTTTTCCGCCAGCCCGAGCGGTTCGTCGCCGGAACCGTCGGGCAGCCCGGCGACCGCACCTTCTATCTACAGGCCTTCGAAGACGGCCGACTGGTCAGCGTGATGCTGGAGAAGGCGCAGGTCGCGGTGCTCGCCGAACGTATCGGCTCGCTGCTTGAGGAGGTCGGGCGCCGCTTCGGCACCACGGTCCCCGACAGCGCGCCGGACGATCTGGTCGACACCCAACCACTGGAAACGCCCGTCGAGGAGGAATTCCGCGTCGGCACGATGGGGCTTGGCTGGGACGCCGAGTCCAACGCGGTGGTGGTCGAGCTGCTCGCCGTGACCGAAGAAGAGATCGATGAGGCCGTGGTACTCGACGACACCGAGGAAGGACCAGACGCGGTTCGGGTCTTCCTCAGCCCGCTTGCCGCCCGCGCGTTCGCCAGCCGCGCCGACCGCGTGGTCAACGCCGGTCGCCGTCCCTGCCCGCTCTGCGAGGAGCCCCTGGATCCCGAGGGCCATGTCTGTCCACGGCAGAACGGCTATCGGCGGTCAAGGCAAGGGTGAGCCGGCGTGCACCCCGGCGAGCAGGCCGCCCTGGAGGTGCTCGAGCAGGGACGGATCGAGATCTCCGGTCGGCTCGTGGACGCCTCCAACGCCACCCTGTTCGGGTCGATCAGCCACAACGGGACACAGGCCCACTGCGTGTACAAGCCCATCACCGGCGAACGCCCGCTGTGGGACTTTCCCGACGGCACTCTCGCCGACCGCGAGGTCGCCACGTACCTGGTGTCCCGTGCCGCCGGATTCGACCTGGTGCCACCGACGGTGCTACGGCCCGGTCCGTTCGGCCCCGGCATGGTGCAGCTGTGGGTGGACACCGATGAGGATGCCGACCTGATCGATATGGTCGGCATCGAGGAGGTGCCGGCCGGGTGGCGGACCGTGCTGCACGCCCGCGACCGGCACGGTGCGCCGGCGGTGCTCGTCCACGCCGACCACCCGAGAATGCGGCTGATGGCGGCCATGGACGTCGTGGTCAACAACGCCGACCGCAAGGGCGGGCACGTGCTACACACCGCCTCCGACGGGGTGTACGGCGTCGACCACGGCCTGTGCCTGCATGCCGAGACCAAGTTGCGCACCGTCCTGTGGGGCTGGCTGGGTGAGTCGCTGCCGGCCGAGGTCGTCGAGGCGCTGCGCACGCTGCGCGCCGGCCTGGACGGCGACCTCGCTGAACGCTTGGCGGCGCATCTGACCAGGCGCGAGATGGCGGCGCTGGCGACAAGGACGGATCTGCTGCTGGCCAGGGCCGCCTTTCCCGAGCCCTCCGGTGACTGGCCGCCGATTCCCTGGCCGGCGTTCTGACCGTGGCGATGTCCGCATCGGTGGGATAGCGGTCATTGCCGCCACCGGTGTCGCCGATCCATGCTGGCCACGTGAGCGCAGCCGAGGTCCTCGCGGTGGTGTACGACGGTGTCCAGCTGTTGGACGTCGCCGGGCCACTGGAGGTCTTCGACGCCGCCGCCAGGGCCCTTGGCGGAGCCTGCGGCGACCACTACCGCCTACGTCTGGCCTCCGCCGGAGGGCGGAACGTGACCACCTCCTCCGGAGTGCCCCTCGGGGTGGACACCGATCTCGCCACGGCCAACGGCCCCCTGGACACCCTGCTCGTGGCGGGCGGCTGGGGCTTCACCGAGGCGCTCGGCGACAAGGAGCTCGTCGACCACGTCCGGCGCCTGTCGGCCACCGCACGCCGGACCGCCTCGGTGTGCACGGGCGCCTTCGTTCTCGCTGAGGCCGGCCTGCTTGACAGCCGGCGGGCCACGACGCACTGGGCCTACTGCGCCACGATGGCGGAAATCTATCCGTCGGTGCGGGTGGAACCGGACGCACTGTTCGTCGAGGACGGCCAGGTGGTTACCGCCGCCGGGGTCACCGCGGGTGTCGACTTGGCGCTGTTTCTCATCGAACGCGATCACGGGCCGGCCGTGGCCCGCGAGGTGGCCAAGTGGCTGGTGGTGTTCCTCCAGCGACCAGGCGGACAGTCGCAGTTCAGCGTCTGGTCGCGAACCCGCGCGCCGGGCGATGCCGGGCTGCGTCGGCTGCTGCGCGACATCGGCGCCGACCCGGCGGGGGACTTCTCGGTTCCGGCGATGGCCGAGCGGCTGTCCATCAGCCCCCGGCACCTCAGCCGACTGTTCGCACGCGAGATCGGAACGAGTCCCGGACGGTACGTGGAGCGGGCCCGTGTCGAGGCGGCGCGGATGCTCCTGGAGACCGGTCAGGACGGCGTGGCGCTCGTCGCACGGCGCTGCGGGTTCGGTACCGCCGAGACGATGCGACGGGCCTTCGTCCGCGAACTGGGAGTGCCACCGAGCGCGTGCCGGCACCGGTTCGCCGGCACTGCCGCCTCCGCTCCCGCTAAGGTCGCTGTTCGTGCGTTCCCATGACTATGGCCGCGACGTGCTGGCCGGCCCGAAGCGCCGCGGCACCGTGCCCGAGGTGCCCGCGGAGGTCGGCGTCGTCGTGGAGGATCCCGCGTCAGGCTTCTGCGGCGCTGTGGTGCGGACCGAGCCGGGCACCGTCGTGCTGGAGGACCGGCACGGCAACCACCGGGTGTTCCCGCTCGCCGCGGCTGGTTTCCTCCTTGACGGCCAACCAGTAACCCTGGTCCGGCCGCCGGCGGGAGCCCCACCGGCCCACACCAGGTCGGCCTCTGGTTCGGTGCGGGTGAACGGACTGCGCGCCCGAGTCGCCAGGGACAGCCGGATCTGGGTCGAGGGCCGGCACGACGCCGAACTGGTCGAACGTGTATGGGGACACGACCTGCGCGTCGAAGGCGTCGTGGTGGAGCCGTTGGACGGCGTGGACATGCTCGCCGAACGCGTGGCCGCTTTCGGCCCGAGCCCGGCGCGGCGGCTGGGAGTGCTCGTCGACCATCTGGTGGGCGGCAGCAAGGAGTCTCTGCTGGCCTCGGCCGTGCGCCACGAGGACGTCCTGATCACCGGGCACCCCTACGTCGACATCTGGCAGGCGGTGAGACCGGCAGCCGTGGGCATCCAGGCATGGCCGCGAATACCGCGAGGTGTTGCCTGGAAAGAGGGCATCTGCCAGGCGTTGGGCTGGGGCGAACCGGCCGAGGGATGGCGTCGGGTGCTGGCCGGTGTGAGCGGCTACCGCGATCTGGAAACACCTCTGATTGGCGCGGTGGAACGGCTGATCGACTTCGTCACCGAGCACGGCTGACCACGAAACAGATCACGCCGCAGTCACAGTGGGTCCGCCACCACTCGTGCGGCGCGGCCATCTGCCACCATGAAGGCATGGCCGCTCTGGTGTGGCTCCTGCTCGGCGTCGCGTTGATCGCCGCCGAGGTCCTTTCCGGCGACTTCGTGCTCGTCATGCTCGGCGCGGCGAGCCTGTCCGCAGCGCTGGCCCATCAGTTGGCCAACAGCCCGGCCATCGACCTGACCGTCTTCATCGTGGTGGCGCTCGGCCTGGTGCTCACGGTGCGGCCCGTGCTCAAGCACAGGGTCGCGGTGGGCGAGCACAAGACCAACGTCGATGCCCTCCGGGGCGCCACGGCGGTTGTGGTGTCCACCGTCGACGAGCACGGCGGCCGGGTCAGGATCGGCGGCGATCTTTGGTCGGCGCGGGCGTATGAGGGGGCGCAGGTGTTCGAACCCGGCAGTCATGTCGTCGTCATGGAGATCTCGGGAGCCACCGCACTGGTGTTGGCGGAAATCTGATGGAGGTCGGGACCGTGACCACGCTCATCGTCGTCATCATCGTGATCCTGGTGGTGCTGACCATCCTGGTGAAATCGGTGCTGGTCATCCCGCAGGCACAGGCCGCGGTGATCGAACGCCTCGGACGGTACCGCACGACGGGCACACCGGGACTGAACATCCTGATGCCCTTCCTCGACCGGGTCAGGGCCCGCATCGACCTGCGCGAACAGGTGGTGTCCTTCCCGCCGCAGCCGGTGATCACCGAGGACAACCTGACCGTCTCCATCGACACCGTCGTGTACTTCCAGGTCACCGACCCCCGCGCGGCGGTGTACGAGATCTCCAACTACATCGTTGGCGTCGAGCAGCTGGCCACTACCACGCTGCGCAACCTGGTCGGCGGGATGAGCCTCGAGCAGACGCTGACCTCCCGAGACGAAATCAACAACCAGCTGCGCGGGGTGCTCGACGAGGCCACCGGCCGCTGGGGCATCCGGGTGGCTCGAGTGGAACTCAAGGCCATCGACCCACCGCCGTCGATCAAGGACTCGATGGAGAAGCAGATGCGCGCCGACCGTGAGAAGCGCGCGATGATCCTCACCGCCGAGGGGCAACGTGAGGCGGCGATCAAGTCCGCCGAGGGCCAGAAGCAGAGCCAGATCCTGGCGGCCGAGGGCGCCAAGCAGGCCGCGATCCTCACCGCCGAGGCCGATCGGCAGTCCCGGATTCTGCGTGCCCAGGGCGAGCGGGCCGCCCGCTATCTGCAGGCACAGGGGCAGGCCAAGGCGATCGAGAAGATCTTCGCCGCGATCAAGGCCGGTCGCCCAACCCCAGAGGTGCTCGCGTACCAGTACCTGCAGACACTGCCCCAGATGGCGCAGGGCGACGCGAACAAGGTCTGGTTGGTTCCAAGCGACTACGGCAAGGCACTCGAGGGCTTCGCTAAGATGCTCGGCGCTCCCGGCGAGGACGGCGTGTTCCGCTACGAGCCCCCGCCGCAGGAAGGACCGACCGCCGCCCCGGAGGAGGACGACCCGTCCATCGCCAGCTGGTTCGAGACCGCCTCCGACCCCGAGGTGGCCAGGGCGGTGCGGGATGCCGAGCGGGTTGCCGCCGAGCCCGCGCCCGACCCGTTGACGGGCAAGATGCACCGGGAGCCTGACCCACCGAACTGATCAGGAGGTCGCCCGTGAGCACACCGTCGGACACCGTGCGCCGTATCGTCATTGTCGGAGCGGGTCTTGCCGGGGCCTCGGCCGCCGTCGCGCTCCGGGAACGCGGTTTCGATGGCGAGCTCACGCTGTTCGGCCAGGAATGGCACCGCCCTTACGAACTGCCAGCGTTGTCCAAGGGCATCCTGCTCGGCGACACCGACCAGCCGGACTGGGCATTGGATCCCAGCCACGACGGCGAGCACGGTATCCGCTGGTGTGGCGGCACCCAGATCGTCGGCCTACGGCCGACCGACCGTGTAGTGGTCGATGCCTCGGATGCCGAGCACGGCTACGACCGGTTGCTGCTGGCCACCGGTTCCAGTCCGCGGCGCCTGCCAGTCGACGGTGGCGACCTGCCCGGTCTGCACCTGCTTCGCAGGCTGGACGACGCGTTGGCGCTGCGGGAACGGTTGGTCGCGGGCGCCCGGGTCGTGATCGTCGGGGCTGGCTGGATCGGATGTGAGGTGGCCGCCGCCGCCCGAAAGCACGACGCGCGGGTGACGATGGTGGACCCGCTGCCGCTGCCGCTGCACGCCGTGCTTGGCGACGAGGTCGCAGCGGTGTTCCGTGATCTGCACGCCGACAACGGCGTCGAGCTCAGGCTCGGCGTCGCGGTGGACGGGTTCGAGGGCGAGGGCGACACGGTGCGGTCGGTGCGGTTGGCTGATGGCACCCGGCTGGAGGCCGACGTGGTCGTGGTCGGGGTCGGCGCGGCACCCCGGGTGCGGCTGGCCGAGCAGGCTGGGCTGACGCTGGCCGGCGGCGGTGTGGCCGTGGACGCGGCACTGCGGACGTCGGTCTCCGAGATCTACGCGGCCGGCGATATCGCCGCTCACGCACATCCGCGTTACCCCCAGCGGGTGCGGGTCGAGCACTGGGCCAACGCCAAGGGCCAGGGCACGCACGTGGCCGGTAGTCTCCTCGGTGGTGAGGATCCGTACTCGGCCAGCCCGTACTTCTTCTCCGACCAGTACGACCTCGGTTGCGAGTACCGCGGCCTCACCGATCCGCGCACCGCCCAGCTCGTGGTGCGCGGCAGCCTCGCCGCTCGCGAGTTCATCGCGTTCTGGCTGCGCGATAGTCGCGTCGCGGCGGCGATGAACGTCAACTCCTGGGGTGACGGCGAGTCCCTTCAGGCACTGGTCGACAGCGGCAGGCAGGTCACCGCCGACCAGCTCGTTTCCGGTGACCTCGGCGAACTCGCCGGTGACACCGCGGCGTCGTGACGGCCATCGGCGCGCCGATGCGGGACGCGGGGGCACTGTCGCGGCGGTAGGCGGTTTCCCCCGTCCCGGGCAGGGAACCCGGAACAAGTGCGGTATATCCGTGCCGACGGCTACGAGCGGATCCTGGCCGTGACCCGCCAGCTGGTGGATCCCGCGCTGCGTGCCGCGGTGGCGACGCTGTCCGAGCCGACGCGCACGATCTGCGGCCACCACTTCGGGTGGTGTGACCCTGCCGGGCGGCCTGGTAAGGCGCTGCGGCCGGCCATGACGATCGCCTGCGCCAAAGCGGTCGGCGCCACGGCGGATGCGGCGGTGCCCGCGGCAACCGCGGTGGAGCTGTTGCACAACTTCACCCTGATCCACGACGACATCATCGACGGCGACCACACTCGGCGAAACCGTCGCACAGTCTGGTCGGCGTTCGGGATCCCAGCGGCGATCCTGGCAGGTGATGCCTTGTTCGCCCTGGCGGTGGAGGTGCTCGCCGCGCACCCGCGCCCGCGGACCGCGACGGCGCTGCTCGGTCGGGGTCTTGTCGAGGTGATCAATGGTCAGACGGCCGACCTCGTGCTCGAACACCGCGACCGGGCCAGTCTTGCCGAGTCCATGGACATGGCCGCGCGCAAGACCGGCGCCCTGTTGGGCTGCGCGTGTGCGCTCGGCGCGCTGTCCGGCGGAGCCGGTTCCGACCAGGTCACGTGCCTTCGGCGGTTCGGCGAACAGCTGGGCATGGCGTTCCAACTCGTCGACGACGTTCTCGGTATCTGGGGAGACCCCGAAACGACGGGAAAGCCGGCCCGCTCGGACGTGGTCAACCGTAAGAAGTCCCTGCCTGTCGTCGCCGCGCTGGACTCCGGTACGGCCGCCGGGGCGGAACTGGGGGCGCTGTACCGTCTCGACCGGCCGCTGACCAGCACCGAAGTGGGCCACGCCGTCCGCCTGGTGGAACAGGCCGGCGGACGGCTGTGGGCCAGACAGCGAACCGATCGCTGCCTGGCCGAGGCACTGGCACTCGTGCGGGGGGCCGATATCGCGCCGGCCGCCGCCGGGGAACTGAGCGCACTGGCACACCTGGTCGTTCAGCGAGATCACTGAACGCCGACAGCGCCCGCCTTCCGGGGCCGATCGGAGCCGGTGCTGTCTCGCGGGCCGCCATGTGTCCGCGCGATGGACCAGTGCGCATACCGTCAGCCGGATGCGAAAACTTTTCAAATTATCGAGAAAATCTACTCTGCGTGCGCCTTTCGCTAGGAATCCGCGCGCTCGAGGATGAGGAGATCGGCCGTTTGGATTACCGGAACCGGATCGTGTTCCTTGGCGCGTTCGGCGGCGGCCCGCATTGCCGCCATGCCTTCCTTCACCTCCCGCTCGGACATGTGCTCCAGTGTGGAAAAGGAGCGGTGCCGAAATCGTTCGAAATAGGCCGGCAGGCTAGCCGCCACCTTCTGGTCGACGTGGTCGAGCCCGACATAGGCGAACCCGCCTTCGCCGAACTGGTCGATGACATCGTCCAACCGCGGGAACACAAGGTCGTCGATCTCACGGCCGCGAGGGAAGAAGCGGTACCAGAGATGCTCGTGCATCTGCCCAGAGAATCCACTGTGTACACACAGACGTGCCCCAGGGCGCAGCACCCTGTTCAGCTCTTTGACCGCCAACGTGACGTGCTCAATGTGATGCAGCACAAGAAAAAGGACCGCCACGTCACAGCTGGCGTCGGACAACGGGATCGACTCTGCCCGTCCATCGAGGTAGCTCACAGCGGCGTGGGGGTGAGCCGTCCGCGCGACGCTTCGCATCCGGGCGGACGGCTCGACTCCATAGACCGGCCCCCCGAACCGCTCGGCGATGGCGTCGCTGAACCGGCCGGTACCCGAGCCGAGGTCGAGCACCGTCAACGGCCGCCGCCGCGGCGCATTGCGGGCAATGGCATCCATCCACATGGCAACGGTCCCCGGAGGCAGGACGCGCCCGCGTTCGTACACGGCGTGCAGGCGCTCGTCGTAATCCACGTGAATATGCATGGAACAACTCTAGGGATCCCGTTATCCGCGTGCACTGCTCCGGACGAGTGATGAAACACATTAAACATCGAACATACGCCGCTGTGACGGCGGTTTATTGCACCTATCTGATCAGGGTGACCAGCCACACACACCGGGAGCGCTTGGGACATTATTTTCCGACTCACATTCGCGGTAATTTGTGATCGATCACGGCTTGCCACCATGGACGGATCCGGCCACGGACCGGTCACGGACCGATGATCACGCGGCGGGGCAGACTCCATCTCTTCAGTGACCGCGCTGCTCCGAATGGTTCCTGTCGGTATCCCCGGGGTTCGAAGTGAGGTTTGATGACTTGGTGATCGGCAGCCAGTCCGGTGCGGCAGAAGGCGATGTCGCTCGCACGCGCGGCGCCGTCGAGGCAGCGCTGAGCGGAGGCGACGATGCCTTGCGCGATCTGGACGAGGTCGTCACGGCGCTGGAGGCGATGGTCCGGGCGGCCAAAGCCGCCAACGCGGTCGAACTGGCGGAATACATCGTCGAGGCCCTCAGCGCGGCGCTGGAACGGCCCTCCGAGCACGACAGCCACCTTCGCGACCTGGCCCGCCGCGCGCTCGCCGCGCACTCGATGGCCTGCCGGCTGCACCAAGGCACGCCCGAGCGCCTGGCCCGGTGGCTGCTGCGACTGCAGACCGACCACCCCGAGGGCCCGCAGGTCGTGCTCACCGAGTACGCGGCCGCGCTGGGGCTGGCCGGGCTGGAGTGCTACCAGACGCTGGTACGGGCGCTGTGTGAGGAACTGGACGTCGTGGAGTTCGGCGAGCGGCCATGGTTCGACCGTCACCGCTGGGCCGTGCTGCGGATGGCCGAAGACCTCGCCGAGCATCTCGGTGACGTCGATCTGCACGTCGCGGTGCTGGGCAAGGAGCTCTCCTCCGGCTGGAACTACCTGCGGATCGCCACCGTGCTCCAGGAGGCTGGCCGCTCCGAGCAGGTGCTGGAATGGGTCGGCCGCGGCCTTGCCAGCATCGGGTGGCGGGGCGCCGCTCCCCGGCTCGTCGACGTCGCGGTGGACGAGTGCGTGCGGATGGGCTGGTTTGACCGCGCCGTGGCCATGCGCATGCGGGTCTTCTCCAGTCAGCCGGGAATGGACACCTATCTGCGGCTGCGGACCGTCGCCGAACACTGCGGCCGGTGGGCCGACCACCGCGATGAGGTCATCAACCGGCTCCGCGCGGACAGCACGAACCTGGCGACCAACTCGTTGCTGGTGCGGGTGCTGCTGCACGACGACCAGCCCGACGCGGCCTGGCAGGCCGCGCTGGACAACGGCTGCACCGATCAGGTGTGGGCCGAGCTCGCCCGGATCAGGTCGGCGAGCCATCCCAAAGATGCCATCGCGGTGTTCCGCGGCCTAGTCGAGCAGGAACTGGTCAAGGACAACGACCACAATGAGGAACTCGTCGTGGAACTGCTGGCACAGTTGCGAACCCTGTTCACGCGCACGGGGCGGCAGGACGCGTTCAACGCCTATCTCGACGGCGTCAAGGGCAGACACGTCGCCGACCGGCAACTGCTGGACGAACTGACCAAGCGCGGCCTCTGACCGACCACCGCCACCGTACGGGGTGAATTCCGCGGGGCGACGTCGGCGTGTGCGCCGGTCATGAACGCCACTGGCGCGGTACCGCGGCTAGGGTGCGCTGGTGGTCGAGGCTGGACGATCAAGAAAGGGCGCTGGCTCACGCCGTGGGTTGCTGGCCGACGCGGCCATCGCGGTGCTCGCCCGCAACGGGGCACGGGGCCTGACCCACCGCGCGGTGGACCGCGAGGCGGCCGTGCCCATCGGCACGGCCAAGAACTACTTCCCCACCCGGGACTGCCTGCTGGCGGCCGCGGCACAGAGAATGGCCGAGGAACACCAGGACGCGGTCAGCCACCTGCGCGGCGCCACCCCGCCGGCGGTGTCGGTCACCCAGATCGGCGCCCTGTATCCCGCGCTGCTGTACCGGACCGTCTACAGCGATCCCGCTCAGATGGTCGCGATGGCCGAGCTGTACCTGGAGGCCGTGCGCCGTCCCAGCGTGCGTGCGGCACTGGGGGAGATGGCACTGGCCAACGCCGAGTCGGCGGCGACGCTGCACCGCATGGCGGGGCTGACGACGTCGGTGAGCGACGCCGGTGTGCTCGACGCCTACCTGCTGGGGCTGTCACTGTCCCTGCTCGCGCTGCCGCGGGAGGTGCTCAGCGCCATCGGCCTGGACAATCCACACGTGCTGGGGCGCGGGGCCTTCGAGGCGGTGGCCGGGCCGGCCGCCCGACGGTGAGACCCGGGTCAGCGGAGTGGTTCCAGAGCGTCCACCACGAATCCGTTCGGCACCGCGGCGGGCTTGCCGCAGCCACTCGGCCTGGCGGGCGGGCACTGCCGTTCGGTGAGCTGGACCCGCCAGCGGCGGCCGTCCCGGTGACCGACCACACCGTTCGCGGAGGACACCACCGCGTCAAGGTCGACCTCACCGGTGTGCCGCCTGACCGCCAGTTCCGCGGCCTGGTCGGCGCGGGAGAAGCAGGATCGGCCACGGCATCCCTCATGCACCATCTGGCCGGCCCCGGCCGAGGCCAACAGGATTCGTCCTGTCGCGGTCTCGAGCCGGCCGTACAGGTAACCGGAGGGCAGCTGCAGGGCCGTCGGGGCGAACCGGTGCCCACCGAGATGGGTCGTCTCCCACACTTGCCTAGGGAACTCGGCGGCGAGTTCGCGAGCCGCTGGCCGGCCGAACAGCGCACAGCACACATCCCGGCGGCCATTGGTGCACACCAACAGCAGCGGCCGGGTGGTCCGCTGGCCAAAGCCGAGCGGCTCGCCCGCCCCGGCCGCGGCGAAATCCAGGTCGAGCAGCTGCTTGGGGTCGGTGAGAACAGCGCTCTCCAGCCAGCTGGCCGTCGGCCGGGTCGAGGCGAGGTAGACCTGGCGCGGCACCGGACGGCCGGTGTCGGCATGGCTACCCGGCCGGCGGATCAACACGATCCGCACTCCAGTGCCCTCCGCCTTCGCCGTGAGCTCGGCGGCCACACCGGGATCCAGGTGGCTGTCGCCGATGGGCTTGGGTCCCCACGGTCCCGGCTGCTCCAGGCACAACCAGCTCAGCGCGGTGGGGGCCGTGCCAGCCGGATCTTCATCCAGGTCACGGGACACCACGGCGCACCGCGTCTCGGTCACGTGCATCAGCTGCAGGAT
>Ga0213875_10002275_pt1 | contig 11646 bp, 8 predicted proteins | sample BarmaccomBMRX_R8_FD_160105 | JGI IMG/M metagenome (GOLD analysis project Ga0213875, IMG submission 160105) | Root-associated microbial communities from Barbacenia macrantha in rupestrian grasslands, the National Park of Serra do Cipo, Brazil - RX_R8 | ecosystem: Host-associated > Plants > Roots... | reverse complement strand
CTGGCTCTCGTCCACACGAGGGCATACATCGCCCTGGTTGAGCGTGAGATTGCGCAGAATCGCCGCCAACTCAGTACGGGCGACACGGACATCAGCCCTGCATCCGGAGACGTGGCGCGCATTGCCGCCGGATGTGTCTTGTCAGCGGTGGATGCGGTGCTTTCCGGAATTGTCCAGAACGCATTTTGTGTCGTCCGGCCTCCCGGTCACCACGCCAATGCGACCCGCGGCATGGGATTCTGCTTGTTCAACAATATCGCCCTCGCGGCGCGATATGCACAGCGCAAGCACGGCGCCGAACGAGTGCTGATCGCCGATTGGGACGTCCACCACGGGAACGGGACTCAAGATATTTTTTATAAAGACGGATCCGTGCTCTTCTTCAGCACGCACCAATCGCCCTGGTATCCGGGAACAGGAGCAGCTTCGGAACGTGGCGAAGGAGAAGGCACCGGCAAAACCATCAATTGCCCTTTTCCTGCCGGTGCGGGCAGAGCCGAGATTCTGGGCGCATTCCGCGATCAGCTACTGCCCGCCGCGCGAGAATTTTACCCCGATTTGATTCTGATTTCCGCGGGCTTCGATTCCCGAGCAAATGATCCACTCGGTCAATTTCTTCTGACCGATAATGACTTCGCAGAGCTGACGCGCATGTTGACTGATTTGGCCGCAGAGCACTGCAATGCGCGTCTTATCTCCGTCCTCGAAGGCGGCTACAATCTGGAAGGCTTAGCGTTGGCGGCCGAAGCGCACGTTCGTACATTAATTGCGTAACGACAGGAATCCTGTTACTCGCGGGCGCTTGCCTTCGTTAGCCGGTCCAGGATTCCAGCCCACTCCGGCGTATCGGGCGGTCTTGTGACACCAATCCAATCCCAGCCCTGCTGGTCCGCGCCGTGGAGCTCAGCGTAGAGCTTGGCTGCGAACGATTGTGGGTCGGGCGGCATTTCGAGGATCCGTCCTCTACCGGCGGGAGCGGCAGTACCGGGCTCTAGCACATAGAACGGAGTACGCGGTGCATAGTGGCGCGGCTGCATTCCGGGTGATTCCATAATTTGTGGCAGCCCCATCTCTCGTTCCCAAGGCCGCTCCGTTACCTTTTGCAGTTCCTCCTGGGTAATCATTCCCGGGCGCAATATGACCGGCGGATCCCGCCAAATGGATGCGACTGTAGATTCGATGCCTATCATAGTTGGACCCCCATCCAGGATCATGCCGACACGGTCACCGAGTGCCGCGCGCACATGTTCGGCCGTCGTCGGAGATATCTGTGTAAAGGGATTCGCGCTGGGCGCCGCGATCGGCACACCGGCCCGGCGGATGAGTTCGATCGCGACGGGATGCGCGGGCATCCTGACTCCGACGGAATGCAGGCCAGCCGTCACGAGGTCAGGAATGACGTCGGCCTTTCCCAGGACAAGCGTTAAGGGTCCGGGCCAGAAGTGCTTCGCAAGGGTTTGGGCTATCGTCGGCCATCCGGAGGTGACCGATCGCGCCATAGCTTCGTCCGCTACGTGGACTATGAGCGGACTCGCCCAGGGCCGCCCCTTTACTTCATAAATTCGCGCCACTGCCTTTGCATCCAGCGCATTCGCGCCGAGGCCGTAAACGGTTTCGGTTGGAAAGGCGACCAGCCCGCCGTGGCGGATCAACTCGGCCGCGCGAGCGATCTCCTCCTCAGTCGGCGGCACGCTCATCGAAAAGCATTCGCGAGCGGGCGCATTTTATTCCGGCAGCTCTTCTTTGCCATCGCCACAAATCTTGCCTGTCTTGCGCCAAACCAGGTAGGCATGAATCAGCGGGTCGATGTCGCCATCCAAAACACGATCCACATCGCCGATCGACAACTTGGTCCGGTGATCCTTGATCAGGCGATAGGGCGCTAGCACGTAGCTGCGGATCTGGCTTCCGAAGTTGATCTCGAGCTTCGTGTCTTCCAGCTTCTGATCGGCATCGCGCTTCTTATCGACTTCGTACTCGTACAACTTGGCGCGAAGCTGTTTCATAGCGCTGGCGCGGTTCTTGTGTTGCGACCGCTCGTTTTGACATTGCACGACGATGCCCGTCGGCACATGAGTGAACCGCACAGCCGATTCGGTTCGATTCACGTGCTGGCCTCCGGCGCCACTGGCCCGGAAGACGTCAATTTTCAAATCCTCCGGCTTTATCTCGACTTTGATGTCCTCATCGATCTCGGGGTAAACAAAGACAGAAGCAAACGATGTGTGCCTCCGCGCATTGGCATCGAACGGCGAGATACGAACTAAACGGTGTACGCCAACTTCCGACTGCAATTGGCCGTAGATGTTCTCGCCGCTGATCTCGACAGTAGCGGATTTGATTCCCGCGCCTTCGCCCTCCAGCCGGTCAGTTACGACGGCTTCGAACTTGTGCCGTTCCGCCCAACGCAGATACATGCGCAAGAGCATTTCCGCCCAATCCTGGCTTTCGGTTCCGCCAGCGCCCGGATGGATGGTAACGATTGCGTCCCGAGCATCGTTTTCGCCTGAAAGCAGCATGCCGGTCTCGAGCTGTTCGAGCGTCTCTCCAAGCGTTTTCATTTCCCGCCCGAGATCGCCGTTAACGTTCTCCCCCTCCCGGGCCAGTTCAAACAACGTGTCGATGTCGGAAGTCGCGGTGACGATGGAGCTTGCATTTCGGATCGCTTCTTCCAGGCGCTTCCGTTGTTGCATGATGCGCTGGCTCTTTTCGGGTTGGTTCCAAAAATCAGGATCGCTGATTTCAGCTTCGGTTTTCTGGAGCTCTAGTTGTTTGGCGGGGGCGTCAAAGATAGCTCCGCACAGCTTCAGCTTGCTGCCGGAGCGCAACGTACTCTCTTTCTAATTCTTCGATTGTCATTCACTTGTAGTTTACTGCGAGTAGTAATCCTGTCGCGCGATCTCGACGTAATCCAATGCCGCCCGATCTTCACCATCGGGCGCGCCTTCAATGCGAATGCGGTCACCCGGACGGAGTGCGACGCCGTGGATGGTGTGCCGTGTCGAGCTATCCGCATTGATTTTGTTGGACGGCAAAAGCAAATCGGCGACCCATTGATCCAGTTGCTGGTCGTTTACAAAAATCTGAAAGCGGGCTCCACCGCCATTTAGATCGAAATATTGAACGTGGAGGTTATACCAGCCCGGCTCGCCTTGAAAGAGGAAGCTGGCGGTACAGGATTTCGCAGAGGCGCTGCAGGCAATCGCTTTACCGCCCGATGCGTCTTCCGAGGGGTCCACATCTTGGACTGCATATCCCGAAAGCTGCATGGATTCGGCTTCGGTGCGATTTGGGTAGTGACCCACGCGATTTTGGGCGTCGGGTATGCCTGATTCACGGAAAAACCAGTTGCAAATGGCATCCCGCCAGACAATCGCGTGTCCCGCCTGATAGGTCAATCTTTTGAGAATCGCCTCGTAGCGTTGATCGTCAATGCGGCGTTGCAGAGTCTGCCACCATTCCGGAAACTTTTCGGCTTCCGCCGCGCCCGCGTAATGCGAATCGTAGACATATTGGATGACGCTCTCTCCTGAGTGCAGCACATACGTGTAGGGCACGTGATGCATGAACAGCAGGAGGTTGTCGGGCGTGGTGGAGAGTGACTCGTACTCATGCGCGACTCTCTCTGCATATTGGCCGATGTAACCAGTGCCGGTGGCTACCGTTCGGTCCATGCCGATGCCCTCGTGATCCGCGCGAATCCATTGCCCCCATCCGTTTCTTTCAGCCGTTTCGATGCCAGGACCATAGTGGCTATGCAAAATGTCGGTAAGGGTGCCGAGTCCGAGGGGTCCTGTATATCTCTCGTAAACATGCCAGGATTCGAGCTCCAGATTCATCACCGTATCCACAACCTGAGCGTCATTTCCGAAGGTCATGCGCGTCCATTCAGCGGTGATATCCCGGATTGCCAAATTGGGATCCCACGCCAGGCGTCCGAACCCGTATAGATTGGCCATCGCCAGATCGTACCCGAGCCAATTCGCGTCGCGTCCGACATTCGCGACACCCACAAAACCGCCGACCGGGCGATGAAAGGTCTTTCCCGCAACGATTTCTTTGACGGGAGTGCTCCTGTTCTGCGCGCCTAGATCAAAATCGAGCACCTCTTTCCACATCGGAACGAGATAACAAAGATGCCGCTGTTGCCCGGTGTATTCCTGCGTGATTTGCAGCTCCAGAGTTTCGCTGGTTTTCTGCAGCCCGGCAATCAAAGGGGAAACCGGCTCACGAGCTTGAAAGTCAATCGGCCCGTGCTTGATTTGAACGACGGCGTTGTCGTCGAAAGCTCCATCGAGTGCATGGAAATTGTCATACGCTGCTCTGGCACGATCGTTCTTCAGGTTGCGCCAGTCGAGATGATGGTTGTAGACGAATCCGCGATAAATCACGATTCCGGCATGCGGTTTGAGAGCGCGGGCTAGAACATTCGCGGCATCCGCGTGAGTGCGGCCATACACCGAAGGCCCAGCGCGACCCTCCGAATCAGCCTTCAAAACGAACCCGGCTAAATCAGGAATAGCGCGATAGATCTCATCCGCTTTGTCCCTCCACCATTTCTCGACGGATGGATCCAGGGGATCAAAGGTAGATAATCCACCAATTGCCTTCGGGCTGGTGAAATCGACCGAAATGGACAACTTGACGCCCCATGGCCGGAAGACCGCAGCAATCCGAGCCAGTTGCGGCAGAAAGTCGGAGGCCAGCATGCGCGGACTTGCGTTGACGTTATTTACCGTGCAACTGTTAATTCCGATGGACGCGAGCAGGCGGGCATAGTCGCCAGCGCGAGTGAGATCCGGGAGCACGTTGCCGCCTTCGAAGAAGATGGAGCGGCCGGCATAACCCCGCTCGATTGAGCCGTCGAGATTGTCCCATTGATTGACCCAGCGGATCGGCGCATAAGGATTCTGTTTCTCATCCAGGGAATCGATGCGCTGGTGAAGCGCCATTTTCCGCAGCAAAGCGAATGTGCCATACAGCACGCCGCGATCGTTCGGCGCGGTTATTAGAAGGATGTGGCGGTCGTCGAGGATCGTGGTTTTCAACCAGTAACCATCAGCAGTAAGATCATCGGGAAGCGAGAAGTTCCTGAACGCTCTCTGCGCCGCGGCGAGCGTGCCGAGAACAACGATATCGCCGGGAACGAGATCATGTTCGACACGTGGAATTCGTCCGAGCATGCCGCGAAGGCCCCGAATCAGCTCGCTTTGCGCGGCGTCGATAACGGGCGAGTTCTCCAGCACGACAATCGTCGGAGATAGTTGGGTGTAAAGATCGCGAACGGATTTCTCCTGAATGGCCGGGTAGCGAAGCCATGCGTCATAGCCGGTTTCGGCGCTGCCACGGGTTACCAGCACCGGCAGAAACGGCAGAGCGAGCAGTATGGAACGTAGTGAGTAATTCATTCGCAAGCCTCAAGTATTTGGGCAAGTGCTCCGGTTGGGAGCCGTTTCGCGAAGCTGTCGCCAAATACTAATAAGGCCAGCATAAGCGAACTCGCGTCACTTAGGAATTTGCGATAAAGGATTATGTCCGCAGTTACTCTGCAACCGCCTATCTCAGAGGGCCAGCCTCCGCGCAAACGCTTCACGCGTACCGAGGTGGAAGAGATGCTTCAGGCGGGACTTTTTGCGGGTCAGCGCTTCGAGTTAATTGCCGGAGACTTGATCGACAAAAGCGGACAAAATCCTCCGCACGCATATACGATTCGAGTTCTTCTAATTTGGCTGAGCAGAATTTTTGGAGCGGAAAGAGTTCAGGTGCAACTGCCGATTGAGGCAGGCATTGCTGATCAAGAGTCGAGTTTGCCCGAGCCGGATCTGGCCGTTCTGGCCGAATTAAAGCCGGATTATCGTCGCCGGCACCCTCGTGGGGACGAGTTGCTGCTTCTGATAGAAGTTGCCGATACCACGGTCCGATACGATGCAACTATCAAGCGGGATCTTTACGCGCGGGCTGGAGTTCCGGAGTATTGGGTCGTGGACGTGACAGGGCGCAAGCTCATTGTTCATCGCGGACTGACCGAAAACCGTTTTCAGGAAGTGTTTACTCTATCCGATCAGGACAATGCGTCCCCCGAATCGCGTTCAGATCTGTCTATCGCAGTGTCCGCCATCCTTCCGTAAGCGGCAATCGTGACCGCTGAACTGAAACGAGGGATGGGGCTGTTCCCCGCACTTGCGGCGAACATGCTGAACATGGTGGGAGTCGGCCCGTTCATCACCATTCCGCTCATTCTGTCTGCGATGCAAGGGCCGCAAGCTCTATGCGGCTGGATCTTGGGAGCACTGATTGCTACTTGTGATGGCCTGGTTTGGGCCGAGCTGGGCGCGGCCATGCCAGGCTCCGGCGGGTCCTACGAATATTTACAACAAGCCTTCGGCATCCATTCCCTGGGACGATTGATGGGTTTTCTTTTTCTGTGGCAAGTGATGCTTGCCGCGCCACTTACTGCTGCCTCAGGAGCGGTTGGATTTGCCGATTATGCCCGCTACTTGCTGCCTTGGTTGACTGGCCCTGAGCTGAAGGTGCTGGCCGTCATCGTGTGTTTCATCTCAACTGCGCTTCTCTATCGCGATATTCAAGCCATCGGGAAGGTCTCCATCATCCTATGGATCGGTTTGGTCCTCGCGATGGGTGTCATTATTTGGGCCGGTGCATGGCACTTCCAGGCGAAGGTGGCGTTTAGCTTTCCCCCCGGCGCGTTCCGATTCTCTCCGGCGTTCTTCATGGGTTTGGGCGCGGCCACGCTGATCAGCATGTATGACTATAGCGGCTATTTCAACGTTTGCCTGATCGGAGGTGAAGTGAAGAACCCCTCAGTGACGATTCCCCGGTGCGTTCTTCTATCGGTCGGCATTCTCGCCGTTGTCTATCTTGCGATGAGCCTTTCTATTATCGGCGTGGTGCCGTGGCGGGAAGCGATCGGCTCGCATTCGATCGTGTCTGATTTCATGGAGCGCCTCTACGGCTCGCGGGCGGCCGAGCTAATGACCGCTTTGATTTTGTGGGTCGCTTTTGCCTCAGTCTTTTGCGTGCTGCTCGGCTACACGCGCGTGCCCTTTGCGGCTGCATCGGAGGGCCGTTTTTTCTCCGCGTTCGCCCGCGTACATCCGACTCGAAACTTTCCTTCTTTCTCCGTTCTGTTCATGGGCGGTATGTCGGCACTAGCCTGTTTCCTAACTTTGGAGGCTCTGATCAAAGCGTTGATTGTGATCCAGATCGTGACTCAGTTCGCAGCACAATGTGTTGCGGTGGTGCTGATCCGGCGCCTTCGAAAGAACATAGTGCGGCCGTTCTCGATGCCGCTTTACCCGCTTCCGGCAGTCGTTGCCCTGGCCGGGTGGATTTTCATCCTCGCATCCAGCGGCGGGGTTTACATTCTGAGCGGCTTCGCTTTACTGGCGCTTGGAATGATCGCGTACTTATGGCGCGCACGCACGTTGAGGGAATGGCCGTGGAACGCACCGGCGCCAGCGACGTGAATTTACGGCCTCAAGCTATGCCGAATTTCCGTTGCATCTCTTCCAGGCTGAGGCCCTTCGTCTCGGGATAGGTGAGCAGCACCACGAAAAATTGTAATAGCATCATGGCCGAGAAGAATACAAAAGGAGCGCCCCGCGAGTGCGACGCGATTGTGGGAAAGCTCCAGGAGATGATCGCGTTCATGACCCAGTGAGTCAGAGTGCCCAGGCTTTGTCCCTTCGCGCGAATTCGGGTTGGGAACACTTCGCTGATGAAGACCCAGATGACAGCGCCTTGAGAAAAGGCGAAAAACGCAATGAACCCCACTAGGAGCCACACGAGCAAATTCTGGTTTGCTCCGCTTAAGAAAATGGCAGCAACGCCCCCCAGGCACGCAGCCATCCCGAGCCCTCCGATGAGTAGCAGAGTCTTGCGCCCGACTTTGTCGATGATGGACATCGCGAGCACCGTGAAAATCAGATTCGTGAAGCCGATGAGAACAGCTTGGCGCTCGCCGGAAACCGCGCTAAATCCGGCTCGGGCGAATATGTCATTCAAGTAATACAGAATTGCGTTGATTCCGGAGAGCTGATTGAACATGGCTACGGTGACGGCCAGAAAAATCGGGAGCCGGTATTTCCAAAGGAATAAAGGCTCTTTGCCGTGACCATGCTCGACATCAATTGACGCAATGATGTCCTGCAACTCGTCGTCAACATTTTTCTCGCCGATTAAGACGAGTACCGAACGCGCTTCGGCGACGCGCGATTTCTGAACCAGCCATCTCGGGCTCCGCGGGATCACAAACAGCATCAAGAAAAAGAGCAGGGCTGGCACGCCCGAGACGCCCAGCATCCAGCGCCAGTCCTCAGGACCTAAAGAGGCAACACCGATCAGGTAATTCGACAGATACGCCAGCAGAATGCCGGCGACGACATTGAATTGGAAGACGCCCACCAGTCGCCCGCGCCACTTGGCGGGAGCGATCTCGGCGATATACATCGGCCCGAGAACGGAAGAGCCGCCGATGCCCAAGCCGCCGATCAACCGGAATGCAACGAGCGAATACCAGTTCCACGCGAAAGCGCAGCCGAGGGCAGAAATGAGATACAGCACGGCCATTCCGCGCAGACTGTCGCGCCGGCCATATCTGTCCCCAGGAATGGCTGCGGTCATTGCGCCGATAATTGTGCCGATCAACGCGACAGCAACGGTGAATCCGAGACTGCTGGGCGAAAGCGCGAAGCTCTTCGTGAGACCCGCTGTTGTACCCGCAATGACAGCGGTATCGAACCCGAAAAGCAAGCCGCCAAGCGCGGCGACAACGGTGCTCTTGATGAGTGTTGGGTTGAGCGTCATGCGGGCTGCCTCCGTGTTCGGCTCGAATTGGAAGAACTGCTGAGAGCTTGCTCGGCCAGAACCAGCGTGCCCAGGACGCCTGCGCGGCCTCCGAGTTGGGGCGGCTGAATGTAGGTATCCAGCCCTTCTATTACATCCGGGTGCTGCACGTACTGGTTCAAAAGACGCGCGAATTCCTGCCGGATCAATCCGAACAGTTGAGGCTGCTGCATGACACCACCTCCTAATAAGAAGCGCCGTGGCGACAAGGTCACGGTTAAGTTCACCAGGCCGAGCGCTAGATAATGCGCCTCGAGCGGCCAGCCTGGATGATCGGGCGGCAATACTCCGGCGGGCATTCCCCAGCGGGCTTGCATTGCGGGTCCCGCGGCCAATCCTTCCAGGCAGTCTCCGTGATAGGGACAGTTGCCCGGGTAGGGATCTCGCGCAAGATCATGCGGGATTCGAAGATGGCCCATTTCCGGATGGACTAATCCATGAACGACCTCTCCGTCGACCATTGCGCCGCCTCCAACGCCGGTTCCGATGGTGATGTACACAGCGTCCGCAACGTCCTGAGCCGCTCCCCATCTGGCTTCCCCCAGCAAAGCGCCATTCACGTCCGTATCAAATTCGACTGGCACGTTTAGTCCATTTTGGACCGCACCCACTAAATCAAAATTCGCCCATCCCGGTTTAGGAGTGGAAGTAATGAATCCGAAGCTTGGGGACGAACGATTTAGATCGACTGGACCAAACGAACCAATCCCTACCGCCTCCAGACTTGCGCCTGCTTGCTCCTTGAAGAAGGCGATCACGTTAGCGAGGGTTATTTCTGGAGAGGACGTTGGGAATTGAGCGGTCCTCAAATCATCCGGTCCCGTTCCGATGCCACAAACAAATTTGGTCCCGCCTGCTTCTATGCCGCCGAGCATTTATTGAGTATATGCAAGAGACTGCGCGAAACCTCCAGCGGAACGGATCGACGTTACAATACGAAAGCAATGCTTGAGCGAGTCTCGCCAGCGCGCTCCATCCACGGCGTTGTAAACGTGCCGGGCGATAAATCCATTTCCCATCGCTTCGCAATGCTCACCTCGATCGCTCAGGGCGACTCGCAAATTTACAATTACTCGACGGGTGCCGACTGCCAATCCACACTTTCGTGCATGAAAGAACTTGGGGTAAAGTACGAATTCATCGAAGAAGATGGCCGGCGAGTGCTCGCAGTGCACGGAATAGGTTCTACAGGCCTTCAGGCACCTTTGCAGGCTCTCGATGCTGGGAATTCCGGTTCCACCATACGCATGCTCACAGGTATTCTCGCGGGGCAATCTTTCACAACCCGGATCGGCGGCGATGCCTCCCTTTCCAAGCGCCCCATGCGCCGCATCATCGCGCCTCTTTCGGAGATGGGTGCGCGCATTGATGCGTCCGATGGAGGATTTCCGCCGCTGACTATTCAAGGTTCTCCTTTGCGCGGCATCGATTACAATCTCCCTATTGCCAGCGCGCAGGTAAAAAGCTCTATTCTATTCGCCGGGCTTTTTGCAGAGGGTGAGACGGTAGTGCGCGAGCCAATCGTTACTCGGGATCACTCCGAAATTGCCCTGCGCGAACTCGGTGCCGAGATTACAACAGAGCCGCGTGTGGCTCGCATCCGTGGAGGTGCGCAGCTTTCCGGGAGGCGATTGGCCGTCCCTGGAGATCTCTCATCCGCAGCATTTTTTATCGTTGCTGCGCTGATGATTCGCGAATCGCGTCTGATCATTGCAAATGTCGGCCTAAATCCTACCAGGACTGCTTTGCTCGATATTTTGCGGGGAATGGGCGCATCTATCAAGCTGCTGCACATTGAGCAGGTGAATGGAGAACTGATCGGGAGTCTGGAAATCAAAAACTCCCGCATTCGCGGCGGGAAAATAGAGGGCGCTACGACAGCCGCTCTCATTGACGAAATTCCTATTCTGGCAGTCCTCGGAGCGGTAAGCGAAGAAGGACTGATAATTCGTGATGCTGCCGAGTTACGTGTCAAAGAGACGGACCGGATAGAGACGATCGCCCGGAATCTGCGCAATATGCACATTTCGGTGCAAACTACCGAGGACGGCATTGAGATTCCAGGAAAGCAAATCTTTCGCGCAGCAGAGATTCAATCTTGCGGCGATCACCGCATCGCGATGGCTTTCTCGATTGCCGCTTTGGCCGCCGAAGACGCGTGCACTGTTGAAGGCGCGGAGGCGGCTTCCGTTTCGTTTCCAGAGTTTTATCCTACGCTCCGCCAGATCACACAATAAATCGAGCCGCCCATGGAAGAATCACTCGATACTGATCTAACGCATGAAAGTTTGATTCACGACCTCAATAATGTATTCGAAACCATTACTGAAGCCGCCGAACTGCTGAGCGGAGATCGGCGTTGGAAGCCCTTAGCTGCAACTCTCTGTCGCAGCGTGAATCGAGGGAAGCGATTGTTAGGCGCCATTCCCGACAGCACTCCCATTCTTGCTTCCGTCATTGACGATGCTATCCAATCCGTGATGGATTACTGCATCGCCGCCCGCAAGCCGCGCATGAGGTTTGTGCGGCAGATTCCCACCGGAACGCGCCTTCCCGGCTCGGCTAAAGATTGGGAACGCGTGTTCGCCAATCTCTTTCTGAATGCGGCCCAGATCATGCAGAAGCCCGGTCGGATCGACATCATGGCTCAACACATGAACGGTTCATTGACAATCTCAATTTCCGACAATGGACCTGGTATTCCCCCAGATCTTCTGGCTCGTGTTTTTCGCCCGAACGTCTCGACGAAGACCAACAACTCCGGCCGTTCGGGTTTGGGCT
>Ga0213875_10002274_pt1 | contig 11647 bp, 6 predicted proteins | sample BarmaccomBMRX_R8_FD_160105 | JGI IMG/M metagenome (GOLD analysis project Ga0213875, IMG submission 160105) | Root-associated microbial communities from Barbacenia macrantha in rupestrian grasslands, the National Park of Serra do Cipo, Brazil - RX_R8 | ecosystem: Host-associated > Plants > Roots... | reverse complement strand
CCTCAATGCTGTCGAGGGAAAAGAATGGCTGGGGGAGGGATGCCGGGGACGGACGCTCCGGGTGCCAAGAAAAGAACCCCGCGCCGCTGGCGCAGCGCGGGGGATTAGGATTTTCTCTGTAGGGGCAACCCGACGGGTCGCCCCTACAGAAAGCCGGGTTAGAACTTCAGGGAGAACTGGCCGACGGCCACATTGCCCGAGTAGTTGTTGTCCCCGCCGGTGAGGCCGGTCGTGGAGCCGAAGCCGGTGCCGTGATCGTTGTAGTGGACGATCTGGTACAGCAGCTTGAATGACGTGTTCTGGTTGAACGAGTGGCCGATGCCCAGAGTCACGTAGTCCTCAGTCGGCTTGCCGGAGGTGGCCAGTGAGCCATTGCCGTTGCGCAGGTCCCACTGCACCTTCTCATAGCCCAGGTCCACCGCGTTGTTGCTGGTCAGGCCATAGCCCAGCCCAACCTGGTAGCGGTTGACGTGGTCCCGGCCATTGATCGGCGAGGAGACCAGTGAGCCGTTCTCGTTGGTGCCGTAGGCCGCCTTGTACTGCTCGTAGTCGGCGTTGAGCGCCAGCTTGGTCGTGATCGGGTACTTCAGGAGGTACACCCCACCCTTCACGTTGGTCGGGTTGGTCCACGCCCCGACCTTGCCCCAGTAGCCGGGGGCCGAGAAGTACGGGCCGACGAACTGATAGCCGGCCTGAACGCCCAACTTGCCGACGTTGAAGCCGAGCAGCTCCTCGTGGGACTGGTAGCGGGCCTTGTTGCCGACGTTGTTGAAGCCGGAGTTGGCTCCCTCCGCCGAGACCGTGTAGGCCCCCTGGAAGGTCAGCGCGTTCTTCTTAAGGAACGGCAGGCCGCCGTTCAGGTCCGCCCCGTACACCGATACGCGGTTGAATGGCTTTCCGGGTTCGTTGGGGTCAAGGAAGCCGCCGGTGCCAGTCGCGCCAAGCCCGGAGCCGACGATGGTGCTGCCAACCGCGAACTGCTCAACGGTCGCGCCCAAGACCAGATTCTCCGGCGAGCCGAGCGTGAAGCGGGCGCCCGCCGCCTGCGTGATCGGCGCACCGTGGTTGATGTCGAGCGCCGAAACGCCCCCCTCGCCCCTCGTGGCCCCCGCCGTCGTGAACGTGCCCAGCGGGTGCGCACCGATCTGGCTCGGGCCGACACCCGCAACCGTTGTGCCGACGTATGCCTGGGAGAACGGGGTCGTGTCGAACTTGCCCGCGTAGCCCTGCACACCGACCGGCCCCAGCTTGAAGCCCAGCCAGCCGCCATCGGTCAGGATGTTGCCGCTGTCGGTCTGGTAGAGCCGGGTGTAGATGTCGGCGTCCTCCTGCTTCAGCGTCCACTTGGTGAACTGGGTGCCGAAGCGCCCGACCTTCACCGACGCCCCGCCCAGCGGCCCCAGGCTCACTGGAGCGTCCAGGTAAGCCTGGTAGAGGTAGTTCGAGAAGTTGCCGCCCAAGAACGAGTCCGACACCGAGGAGCCGTTGCCCAGCCCACCGATGGAAAAAGCCTCGCCGGCGCGGGCCGTGTCGAACAGGTTGGGGATGAAGTCGCCGAAGTCCAGGTCCACGTTGGCGGTCGCCGTGTCACTGAGCTTGCCCCGCAGGTGCAGCAGGACGTCCTCGTAGACGTCCGACGCCTCGACCAGGCGGTTGCTAGCCGTTGCACCCTGCGTGATCCCGTTTTTGTCAAAGAATGGGCTGTAGGGGCCAGGAGCACCGGGGGCGCCAGAACCGGCACCGGGGGTGCCGTTCTTGTGGGTGGAGTTGGCCGCCTCACCGATGATGTTGACCTCCCCGGTGATGCGCAGCCGCTGCTGCTCCGCCTCGACGGCGGCGACGCGGCCTTCCAGGTTCGCCAGGCGGGCCTGCACGGCCGCCACATCCTGGCCCAGACGCTGCAGCTCCGGCTGGAACTCGTTGACCAGGCGGGTCAGGGCGTCCAGCGCCGCCTGGTTCTGCTGCAGGCGGTTGGTCAGGTCATTGCGCAGCGCGTCCAGGTCGCCCTTGGTGGCGAAGTTGCTGGTGTCGGGGCTGAGCAACGGCATCAGGCGGGCGATGGCCGTGGCGAACTCGTAGCGGGTCATCGGGCGGCGGCCGCCGTAGGTGCCGTCCGGGTAGCCGATCACGATCTTGGCGTCCTGCAGCGTCTTGACGGCGTTGTAGGCCCAGTGGTCGGCGGGGACATCCGCGAAGGGGCCGGAGGCCGCCCCCGCGGGCTGGTCCTGGGCCTGGGACGCGGCCGGCGTGAACGCCAGCAGCGCGCCGGCCCCGGCCAGCAGTGCGAGAGATTTCTTGATTTCCAACGTTTTCTCCTTGAACGGATAGAGTGTCCATCCAAGTCGCGGCGGTCAAAGACCTGTCAGCGAGGGCAGTGCGGTCTCCGGCTCATTGCGGGGCGTCTGAAACCCTGACTCAAATCCGGCGTTTCCGGCAAGTATCCATGTTGCCTTGACGGAGCGGCAGGTTCTTGTCTTGATTCTCACACGCCGCGCGCAGCGCCATCGCTCGCGGGCTGGTCCTGGCATCGGGGACCCTGACAAACACGGCTCGGATTGGCTGCGCCTTCTTTCTCTGCGTCGGCCTCGGCGTCAAGGAAGGTGCTCATCCCCGTTTCTCGCCCGTCCGAACGCCAGTCTTGAAGAAGACGCTTGTTTGTCGGCAGCGCTCCCGCGCTGCCTTCACTGCCTCTGACAAACGCCGGGGGGATTTGTTTCAACTTTTTTATTCCTTTTTTTCGTCACCTGCCGCCGGGCCGGAATCCGGCTGTCGTGAAGGGCTGCGAGAGCGGCTCTCGGTCAGGCAGGAAGAGCGGGGCCGCAGGCGGAAACTACGGCATCATGCCCACCCGTTTCTCCCCACTCGTTCTGATGATCCTGCTCGGCGTCGCCGGCTGCCTCGCGCCCGCCCGCTCCGTGCCGCAGCCCGCGCGGGCGGCGCACGGCATGGTCGCCTCGGCCAGCGGCCTTGCCTCGCGTGTCGGCGTGGGTGTTCTGAAGCGCGGCGGCAATGCCGTGGACGCCGCGGCGGCCGTCGGCCTCGCCCTGGCCGTGGTCTACCCGCAGGCGGGCAACCTCGGCGGGGGCGGCTTCCTGCTGATCCGCCTCGCGGACGGACGGGCCGACGCCATTGACTACCGCGAGGCCGCGCCCGCGCGCGCCACGCGGACGATGTACCTGGACGGGGCCGGCAACGTCATCAAGAACGCCTCCCTGGTCGGCTACCGGGCCGTGGGCGTGCCTGGAACCGTCGCGGGGCTGGCCCTGGCGCAGCGCCGCTACGGGCGGCTGCCCTGGCGCGCGGTCGTGGAACCGGCCCGCCGCCTGGCCGCGCGGGGCTTCGTCGTCAGCCCCGCGCTGGCGGCGTCGCTGCAAAAAGCCGCCCTCACTCCTCTGGGCCGCTTCGCCGCGAGCCGCCGCCTGTGGCTCCGGGACGGTCGGCGCTATCGGGCGGGCGAGGTCCTGCGGCAGCCCGAACTGGCCGCCACCCTGCGGCGGCTGCAACGCTACGGCCCGCGCGAATTCTACGTCGGCCGCACGGCGCGGCTGATCGCGCGGGACATGCGGGCGCACGGCGGCCTGGTGACGCGGGCGGACCTGCGGCGCTACCGTGCCGTGGAGCGCGCCCCCCTGCACGGGACGTACCGGGGCTACGGGGTGCTGACGATGCCGCCGCCGTCGTCCGGGGGTGTCGCGCTGCTGGAGATGCTCAACATCCTGGAGCGCTCCGACCTGCGGCGTAGCGGCTACCGAACAGCCCCGACGGACCACCTGCTGGTGGAGGCGATGCGCCGCGCCTTCGCGGACCGATCCGCCTTCGGGGGCGACCCGGACTTCGTGCGCGTGCCCGTGCGCGGCCTGATCTCCAAAACCTACGCGGCCCAGAGAGCGAAGATGATTGATCCGACTCACGCCACGCCGAGCGCAGCAGTCGGCCACGGCCGGCCCCAGGCGTATGAGTCGCCCGAAACCACCCACTTCTCCGTCGTGGACGCCCAGGGCAACGCCGTCTCCAACACGTACACCCTCAACATGTCCTACGGCAGCGGCGTCACCGTGCCGGGCGCGGGCTTCCTGCTCAACGACGAGATGGACGACTTTGCCAGCAAGCCGAACACGCCCAACGGCTTCGGGCTGATCCAGGGTGACGCCAACGCCATCGCGCCCCGCAAGCGCCCGCTCTCGTCCATGACGCCCACCATCCTGACCAGGGGCGGCAGGCTGTTCCTGGTCATCGGCTCGCCGGGCGGGCCGACCATCATCAACACCGTGCTGGAGGTCATTGTCAACGTCGTGGACCACGGCATGACGCTGCCCCAGGCCGTCGCCGCCCCGCGTCTGCACCACCAGTGGCTCCCGGACATGATCCGCTGGGAGCCGGGTGCGCTGCCCCCGCCGGTGCGGGCGGCCCTGCGCGCCGAGGGCCACCGCCTCGCGCCCAGGCCGGGGGCCTTCCCGCACGCCCGCACCTGGGGCGACGCCGAGGGCATCCTGGTGGACCCGAAGACGGGGACCCGTCTCAGCGCCTCCGACCCGCGCTCCCAAGACGCCCGCGCCGTGGGATATTAGACCTCCCGATCGCCGTGCCCCCGCCGGCTCTGACCGCCGACTGACGCAAGCGCCTGTGTGCATCTACTTGCCGCTCCCGGGCCGCCGATGGCGCATGTGCGTCTGGCTTGGGGTATAATGGTCATGCGTTTGCCTGCTGCTGACGCCGCCGTGCTTAGACGCCCGGATGCGGCGAGGCCGCGGGGCGTCCGTTGTGACCAATTTCACACCCCAAAAATCAACAAAGCCGGGGCAGCCAGGAAGGGAATTCGCGCGGCGGCGGCAAACAGGACACTGACAGGCGTAAGCGACGCATTCTCGGGCGGGATGCGGCGAGACAGGCGTGATGGGATTAGATGCGGGGAGCGAGCGGATGGTCGTTTCAGGTGCGGGGGGAGACACTGCCCCGTCGCGGCGCCGGGCCGCGCTCCGCGCCGCGTCTCGCGTCGCCAGCGCCTGCGTATTCCTGATATCGGGCCTGGCGCTCGTCGGGTGGGCACTGCGCAACGAAATTTTGAAGCGCGTCTCCCCGGGCCTGGTCGAGATGAACCCGGTGACGGCCGTGTGCCTGATTCTGGCGGGGCTGTCGCTCTGGTGTCTGGGGCCCGGGCCGGGTGACGCTCGGCGCCGGAGCGTGGGGCAGGCGTGCGCGGCGTTGACCGCCCTGGTCGGCCTCCTGGTGCTGGCCCGGTATCTGTTCGGCTGGAACGTCACCGTGGACGGTCTGCTGTTCCCCGGCCAGCTGGCCGGCGACCGGATGGCGGCGGCGACCGCGCTGAATTTCGTCCTGGCCGGCGCGTCCCTGCTGCTGCTGGACGTGCGGTCCCGCCGCGGCCGGACGGCGCAGCTTCTGGCCCTGGCGGTCGGCCTGATCGGCCTGGCGGGGCTGGTCGGCTACGCCTACAGCATCAATGCCCTGGTCGGTGTCAATAGCCGCATCACGATGGCTTTGCACACGGCCCTCGCGTTCCTGCTGCTCGCCGTCGGCATCGTCCTCGCGCGCCCGGAGCGCGGGCTGATGGCGGGGATCACCGGCGACGGTGCGGGCGTCTCGCTGGCGCGCCGCCTGCTGCCGGTCATCACGGCCGTCCCGCTCCTGCTGGGCTGGCTGATTCTGAGGGGGTATTACGAGGGCCTCTATTATCCGGCATTCGGCTTCACCGTTTTCGTCGTCCTGGTCATCGTCGTCGTGTCCGCGCTGGTCTGGACGAACGCCGTCGCACTGGACCGCCACGAGGCCGAGCGCCGCCGCTCGGAGGAGCAGACGCGGCGCATACGGCAGTTCCTGGACTCCATCGTGGAGAACATCCCCAACATGATCTTCGTCAAGGACGCCCAGGAGCTGCGCTTCGTGCGCTTCAACCGGGCCGGCGAGGAGCTGCTGGGCTTCCCGCGGGAGGAGATGATCGGCAAAAATGACTATGACTTCTTCCCCCAGGAGGAGGCGGACTACTTCGTCGCCAAAGACCGGGCCGTGCTGGAGTCGGGGCGGCTCGCCGACTTCCCCGATGAGGAGATCCAGACCAAAGACAAGGGCGTCCGCCGGCTGCACACGAAGAAGATACCGTTGCTGGACGAGCAGGGCCGGCCGCAGTACCTGCTGGGCATCTCCGAGGACGTCACCGAGCAAAAGCAGGCCGAAGAAGCGCGGCGCGCGGCCGAGGAGAAGTACCGGGCCGTGTTCGAGGACGCGCTGGAGGGCATCTTCCAGAGCACGCCCGACGGCCGCTTCCTGAGCGTCAACCCGGCCCTGGCCCGCATGTTCGGCTACGGCTCCCCGCAGGAGATGGTCGCCACGATCACCGACATCCGTGCCCAGTTCTGGGTGCGCCCCGATGACCGCGCCGACTTCCAGGAGCGGCTGGCGCGCGACGGTTCGGTCATCGCGTTCGAGGGGCAGTTCCGGCGGAAGGACGGCTCGCCGCTGTGGATCTCGATGAACGTGCGGGCGGCGCGGGACGGGGCGGGCCGCATCCAGTACTACGAGGGCCTGGTCGCCGACATCGCCGAGCGCAAGCAGGCCGAGGACGCCCTGCGGGCCGCCGAGCAGCGCCTCGAAAGCGTGGTCGCCAACCTGCCCGTCGTCATCTTCACGATAGACGCGGGCGGCGTCTTCACGCTCTCGGAGGGCCAGGGGCTGAAGGCGCTGGGGCTGCGGCCCGGCCAGGTCGTCGGCCAATCGATCTTCGACGTCTACCGCGATGCGCCGGAGGTCGTGGACTCCATCCGTGCCGCGCTGCGGGGGGAGGCCACCTCCTGGACCGCGCCGGTGGGCGGCCGGTTTTTCGAGACTCACTGCACGCCCGTGCGCGACGAGACCGGCCGGATCAGCGAGATCATCGGCGTCGCCCGCGACATCACCGAGCGCAAGCGGGTGGAGCAGGCCTTGAGCGAGGCGAAGGAGGCGGCGGAGGCGGCCACGCGGGCCAAGAGCGAGTTCCTGGCGAACATGAGCCACGAGATCCGCACGCCCATGAACGGCATCCTCGGCATGACCGAGCTGGCCCTGGAGACCGACCTGACACACGAGCAGCACGAGTACCTGGACATGGTCAAGAAGTCGGCGGACTCGCTGCTGATCATCATCAATGACATCCTGGACTTCTCCAAGATCGAGGCCGGCAGGATCGACCTGGACACGATCCCGTTCCCGCTGCGCGACACGCTCGACGACACGGTGCGGATTCTGGCGGTGCGCGCCCACTCCAAGGAGCCCGAGCCGCTGGAGCTGGCCTGCCACGTGCGGCCGGACGTGCCCGACGCGCTGGTGGGCGACCCCGGGCGTCTGCGCCAGATCATCGTCAACCTGGCCGGCAACGCCATCAAGTTCACCGAGCGCGGCGAGGTCGTCGTCGAGGTCAGCCGGGAGCCGGGGGCCGCGCCGGAGGGGCAGGAGGGGGTCCTGCTGCACTTCGCGGTGCGCGACACCGGCATCGGCATCCCGCCGGACCGCCAGGAGGCGATCTTCGAGGCGTTCGCGCAGGCGGACAACTCGACGACGCGCCGGTACGGGGGCACGGGCCTGGGGCTGACGATCTCCTCGCAGCTGGTGAGCCTGATGGGGGGGCGCATCTGGGTCGAGAGCCGGCTCGGCCACGGCAGCACCTTCCACTTCACCGCGCGCTTCGGCCTGGGGGTGCAGATCGCCCCGGCGCCCCACGCGCTGACGGATCCATCCATCCTGCGTGGCCTGCCGGTGCTGGTGGTGGACGACAACGCGACGAACCGGCGCATCCTCCAGGAGGTGCTCTCCGGCTGGCACATGCGTCCCACGGCGGTCGGGAGCGCGCCGGAGGCGCTGGCGGAGATGCAGCGGGCCAGCGGGGCGGGGCGTCCCTTCCCGCTGGTGCTGCTGGACGCGATGATGCCGGGCATGGACGGCTTCGAGCTGGCCGAGCGCATCAAGCACCAGCCCGGACTGGCGCAGGCCACACTCATGATGCTATCGTCGGCGGGGCAGCGTGACGACGCGACTCGCTGCCGCGCGCTGGGCGTGGCGTCCTATCTAACCAAGCCGATCAAGCAGTCGGAGCTGCTCGACACCATCATGAACACGCTGGACGGCTTCTCGGCCGCCCCGCTGGAGCCTGTCGGCGGGACGCCTGCCCCGCTGGCGCCGGCGCGCCGCCCTCTGCGCCTGCTGCTGGCGGAGGACAACGCGGTCAACCAGCGGCTGGCGGTGCGGCTCTTGGAGAAGCGGGGGCACCGGGTGACGGTGGCCGGCAACGGCCGGGAGGCGCTCGCGGCGCTGTGGGGGCAGGACCCGGCGGCCCCCTTCGACGCGGTGCTGATGGACGTGCAGATGCCGGAGATGGACGGCTTCGAGGCCACGCACGCGATCCGGGCGCGGGAGCGGGACGGGGCGGCGCACGTGCCGGTGGTGGCGATGACGGCGCACGCGATGAAGGGGGACCGGGAGCGGTGCCTGGCGGAGGGGATGGACGCCTACGTCTCCAAGCCACTCCAGGCGCAGGAACTGTTCAATCTGCTCGATGCGCTGGCGCCCGAAGAGGCGCCGGCGGGGCTGGGGGCGAACGCCCCGGGGGAGGAGGAGAAGTGATGCAAACCGAAGAAGGGCCACCGGTCTTCGACCATGCGGCGGCGCTGGAGCGAGTGGATGGCGATGAGGAGTTGTTGGCGGAGCTGGCCGGACTGTTCCTGGAGGACGCCCCCGGCCTGCTGGCCCAGATCAAGGACGGGGTGGCCCAGCGCGACGGCAATCGGCTGGAGCGAGCCGCGCATTCGCTCAAAGGCTCCGCGTCCAACATTGACGCGCTGGCGACGGTTGAGGCGGCCCGCGCGCTGGAGACGATCGCCCGCGACGGGGAGTTAAGCCAGGTTGGGCCGGTCGCCGCCCGGGTGGAGGGCGAAGTCGCCCGCCTCACGGACGTGCTGACAAAGCTCACGGGTGGGCAAGGCTAATAAAGGCGGAAAGAGGGAGATCGACCTTGAAGATATTGATTGCCGATGACGATGCGGTCCCGCGCCGGCTGCTGGAGGCGACCCTGTCCCGGTGGGGATACGAGATTGTGGTCGCCAAGGACGGCCAGGAGGCCTGGGACATCCTGGAGGGCGAGGAGTCGCCCAAGATGGCGATCCTGGACTGGATGATGCCGGAGATGGACGGGCTGGAGGTCTGTCGCAAGGTACGCCAGCGCGAGCAGGAGGACCAGACGCCCTATGTCTACATCATCATGCTCACGTCCAAAATGCGCAAGGAGGACGTGATCGAGGGCATGGAGGCTGGTGCGGACGACTACCTGACCAAGCCGTTCAACCAGAACGAATTGCAGGTGCGCATGATGGCCGGCCAGCGCATCCTGGACCTGCAGGCCGTGCTGTTCCAGTCGCTGACCCGCCACAAGCGCGCCGAGGAGGAGCTGGCGCGGGCGCGCAAGCGCGAGGTGGGCATCGGGGCCAAGATTCAGCAGACCCTGCTGCTGGGCCAGCCGCCCCGCGATTTGTCCGGGATACAGGTGTCGGCGCTGACCATCCCCTCCCAGCAGATCGACGGCGACTTCTACGACTTCTTCCAGCACGGCGACCAGGTCCTGGACGTGGTCGTCGGCGACGTCATGGGCAAGGGCGTCCCCGCCGCCCTGCTCGGCGCGGCCATCAAGAGCCACCTGCTGCGCGCCCTGGGCCACCTGATCGAGTCGGCGCCGCCGGACGCGCCCACCCGTCTGCCCGAGCCGGAGGCGATCGTGGCCGGGGTCCACAAGGCGGTGACCGGCCAGTTCATCGGTCTGGATACCTTCGAGACCCTGTGCTACTTCCGCATTGACCTGGACGGCCGCCAGGTCAAGTTCGTGGACTGTGGCCACACGGCCACCATCCATTACCGGCACCGTCACGGCAACTGCCGCCTGCTGCAGGGCGACAACATGCCGCTCGGCTTCAGCGAGCGCGAGGTGTACACGCAGGTCGTCCTGCCGTTCGAGCCGGGGGATATCTTCGTCTTCTACTCGGACGGGGTCACGGAGGCGCAAAATGAGGCCGGCGAGTTCTTCGGCGTCAACCGCCTGGAGGACCTGATCCGGGCCAACGGCCACCTCGCCCCCGACGCGCTGACGGATTTGATCCACCGGGAGGTCGTGGAGTTCAGCGGCGCGGACACGTTCGCCGACGACCTGACCTGCGTGGCGGTCAAGATGGCCCTCGTCGCCGCCGATGCCGCCACCGATGCCGCCGCCCCCGCGCCGGAGGCCGCGCCGTCCGACCGGCTCGTGGCGCGCGCCGAGCTGGAGGTCGCCAGTGACCTGGGACAGTTGGCGGCCATCTGGGAGTTCATCCGCGCCTTCGGGCGTCAATTGGCGGAGGCCGACCCGGATAACCCCTGGCTGGATCAGGAGGATCGGCTGTTCCACCTGGAGCTGGCCGCCAATGAGGTGGCCTCCAACATCATCAAGCACGCCTATGAGGGTCAGCCCGACCGGCCCATCCAGATCGTGGCGGAGGCCTACGATGACCGGCTCGGCATCTACCTCTATCACGAGGGCGTGCCCTTCGACCCGGAGGCCGTCGCCCCGCCCTCCTTCGACGGCTCGCGCGAGGGCGGCTTTGGGGTCTTCATCGTTCAGCAGAGCGTGGACGAGGTGAACTACACGCGCGACGAGCAGGGCCGGAACTGCGTCAGCCTGGTGCTGCGCCGGCAGGAAGAACTGGAGGAGGAGTAACGCGCTATGGAAATCACAACGGAGACGATGGACGGGGTGGCGGTCGTCACCCCGCGCAGCGAATACCTGATCGCGGGCAACGTGGACGACTTCCGGCGTGACATGGGGCCGGTGCTGGAGGCGAATCCGAACGTGGTCCTTGACATGAGCCAGTTGCAGTTCGTGGACAGCTCCGGCATCGGGGCCTTCCTGTCGTGCCTGCGGCGTGTCAACGCCGCCGGCGGCGACCTGAAGCTGTGCGGCATCACCAAGCAGGTCTACGCCGTGTTCCAGATCACCCGTATGCACCGCATCTTCGACATCTTCGATACCCGCGACGAGGCCGTTCAGTCCTTCAAGTCGCAGGATGCCGGGACGACGTAAGAGCACAGGGCGAATACGGGGGCCTGCCCTATTCCCGGCCGTGAGCGGGCGGGATCGGGCTTATGTCCAAGACCATTCTCATCGTCGGCGGCGGCGTGGTCGGCCTCTGCACGGCCTACTATGCGGCACAGAAGGGCCACCGCGTCACCGTACTGGAGCGGGGGACGTCCGACCACGACGGCTGCTCGACGGGCAACGCCGGCATGGTGGTTCCCAGCCATTTCGTGCCTCTGGCCGCGCCGGGGATGCCCGCGTTCGGCCTGCGCATGATGCTCCGGCCTGACAGCCCCTTCGGCCTCCGCCCGCGCGCCAGCCGGGACCTCGTGGACTGGGCCTGGAAATTCTGTCGCGCCTCCAATGCCGCCCACGTGAACCGGGCAGCCCCGTTGCTGCGCGACCTCAGCCTGGCGAGTCGCCGCGAGTTCGAGATGCTGGCCGCCCAGTCCGGCAACGCCTTCGGCCTCGTCCAGAAGGGCATGCTGATGCTCTGCAAGACGGAGCACGCGCTGGAGGAGGAGGTCCGGCTGGTGCCGATGGCGCATAGACTCGACATCGCCGCGG
>Ga0213875_10002273_pt1 | contig 11648 bp, 12 predicted proteins | sample BarmaccomBMRX_R8_FD_160105 | JGI IMG/M metagenome (GOLD analysis project Ga0213875, IMG submission 160105) | Root-associated microbial communities from Barbacenia macrantha in rupestrian grasslands, the National Park of Serra do Cipo, Brazil - RX_R8 | ecosystem: Host-associated > Plants > Roots... | reverse complement strand
CTCGCGTCGGTCGGCATGCTGCTCGCGATCGGGTTCTTGCTGCTCGTGTCGACGGCGATCAACGCGGCGATCGCGTACGTGTCCACGTACGTCACGCAAGCGCTGCCGTTTGCCGGCGCGGGCATCGCGTTCGCGGCGGTCAACTGGATCGTGTCGATCGTCGTCGTGATGCTGCTGTTCGCCATGATGTTCAAGTACTTGCCCGACGCGGCGATCGCGTGGGGCGACGTGTGGACGGGCGCGTTGGTCACGGCCGTGGCGTTCGTCGTCGGCCAGGCCGTGATCGCGCTGTACCTCGGGCGCGCGGGCGTCGCGTCGGCGTACGGCGCGGCCGGTTCGCTCGTCGTGCTGCTGCTGTGGGTGTACTACTCGTCGATGATCCTGCTGTTCGGCGCGGAGTTCACGCGAGTGTACGCGGAGCGGCACGGCTCGCGGATCGGCGCCGGCGACGAAGCGGAACCACCGGGTGCGGTACCCGTCACGAGCCGCGGTTCGAGCGCAACGGCGACGCGCAGCGCGCGCGACGTCATCACGCCGCCTACTTCAGCATGAACCCGCTGGGGTGCGCTTGGCGGTCGTACGTGAACTTGCCGTTCGTCACGCGGTAGAAGTAGCAGTTCGGATCGACGACGTCGCCGCTCGCACCGAACGTGTACGAGCCCGTGATGGTGGTGTAGTTTCCGCCCGTCGCGATCGCGCGCACGAGCGAGAGCCGGTCGGACGCCGACGTGCGCTGCACCGCGAGGCTGACGAGCTGCACCGCCGCGTAGCCGTACGCGGCGACCGGCGAGAGCGCGCCGTACTGCTGCTGGTACAGCTGCACGTTGCGCTGCGCGGACGGCGCGAACGCGTAGTACGGCGCGTTCGTCGAGACCACGAGACCTTCGATCTCCTTCGGGTCGAGCTTCAGCGTCTCGGGGTCGAAGAAGCCTTGCGTCGCCGCGAGCCGCCCGGTGTACGCCTTCGCGCGCAGCATCTTCACGAGCGGCCCCATGTCGAGGACGTTGCCGGCGAGCACGACGCAGTCGGGCGCGTGCGCGAGGATCGCGTCCGCGACGCCGGAGAGCTCGGGCTGCTGGAGCGGGAACGTCACGACCGGCGCGACGACGTGCCGCGCGCCCGCGCCGCGCACGAAACCGGCCGCGACGGTCGGCCCGTAGTCGCCGTCCTGCGTCGCGATCACGGGTGCCTTCGCTCCGTCGCCGATGACGCAGCGCGCGAGCAGCGCGCCCTCGTCGGAGTCTTTGACCGGCAGGCGAAACACGTTGCGGTAGCCGCGGTTGGTGATGCGGTCGTCCGTGACGGTCGGGACGATCAGCGCGATCTGCGCGTTCGCGTAGGCGGGCTCCGCGACGTACGTCGCCGCTTCGCTGAGGTGTCCGATCACGGCCAGCGTCGTGGGATTCGACGTCGCGAAGCTGGCCTGCACCGTCGCCGTCGACGTCGTGTTCTGGTCGTCGTACGCGTCGTACAGCAGCAGCGGCGCGTTCAGCAGGCGCTCCCGGTTCAGCTCCTCCACCGCGCCGCGCACGCCGGCCAGCAGCTGCTTTCCGTAGCCGGTGTCCGGCCCGCTCTGCGGGCACACGACCGCGAATCGCAGCGTCGGCGTGTACGGCGAGGCCGGTAGGATCGGCTGGACAGTGCTCTGCGCGAACGCGGCGCGCGTGCCGTGCGCGGTCACGAGCGCCGTGCCGGCTGCGCTGGCGAGGAACCGCGCGCGATTCACGGGAGCGCGTACGACGCGACGGTCGTCGCGAGAAACGCGACCGAGAACGCCATGTTGGTCAGAAACACGCGCTCGTTGAGCGCGAACACGTCACGCGCGAACGCGATCAGCCGCTCTTCGTACAGCGTCACGCCGACCGCGAGCGCGACGCCGACGTCGTACGGCCATCCGGCGTGCGCGAGCACGCCGGCGCCGAGCAGCGCGAGCGTCATCACGGCGTGCAGCACGATGGCCCATACGCGTGCGCTGCGCTCGCCGAACGCCTGCGGGAACGACCGCACGCCGTGCGCGACGTCGAACCGCACGTCCATCAGCGCGTAGAGGATGTCGAAGCCCGCGACCCACACGGTGACCGCGACGAACAGCAGCAGCGACGGCACGGTGATCGCGCCGGCGACCGCGACGTACGCGCCGAGCGGCGCGCACGCGTCGACCGCGCCGAGCACGAAGTGCACCGTCCACGTGAAGCGCTTGCACAGCGGGTAGCAGACCGCGCCGACCGCCGCGAGCGGCAGGAGCTTCAGGCAGAGCGGGTTCAGCATCGCGGCGCTGACGACGAGCACGGCGAGGCCCGCGACGACGGCCCACACCATGACCGACGCGGGCAGCTTCCCGCTCGCGACCGCGCGCTTCGCGGTCCGCGGGTTCGCGGCGTCGATGTCCTTGTCGAAGTAGCGGTTCGCCGCCATCGCGGCGGTCCGTGCGCCGATCACCGCGAGCGTGATCCACACGAGTTGCCACGGCGCCGGCACGCCGTGCGCCGCCATGACGGCGCCGACGTACGCGAACGGCAGCGCGAACAACGTGTGCTCGACGCGGATGTCGCGCAGAAAGAGGCTCACCGCGGTCATCGTCATCCGTCCGCGGGCTTCCGCCCGCGCGGGTCCTTCCTGTGGTAGTACTCGTCGACCCAGTTGCGAGAGCTGTAGAGCACGCCATGCTGGAGACGGTGCTGAAGTTTGCCGCGAGTCGCCGCTGCGCGTAGCGCCGTGAGCGGGCGGCCCTTACCGGTGAGCGAGGTCAGCGGCGCCAATTTTGCGGGGCCCGCGATGGACGGATAGATGAATCGATCAAGGTTCGTCTTCGATGCCTTGACGAGGAGTTCGGCGAGTGCACGCGGATCGTCGCCGTCCGCTTTCGCGAGCGCGCGCAAGTAGCGAAGCCGGTCGTTCTTCAAGATGATCGCCGGCGGACAGCCGAGCAATTTAATTGTCCACTCCTTGCGCTACGATGCGTATAAAGACAATTACGACGGCGACCGGCGGGCTGCCGCCGTTCGGGGGGCGACGTCGTCCTCGCGCGCGGAGGCCGACTCGAGCAGGCGGGCGAGGCGCGCGGGACCTTGCCCGGACCACGCGTCCGGCGTCCCGCGCGCGGCGAGGTCGCCCAGGCCGTACTCGAGCCAGCGCGCCGTGACGCGCTCGCGGGTCGCGGCGTCCATCCGGATCTCGGGCGGCCAGTCGCGCGCGTACCCTTCGTCGGCGCCCTTGCGCGTCGCGTCCACGCCGAGCTTGTGGCCGAGCGTGAGCTCGTACGAGCCCGCGTGGTCGAGGTCGTCGACCGGTCCCGGCATCACGACGAGATCGCGTGCGGCGTCGATGTTGTTGAGCGCCGTCCACACGACGCCGCGCACGTCGTGGACGTCGACGTCATGGTCGACCACGACGAGACAACGGGTGAGCATCATCATGTGTCCCAAGCCCCACAGCGCATTCATGACCTTTTTTGCTTGGCCGGGATATGATTTTCGTACGGCGACGATCGCGAGGTTGTGGAAGCCGCCCTCGACCGGAAGGTTGTAGTCGACGATCTCCGGCACGACCGCCTGCAGCAGCGGGAGGAAGATGCGTTCGGTCGCCTTTCCGAGCCAGGCGTCTTCCATCGGCGGCTTGCCGACGACGGTCGCGCCGTAGATCGCGTCGCGCCGGTGCGTGATCGCGGTGACGTGCAGCGCCGGATACAGATCGGCGGCGGAATAGACGCCGGTGTGGTCGCCGAACGGGCCCTCGACGCGCAGATCGGTGTTGTCGACCCACCCTTCGATCACGAAGTCGGCGTCGGCCGGAACGTCGATGTCGACCGTGCGCGCCTTCACCATGCGCACCGGCGCGCCGCGCAGGTAGCCCGCGAACGCGAGCTCGTCGACGACGGGCGGCAGCGGTGCCGTGGCGGCGTACGTCAGCGCGGGATCGCCGCCGATCGCGATCGCGACGGGAATGCGCGCGCCCCACTTCTCGGCGTGCGCGCGTCCGTGCTTGTGCCGCTGCCAATGCATCGCGGCGGTGCGCGCGTCGTACACCTGGACGCGGTACATGCCGACGTTCGGGCGGCGGGTGTCGGGATCGCGCGTGAACACGAGCGGCAGCGTGATGAACGGTCCGCCGTCGAGCGGCCACGTCGTCAGTACCGGCAACTGGGTGAGATCGGGCGGATCGATCGAGAGCTCTTGCGACGCCGCCGTCGTGACGCGGCGCGGGATCGCCGAGGTGCCCGCGGCGGCCAGTGACGCCAGCCGGCCGAGCTTGCCGCCGATCGTCGGCGGCATGGCGAGGTCGATCGTGCGGCGCATGCGCGTTTCGACGTCGCGCAGCGTGCGGGCACCGAACGCCATCGCCGTCCGGCGCTCGGTGCCGAACTGGTTCGTCAGCACCGGGAATCGCGAGCCGCGCACCGAGCGGAAGAGCAGCGCGGGACCGCCGGCCTTCACCACGCGATCGGTGATCTCGGCGATCTCGAGGCGCGGGTCGACCGGCGCGTCGATCGTCGCCAGCTCGCCGGCGGCGCGGAGGGCACGTACGAAAGCACCCAGCGATTCGAAGGCCATCCCTCGAAGCTTGGACGCATCATGGCACAGTTCATCGCGATCAACCGGCGCGCGTACGGCCGATTCAAGGAGTCCGAGTTCACGCAGGAGCTGCTCGACGCGGAGGCCGAGCGCGCGCGAGAGCTGTACGCGCAGGGCGTCTTCCGGCAGGTGTGGGGCCACAAAAGCCCCGCCGGCGCGATCACGCTGATCGACGCGGAGTCCGCGGACGCCGCGCAGGCGGCGCTCGACTCGCTGCCGCTGCGGCAGAAGGGCATGCTCGATAGCGAGCTCATCGAGCTGACCCCGTACCGCGGGTTCGGCCCGCGGCGCTGAACCGCGCGCGCGGCGCTACCGGTTAGGCGAGCGCCACGCTAGGCCGGCGCGAGCGCGCGACGCATCACGATGACGTCGCGACGCGTACCGTCGCGGCGCGGGATCGCGCCGCGCTGCGTCTCGACGTCCTCGAACCCGTTCGCGCGGTACAGCCCGCGGGCGACGTCGTTGTCGGGAAACACGCGCAGCATGATGCCGGGCTTCGCGTTCGCGCGCGCCCACGCGATCGCGGCGTCGATCAGCGCGGTGCCGATGCCCCGGCCGCGATGCCGCGCGTCCACGACCATGCCGAGCTCGGGCTCCTCGTGATGCAGCTCGAACACGGTCAGCGAGCCGATGACCGTGCGCCCGTCGACCGCCACCCAGCCGACGCAGTAGCGCGTCAGCAACGCCTCGCGCAGCGCGTTCGCGCGCGCGTCGACGTCGAAGGGCCACTCGGTCGCGATGTACCGGCCTTCGCGCGAGACGGCGGCGAGCAGCGCGACGGCGCCTTCGACGTCGCGTTCGCCCATCGGTCGCACGCTCCACGACGCTCGCGCCACGTTCAGCGCGCTCCCGCGACTGCCTCGCCTGACGCGCCGAGCGCGTGCGACCGGCGCGCGCGCACGTCGTCGTCCACGATCGCCCGCAGCGACGCGACGAACCGCGCGCGGCCGAAGGCCTCGGCGTGCGTGCGGATCGCGACCGGGTCGAACGCCGTCGCCTCGAATCGCAGCATCGCGTCGGCGAACGACTCGACGGTCTGCGCGCGCGCGTGCACGCCGGTGACGCCGTCGATCACCGTCTCGAGGGCGCCGCCCGCGCCGTAGGCGATCACCGGACGGCCGCACGCGTTCATCTCGAGCGGCGTCATGCCGAAGTCCTCGAGCTGCGGAAAGAGCAGCGCGCGCGCGCCGCGCATGAGCTCGACCAGGCGCGCGTCGTCGACGTGCCCGAGCACCTCGATCCCGTCCGCGCTGCGCATCCCCGCCTTCGCGCCGCCCACGACGACCACGCGCCGGTGCAGGCGCCGCGCCGCCGCGATCGCGATGTCGATGCGCTTGTACGCGACCGGACGCGACGCGATCAAGTAGTAGTCGCCCGCCGTGCCGCCGGGCGTGAAGCGCTCGGTGTCGATCGGCGGGTGCAGCAGGTCGCTCTCGCGACCGTAGTGCGAGCGGATCCGCTGCTGCGTCGTCCGGCTGTTCGCCAGGAAACGATCGACGCGCGCGGCCGTGACGTAGTCCCACACGCGCAACCGCGAGAACATCGCGTGCACCGCCGGGCGCGCGATGCCCGGAACGGTGCGCGCTTCTTCGTGCGCGCGTTCCCACAGCGCGCGCATGGGCGTGTGGCAGTAGCAGACGTGAACTTGATCCGCGCGCCGCAGCACGCCCTTCGCGACGGTGTGGTGCGACGAGAGGATGACGTCGAACGCGGAAAGGTCGAAGCCCTCGACCGCGCTGGGGTAGAACGGCAGGAACGCGCGGTGGCGCTCGGCGGCGCGCGGGATGCGTCCGAGCCACGACTGCCGCACGCGCGGCGCCAGCGCGCTCGGACCGTTGCGCTCGGAGAACAGCACGGCGAAGACGGGAGCTTCTGGAAACGCATGCGTCATCTCGATGACGACGCGTTCCGCGCCGCCGCGCTGCACCAGCGGGTCGGAGACGATGGCGACGCGGTACGCCGGCGCGTCCGGCGCGCTCACTGCACGCCGAGCTTCGCGAGGTACCCGGGAAGCACGTCGACCGGGTTGTCGTGGTCGTCGATGGCCAGGCCGTGCCACGCGAACCGCACGATGCCGTCCCCGTCGATGAGGAAGTCCGACGGGATGCGATACTTCGCGCCGGCTTGCAACTGCGCGGTGGGCGCGATCACCGAGTCGAGCTGGTCGATCGGGTAGATCGCGACCGGAAACGGCAGCGCCGCGGACGCGATCGCCGCGCGTGCCGCCGCCGTGTCCTCGAGCACGTCGACGCCGACGAACTGCACGCGGTCGCCGTACCGTTCGTACGCGCGGCGCACGAACGGCATCTCCTCCTGGCACGGCGTGCACCAGCCGGCGAAGAGGAACACGTACGTCGGCTTGCCGCGCATCGCGTCGAGCGGAATCGCGACGCCGTCGCTCCCGGCGAGCGTGATCGCAGGCACGTGCTTCCCGATCGCGTCCGACAGATCGAAGATCGTCACCGGGCGCCGGCCGGCGCCCGTCACGGCGGCCGCGAGAGCCGCGCCGAGCGCGAGCGTGCGAAGAAGCGCAGACATGGCGAGAGCCCGTGATGCGACGGGCTCTCGTGCCGTTTCCTCCCCGGCGGTCGCGCTAGCCCCGGCGTGCCGGGCGGTACAGCGCGACGAGCGCGCCGATCCATCCGCCCACGGCGCCGCACGCCACGTCGAACAGGTTGGACGCGATGCCCTCGCGGACGCCCGACGCGTACTGTCCGACCTCGATGGCGGCGGAGTAGAGCGCGAGCAGCACGACGTTGCGCGCGACCGCGAACCGCCGCTGCGCGGCCGCCTTCTGCGCGCAGAACGCGACGAGCGCGAACGCCACGACGCTGTAGAGCTTACGCAGGGCGACGTGCAGCGACAGTCCGAAGGACCGCCCCGCCGTGACGCCCTCCTCGCCGAACACGCGCTGAGCGAGGTGCCGCGGAGACGTCGCTTCGTAGACGCCGCTGCTGGTCGCCGCGACGTAGAGGCAGACGGCGAGCGCGAGGGCCGCGAGGGCCCACAGCGCTCGCCGTGTCGCTAGTCGAGCGATCCGGGGCCGGACGAAGGACGCGGGCGCCGGCGACGCGGACGGTCTCCGCCGCCTCCGCCGCCCCCGCCCGACGGCGAGCTCGCCTCGCGGCGCGGCGCGCCGTTCGAACGCGGGCGTTCGCCGTCGTGTGACCGGCCGTTCGCTCCGCCGTCCGACGCGCCGGCGTCGGCGCCGAGCATCGCCTTGCGGCTCAGGTTGATGCGACCTTGCGAGTCGATCTCGACGACCTTGACCATGATCTGGTCGCCGGGCTTCACCACGTCCTCGACGCGCTCGACGCGTTGCGGCGCGAGCTGCGAGATGTGCACGAGGCCTTCCTTGCCCGGCAGAATCGCGACGAACGCGCCGAAGTTCATGAGCCGCGTGACCGTACCGAGGTACGTCTCGCCGGCCTTCACCTCTTTGGTGAGCGCCTCGACCATCGACTTCGCCTTCTCCGCGCCGGCGGCGTCGGCGCCCGCGATGAACACGCGGCCGTCGTTCTCGATGTCGATCTTCACGCCGGTGTCCGCGACGATCTTGTTGATGACCTTGCCGCCGGGGCCGATCACGTCCTTGATCTTGTCGGGGTTGATCTGCAGCACGATCATGCGCGGAGCGAACTGCGAGAGCTCCTGCCGCGGCTCGGCGATCGTCTCTTTCAGCTTGCCGATGATGAAGAGGCGCGACTTCTTCGCCTCGGCGAGCGCTTCGCGCATGATCTCCGTCGTGATGCCCGCGACCTTGATGTCCATCTGGATCGCGGTGATCCCGTCGGTCGTGCCGGCGACCTTGAAGTCCATCTCGCCCAGCGCGTCCTCGAGACCCTGGATGTCGGTGAGGATCGCGTAGTCCTTGCCTTTGAGGATCAAGCCCATCGCGACGCCCGCGACGTGCCCTTTGATCGGCACGCCGGCGTCGAGCAGCGCGAGCGTCGAGCCGCACACCGACGCCATCGAGGACGAGCCGTTCGACTCGAGCACTTCGCTGATCAAGCGTAGCGTGTACGGGAACTCGTCTTCCGGCGGCAGCACGGGGATGAGCGCGCGTTCCGCGAGCTGACCGTGGCCGATCTCGCGCCGGCCGGGCGAGCGCATCGGGCGCGTCTCGCCGACCGAGTACGGCGGGAAGTTGTAGTAGTGCATGTAGCGCTTGTTCGGGATGTTGAGGATCCCGTCGAGTCGCTGCTCGTCGCTGATCGATCCCAGCGTCGCCGCGGTGAAGACCTGCGTCTGCCCCCGCGTGAACACGCCCGATCCGTGCACGCGCGGCACGTAGTGCGTCTTGCACCAGATCGGGCGGATGTCGGCGGGCTTGCGGCCGTCGGGACGCACCTTTTCGTCGACGACCATCGTGCGCAGCTCGTCCTCTTCCATGGCCTTGAGGATCTTCTCGAAGTCCTTGTTCTTCGGATCTTCGATCAGCGCGCGGACGGTGGAATCGTCCTTCTTCCCGAGCTTCGCGAGCGCGGCTTCGCGCGTGAGATCGCCGAACGCGACGTTACGCTCCTGCTTGTCGACGATGCGCATCGCCTTCGCGACTTCCTTGGCGAAGTTCTTGCGCATCCACTTCTCGAGCGTCGCGTCGGTCGTGAGCAGCGGGTACTCGCGCTTCGCCTTGCCGGCCTTGCGCGCGAGCTCGTCGATCGCGGCGACGATCTTCTTGATCTCCGCGTGCGCGAACTCGACGGCGCCGAGGAAGTCGTCCTCGGAGATCTCCTTCGCGCCGCCTTCGACCATCATGATGTCGCCGGCGGTACCGGCGACGACGATCTCCATGCCGCCGCTCTCGTACTGCGCGAGCGTCGGGTTGGCGATGTAGTTGCCGCTCTCGTCGCGTCCGACGCGCACGCACGCGATGTTCTTTTGAAACGGGATGTCGCTGACGGCGAGCGCGGCGCCGGCGGCGACGACGGCGAGCGTGTCGCTGTCGCACTCCGGATCCGTCGACAGCACGGTCGCGATGATCTGCACGTCGTTGCGGAATCCGTCCGGAAAGAGCGGACGAATCGGACGGTCGATCTGCCGTGCGCTCAGCACGGCGTGCTCGGACGGACGCCCTTCGCGCTTGATGTAGCCGCCGGGGATCTTGCCGGCCGCGTACATCTTCTCTTCGTAGTCGCAGGTGAGCGGGAAGAAGTCGATCCCTTCCCGGGGTTTCTCCGACGCCGTCGCGGCGCAGAGAACGACGATCTGGTCGCCGTAGCGGACGAGAGCGCTGCCGTTTGCTTGCTTCGCAAGCTCACCCGTCTCGATGACGAGTTGCCGGCCGCCGATCTCGAGCGAGACGGATTCTGGCACTGGTACTCCTAGATTGTTCTTCTGTTCGTCTTTGTTGTGACCGGCGATGATTCGGCGCGTGCGCGAAGCCGGCCTTCGGGCTTGCGTCACACAGGATTCTCCGAGCCGCGAGCGCAACGCGGCTTCCCTGTATCGGGGCGTTTCCGCGCCCTCCCTTCCTCTGCATGGTGAATTCATGAGTTTACGTCGCCGTTTCTCGGTGCGCTCGATCGCTGCGTTGGTGTCCCTCGCATTGCTCGCCGGATGCGGCGGTGGCGGCGCGATGAAGTCCGTCTTACCGTCGTCGGGCGAGCGTCGCGTCATGGCCGTCAGCTCGACGCCCGTGCTCTACGTCGCGACGTCGACGACGGTCTACGCGTACAACCCGACCGACAGCGGCAGCACCGCTCCGTCGCGGACGATCACGCTGCCCTCGAGCGGCGCGACGAACGTCGCGATCACGGCGTACTTGGACGGCACGCTCGACGTCTTGCAGTCGACGTCCGCGAACTCGCCGCTCGGCCCGTGCCGGGTCGTCGTGCTGAGCGCGACGGCGAACGGTTCGACCGTACCGGTCTCGAAAGCATCGTGCTCGGACTCGAGCGACTACTTCACGTCGCCGCAGGGCATCGCGACCAACTCGAACGGCGGCATCGACATTCTAGGCGCGGAGACGTCCGGCACGCTGTACATCAACCACATCACGCAGTCGAACGACGGCAACGGCACGCTCGGTACGCCGGGCTCCCTCCTCGAGCTGGGGCCCGGCACCACGCCGGCGTACCTCGCGACCGACCCGCAGCACGACTACACCCTGACGGCCGCCGGGACGGTCTCGAAGTATTCCAACACGGCGTCCGGGACGGGCGCGGACGCGACGCCGGCGCAGCGGTTCCACACCAATTCCGGCACCGGAGGCCCGCTCGCGGTGAGCCCGGTCGACAAGACCCTGTACCTGGTCGAGCCGAACGGCGGCACCGGCAGCACGTACCTGATCGCCGGCTTCATGCCGTCGACGTATCAGGGCAACAGCGGGACGCCCACGCCCGACTACACGCTCGACCTCGGGTCGAACGTGACCGGTGTCCAAGCGATCGCGTGCGATTCGTCGGGCAACGTGTACATCGCCCTGACCAACGGCAGCGGCAGCCACGTCCGCGTCTACGCGTCGCACCTCGGGGCGATGTCGCGCGTGCTCAACGTGTCGGGCACGCCGGTCGGGGTCGCCCTGTACCAGCCTTCGGGTTCGTAGCGGCGGCCGCGGGATCCGGAAAAACGCTCAGAAGGCCGGCTTAACCGCCGGCCTTCTGTTCGAGGCGCCGGATCGCCGCATCCATCGCGTTCGCTGCGACCGCCAGCTCGCGGCGTACGGCGGCCGCCATCGGCATCTTCGCCAAGTTCCGCACGCCGGTGCGCAACCGTTTCAGTCGCGGTAGAACGAGATCGTCCATCGGACCGGGCATCGCGCGTCCTTGCATGCTCTTGTGAACGGCCGGCGGTGTTCCGACGGTGAGCGCGCTTCGTTCACGCCGCGCAAAGATTGCGCCGATTTTCCGTCAAGGTGCCGCGCGTCACACGGTGCGCGGCAACTGCTCGACCACGCGCAGCATGCGCTCGCGCGCGTGCGCCCAGCTCGCCTCGGACAGCGCCCGCCGCATCCCGTTGTGCCCGAGCTGGGCCGCGAGGGCGGGATCGTCGAGCAGCCGCGCGATCGCGGCGACGATCGCGTCGTCGTCCGCCTCGCACAGCAGTCCCGTGACGCCGTCGATCACGGCGCTCGGC
>Ga0213875_10002272_pt1 | contig 11653 bp, 16 predicted proteins | sample BarmaccomBMRX_R8_FD_160105 | JGI IMG/M metagenome (GOLD analysis project Ga0213875, IMG submission 160105) | Root-associated microbial communities from Barbacenia macrantha in rupestrian grasslands, the National Park of Serra do Cipo, Brazil - RX_R8 | ecosystem: Host-associated > Plants > Roots... | reverse complement strand
GTGGCGCGGTCAGCCGTACACAAGAGCCTCATGAGCACATATATTGTGCACCCGCCGCTGTCAGTTCGCTTCCAAAACGCTGCCGCAGCGCTGTCTACGACCCGCCGCGCCTTGCCTTCCCGGAGCCCGCGGACCGGCCACCCGCGGGTCGCCGTCCATGTCATCGTCCTGGTAACCGCTTGCCTGCAGGGTGAACAGCCGGTGATATTCGCCGCCCGCCGCCATCAAGGACTCGTGACTGCCGTTCGTCGCGATGCGCCGGTCCAGCGCTTCCTCACCCCGGTTGACCGACTGCATTTCGTCGAGCATCCGGTTGCGCAGGAAGTCGCCGAGGCCGAACAGCCGGACCTCCTTGGCCGCCTTCGGGTCGCTCAGCAGCTGGCTGTAGAAGATCTGCCGGCGCAGCGCCGGGCTCTTGTTCCAGATCAACCCCGCGCGTCGCCGCCCGATGGAGAGCTGCGCCACGATCGCGGGCACGGCCGTGCTCCCGACGACGGCGGCCAGGACGGGGCTGATCAGTACCAGCGTCCCGAACAGCCCGGTCAGGGTGATCAGCGAGGTAGCCGACTGGAACCCAGCGGAGATCAGCCTGGAGGCCGTGTTGCTGCTGATCTGGTGAACCATCTGTATCTTGTCGGCGAACTCCGGTGACTCGAATCTGCGCAACCCGGGAAATGAGTTGATCGCCAGGTACATCCTGTCCTGCCTGAGCAGGCTGAGCCTGCGGCGCAGCCGGGACTGCACGTAGGTCCGCCCGTACTGGGAAACCGCGGCGACCATGCCGACACCGCCCAGGATCACGGTCAGCACGACGAGATGACGGGGGCTGGCCTGATGCGGCCCGTGCGGTACCAGATCATCGAGCACCGTGCGCTGCAGCCACGCGGTGGCCGTCGGCGTCACGCCGCCCGTGATGGCGAGGACGACGATCAGCAGCAGGGCGGACGGAGAGGCGGACCAGGTCAGGCCGAAGATCGCCCACGCCCGGCGGATGAGTTCTCCCGGCCCGGCGCTCGGGAGCCGCGGTCCCTGGCTGCCCACCGCCCGCTTCTCGTGCTGGCGCGTCATCCGATGGCGCGGCACCGTACTCCTGTTCAGGTAGTGGCCAGGGCTGGAAGCATGCCGACCGCGAGTTCGCCGGCCTCAATCCGCCCGTCGGCACCGACCACGTAGACGGTGGGAAAGCCACGGGCGGCGAACGCGGTCGCAACGGGCCCGTGCGCGGGTTCGATGACTACTGACGCGAGGCCGTCGAGCCCGGCGGCGAAACTCAGCGCCGCCGCCCGCTCCTCCTCCTCCGCGGCCACGACGGCGAGAACGTGCCGCGCACCCCCGGATATTTTTCCCGCGAGTTCGGCGAACTCCAGCACCTGCCGCTGGCACGGACCGCAGCCAGGGGAAAAGAACCCCACGAGGCTCCGCTCACCGGTCAGGTCAGCCAGGGTGAGGCTGTCACCGGAGACGGTCACCGCGGTGAAGTTCCCGGCTGGCATCCCGGGGCGCAGCCCCGCCTGGGCGCTCGACCGCGGCGGTGCGGCGGCGATCCCCTCGGCGGTGCGCCGCGTCCGGCGGGTCACCATGACCGTTAGTACGAGATTCCCCAGGCTCAGCGCACCCACCGCGCCCAGCGCGGCGTCAAGGTAAGACATGGACAGGCCTTCCGTTCTTCGCTGACAATGACTACTGGCCGTCCCCGTGAAACGCACCCGCCCCGGCATCACCGGAACCGGCGAAGAGCGCCGCCACGTCATCGAGGAACACCACGATGATGGCCACCGCCGCCCCGCCAGCCAGGCTGGTCACCGCTCCGGCCGGGTGCGCGCCGGCCGCGGGCGAGGCAACCGCCCCGGCCACAGCCACGAGGCACAGCGCCGCATCCCTGACGACGTGCAGCAGGCTAAGCGGTGCCCCCGAGCCGCCGAAGCACAGGCAGTGCGCGCGCGTCCCCCTGGCGATCGCCAGCGAAGTCCCAGCCGTGAACACCGCCAGCAGCACGGCGGCCAGCAGCAACCCGATCACCGCCGCCGACGGCAACGCGACCAGCACCGCGGCCGCCGCTTCCGCCGCGACCATGACCACGCCCAGCAGGCCCGGGTGCTTACCCACGAGCGGCAGCGGGAGCCGGGCCAGCCACGCGGTGAACTCATCGAACGCGGACCCGCTGCGCAGCTTGCCGACCGCCGACACCAACAGGACCAGGCCGATCACGCAACGGCAGGTAATCGCTAGGTACACCACGAGCTGCGGCAGCCTTTCCCCCGGGGTGAACTGGTCCGGTACATGATCATGGTTGGCGACCGGACTACCGGGCCGCTACCAGGGCGCTACCGCCGCGGAGCCCGTGCCGTGCCCGACTGCCCTGCCGTGTGCCACGCTGCCGACATGTCACAACTATCTGTCGCTGGCCTGGCGACTGCGGCCGGCCGGGCCCCTGAGCCGCCCGCGGTCAGCTCGCCCGTCTTCGTGCTAACCGGAAGCCGGTGCGGCTCGACGCTGCTGCGCATCATCCTGGACAGCCATCCGGACCTGGCCTGTCCGCCGGAGACTGGCATCAGCAGCGCCTGCGGCCAACTCGCCCGGGCTTGGGATGTCCTGGACAATGCCGACAGCACCGGGGCGGACGAACCAGCCGGCTCTTCACCGGACGCTCTGGCCGCGGTGCGGGATTCACTGGATCGGCTACCTGCGACGGCGGGGAAAGCAGCGGTGGTGCGATAAGTCGCTGGACAATCACCTGAACGCCGAACTGCTGATCGAGCTGTACCCGGACGCGAAGTTCATCTGCCTGTACCGGCATTGCATGGACGTGGTCGCGTCAGCCGTCGAGACCTGCCCGTGGGGGCTGCACCGCTACGGCCTGGATCCCTACGTCGCGCAGCATCCGGGCAACAGCGTGGCCGCGGTAGGCAGCTACTGGATGGCCACCTCCGGTTCGACCATGAACTTCGAGGAAAGCCATCCGGTGAGTATCAGCAGCAGGTTGACCAGGCAGACCGCGCCGAGCACCCCGACGGCATACGACATGGCGATCCTCCTCGTGTTCTCCTTCCTCCCCGCGCTCCTAGCAGGGGCCGCAGATCCAGCTCCTCTGGATGCGCCCTCCCCGGCAGCTCAGCGAATAGCAGTACGTGCAGCAGCCACCTGGGCAGGTGGTACCGCTGCCGCTGCATCGGGCAGACCTTCCGAAACGGTCTGACGGCGGTATGCACGCCTCGGCCGACTCGGTACGGACCACGTTCGGCACAAGGCTCGCCATCCGGTGCTGCGATGACCCGAGGCCGGCCTGCGCGTTGGCGTGCTGGGGCCGCTGGCGGTGACTCGTGACGGGGCAACGATCAGGCTACGGCGCAGCCGGCCGGTACCCGCCGCGTGAGCCGTTGTGGGGTCAGCTCCTCCGCGCGCTTGCTGGTGCCGGTGGGTCGGCTGAAGCGATCGGTGAGTACCACCGAGTGCGTGGATCCTGGCCGCACAGCTCGGCCTCGATCCCTCACCAGAACTCCAGGACCAGTACAGGCGGCTACTACAGCACGAGCGCCGAGCGTAAACAAGCAGTTCAGGCCGTGCACAGGATCTGGCACAGCACAGGCGCGCCGTCAGCTGATCGTCTCGATCCGGCACCCTACTCCGGCGCTTCGGGCGAACTTCTCGTCACAGGTCACCAGCGTAGCGTTGAGCTTCTCGGCCAGTGCGACATAGGCGGCGTCATAGACGGTGAGATTATGCCGCAGTCCCCAGATCCGGCGGCGCAGCGGCGCGATGTCCTCACGGCGGACCGGCAGCAGCTCAAGATCCCGGATGCACTCCTCGGCATAGCTGTCATTGAGGCGGTCATCCTTGCGCGCCAGTCCCCGCAGTGCCCCGAGCACCTCATAGTCAAGGATCGCCGGCGCGCAGAACGCGTCCCCCGTGCGCAGCCGGGCACCGACGCGGCTGCCGCGCGGGTCATCGAACGCCAGGAACGCGACGATCGCCGACGCGTCCATGACCGAAAGGCTCACTCGGCGTCCCGCAACTCGCGCACGGCCTCGACCGCGGCATCGCTGGAACCGGCCAGGCGGGCACGCGATTCCACCATGTCCGCCCACTCGCTCATCGTGGGCAGCCCCGCTTCACGCTCAAGCAGGCCCACGATGTAGGAATTGAGCGACTGGCGACTGGCCTCGGCACGCTGCCTCAGCATGTCCCGGGTCGCCTCGGGCAGGTCCCGGATCGTCAGGCTCACGGACATGCAACCATTATAGTTGCATCACTGCGACGCAAGCCAGTCCTACGCTCGTCCAAGACAAGGACATAGACGCGGACCAGGAGTCTTCCGCTGGCTACATCGCTTGCGGTATTCAATGGCCAGGCCGACGCCGGCCGCCGCGATTGCGCCGTCTTCATCATCATTGCATCACGATGCGATGATGCATACAATAAAGTCGTGCGTACGACTGTCGACATTCCCGTTGACTTGCACTCACAGCTCGTCGCCATCGCAAGGGATACCCACCAGACGCTGAGCCAGGTCGTCGCGGCATTCATCCGCCGGGGCCTAAGCGCCGGCGGCCCGGCCGAGCTGACAAGGAGCGAACGGACCGGGCTGCCGGTCGCCCGGCTGGGAAAGACGATCACCTCCGAGGACGTCCGGCGCCTTGAGGACGAAGACCTGTGACCGCCCTGCTGGACGCGAACCTGCTCATAGCCCTGCTCGTGGAAGACCACGTCCATCACGGCGCCGCCGAGAACTGGTTCGCCGGACTCGGCGAGGGCTTCGCAACCTGCCCGATCACGCAGGGCAGCCTGGTGCGCCTGCTTATCAGGGAAGGCCAGCCCGCCACCGCGGCACAGACCATCCTGTCCGGCGCCACCAGCGACGCACGGCACGAGTTCTGGCCCGATGACATCCAGTACACCAGCGTGCCGGCCGAGGGAATTATCGGCCACCGGCAAGTAACTGATGCCTACCTGGCGCAGCTGGCCCGCACGCATGGCGGCCGCCTCGCAACCTTCGACCAGGGCCTGGCCAAGATGCACGCCGACGTGGCGGAACTCGTTCCTGACTGACGCACGCGATCATCCGGGCTAGCTGGTATCTGCGAGATGCGAAACGGCGACCATGGCCCCTGGCTGCGGGGTCGTGATGCTGTCATCGTGATCTGGAGGCCGCAAATTCCTGGCCCGATGCGGCCGATGATGGCTGAAATGCGCGACGTACTCGTCCAGCACCATCCGCAGGTGGCGCGGCCCGGCGATCAGCATCCGGTCGGTGACCTCAGCTCTGGCAGGCATCCATATTGACCATCATGTAATCCCGCGTTATCACCGCTAACCACGCCGCGCCGGCGCCACCCGCATTACGGTAAGCGCTTATGCGCCCCTGAGTTTTTGGGTGTGATAAGGGCACATATAACGGTAGGCCGCCGCGCAGTCGTCACAGAACATGCACATGGACGAGGACGGGCAGAGCCATCCCGTGGAGTACGAGCCGCGCGACAGCGACTTCTCGCACTGGTCACAGGTGCGGACCGGGCTGAGCCCCATGATCTGACCCTAATGCCGGCCCTGATCGCAACCAAGCCCGGTGGGCGCGCGGTCAGCGCAGGACGGTGCGGAATGTCACGGAGACCCGCCGTCCGCGCGCGGCGCGCCCGCCGGGTGCCGGATCGCTCTTGCGGGCGGCGATGGCGTGCCGCCATGCGTACCTGGCCGGGCCGGTCATCACGCTGAGGCTGCCCGGCGCCAGCCAGACGGGCACCTGGTCAGCGCCCTGCGGGCTGGTGAAGTCCATGATGCACGCCGAGCCGAGGCTCACCGCCGCGACCACCGGGCCGAAGCACGGTACGCAGTCGACGTGGGCGCTGATGCCCTGGCCGGGCAGGTACTCGTTGACGATGACCTGGTCGGCCGGCTGGCCGAGGTGGGCCTCGCCGTACAGCCTCGCGGCCAGCGCCCGCGCCCAGTCCGGAATCGCTGCCGCGCCCTGGCCCGCGGACTCCGCCACCGCCCGGCGGCCGTAATCGTATCGGTGGCCATAGTGCTGTACGCGCCGGCGAAGCTGCGCCGACCAGGGCGCGGCGTCGATGCGGCCGAGCAGCTCGCGCTGGGCGTCCTCGTCGAGCCAGCCGGGCAGGTAACTCAAGCCCGGCACGGTACCGGCAGTGTCCGTCATCGGCACCAGATTATACGGGCCCGGCCGTCTGCCGGCCGGGGATGTCCTCGGTAGGCCGTCCCGTAAGGTGCTGTGCAAGCAGGGCTGCTCCCCCGGCCAGCAGGAAGCCCTTGCTGGCGGCAGCGCGAAGAACATCCTGGCCACTTCCAGCTGGAAGGCGGTCAGTTCGGGCCGGCCGTCGCCCGCCGCTATCACGCCACCCTGCCGGACGGCGCCATCAGCGGCGCCCACGCGGCAAACACACCGTCGGCGACCGCAACGGCGTCCCCGGGTTCGCGCGCCGGCTGATGCTCAGCTTATTGAGGCGGATGGCCGGGGCGGCGCAGGGTGGCTACGATCGCGCGGTGGGCGTCGAGGAGTGGTAAGTACGTGGCTGGCCTCGTGGAGGAGGGAGTCCGTCTGGGCGTCGCCGAGTTCCCGGCGTAGGCCGGCTTCACGAGCCAGCCACCGGTGGTAGAGACTGCGCCAGATCTCCGGCTCCTCTGGGCGCTCGTCGACGTGCTCGACCTCGAATCCGGCCCCCGTTGCCCGAGTGCGGCCGGAAGGCCGGGGTATGCGCGAATGGTGAGGCGTCGCTTTCCTCGGCCCGTGCCGTGCGCTGCCACTGGACGGCGTCATGCGGCGAATGCTGCCTGGTCGCCGACCGCAACGGTCCCCGGGGACAGGACTTGCGCATACGTTCCGAAGCACGCGGCCCGGCCCAGGCCAGGTATCTCGACGCGGTGCCGTGCGATAGCCCGCAGGACTTCCGGCGCAGGCTCCAGCCCTGGCTGGGCCGCGGCGGGAATGGCGCACCGGGGCGTCGGCACCAGGATCCGCAGCGTCACGTCGGGCCCGACCCGGATATGGTCGCCGGGAGCCGGCTCCCGGTCAAGGGAAAGGACCAGGTTCGGGCGCAACCGCCGGACTTCGGCGGGCGCGCCCGCTCGCCTGAGGGCATCAAGCGCGCTGGTGGTCACCAGGTGCACCGCGCCGAAGTCAACGAACCGGCCGCCGGCCACGGCCCCCGCGATCTCGGTGACCTCCTCCTCACCCATCCCGGCACCGCCAGCCCACTCGGGAATCATCCCCGGCTCCTGCGGCCATAGTCGGTGCAGCCGCGGCTGCGGCGGGACCTCCCTGGTGAGCCGCACCCGCTCGCCGAGCCAGGCGGAAAGCGCCTCGTCGGCAGCGGCGGTCCCCGCAACAAGCGGCTCGCGGCCCGGCACGCGGATGACCACATCCCCGCCGTCGGCGGTGGTCGCCACGCTGGCGGCGACGTAGAGCATTCGTCCCCACCTGCGCGGGCTCTTGGCGCTCACGACGATCCCGTCCGCGCTGACGCAGGCCCACAAGCGATCGCCGTCCGGGCCGTCCACGCCGACGAAAACACACGGGACAGATTCCCCCTGCGCGGACTTCACCGGATACCGCCAGATCCACTCGACCACGATTTAGTGTTTCACGGTGACGAGGAGCCAGCCGCCGGGACTGTAGCTCGCGGGAGATGGCGTAGCGTGCCCGGCGGCGGACGCCGCCGGCTGGGTCTGCGGGTGCCGGGTGGTCGAGGAGGAGCGCCTGGATGGCGTCGCTGGTAGTTTCGAGGCGGCAGGCGATCGCCGCAGCGGAGACGCCGTGGGTGCGGGCGAGCTTGTGGACCTCGTTCAGGTCGAGCCTTGCGGGGTCGGTCCCGGGGTCAGCGTGGGTCACCCCAGGGCCATGAACAAGTAGATGAGACGGATAAGCACAGCCGCCGAGCGGAGACCAGCAGTTCAGCGCGACACGCCAGTTTCGGCACGGCACAGGCCGTCGCCCTGCAGGGTTCCTAAGCTGTGTCGTAGGCGCTGACCTGCAGTGTCTTGAGCTTGCTGGTGATCGTCATGCCACCCGTTCGTCCTCGGCTACTCCAACTCGCCCAGAGCCCGTGCATGGATCCGCGCCGACGGCAAGCCGTCGTCGTCGTCGTCAGCGCCGGTGATCGGCTGGGCTGGAACAGGCGTTTGCTGCCCGGGAAGCTGGCCGATCAGCCGGGCGACGATGTTCAGGACTGGCGGGAACGCGAATCCGGAGTCCACACGCAGCGCGTGCAACCTGGCCACCAGGCCACGGTAGGGCACGCCGAACCGCTCAAAAGGGGTAGTCCAGCCGCCCGCCACCTCGTTTGCGAACACTGTATCCGAACCGCTAGCCTATTTTGCGAACTCTGTTTGCAAATTCGTTTGGAGGGATCATGGCGGTACCCCGTTCCGGGCAGGTTCGGTACGCGGTCAATGGCCAGGCGCGGATCGCGTTCGAAGATCTCGGCGGCGCGGGCGGCGATCCCCTGCTGCTGATCATGGGCCTGGCCGTGTCCCGGTTCTGGTGGCCAGAGGCCCTCGTCGCCGAATTCATCCGCCGCGGGTTTCATGTCGTCGCCTACGACCAGCGTGATGCCGGGCAGTCCACCCACTTCCCGGACGCGGGGACAGCCGGCCCGCTCGCGGCGGTGCTGCGCAGGCGCTCACCGGCCTATACCGCTGAGGACATGACCGATGACGCGGCCGCGGTGCTGGATGCGCTGGGCTGGGACTCCGCGCACCTGTTCGGCCACTCGATGGGCGGGCCGGTGGCCCAGCGCACCGCCCTGCGCCACCCCGGGCGGGTCCGCAGCCTCACCTCCTCGGCCTCGCTGCCCAGCGACGTCGGCGGCTTGCGGGCGGGCCGGTATGTTCGGCTGGGGCTGGTGGCCAGGCTGGCGCGGATGAAGTTTCCCGAGGGCCGCGACGGTGACATCGCGCTGGCCGTCGCGGCCACCCGCGCGCTCGCCTCGCCGGCCTACCCGTTCGACGAGCAGGCCGTGCGCGCGATGGCAGCACGGGACCAGGTCAGCGGCGTGCGCGACACCGCCGCGCAAAGCCGCCAGGCCGGCGCGAAGTGGCACGGTGGGCGGCTGTCCCAGCTTCGCGTGCCCACTCTGGTCCTGCACGGCGCCGACGATCCGCTGCTGCGCCCGGCCGCGGCTCGCCGGACCTCCAAGGCGATCAGCGGAGCACGGCTGGTCATCTTGCCCGGAGTCGGGCATTACCTGCCGGCCGAGGTATACCCACAGGTCGCCGGCGAGGTCCGGGCCCTCGCCGACCAGGCCGCCACGGCACCATCACAGGGCAGTCCGCCCTGAGATCCGAGTCGGCGGGCTCATCGCCGGAGAATGGATCTGCCCGGGCACGGCCATCCTGCTCCGCCAGCTCAGCCGACTATTGAGGGGACAACGTGGAAATGGACGCTCCTGTGACGAAGGTGGAACTGACCGGCGTGCCCTACCCTGGCCTGGCGGCCAGCTGGCGGGTTCTGTGGCCGGCGCTGAGTGGACTGCCCAGGTCGGCCGGGACCGGCCAGTGATCATCACCGCCCAGGGTCTGCTGCCGTACTTCGAGCGGGACGAGGTGCATCGCATGCTCACCGCCTGGGCCCGGCTGCTGCCCGGTGCGTGGCTGCTATTCGATGCGGTGACCGCTTCCATGCAGGCGCTCCGGCAGCGTAACCCGTTGCCGGACGGGTACCGCCCGCCGGCCTGGACTTGGACCGTGGACACCGATGAGCTGCGTCAACTCGGCGAGCTGCCCGGCCTGACGGACTTGCGCGAGGTCCCGCAGGCAGGCGGCGACCGGCTGCTCGGCGTGCTGAGGCGGGTGCCCGGCCTGAAGGACCAGCTGCCGGTCTTCCCGGTGTTCCAGGCGCGGCTCGGTCTCGACGCCGCATAGTCTGCCACGGCGAGCCTCCCGCCTCCCCAGCCCTCGCCAGTCATGCCGCGCACCCTTCAGTCCACGTCGACGTCGCGGAGGAAATCGGCCAGCTGTCTCAGAACCTTGAGACACGTCTCGATGTCGGCGGCGCTCAGGCCGCCGCCGGCGGCACAGAGCAGCGCGCGCTCGTGAGCTGTGAGGGCGGAGATGGCCGCGGCGCCCTCGTCGGTCAGCCGGATCAGCGATGACCGCTTGTGCGCCGGGTTAGGCGCGGTCTCGACCAGGTGCCGCGCCGCGGCCTCGTTGACCATCCGCTGGACGAACTGGCGGCTCAGGGCCTGGGCGCGGCCCATCTGCGGCACGGTCATAGGCCCGTGCCCGAGGAGCAGGTGCAGCACAGCCCGCACGCCGACGGACAGCCCGTGCACCGGCGCGTAGTCCTCGACCTTGCGCTGCGCGAGCCGGTACAGCGGGCCAACCACATCGAAGACCTCGGCAAGCCGGACAGGGAGTTCGGCGGCATCTAGCGGCGGAGCAGAGTCAGGCACCCGGTAATAATGACACCTTAGTTGTCAGTATTGCGAGATTATGACACTTTAGTTGTCATGAACGATAGCCTGGCATGGCTTGACACCGAAGACGGCCGCCTCGCCTACCGCGACACCGGCGGCGGCCAGCCGCTGGTCTTGCTGCACGGGGGCTTCATCGACCACCACATGTGGGACGACCAGATCCACGCGCTGGCGTCGCTGTACCGCGTGATCGCGCCCGATGCGCGCGGTCACGGCGCCTCCGCCAACGCGAGCAAGCCCTTCCGGCCCGCCGACGACGTGGCGGCGCTGCTGCGCCACCTCGGCGCCGGACCCGCGGTCGTGGCGGGCGTGTCCATGGGCGCGGGCACCGCCGTCGACATCGCGCTGGAGCATCCGGACCTGGTGCGCGCGCTGGCCGTCTCGGGCGCCGGGACAAGCGAACCCGAGTTCACCGATCCCTGGACCATCCAGGTGAGGCGCGAGTGGTATTCCGCCATGGCCGCCGCGGACCTCGAGGGTGCGATCGACGCTTTCAGTTTGTTCGCCGCGGGCCCGCATCGCGGGCTCTGCAGCGTCGACCCCGGCGTTGTCCGGCGAATCCGGGAGATGGCCCGGCGCACGATGACCAAGCACACCGCGGGAGAGCCGGACCATCTCATCCCCGTCGCCAGCACCTGGGAACGCGCGGCGAAGATCACCGCCCCGCTGCTGGCCATCCACGGGGACCTGGACGCATCCGATCACATCGCAATGGCCGAACGGCTCGCCCGCACAGTGGTCCACGGCTCCACGACCACCATCAACGGCGTAGCGCACTACCCCAACATGGAACAGCCAGCGGCCTACAACGCCACGTTGACCGGCTTCCTGCGCGACCTGGCCGCCCATCCAGACCCGCGAGACCTGAGATGAGAGCCTCGGTGACCCGGCGGCAGCAGCAGGCAGCCGATAGCCGTCGTGCCGTGGGTCTGTCATGTGCCCGGATGGCGCGTCAGGGTGGCGATGCGACTGAAGGGTGGCTAGGTTTCCGCCGGGCCGCCGCATCCGTTTGACCTTGTCGTAGCGTCATGGTGTCTGCTGGGGGCATGCGGATCGGAGAACTCGCCGGCCTGGCCGGCGTCAGCACCCGGGCCATCCGGCACTACCACCAGATCGGGCTGCTGCCCGAGCCCGTACGCACCGCGAACGGCTACCGCGAGTACTCGCTGCGGGACGCCGTCGAACTGGCCCGGGTCCGGCGCCTGGCCGAGCTGGGCCTGAGCCTGGCC
>Ga0213875_10002271_pt1 | contig 11655 bp, 8 predicted proteins | sample BarmaccomBMRX_R8_FD_160105 | JGI IMG/M metagenome (GOLD analysis project Ga0213875, IMG submission 160105) | Root-associated microbial communities from Barbacenia macrantha in rupestrian grasslands, the National Park of Serra do Cipo, Brazil - RX_R8 | ecosystem: Host-associated > Plants > Roots... | reverse complement strand
TGTCGCGCCTGAACCCGGACGATGGGATCGGTTTGAGGATTATAATCTTCTGGGCGATTAAAAACCCGAACCCCCAATTCGTATTCCTTGATCCCTTCTTCTCGTCCGGAGAGGCGCTCTTCCGCGATGAAGCGCAAAAATGCGCTTAAGCGTCCCGACCGTTGAAACGGTGGGCTGGAAAGAACGCTTTGAAGCGCCGCCATTGCGTCTTCCGTAACTGGCCGAATATCGGTATCAAGCATCTGTTGTCGCACAGTTAATTACCGAAATTAACCGGCAGAGGTTTGCAGCAACAGTATACGCCAAAATTCGACGACTCAGGACAAAGGACTCTCCACATCAATGAAATGCTACGAATACGGGGTCTGTGTACGTATCTCTAATCGGCGATCACGCCTTAGTTTGGTCTTCTCAATAGGTAGTTCTGGTACTTCAGAAAATCACCTCTAGCGCGCTAGGCTATTCATACGCTTCGTTTTTGAACGAGCGACTTACGGAGGAATATGAAGCTACTGATTTTTTCAGCTTTGCTGGTCTTTGGCGGTACCGCCTGTTTGGCGGACGATCTTGGAATACAAGGCGCGGTTCAGGTAGGCTCGAATTATATTGATTTTGGGCAACCGCTAACCGGTGGTCCCTATACGCCAGCTCCTGGAACCGGCATTTTTCAGGTGACGAGCGTCGGCGCGGGGAGCATATTCGCGACCGGTGGCGTAACAACAGGTGAGCTAGGGAATATCACAAGTCTGAATGGGAGTCCCTACCCGTTCGTCTTCATGGCGTTCACCGGCGCCGGCGGCTCTGGCGATTCGCTTAACGCGACGAGTATTCCTAACGGAACCGTAGGCCCATTCCACCTAAAGAACACCTCGCAGGGAGCGGAAGCTCTTTTCGAAGTTCTCGGCTACATCGGCTCAAACACGGCACAGACCTTCACCGCTGAGTTTGCGATTGGCTTTTCCGGTCTCACAGTTGACCAACTGTTCAGTCACCTGCCGGTCGATGGACACTTCTGTGCAAACGTGGACGCTTCCGGCACGCCCAGTGCATGTGATCCATTTCCCACATCTTCCTCAGTGCCCGAGCCAAGCTACACGGCGGTCGTATTCGCTGGATTGTTAGCCGCTGTGGTGGCTTGCAGGCTGCGAAAGGGTGGGAACCGCCCGTCGGTAAAGTCGGCGCAGGCTTAGCGCTTCCGACAAACCTCGAAGCTGCATTCCCCAGCATCAAGCTAAGCCCAACGTTCGACTATTGGCGGCAGGTAAGCTAAGGAAAAGCATCTCGCCATAGGGATGTGTTGAACAGAAAGCGAGGCTTGGCAGAGCCGTGTATCGAACGAGGTGCGTGCCGAACCGATTGGTTTCGTTGCTAGTGTTCGCCGCTGGAATCGCAGCGGCGCAGCACTACGAAGCGAACTGGCAGTCTGTTGACAGCCGGCCCACGCCGGCATGGTTCACCGACGCGAAGTTCGGAATCTTCATCCATTGGGGTGTGTATTCTGTTCCGTCGTTTGCGCCGGTTCTTCCGAACAACCTGGCCTATGCGGAGTGGTATTGGCACGCCATCACCGAAGGGCAGAAGCCCGGGGCCAATCCCGTCGATGCCGGCTCCTGGGCTTTCCATAAGCGCGTCTATGGAGCGGCTTTTCCGTATCAGAATTTCGCGCCCATGTTCCGTGCCGAAATGTTTGATCCGGATCATTGGGCGGACGTGTTTGTCCACTCCGGCGCCAAATACATTGTGCTGACCTCGAAACATCATGAAGGCTTTGCCCTCTGGCCGAGTGAAGATGCCTCGCGAACCTGGGGGCGGCCCTGGAATGCCGTTGAAATCGGCCCGCATCGCGATCTTTTGGGCGATCTGTCACAAGCCGTGCGCCGCCGAAATATCAGGATGGGCTATTATTACTCGCTCTACGAGTGGTACAACCCGCTTTGGTTATCGGATAAGAAGCGGTATGTTTCCGAGCATATGCATCCGCAGTTCAAGGATCTGGTTACGCGCTACCAGCCGGACATCATCTTCTCCGATGGCGAATGGGAGCTGTCGTCCGCCGAATGGCGCAGCGCTGAGCTGCTCGCCTGGCTCTTCAACGATTCACCGGTGAAAGAGAAAGTGGTGATCGACGACCGCTGGGGCAAAGACACCAAACACAAACATGGCGGCTATTGGACTACGGAGTACACAGCGGGAATGAGCGGCATGGAGCATCCGTGGGAAGAAAGCCGCGGCATGGGATTTTCCTATGGCTACAACCGTGACGAGAAATGGAAGGACTATCACACAACACGGCAGCTGGTTTTGATGCTGACGGATATTGTGAGCCGGGGAGGCAACCTGCTCCTCGATATAGGACCCACGGCAGACGGGCGCATACCGGTGCTTATGGAAGAACGCCTGCGCCAGATCGGGCAATGGCTCGATATCAACGGCGAGGCCATTTACGGTACAAGGCCTTGGAAAGAATCGCGGCAGTGGAGCGCTGGTGAAGTGCCGCAAATAAATTACAACCAGGAATTCAAAACGCCCTACGATGTCTCAAAGCTCTCGGAAGCGCCGGAGCCGGGGAAAGCCGCGATTGAGGCATTCTTTACCGCCAAGGGCTCCGATGTCTATGCGATTCTTCCCCGCTGGCCCGGGAAGCAGTTCATCATCAAGCAAATGGATGGGGCGCATATAAAATCTGTGAGCCTGCTGGGCGCGAATGGTCCCCTACGATGGCACGTCAACGGGTCCTCAGTTTCTATAGATTTGCCCGATGTACCAGATGCGCTGATGGCGCAGCCCGCGTGGGTTTTGAAGCTCGCCCAATAATGGCTTCGCGCCTGAATTTACTGTTCGAGACGGCGCCTAAGCAGTTTCTCGAAAAGACCGTCCTCTTCACGGACGAGCTGACTTCGCCCGAATCGACCGCCTTGATGCGAAACCGCATAGCGCATTGCATCGATCTGCAACCGCTAAAAGGGCGCGCAACTGCACAGGTGTTGTCTGGGGTGCACCTTTATTCCGATACGCCGCTGACGAGTTACTTCACTCCTCCGGGCGGCTCCGCACTGATCCCGAAAGACGATCCGCCGTACAGATTTGTTTTCTTTCCAGAGTTCAGCCGGTCTCGTTTATTGGTGCGCCGGGAAGGCGATGGCTGGCTGCGATTGCAGTGTGAGGAAGGCTTGGCTGGCTCGATGCCCGCGCCCGAGTCGCAGCCCGATTCGCCTTACCTCGATTCCTTTGCGTATTGGGATTACACAACAGGGCACCTGGTAGGAAGAGTTCGGGCGACGGCGGTTCTAGTCAAGGAGCCGAACCAGCCGTGGACCATCTTCATGCAGCAGATCGTGGGTACACCGGGATTTGAAGTTGTGCGTTCGTTATTCAGCCGCTCGCTCCGCTATTAACACCTGACATCTATTCGCGTTTCACCTGCCGCCCGTGGTGGAAGACCATTTCGATCTTTTCGGTATTCTTGATATCCGTGGCAGGATCTGCTCCCAGGACAATGAGATCGGCTTCTTTCCCGGGTTCGATGGTTCCGATCCTCTCGCTCATGTTCAGCATGCGGGCGTTTACTGAAGTGGCGCTGTGAATGGCTTCGAGCGGCGTCATACCGGATTGAACCATCAACTGAAGCTCGCGATGCTCCGCGAAGCCTTGAATACGAAAGGGATTCGCGCCCGAATCTGTTCCAAATGCGATGAGATCACCCAGGCCTGCCTCACGCAGCCGCGCAATATTGCCCATCGCAGTTTGCAGGGCAGCGCGGTGAACTGGCGTCGTTTTATCCCGCTGCACTCCCGCTTTGTATGACGGGAACGTCAGCACTTCGGCCAGCTCGGGATTCAGTGCGTCTTTAAAAAAAGGCTCGTCCATCCATGCCGAATGACCTGCATAGATAAAGAACGATTCTTCCAATTGGAGCGTTGGAATGTAATAGACTTTCTTACTCTTGATGAGGCTGACCGTGTCGGGATCGATCTCCTGATCTCTGATGCTATGCGCCAGAATGTCGACCCCGTCTTCGAGCAATCGTTTTGCGTCGCTCAGGTAATATACGTGGGCTGCAACTCTTAAATGCAGCTTGTGCGCTTCATCGATTGCGGCGGCATAGACGGCCGGTTTCGGCGCAGGGAGTTTGTGAAGGCTGTCATCGACCCAGATCTTAATCAGATTCGGAGAGCGCTGCGCAATTTCCCTAACGTCAGCGCGCGCCTCCTCAGCCGTGGCGGGCCGATAAAGTTGATCCGCCCCAACTTTCACCGCGGGAACGCCGCCCGGCGTGCCGATGCCCCGATCCGCAGTCAGGATGGTGGCGCCGTTCAGGCTGCCCTTCTCCTGCTCCGACCTCAGTTTATAGAGAAGATCCTTATTCATCCCGAGCGACATGATGGTGGTGACGCCATAACGTTCGTATTGAGCAAGCTGATGTTCGATATTCTCCTGCGAGTAGTTATCGGGCGAAACGGAGGTGCCTTCTGTCAGCCCAAGATGCCCGTGGCCGTTGATCAACCCCGGTATAACGGTCTTGCCCGTTAGGCTGAGAACCTTTGCGTCTGAATCGTGCAAAGCAGCGTTGACGCCGGTGAAGATTTGCGATATTCTGCCGTTCTCAATAAGGATCGAGACATGGTCTTTCGGCGGTGAGCCCGTGCCGTCGATTAAGCGCACATCCTGGAGAAGAATGGATGCGTTCTCCGTTTGCGCGTGGGCCGAAAACGAATAGAAAGCAATGGCTGCGAATGCGAAAAATTTCACGACAACCTGTTTCAGAGTTTTCGTCAGCGGCTTAGAGTCTCGATGCCGCTGCCGCTCCTTGAACGACGCTGCGATGACGGCTGTAACCGAAATAGATCAACAGCCCCAGCACCATCCAGCTCAGAAAGGCTGTCCAGGTGATCAACCCCAAACTCGCCATGAGGCCTAGATTGACAATCACGCCTAAGATGGGGACCAGCGGCACTAAAGGGGTTCTAAAGGGGCGCCGCAATTCAGGCGCCTTTTTCCGCATAATGATGATGCCGATGCACACGACAGTAAAGGCGAAAAGCGTTCCGATGCTGGTCAGATTGCCGAGCGATCCAATCGGGATAAAGGCCCCGCCGAGAGCGACGAAACCCATCAGTAGCAGGTTCGATTTCCAAGGCGTGCGGAAACGCGGGTGAACGTCGGAAAACAGTTTCGGGAGCAGGCGATCGTTCGACATCGAATAAAATACCCGAGATTGCCCCAGCAGCATGACGAGCATCACGGAGGTCAATCCGCACAACGAGCCCAGTTTCATCAGGAACCCGACCCAGGGTAGACCCTTCATTCGATCCACGGCAACTGCCAATGGAGCGGCGACGTTCAAGTCCTTATAGTTCACAATACCCGTCAACACTAAGGAATACAGAATATAAAGGATTGTGCAGACAGCAAGAGAGCCGATGATGCCGATCGGCATGTCCCGTTTAGGATTGCGCGCCTCCTGCGCCGCAGTAGAAACGGCATCGAATCCTATGTAGGCAAAAAAGATCTGTCCGGCGCCGGCCAGCACTCCGCTCCAACCGAAGGCTCCGAACGTACCGGTGTTCGCCGGCAGAAACGGATGATAGTTCTTGTAATTGATGAAAAAGTAGCCGATTCCGATGAAGAACACGACTACTGTCACCTTCAAAATGACGATGACGTCATTGAAGCGCGCCGATTCGCTGATTCCGCGAATCAGGATGCAGGAAATAATGCAGATAATGACCACCGCGATTATGTTGATTTTTCCCGGTGGCATGTCAAAGGGCGAAGCGGCTATGGCCGTGGGCAGCCCCATCCCGAACGACATCAGAATCGAGTTAAATGTGGCTGCCCAACTTACAGAAACGGTAGCCGCGCCGACAGCGTACTCGAGTACCAATGCCCAACCGATAATCCACGCAATCAGTTCACCCATTGTGGCGTAGGCGTAGGTATAAGCGCTGCCCGCAATGGGGATCATGGTCGAGAATTCGCTATAACAAAGTCCAGCGAATGCGCAGCCAACCGCCGCAAGGATGAACGAATAGACCATTGCCGGCCCCGCATGAGTGGAAGCAGCTACACCGGTCAGGGTAAAGATGCCGGCGCCGATAATAGCGCCGATACCGAGCGCTACGAGCGAGAGTGCGCCCAGGCTGCGCTTGAGCGCCTTCTCGCCTTCGGCTTCCGCCAGCAAAGTTTCTATGGGTTTTGTTGCAAAGACGGTGCTCATGAGTAAACCGCTAAGCTAACACATGATCCATGTTGAGGGAAAGTCGAGCTTAGCTGGAATGAGACAAACCTGACTCGAGTCCGATTTGGCTATCAAGCCTGAGATAACCACCAGGAGTTTACACAATTGGATAGCCTTTTCCGCACAGCACTGTCTAACAAGCGATCCATGGCGTAAGGAGGCGGGTTGTGAAACGTGACGGGTTGACCAGACGGCATTTCTTTTATGGCGCGTTGCTGGCGGGCGCTGTCCCAGCTGCGGGGTTCGGGAGCAAACCGTCCCTCAAAGCGCTCGGCTACAAATCGCCCAATGAAAAACTGAACATTGCGTCGATCGGTGCAGGTGGAAAAGCGACCAGTGACATCGCGGGCTGCGCGCACACCGAGAACATCGTCGCTTTGTGCGATGTCGACGACAAGCGCGCCGAAGCCACCTACAAGCAATACGACAAGCTTCCGAAATACAAAGATTTTCGCGTGATGCTCGACAAAGAAGACAAGAACATCGACGCCGTGATTGTGGCCATTCCCGATTTCATGCACGCAACGGCAGCCACTTGGGCCATGGAACGCGGCAAACATGTGTATGTGCAGAAGCCGCTGGCTCGTACGATTTGGGAATGCCGCGAACTGACACAAGCGGCGGCGAAGTACAATGTCGCGACCCAGATGGGCAATCAAGGCTACTCGAACGAGGGCACGCGTCAATGCGCGGAAATGATCTGGGCGGGTGAAATCGGCACCGTCACGGAAGTACATGCCTGGACCAATCGTCCGGTGTGGCCGCAAGGTCTGCCGGATCTCCCGCAGGAATCTCCTGTGCCGCCAACGCTCGATTGGGATCTTTGGCTCGGTATCGACAGCTATCGTCCGTATAGCGACAAATACGTGCCGTTCGCCTGGCGCGGACTCTATGATTTCGGCTGTGGCGCTTTGGGCGACATGGCGTGCCACATTCTCGGCGCGCCGAATATGGCACTCAAGCTAGGTTCTCCAACTAGCGTCGAGTGCATCAAGCAGGAAGGGAAGAGCGCGTATTACTATCCGGCAAAATCTGTGCTCCGCTTCGATTTTCCGGCGCGAGCAGATATGCCTCCCGTAAAAATTTTCTGGTACGACGGCTTATTGGAACAGCCGGACATCCCGGGCGTTCCGGCCGGCGAAATCCTGGGGGATCTCCCTAGGGAGAGGCGCGGAAACATTCGGGAAGGTTTACAGCCGAGAGAATCTCAACCCATCGGTGGCGTCTTCACTGACGCTTTCTTCTCGCCGCCGCCTCCACCGGCCGAGGAGCCGGAACAGAAGCCAATGGCGCCACCCGCAGATGCTGCCGCGCAACGGGAAAGCGAGATCAGCCGCCGCATTGCGCGAGGCAGCAACGGCAGTTTATTCGTAGGAGACAAGGGCTTCATCACGACCGGCACTTACGGCGAATACACGCGCCTCGTTCCGGTCGAGAAAATGAAGGACTACCAATTTCCGCCCGAGCTTTTGACACGGTCGCCCGGGCATTATCAAGACTGGATTCGCGCCTGCAAAGGCGGCGACCCCGCGTGCTCGAATTTCAACATCTCTGCTGCGTTCACGGAGTGGGTGTTGTTAGGCGCGCTCGCGGTGCGCTTCGACGGCAAGCTGGAATGGGACAGCGAGAAGATGCGCATCACCAACAACGCAGAAGCGGATAAACTCATGAAGCCAACGTTCCGTAAAGGTTGGAGTATCAGTTAAACGCGTCTATTTGCCCATCTCGATGTGCAATCGTATGCTCGAAACCCAGAGCGGCCCTCGATCCTGGTTATAGGCGGGGTTGGCGATGCGCTGCTCATCGATCGTCGCGAAAAAGCCCGGCAGCAAACGAGCGCTGTAGTAGGTTTCCCAGACATACTCGGGGCCATAATTCAGCCGTCCATCGCCAATAAGAAAATCCAGTCCGCCCGCCGCCAGATATTGCGCGTGCACCGCGGAGAGTCCGCCTACGGTTAGCTCGGTGGCCGCGGTGTCGAAGTGACGATGCCAGCGCGTTCCGGTCACGGAAACTCCGCCAGTTGCCAGCCGGTCCATCGCCGTGAAGGCAAACGATTCCGTTTTTCCATCATTCCAGCCGAGCCGCGAAAAGACTCCGATATCCGACGTAAGCTCTTGATCGAAACTCACGCCCATTCCATACTTGAGCCTTCCGACTTGGCGGGTTTTTATTACATCAGGAGTGGTATGTGTTTCTTCACCCATCTTCAAGGCTTCTTGATAACTTCCCGAATCCGTATGCAGCAAGAATCCGAGCGCACGGATCGCGCCAGAATGCTTTCTGATCTCATAGCGCCGCTCGGCCTCGAACATGTCGCCGCGATCCCGAAAAATACGCCGGTCAAACTTCTCGCCATTGGCGACTTTCGGTTCAGCTGCGCTTCCATAACGCCATGACCAGTTCTTGGTGTGCAGCTCATGAACCCAACCCCACGTGTATCCGCGTGTATCGGCAGGATAATCCCACGTGCCGTTATACATGATGGCCCATCCCATAAACTGGGTTCTTGGATCGTGAGTGTATCGATTGTTGTCGAAGAAATCAGTTACCGAAAACCTTCCAACGGCGATGGTGTACCGGTTAACAGGACGCTCTCCTCCGAGCTGGTTCTCTTCGCTGTCGAACGATTCGCGCTCATCGCCCCATCCGAAATCGTGCTGCACGTAGAGCCGCGCAAGGTAAGGTTTCGGGGTTACCGATGCTACGCGCGGCAATTCGCCATTCGGAAAATTCGCCAGGCCATCGACATTGCTGAACCCCCGGCCTCCGGCCACTTCCGGGTTGAAGTAGAACTGTGTATTGTCGTCCAAGCGAAGACCGAAAAACAGCGTTGTCGTCAGCGAGACAGCGCGCTCCGAATAATCCTGCAAGCTGTCTGGGCCTTCGTAAGGCGAATGAAACGTCCCGTGATATTGTCCAATCGAAGTCGCCTGCCAGAAGAGATTCCAGCGTTCGTTCGTTTCGGGTTCAGCGGGAGTTTTGTTTTCTTCCTGACGCGGGATTTCGCCGCCTTTAGCGGGCGGGTTTTCGGGCGGTTGTTGCGCAACGCAGCAGAGAGCTAACGTTAATAAAAGCGCGGTAAGCCGAGCCATCCGTTCATGGTCGCACTGCTTTGCAACAGGATGATGACAAGCGATTTGAGAGTCGGTCAACTTACTTTCATGTAGGTGCTGTAATGCTCATCGGCAATGGCCACAAAGGGACGCAGCAGCAGTGGGTTCGAACTCGTTTCGGCGCGCCACGTGGCCTGCTCAGGAACCCTGGCGGCGGAAAGCAGTTGTTGCCGCGTGACGGCAGGAGGGTTCTCCGCAATCGCAAATAAGACCAGGGGACCGCGAAGCAAAGCGACTGTATCCGAATGATCGGGGTCGATGGGCTCTATTCGCATCGGCAACGAAAGCTCGAGCTCGATGCGATCTCCATCTTTCCATCTACGTTCAAGCGAGGCAAAGCCAGATTGGATTGACGCGGGAACGCGCTCCCCGTTTACCCGAATGAGCGGCTCGACTGGCGAACTCCACGCAGGAATCCGCAGGCGAAGAGCAAAGTTTGAGGGATGCGAGGCGCGCAGCCGCATCGTGATTTTGCCTTCCAGGGGATAGTCGCCGCTCTGCGTCAATGTGAGCTGTGACCCATTCGTGCTCGTCCATCGGAGCGTGGACGGCAGATACAGATTCACGAACACGCCGTTTCGATCGCGGAAGTAAGTGAGTATTCGGTAATCCGCGGCCACTTGTGGCAATGTGCCGGAGCAGCATGGCCACCGGTCGGGGAAGTAGACCTTCCTACCGGAAAAATGATAATCGGAGTAGTAGAAGGCGCGGCCGTCGGGCTGGAGTTGCTTCGCGCCCAGCACGGTGTTATACAAGACGCGCTCCATGCTGTCTCCGTAGCGCCCATCGCGGGTCACTCGCAGCAGATAACGACTCAGCTTGAAATGCGCGTAACTGCCGCAGGGTGTCTCGAAGCCACTATGCGTTCGCGTGAGGCCGGCGTAGAGTTCGCCGCTGTTTGGAACCACAAAGCTTTCGTTGGGTCCCCAGCCTCCGGTCGCGAAACTCTGATTCGCCGTAATCATCTCAAACGCATTGCGCGCTGCGCGGAGATGTTTCTCGCTCCCGTCGGCGAGATACGCCTGCATTGCCGAGCTGAGAGCATTGCAGAAGCTGTAGGCATGATGCCTCGGCAGTACGTTCTCATTTCGGGAGAGCGGGTCGAAATAGGTTTCATCGAGTAAAAACCGTGGAGCCATTTTCCGGTACCGCTCACCGGCGCCGCGCTCCCACGCCAGGTATAAGTTCTCTGGCAGCGTGTAGGATTCATCCCACGTGTAATCGTCTCCCGTGCTGTCTCCCACCGACTTCCGCCAGCGCCGTTGGGGTTCGTCCCGATCTAGCGCATGCGGGGGCAGATGCGGCTCAGCCGCGTCTGTGGTTCGCTCCAAGAGCGCGTAAGCCTGTGGCAAGCCGGCGAATTGATGCGCGTCGATGAGAGCGACTACCATCTTGTCGTAGTTGTACGCAGGAAAACGAAAATTCGTATAGAACCGGCCAGAGATCGCAGGTTCGTAAAGCGCGAGCAGTCGCTCCAATTTAGCCCGAGTGGACGAATCATGATTTACGGCGTATCCGCGCGCGAGCGCCGAAATCCACTGGCCGAAACAGTGGCCGGGTGCAAAGCCGTGACCTCCGCTTTCCGTCTTGTGCAAAGGCAATTCGTCGTACCATCCGCCCAGCTCCGGACCTGGCGCGGGAAGGCCGGCGCGTAGACGCCAGGGTTTCAGCAGACTGTCTTCATTCAGGGAAAGAAGAACAGCTTGCGTCTGTTCAAATTGTGTTTGCGCAGGTCCAGGCGCGAGATCGACATCCCCATAGCCGAACTCTTGTAGTAGATCCGGCGCGCCGAAAGCGCGCGATGTACGAGAGCAAAGGGCGGCTGCGGCTAATCCAGCCGATTGCAAAAAGGAACGGCGAGATCTCATAGATACGTCCCAATTATGATCGTAGCGATGAAGGCTCAGTTTTCAAGACGTATTACAATCCGGTCGATGAAAAGACAAATTTTCTCGTTGCTGGCGGTGTTATCTGGCGCGGCGTTCGCGCTCCTGTTTCCGGCCAGAGATTTGCGCGCCCTGACACAAGAGACATCTTCTCCAAAATCTAAACCTCAATCAGTCATCGTCACGGAAAACGTTCCCTACGCTTCGGTGAACGGTATCACGCTCCTGCTCGATATTTATCAACCCGCAGCTCGTGGCACTCAGGTTGTTCCAGCGGTAGTGTTCATCCATGGAGGTGGGTGGACGAGTTTTGATAAGAGCACCATGCGTGGCATGGGGCAATTTCTCGCGCGCTCTGGCTTTGTGAGTTTTTCGGTGGACTATCGTCTTTTTGAGCACAAGGCGAACGGCTGGC
>Ga0213875_10002270_pt1 | contig 11656 bp, 11 predicted proteins | sample BarmaccomBMRX_R8_FD_160105 | JGI IMG/M metagenome (GOLD analysis project Ga0213875, IMG submission 160105) | Root-associated microbial communities from Barbacenia macrantha in rupestrian grasslands, the National Park of Serra do Cipo, Brazil - RX_R8 | ecosystem: Host-associated > Plants > Roots... | reverse complement strand
GTCGTGACGTTCACCTACACCGGCGGGTCGCTCGCCGTGAACGGCACGATCGTCGCGAAGTTCCGCGTCAAGGTGAACTGAACGGCTACCAGTATTTCCGGCACGCCGCGCGCGACGCGTCGCACACCGCGACGTAGCCGGTATGCGGCCACGATCGCCCGATGTCGTCTTCCGTCCAATCGATGCCGTCGCGTCCGTTCGGATCCGCGAAGTACCGGCCTTCGACGTAGACGTACTCGCCCGCACGCACCCACGGCCACGCCGGCGGCCGGTTCGACGGCGCTCCGGCCATCGCGTCGAGGTTCGCGATGATCTCGACGCTGTCGCCGGCGGGCAAGCGCATCACGAAGTAGCCGTGCCGTCCGCTCCGCGTGACGTGCGATGCGAGCACGCGCGCGACCGTGCCGCAGACGTCCTCGAGGCGGTCGCCGGATGCACGGCCCGACGTCATCGCCTGCCGATCCGCCGCGAAGCGCGCGTCATCGCATGCGTAGCCGCCGGCGGCCGTCTCGCGCGCGCCCTCGCCGCCGCACGCCGCCAGAACCAAGGCAACGATGCCGACCGCCATGCCGCGCACGCGTGTTCCTACGCCATGGCGACTCCGTTTGCCCTCGCTCGACGTCGAGCAGGCCCTCCGCGTGCGTCCGACGGAACGGCGTCGAGCACCGCGCCGCATCATCGTGAGGAAGCCTGCCGTGAGCGACAAGATCACGCCGTTCCTATGGTTCGACCATCAGGCCGAAGAGGCGGCGAACTTCTACGTCTCCATCTTCCGGAACGCGCGCGTCGTCACGGTGAACCGCTACGGTGACGACGCACCGGGCGAACCCGGCACCGTGATGACGGTCGAGTTCGAGCTCGACGGGCAGCGCTTCGTCGCGCTCAACGGCGGGCCGCAGTACCAGTTCACGCCGGCCATCTCGTTCATGATCGACTGCGCCGATCAGGCCGAGGTCGACCACTTCTGGGATCGCCTGTGCGAAGGCGGGAAGCCCGTGCAGTGCGGGTGGCTGCAAGACAAGTACGGCATCTCGTGGCAGGTCGTCCCGGAAGCGCTGCCGCGACTTCTCGGTGACGACGACGAGGACAAGTCGCACGCCGTCATGCAGGCGATGCTCACGATGGTGAAGCTCGACGTCGCCGCGCTGCAGCGCGCGTACGACGAAGCGTAACGGAAGACGCCGGACGCGCGACCGAAGCCGCGCGCCCGGCGTGCCACACCCGGTAGGACGCGGCGGTTAGGGGCCGCCGCCCTGCGGACCGGCCGGAAGCGCGCGCGAGATGTTCTGCGAACCGATCGTCGGATCGGGCGTCGTGATGACGCCGGGCAGCGCCCGCGAGATGTTCTGCGGCGCGCGGGACGCCGCCGGAATCGTGTTCGAGCCGCACGCGACGAACCCGAGTGCGGCAAGAACGAAGAGTCCAGCACGGAGTACGTTTTTCACAGGCGGACCTCCGAAGTGAGTGCCGGCGCGGCGGCCGGCGATGGGTCTTCAGCGTACGCGAGCGGGCCCCGCGGGACGCCGTGCACGTTGATGAGGCGCGTTGCAAACGCCGGTCCGGCGCGCTTTCGCGGGACCGGCAACGAGCGTGCCGAAGCGTGACGCCGTGGCGGATCATTGGGAGCTGGCCAAGCACGTCTTGGCGCACCGGGCGCTCCCGCCGGACTGCGACCCGCGCGCGGACCGCGTGACGGCCTTGCTCGACGCGATCGCGCGCGGGCTGCGCGCCGAGGATGCCGCGGAGGTCGAGCGGCTCGCGTCACGCGCGCTCCGCGAGTTTCCCGATCGGTTCGTCGCGACGGCGTTTCTCGCGCCGCGCATGCTGACGGATGCGAAGCGCGCCGCCGAGACGGAGGCGCTGCTGCTCGACTGCGGACCGCAAGCACGCCCCGATCGCCGTGCGTTCGCGGCGGCGCTGCTGTCGTCGGCGCTCGCGCAGCAAGCGCGCCGCGCCGCTTCGGCACGATACGCAGCGCAGGCGGTCGAGGCGCTGGAGGACGTCGACGACGATCTGCTCACGGCGCACGTCGAAGCTCGGCTCGCCGAAAGCGCGACGTGGCGCGGCGACATCGCCGAGCTGCTGGTGCTCGCCGAACGGTCGACGGAGCGCTTCGAGCGGCACGGCCACTTCGCACAGGCCGCCTCCGTGCTGACCATGCAGCTGCTGCCGCGCTACGAGAACGGCGACCTCGACGGCGCGAAGACGCTGATCGATCGCGTCGACGCCTGCGCCCGTCGCGCCGGCAACGTGCGGATGGTCGCCGTTGCCTCCACGCTCCGCCTTCTGCACGCGGCGATGAGCGGCGATGAAGCCGCGCTCGGTGCGGACAACGCATCGCCGGTTGGGCAATCGGCGTACGACCGGTGCATTCTGCTCGTGTACACCGCGCATCCGCACGCGTGGCACGGACGGTGGCACGACTTCATCGCGCGCGTCGAGCGTGCCGAGCCCGTCACCGTGGCGCAACGCGCGCTCGTCGACGCGACCCTGGCGGTCGGCGCGGCCGCGACGCGCGACGACGCGCGCGCGCGCGTGCTGTGGCGCCGCGCCGTGCACCGGCTCGCAGGCGGCCCGACGTGGCACTTGTCGGACACCCGGGTCCGGCGCATGGCGCGCGCGCTCGCGTGCGCCGCCGGCGCCGCGATCGGCGACGTGGCGCGCGCGCACCGTGCGGCCGTGCCGCTTCGAGGAACGCGACAGCTCGCGGTCTTCACGGGCAGCCCCGAACCGACGCTCGCCGGACAGGTACGCATCGTCACGCGGATGCGCGAGGCGCGCATGCGCAGCGAGCCTGCGGTGGTGCTGACGCCGGCGCAGGCGGCGATCCTCAAAACGCTGGTCACCGACGCGAGCATCGCCGAGATCGCGCGCAACGATCCGGAACGCCGAAGCATCGCGACGATCCGCAGTCACGTGCAGCAACTCTACGGAGTGCTCGGCGTCCACTCGCGGACGGGCGCCGTCATGAAGGCGAAGGAGCTGGCGTTGCTCTGAGCAGCGGGGCGACGCCCCAAATCGGGCGCGTGTCCGCCTGTGGCGCGATGGAAAAAACGCGCTCGATGAAAACAACGCAGCTTCTCTCCACCATCGCCGCCATTGCGCTCGCGGCCGCGCCGCTCACGGTCACGGCGCAAGACCTGCTTCCGATCTCAGCCGAAGGCGGCGTGATGCACTCGAGCGACGGTACGAACGCGGGCGGTGCGGTCGTCACGCTGCACGGCGTCGGCGTCCACGTTCCGCTGCTGAGCCCGCAGGTGTCGCTTGCGGCGCCGCTGACGAGCGGCGGCGGCCGTTACGCGCTCACGACCGAAGCCGCTCTGCACGTACCGGCGACGGGATTGCGCGCGGGCGTCGGCGCCGGGGTCGGCCGGCTGAACGCGCCGCTTCGCACCGGCGTGCTCGCGGACGCCTTCGTGACGGCGCCGATCGCGCCGCACGCCGGCGTGTCGCTCCGCTACTACAGCGGCCTGAACCACTACACCGGCCAGGCCGTCTTCGCGGGCGTCGCCGTCCACCTGTAGGCTCGCGAAGCACGCAACCCGGCGACGCGCACGGCGTCACGGTGACGGGAGCAACTGCGCGCCCGGGCCGCGGCGTGCGAGAACGTCGCCGGGGTTGCGCAGCGGGCACGTCTGTACCGAAAGGCAGCCGCACCCGATGCAGTCGCTGAGCTGATCGCGCAACGCCGCCAACTGCTCGATGCGCGCGTCGAGGTCGCGGCGCCAGTGCGCCGAGAGGCGCCGCCAGTCGGATGCGGTCGGAACCCTGCCTTTCGGCAGCCGCTCGAGCTCCGCGCGAATCTCCGCGAGCGGGATTCCCGCGCGCTGCGCGACCTTGATGATCGCGACGCGACGCAACTCCGCTCGCGCGAAGCGGCGCTGGTTGCCGCTCGTGCGAACGCTCGTGATGAGGCCCTTCGATTCGTAGAAGTGTACGGTCGAGACCGCGACGCCGCCGCGCTCCGCGAACTGCCCGACCGACAAAGTTGCGTCCATACCTATTGACCTCAACCTAACTTGAGGTTGTACGGTTGCGGCATGGACACGTGGGAGAACTGGTTCGAAGCCGGCCACGTCGCGATCGTCACCGGCGGATCGCGCGGGCTCGGATACGCGATCGCGCGCCAATTGCTGGCGCGCGGTCTGCACGTGATCGTCGACGGCCGCGACGCGACGGCACTCGAGGCGGCACGCACCGAGCTCGCCGAATTGGGCGACGTCGCCGCGATCGCCGGCGACGTCGCGGACGCGGCGCACGCGCACACGCTGGTCGCGGCGGCGGCGCGGCGCGGCCGGCTCGACCTGCTCGTGAACAACGCCTCGACGCTCGGCGCCGTGCCGCTGCGCCCGCTCGAGGACGCGCGGCGCGAGACGTTGCGCGAGGTGTTCGAGACGAACGCCGTCGCGCCGCTGCACCTGGCGCAGCACGCGCTGCCGCTGCTGCGCGCGAGCGGCGTCGGCACGATCGTGAACGTCACCTCGGACGCAGCGGTCGACGCGTATGCCGGCTGGGGACCGTACGGTGCGTCGAAAGCGGCGCTCGAGTGCCTCTCGCGCGTGCTGGCGACGGAGCTCGACGGCTCCGGCGTGCGCGTGCTCGTCGCCGACCCCGGCGAGATGGACACGCGCATGCATCGCGACGCCGTGCCGGATGCGGATCCGGCCGAGCTCGGATCGCCCGAGGACGCCGCGCGTGCGATCCTGCACGCGGTCGCGACGATGACGGGTACGTATGCACGCGTCAGCGCCGCCGGCGCGGTGCACGCGTGAACGCGCCCGCGCCCGACAGACTCCTCGCGAGCGCCGTCGTTCCGCCGGAGCGGCGCGGCATCGCGCGCGACGAGGTGAAGCTGCTCGTGAGCGACCGCGCCGCGGGCACGCACGCGCACGCGTCGTTCCTCGATCTCGCCGGCGTGCTGCGTCCCGGCGATCTGCTCGTCGTGAACGACTCCGCCACGATGGCCGCCGCACTCGAAGGCCGCCGCGCGAGCGGCGAAGCGATCGCGTTGCACGTCGCCACGCGCATCGACGAGCGCTTGTGGATCGTCGAGCCGCGTGCCGCCGTGCGCGAAGGCGAAGCGCTGCGGCTGCCCGGCGGCGCCTCGGCGCTGCTGCTCGCACCCGTTGCGGCCGAACGGCCGCGGTTGTGGTACGCGCGCTTCACGCTGCCCGCGACGATGGTGGAGTACCTCGCGCGATACGGCGCGCCGATCCGCTACGGCTACGTCACCGCCCGACTTCCGCTCGCCGATTACCAGACGATCTTCGCGCGGCGCGCGGGATCCGCGGAGATGCCGTCGGCCGCGCGGCCGTTCTCGCTGCGCGTGCTGGATGCGCTACACCGGCGCGGCATCGAGATCGCTGCGATCACGCTGCACTGCGGCGTGTCGAGCTTCGAGGCGCCCGAACGTCCGTCGATCGAGCGCTTCGCGGTCCCGCCGGGGACCGCGGCGGCGGTGAATCGCGCGCGCGCGAGCGGACGGCGCGTCATCGCCGTCGGCACGACGCCGCTGCGAGCGCTCGAAAGCGCGGTCGACGGCGACGACGTCGTCGCCGCGAGCGGATGGACGGATCTCGTCATCGATCCCTCGCACCACGTGCGCACCGCGGACGGTCTCCTCACGGGCTTCCATCCGGACGGTGCGACGCACCGCTGGATCCTCGGCGCGTTCCTCGACGACGCGGCGCTCGCGCGCGCGTACGGTGAAGCGGCGGCGCACGGCTACCTGCAGCACGAGTTCGGCGACGTCCACCTGATCGCATGACGGCGAGCCGCCGCGGTCGTATCTCCTCGCATGACGTTGCCGTCGTTCGAGGTTCCGATCGTGCTGGCGCCGATGGGCGGCGCCGCGACCGCCGAGCTCGTCGCCGCGGTGAGCGCCGCCGGCGGCCTCGGCATCTTGCCGGCCGCGTACCTCACGCCGGAGGCGATCGCGACGCAGATCGCCGCGGTTCGCGCATCGACGCGGAAGCCGTTCGGCGTCAACCTGTTCGTCGAGACGCCTCCGTACGCCGCCGAGCCCGCGATCGTCGCGCGCGCACACGAACGTCTGCGCCCGTTCCGTGCGGAGCTGGGCATTCCGCACGCGCCGCACCCGGCGGCGCCCGTCGATCGTTACCGCGCGCAGATCGACGCGGTGATCGCCGCGCGACCCGACGTCTTCACGTACACGTTCGGCATCCCGGACGCCGCGACGCTCGCGCGTTTCCGCGACGCGGGCATCGCGACGATGGGCACGGCGACGACGGTCGCCGAGGCGAAGGCGATCGAGGCGTCCGGCGCCGACGGCGTGTTCGCGCAAGGCGCCGAGGCGGGCGCGCATCGCGGCACGTTCCTCGCGCCGGTTGCCGAGTCGCTGATCGGAACGCTCGCGCTCGTGCCGCAAGTCGTCGACGCCGTCGCGCTTCCGGTGTACGCGGCCGGCGGCATCGGCGACGGCCGCGGCGTCGCCGCCGTGCTCACGCTCGGCGCGACGGCGGCGGCGCTCGGAACCGCCTTCTTGCTCGCGCACGAATCCGCCGCGTCGCCCGCGTATCGCGCGGTGCTGGCGAGCGAGCGCGTGCGCAACACCGTCTTGACGCGCAACTTCTCCGGCCGCACGGCGCGCGGCGTGCCGAACCGCGTAACGTCGATGCTGCGCGATCCCGACGACATCGCACCGTATCCGTTCCAGAACGCGATGACGCGCGACATCCGCGACGCCGCCGCAGCCGCGGGCAACGCGGAATTTCTCTCGCTGTGGGCGGGTCAGGCCGCCTCGCTCGCGCGCGCCGCGCCCGCCCGCGACATCGTCCGCACGCTGGTCGCCGAAGCGCGCCGCGCGCTCGCCGCCGCCGCGAGCTGTCTGTAGGCGAAGCGCCGCGTTCGGCGCCTTCACGGGTAGTAGGCGAGCATGCAGCCGACCGTGCCCCCGCCGACCGAGCCCCCGCCGACCGAGCCCCCTCGCTCGAAAGACGAACGGTATCGCGAGATCGTCGCGACGCTCGCGCGGCACGGCTTCGGCCTCATCGGCGACCACTTCGTCGACGACGACGCGGAGCGGGAGCACGCGCGCGCCGAGCGTCTGCGCCACGCGTGCGAAGAGCTCGGCCCAATGTTCATCAAGCTCGGCCAGGCGCTGTCGACACGCGGCGATCTGCTTCCGGAAGCGTACCGGGTCGAGCTTGCGAAGCTCGTCGACGACGTTCCGCCGCTGCCCGCCGATGCGATCGCGGCCGTCATTCGCGAGGATCTGGGCGCGGCGCCCGAGACGCTGTTCGCCGCGTTCGATCTCGAGCCGCTCGCGAGCGCGTCGATCGGACAAGTGCACGGTGCGCGCCTGGTCGACGGTCGCGACGTCGTCGTCAAAGTTCGCAAGCCGGGCGTCGACTCGCTCGTGCGCGTCGACCTGGACATCCTCGGAGATTTGATCGACACGTGGGGCCCGCGTCTGCCCGCTCTCGAGAGCTACGATGCGCGCGGCGTGCTGCGCGAGTTTGCGGAGTCGTTCGTGGCGGAGCTCGACTACCGCCGCGAGGCCGCCAACGAGCGCTTCTTCCGGCAAGTGTTCGCGGACGAGCCCGGCTTCATGATTCCGGACGTCATCGCCGAGTACTCAACGGCGCGCGTGCTCGTGCACGAGCGCGTCGACGGACGAAAGGTGAGTGACGTCGACGCCGTCTCCAGCCGGCGGCGCGCCGCGGTGTCGCAGCGCATCGCGAGATTCGTGCTCGAGCCCGCGTTCGAGCACGGCGTGTTCTACGCGGACCCGCACGCGGGCAACCTCATGATCGGCGCGGATGGTTCCCTCGCCGTGGTCGACTTCGGCACCGTCGGGCGCCTCACGCCGGATGCACGCCGGCGCGTCGCCGGAATGCTGCTCGCGATCAGCCGGCGCGACGCCGATCGTCTCACCGACCGGCTGATCGAGGTGACGGCGCCGCGCCATCCGATCGACCGTCCGCGCGTCGCGAACGACGTCGAACGGCTGCTGGAACGCTACGTCGACGTGTCGTTCGACGACGTTCCGATCGGCAACGCGCTCGGCGAGCTGCTGCACGTTCTGCGGCGGCACCAACTGCGTCTGCCGTCGAACCTCGCCGCGCTGGTGAAGGCGCTCGTCATGTGCGAAGGGATCCTGCAGACGCTCGATCCCGCGTCGAGTCTCTCGGACTACTTGCATCCGATGGCCGGAAAGCTCGTCTTTCAAGGCGTCGGCGGCGGCGACGGCGCAGCGGGACGTCTCCGCGATTCCGCGCTCGACGCCGCGCAGCTGTCGATCGAGCTGCCGCGGCGGATCGATCGCGTGCTCGGCGAGATCGAGCGCGGGAACCTCCGCGTGTGGACGCGCGTCGAGGACATCGAGCCGCTCGTGCAGCGCTTGGAGCACATGGTCGAGCGCGCGAACGCGACGATGCTCGCGGCCGCGTGCATCGTCGGGCTTGCGATCGTGCTGCAACTGTACCATCCGCAGGGATGGCAGCAATGGATCGGCATCATCGTCTGGATCGCGATCCTCGGCGCCGTCGCCGCGGCCGTTCGGACGCTCCTCGGCCTGCGGCGAAGGCGATGACCGGCGCGCTGCGACGACGCGACGCTACATCCGCATCGCGGGCATGTGCGCGTCCATGTCCTCGATGTGCGCCCGCAGCGCCGTCCACACGGACGGCGAGATGCCGAGGTCGCCGCGGAACGGGTACTGCAGCTCGAACGTGAGCACGAGCATCGACGCCGTGACCGCGGCGACGAGCCCCGTCATCACCAAGTGCGTCGTGCGGTGCGACGCGCCGAACATGTAGCAGAACACGATCACGACGGCCGCACCGAACAGCATGATCGTCCACATGAAGGGCGAGACGGCCGGCGACACGTTCGCCTCGAGGCGCTGATCGCGCTGCGCGTGCAGGCCGTTGAGCAAACCGATGATCGCCGCTTGCGCGTTCGACTCGGTGTTGGTCTTCGCGTCCATGCCGCCGACGTCGGTCGTCGCGTCCATGATGTACGCCGCGCCTTTCGGACTCGCGCCGCCGGAACGCATCGCCGGCCACTCGACGCCGATCATGAGGTCGACGTAGGCCAGCATGTCGCGGCGAACGGCGCGCCGCGCCTGCGGCGGCAGACCGACCGCGTCGTGCCAGACCGCGGCGACGTCCGACGCTTCGGCCGCGACGCGGTCGCGCATCGAGTCGTACTGCTGCCACACGATGACGGTCACGAAACCGATCAGCACGGCGAACAGCGTCACGATCGTTCCGCTGATGTAGCCGTTGAGGTCGTTGTCGTCGAGAAAGTGCGCGTTGCCGACGAGGCGGTGCACGAGCAGTTGGCCGCCGCACGCGAGCGCGACGGCGACGATGACGGCGAGCAGCAGCACGAGTGACGAGGGCATGGCGTACAGCGCCGGCATGTGGCGGCGGATGCTCCGCGGGCGCGCGCCGCTCCCGCCCGTGACGCGCTCCCGGCTCCAGGAGTTGCCGCCGCGCGCGGCGCACGGACTGAAACTGGATTTCACTTTGGTAGCCACGGAGCGGGGTCCGGGCTGCCCTTGGCGTCCCGCTCAGCAGTCAACCGCGAACGAACGGAGAGAGCTCATGCGCGAATCGGAACTCGACAAGAACGGCGCGTGCCCGGTTCAGCACGACGGCAACGGCGCGCCGCGCGGGAAGCCGAGCGGCACGCACTTGGACGCCGGCATGATGACGAATCAGGACTGGTGGCCGAATCAGCTCAACCTGCGCGTGCTGCACCAGAACTCCGCACCGTCGGATCCGATGGGCGAAGCGTTCGACTACGCCGAGGAGTTCGCGAAGCTCGACCTGCAGGCGGTGAAAGCCGACATCTTCGCGGTGATGAAGCAGTCGCAGGAGTGGTGGCCGGCGGACTACGGACACTACGGCCCGTTCTTCATCCGCATGGCGTGGCACGCCGCGGGAACGTACCGCACGCACGACGGCCGCGGCGGCGCCGGTTCCGGCTCGCAGCGCTTCGCGCCGCTGAACAGCTGGCCGGACAACGCGAACCTCGACAAAGCGCGCCGTCTGCTGTGGCCGATCAAACGGAAGTACGGCAGCAAGCTCTCGTGGGCCGACCTCCTCGTGTTCGCCGGCAACTGCGCGATCGAGTCGATGGGCCTCAAGCCGTTCGGTTTCGGCGGCGGGCGCGTCGACATCTACGAGCCGGAAGAGGACGTGAACTGGGGCTTCGAGCGCGAATGGCTCGGCGATTCGCGCTACACCGGTGACCGCGAGCTCGACCGCCCGTTCGGCGCCGTGCAGATGGGTCTGATCTACGTGAACCCGGAAGGACCGAACGGGAACGCGGATCCGCTCGGATCGGCACGCGACATTCGCGAAACGTTCGGACGCATGGCGATGAACGACGAGGAGACCGTCGCGCTGATCGCCGGCGGTCACACGTTCGGCAAAGTGCACGGCGCGGCCGATCCGAAGAAGTACGTCGGCCCCGAGCCCGAGGGTGCGCCCATGGAAGAGATGGGACTCGGCTGGCGCAACAGCTTCGGCACGGGCCACGGCGACGCGACGATCACGAGCGGACTCGAAGGCGCGTGGACGCAGACACCCACCGCGTGGGACAACAGCTTCTTCGACAACCTCTTCAACTACGAGTGGGAGCTCACGAAGAGCCCGGCCGGCGCGTCGCAGTGGAAGCCGAAGGGCGATGCGGGCAACGGAACGGTGCCCGACGCGCACGATCCGACGAAACGGCACGCGCCGATGATGCTCACGTCGGACCTCGCGCTGCGCCTCGATCCGCAGTACGGGCCGATCTCGAAGCGGTTCCACGAGAACCCCGCGGAGTTCGCCGACGCGTTCGCACGCGCGTGGTACAAGCTCACCCACCGCGACATGGGGCCGCGGCAGCGCTATCTCGGGCCGCTCGTGCCCGACGAAGAGTTGCTGTGGCAAGACCCGATTCCCGAGGTGACGCACGCGCTCGTCGACGACGCCGACGTCGCGTCGCTCAAAGCGACGATCCTCGCGTCGGGGCTGACCGTGTCGCAACTCGTCTCGACGGCGTGGGCGTCCGCATCGACGTATCGCGGCTCCGACAAACGCGGCGGCGCGAACGGCGGACGCTTGCGTCTCGAGCCGCAGAAGAATTGGGAAGCGAACCAGCCCGCGCAGGTCGCGAGCGTCCTCGCGAAGCTCGAGGCGATCGCGAGCGACTTCAACAACGCGCAGACCGGCGGCAAGCGCATCTCGGTGGCGGACATCATCGTGCTGGCCGGATGCGCGGCGGTGGAGCAGGCCGCGAAGAGCGCCGGCCACGACGTGCGCGTACCCTTCACGCCTGGCCGCGGCGACGCGACGCAAGCGCAGACGGACGTCGCCGCGATGGCGGTGCTCGAGCCGCTCGCGGACGGCTTCCGCAACTACCTCAAGGCGTCGCCGTACGGCGTGAAGACGGAAGAGCTGCTCGTCGATCGCGCGCAGCTGCTGACGCTGACCGCGCCGGAGATGACGGTGCTCCTCGGCGGCCTGCGCGTCCTCGGCGCGAACGCCGCGGACTCGAAGAACGGCGTCTTCACCGACCGCGTCGGCACGCTCACGAACGACTTCTTCGTGAACCTGCTCGACATGGGGACGTCGTGGTCGCAGTACGGCGGCTCCGACGAGCTCTTCGCCGGCACCGACCGCGCGACGGGCAAGGCGAA
>Ga0213875_10002269_pt1 | contig 11657 bp, 11 predicted proteins | sample BarmaccomBMRX_R8_FD_160105 | JGI IMG/M metagenome (GOLD analysis project Ga0213875, IMG submission 160105) | Root-associated microbial communities from Barbacenia macrantha in rupestrian grasslands, the National Park of Serra do Cipo, Brazil - RX_R8 | ecosystem: Host-associated > Plants > Roots... | reverse complement strand
CAAGGCGGGTAAGCTCATATCGATCGACAGCGCGGTCAGCCCGGTCAATGCCCCGAGCAGCACGATCAGCCAGCGAGAATCCGGTTTCAGCATCGGCAAGCCCCGGCGCAACAAACGCGCCAAGACGGCAAGCGTCGCATCGCGGCTATCAGTGTGAGGCGGTGCGGGGTTGCGCCGGTGCTGCGGGCGGTCTAATCACCGCGGGTGCCGTCGAAACGCAACCCGCTCAACCTCAATCCGCTGCAGCTGAAGACGTTGACCTTGCTGCAGGAGTTGGCGCGCCTGCCGGGCCACGCCGAGCCGGGCGACGAACCCGGCGCGCTCGTCGTGCGCGACCTGCCGTTTCCGCATGACGACCATTTCCATGTCGGCGAGTGCGTCGTGGCGGCGCGCGACGCGACCGGACTGCGCAACCCGGCCGTATGGGTCGCGCTCGAGCGCAAGGGGCTGGTCCGCGCCGCCTCCGGCGATCAGGTCACCTTGACGGCGCTCGGCCAGGACTACGAGACCGGGTTGCGCGACGCGATCCTGCGCCGTGGCGGCCATTGAGCGACATACGGCTGCTTTAGCAGCGACCGGCTATTTGTTGCGGAAGTACTCCTCGTAGGGAATGTCGTTGCTGATCAGCAGGCCGCCATCCACGTCGATGGCGACCCCGGTGCACATGCGCGAGGCATCGCCGGCGAGAAACAGCACGACATCCGCGACGTCTTCGGGCTCGACCATGCGGCCGAGCGGGATCTTCTTGGCCCGCTCTGCCTTGGCCTCCGGGGTCAGATTCCTGCCGACGAACGGCGTCGCCGTCGGCCCGGGGCAGACCGCATTGACGCGAATCTTGTCCGGCGCGAGTTCGTACGCGGCGTGACGGGTAAAGCCGATCAGCCCCGCCTTTGACGCGGTGTAATGGGCGCCGCCGCCGAACGAGATGCGCTTCCCGGCGACCGAAGCGATGTTGACGATCGCGCCGCCCCGGCGCGCCCGCATATGCGGCAGCACCGCCTGGATCCCATTGAAGACGCCGCCGAGATTGACGGCGATGACGCGCTCCCAATCCGCCGCGGGCAGCGTCTCGATCGTGTGCCGTGTGATCGTGCCGGCGCAGTTGACGAGCACGTCGATGCCGCCTCGCTGCGCCGCGACAGTGGCGGCAACCCGCGCGAAAGCGTCGCGGTCTCTGACGTCGAGGCCGTGCGCGGTGGCGCCGGCGCATTCGGCCGCGACCCGCCGCGCCGCCCCCTCCTCGCGGTCGAGTACGGCGACATGCGCGCCGGCTTGCGCAAAGGCTCGGCTAGCGGCCGCCCCGATGCCGCTGCCGCCGCCTGTCACCAAGACGATCTTTCCCGCGAACTCCGCATTCATCCGCGTGCTCCTTCCGCCGCCGCGTTCAGCTCCGATGCGCGCCGACTCTTACAGGAGTTCCGCGTCGATGCCTGACGCAAATGTCGCAACCGCGGCTCCAGAGTTGCAATCGCAAACGAGTCGCAATAGCTTCCTGCCTCTGTGTTGGGAGGCGTCCGGCATGCGCTCGGGTGCAAAATTCGCCATTGTCGGCAGCGCGCTGAAACCGGCGCGCGGCGCCGTCACGCTCGGCGCGGCGCCGGTCGGCTTCACCGGCCATATCTGCGCGGTCCGACCGGTCGCCTCGGGTAGCGGGCTGCCGCCGCAGGAGATCGAACGCCGGCTGATCGAGCTCGGCTTCGTCGAAGGGGCCCGGATCGAGATCCTGCATGAAGGACTGTTCGGCCGCGACCCGATCGCGGTGCGGGTCGATGGCGCGACGATCGCGCTGCGCCGCCGCGAGGCGGCTGCGATCGTCGTCGAGCCGGAAAGCGAGACGACGCCGGCGGCCCTTGCCGCCGAGTAACGGGCGCCGCCCTCCATGACCGATGTCGCCCTGACCGCGCGGATTGCGCTGGTCGGCAACCCGAATTGCGGCAAGACGGCGCTGTTCAATGCGCTGACCGGCAGCCGTCAGAAGGTCGCGAACTATCCCGGCGTCACGGTCGAGCGCAAGGAGGCGGTCGCGACCACTCCGGCGGGCGTGGCGGTACGCTTGCTCGACCTTCCGGGCACCTATTCGCTGCGCGCCCGCAGCCTCGACGAGGTCGTGACGCGCGACATCGTGCTCGGCCGATTTGCCGGCGAGGACGCGCCGGAATTGCTGGTCTGCGTCGCCGACGCGACCAATCTCCGCCTGGCGCTGCGCCTCGCGCTCGAGCTGAAACGCGTTGGGCGGCCGGTGATCCTGGCCCTCAACATGTTCGACATCGCCCGCCATCGCGGGGTCGAGATCGACCTGGCGCGGCTGTCGACCGAGCTGGGCCTGCCGGTCGTGTCCTCGGTCGCCGTGCGCCGCGGCGGCACTCGCGAACTGCTGGACCGCATCGACGCCGTGATCCGCGGCGGGGAATTGCCCGAAGCTGGCGCGGCCGGGAGTTGGGCCGAGCCGAGCGCGGCCGAGCTGCGGGCGGCGCAGCGCGAGGCCGACCGCATCCTGCGCAGCGCCGTGCGGATCCCCGAGCGCGGCGACCCGCTGACGCAGCGTATCGACCGGATCGTGCTGCACCCGGTGCTGGGCCTCGCGATCCTGCTGACGCTGCTGTTTCTGATGTTCCAGGCCGTGTTCACCTGGGCGCAGGTCCCGATGGACCTGATCAAATCCGGCTTCGACTGGCTCGGCCGCCTCGTCGGCGCCGCGGTGCCGGCGGGCGCGCTGCGCAGCTTCCTCGCCGACGGCGTGATTTCCGGGGTTGGCAGCGTCGTCGTCTTCCTGCCGCAGATCCTGATCCTGTTCCTGTTCATCCTGCTGCTCGAAGATTTCGGCTATATGGCGCGCGCCGCCTTTCTGATGGACCGCATCATGGGGGGCGCCGGGCTGCACGGCCGCGCCTTCATTCCGCTGCTGTCGAGCTTTGCCTGCGCCATTCCCGGCATCATGGCGACCCGCGTCATCGACAGCCGGCGCGACCGTCTCGCGACAATCCTGGTCGCGCCGTTGATGACCTGCTCGGCGCGCATCCCGGTCTATACGCTGATCATCTCGGCCTTCGTTCCGGCGCGCACTGTGTGGGCCATCTTCAGCCTGCAGGGGCTCGTCATGTTCGGCCTCTACGCAGCCGGGATCGCGGCGGCGCTTGGCATGTCATGGGCGATGCGGCGCCTGCTATGGCGGCGCGAGCCGTCCAACCCGTTCATGCTCGAATTGCCGGATTACAAGCGGCCGGTCGCGCGCAACCTCGCGCTCGGGCTGTTGCAGCGCGCCAAGATCTTTCTGCGCCGCGCCGGCACGACGATCTTCGCGATGATGGTCGTCATCTGGTTCTTGTGCTCGGTGCCGACGCCGCCGCCCGACGCCACCGAACCCGCGATCGAATACAGCCTCGCGGCACGCATCGGGCACGCGCTCGAGCCGGCGCTCGCCCCGATCGGCTTCAACTGGCAGATCGATGTGGCGCTGATCCCGGGAATGGCGGCCCGCGAGGTCGCGGTCGCCTCGCTCGGCACGGTGTACGCGGTGGAAAACGCCGATGAGGATGGCGACCAGCTCGGCCATGTGCTGGCCGGCCAATGGAGCCTCGCGACGGCGCTGTCGCTGCTCGCCTGGTATGTCTTCGCGCCGCAATGCGCCTCGACGCTGAGCGTCGTCAAGCGCGAGACCGGCAGCTGGCGCTGGATGCTGTTCCTGTTCGGCTACATGCTGGCGCTGGCCTACGCGGCGGCGTTCGCGACCTATCACATCGCGCTCTGGCTCGGCGCGGGGTAGCGGTCTCCGAATCGGCCGAAGCCGGCAACAAAAAATCGGCCGGGCGCGAGGCCCGGCCGATCGAGGGTCGTTCCGTTTGCGATTCGGGCGTTTAGTCGCGCCGCACGCCGAGCAGCTGGATTAGCATCATGAACAGGTTGATGAAGTCGAGATAGAGGCGCAGCGCCCCCATGATCGCCTTCTTGCCGGCGATCTGGCCGTCGTCGGAAACGACGTACATTTCCTTGATCTGCTGCGTGTCCCAAGCGGTCAGGCCGGTGAAGACCAGGACGCCGATCACCGAGATCGCGAATTGCAGCGCGGTCGAGCCGATGAAGATGTTGACCAGCGAGGCGAGCACGATGCCGATCAGCCCCATAAACAGGAAGGAGCCGAACTGCGCCAGGTCGCGCCGGGTCGTGTAGCCGTAAAGGCTCATCGCCGCGAAAGTGCCGGCGGTGATGAAGAACACGCGTGCGACGCTCGCCCCGGTAAAGGCCAGAAACACGACACCGAGCGACAGTCCCATCAGGCCGGAATACAGCCAGAACAGGCCCTGCGCGGTGGCGGCGCTCATGCGGTTGATGCCGTAGCTGAGCCACATGACCATGCCGAGCGGCGCCAGCATCACCAGCCAGATCACCGGCGAATGCGCGATCGACGCGTAAAAGCCGGAGGCGGCCGAGACATAGGCGACGATGCCGGTGAGCGCCAGCCCCGACGCCATGTAGTTGTAGATGCGGAGCATATAGTCCCGGAGGCCGACATCGATGTCGACCCGGGCGTCCGCCGGCCGCACCGTCCAGCGGGGCTGCGAACCCAAAGCCATTGAAGACCCTCCAATTTGCCGGATGAGGATAATTCCTCGACACGAGATATTGTCAGAAAACGGCCGATTTTCAAGCCGAGCCGCCAGGCGCCCGCCGGCCCGCGGCGGTTCACTCGTTGCGCAGATAGGGCGCGGCCTTCGCGCCGAGCGCCCGCCAGGTGCCGGCGAAGCCGAGCAGCAGCGTGGCGGCGGTCGCTATCGCAATGGTCCATAACAGCGGCGCGGGCAGGAAGACCCAATCGGTGCGCATCGGCCCGGTCACCAGGAAATACGCCGCGAACGTGCCGAGCACGCCGGCGATCGCGGCGCTGGCGAGCCCAACCAGCCCGTGTTCGATCAGGAATGCCGCGGCGATAGCGGCGCGGGTCGCGCCGAGCACCTTCAGCACGACCGCATCGTAAACCCGCCGGCGATGCCCAGCGGCAATCGCCCCGCCCAGGACGAGCGCGCCGGCCGCGAGGGTGACGTATGCCGTCATCCGCACCGCCGCACCGACGGTCGCGACGATGCGCAGCACCGCCGCCAACGCCTCGCGCACCTCGATGGCCGAAACGTTGGGGTATCGCTCTGTGACCTCGCGCACGAGAGCGTCTTCCTGCCCGCGGGGCAGATACACGGCCGCGACATGCGTCTGCGGCGCCGCCTCCAGGGTTCCGGGCGCAAAAACGATCGCGAAATTGACCCCGAGCCGGCCCCAATCGATCGACCGCAGGTTGGCGATCCGCGCGGTGATGTCGCGTCCGAGCAGGTTGACGGTCAGCGTATCGCCGACACTCAGCCCCATGCCCTGCGCCAGTTCGGCATCGAAGGAGATGAGCGGCGGGCCGGCGTAATCCTGCGGCCACCACTCGCCGGCGACGATGTCCGAGCCGGCCGGCAGCGTCGCGGCGCAGGTCAGCCCGCGGTCGCTGCGCAACGCCCATTGCGCGCCCGGCGCAACCCGCGCCTGATCGACCGGCACCCCGTTCACCTCGGTAATTCGCCCGCGCATCATCGGCATCTGATCGAGCCGCGCGCCCTGGAACCCGTGGACGATTGCCTCGAAGCCCGCCAGCTGGTCGGGCTGGATGTCGATAAAGAAGAACGAGGGCGCGTCTTCGGCCATCCGGCTCTCGACCTCGATCGCCAGATTGCCCTGCACGAGCGCGATGCCGACCAACACGGTCAGCCCGATGCCGAGCGACAGCACGATGCGCGCGGTCGGCGCCCCCGGCCGGTGCAAATTGGCGAGCGCTAAGCGCAGCGGCGCCAGCCGAGGACGCCCGACATTCTGCGCGGCGAGCACGATCAGCGCGCCGGCGCCGCGGAACAGCGCGAACGCGGCGGCCGCGCCCGCGATGTACCAGAGCGCGATAGTGCGGTCCTGCGCGGTGGCGATCACGAGGGCAGCTAATGCAACCGTCGCCGCGCCGGTTGCGATGGCGGCGACGGGTGGAACCCGCCGGCGCGCGCGTGCCACCGTATCGCGGAACAATGCCGCCGCCGAGACCTGCCCGACGGCCGCGAGCGGCCACAGCGAAAACACCAACGTGGTCAGCAGGCCCAGCAGCGCCGCCGCCGCGAGCGGCGCCGGATAGAGCCCGAGCCGCACCGGCAGCAGCCGCGCCAGCAGCGGCGCCGCAGCGGCCGGGGCGAGCGCGCCGAGGCCGAGTCCGACCGCGATCCCGAGCGACGCCATCGCCAGGATCTGGAGCAAATACGCCGCAAACAGCAGCCGCCTTGACGCGCCGAGGCATTTCATGGTGGCGATCGTCGCGGTCCGGCTCGTCACGTAACCGGAAACGGCGTTGCCGACCCCGACGCCGCCGACCAGCAGCGCCGTCATCCCAACCAGGCTCAGGAACAGGGTGACGCGGTCGAGAAAGCGCTGCAACGAGGGCGACGCATCGGCGAAGGTGCGGATGCGCCAGCCCGCCTGCGGGAAGGCCGCGCGCGCCGCGCCGGCCCAGCGCTGCGCGTCGGCGCCGGGCGGCAGCTTCAGCCGGTAATCGTAGGTGACCAGCGCGCCGGGCTGGATCAACCCGGTAGCGGCGAGCGCCTCGGCCGAGATCATTACCCGCGGCCCGAATTGGAGCCGTGCGACGGCCGCGTCGGGCTCGCGATCGATCACGGCGCGCAATTGCAATTCGGCGTCGCCGATGCGCAGGCGATCGCCGATGCCGAGCCCGAGCCGGCTCGCGACCGATGCCTCGACGGCAGCCCCGAAGACGCCGTCGCGCGGCGCGAGCGCCGTCGCCAAATCCTGCGCCGGGACGAGCGTCGCCTGCCCGTAGAGCGGGTACGCCGCATCCACCGATTTCAGCTCGATCAGGCTGCGGCGCGCACCGTCCAGCGTGCGGGCCATCGCTCGCATCGTCGAGATCTCGGAGACCGTCCCGCTGTCATTGAGGAACTTGCGTTCGGCGGCGCTCGCCGGGCGGTAGGCGAGCTGCGCCGCGGCGTCGCCGCCCAGCAGCGCGCGCGCGTCGCCGCGGATGCCCGCGCTCACCGAGGCCGCGAGCGACCCGATCCCGGCGATCGCGGTGACGCCGAGCACCAGGCATCCGAGAAACACCCCAAAGCCGCGAACCCCGCCGCGCAATTCGCGCCGCGCCAGCCGCAGCGCGTAGGGGACGGAAGCCATGTTGGCGCGGCCCGGAAGGCTCAGCGGACCTGCCGCAGCGGCGCCGGCCGGCGGCGGTCTTCCACGATCCGGCCGTCCGCGAGGCGGATCTGCCGGTCGCAGCGCTCGGCCAGCTCGGCGTCGTGCGTGATCAGCAACAGGCTGGTGCCGTGTCGCGCCTGCTGTTCGAACAGACAGTCGATGACCAGCGCGCCGGTCGCGCCGTCGAGATTGCCGGTCGGCTCGTCGGCGAGCAGCAATTGCGGGCTGGCGATAAAGGCGCGGGCGATCGCGACCCGCTGCTGCTCGCCGCCGGACAGCTGACCGGGGTAGTGCGACAATCGGTGGTCGAGCCCGACCTGACCGAGCCGGGCCTCAGCGCGCGCGAAAGCGTCGCGCGCTCCCGCCAGTTCGAGCGGGATCGCGACATTCTCCAGCGCGGTCATGGTCGGGATCAGATGAAACGACTGGAACACGATCCCGATCCGATCGCGGCGCAGCCGCGCGAGCCGGTCCTCGTCGAGCCTCCCCAGATCGTGCCCGGCGATGCGGACGCAGCCGCCGGTCGGGCGCTCCAGCCCACCCAATACCATCATCAGGCTCGACTTGCCCGATCCCGACGGGCCGACGAGGCTGAGGGTCTCGCCGCTCTCGATCGTCAGCGACACGCCGCGCAGGATGTTGACGGGTCCGGCGGCGCTCCCCAGTGTTAAACGAACATCTTCGATCGCGACGAGCGGACCGTCTGAATGAGGCGAGGTGATCATGTTCCATCCGAGGGGGCGCGCGCGCTCGCCCAGTCGCGGCCGTACCGCCGCCGGTGCGGACCATATGGAGCGGTGCGCCGTGCTTTCAACGCGTTGGCCGCGCTGCTCCTGATGCCGCTGCTGACGGTCGGGGTGGCCGGCCCGGCGGATGCGCGCGTTCCCAAGATTCTCGCTTTCGGGGACAGCCTGACCGCCGGTTTCGGGCTCGCGGCGCAGCAAGCCTTCCCGGTCCGGCTCGAGGCGCGGCTGCGCGAGCAGGGGATTGCGGCGCGGATCGTCAATGCCGGGGTGTCGGGCGATACCACGGCGGGCGGCCTTGCCCGGCTCGACTGGGCGCTCGCCGACAAGCCGGACCTTGTGATCCTGGCGCTCGGGGCGAACGATGCGCTGCGCGCGATCGACCCCGCGACGGTGCGCCGCAACCTCGACCAAATGATCGCGAAGGTGCAGGCGAGCGGCGCCAAACTCCTGCTTCTCGGCATGCTGGCGCCGCCCAATTGGGGAAAGGAATATCAGCAGGATTTCGACCGGATCTACCCCGATCTGGCGCAGGCCCACGGCGTGCCGCTGTATCCGTTCTTCCTCGAGGGAGTGGCGATGAACCCGGAGCTGAACCAGCCGGACGGGCTGCATCCCAACGAGCGCGGCGTCGCGGTGATGGTCGACCATATCGCACCGCTGGTCGCGAAGCTGCTGCAGGGTCAGTCATGAGCGCCGGCTTCGCCGCGGCCTTTGCGGAGGGCGACGCACCAAGCCTCTGCTCGCGGCTGATCGCGCAATTGCCGCCGCCCGGCGAGGCGACGCTCGGGATTCTTTATGTCACGGAGCCGGCCGGCACCGCCCTTCCTTATCTCGTCCGCGAGTTTGCCCAGCGCACCGGCATCGACGCCTGGGTCGGCGGCGTCGGGCTGGGGCTCGGCGCCGCAGGCGCAGAGGTCTACGACCGGCCGGCGGCGGCGGTGCTGACCGCCTCTTTACCCGAGGAGTCGTTCCGCGTTTTCGGCACGATCCAGGACCCCGGTTCCGACCTGCCGCGCCGGCAGGCCGATTGGATCGACGCGACCCAGCCCACCCTGGCGCTCGTGCACGCCGACCCGCGCTGCCCCGACCTGGCTCGCGCCGCGATTGACATGGCCGAGGCGAGCGGCGCCTTTCTGGTGGGCGGCCTCGTCTCGCACCGGTGCGAAACCCCGCTTCTGGCGCGCGCCGATTCCGCGGGCGGCGGGCTCGGCAAGGGAGGCTTGGCCGGCCTGATGCTGGCGCCGAGCGTAGGTGTCGCGACCGCGCTGACGCAGGGATGCGTGCCGATCGGCCCGGTACGCCGCATCGACGAGGCGCGCGACAACGTCGTCATGGCGATCGACGGGCGGCCGGCATTGTCGGTCTTCACCGAGGATATCGGGCCGGCGCTGGCGCAGGACCTCCGCCGGGTCGGTGGGGTCATCTTCGCCGGCCTGCCGGTCGCCGGCTCCGACACCGGCGACTATCTCGTGCGCAACCTGATGGCGATCGATCCCGGACGCGGCTGGATCGTGCTTGGCGAGGAGGTCGCGTCGGGGGATCCGATCCTGTTCTGCCGGCGCGATCCCGACAGCGCGCGTGACGACATGCGCCGCATGGTCCGCCAGCTCTGCGGTCGCCTGCATGGGCCGCCGAAAGCCGGGATCTATGTCAGCTGCATCGCCCGCGGCGCGGCGCTGTTCGGCGAACCCGGCGTCGAGGCGCAGCTGATCCGCGAGGAGCTGGGCGATTTCCCGCTGATCGGGTTCTTCGCCAATGGCGAGATCTCGCGCGACCGGATTTACGGGCACACCGGGGTGCTGACGCTGTTTACCTGACCGCGCCGCGTCCGATGCTGGAGATTGCGAGAGCATGCTGCGCCTGTTTGTCGGGCTCGGCTTTCCGCCGGAGTTGAAGTTGCGGCTGTCGCTGATTTGCGGCGGCCTGCCTGGCGCGAAATGGGTCGATCCCGGCAATTTCCATCTGACCTTGCGTTTTATCGGCGAGGTCGATGAGGGGATGGCGGCCGACATCGATGAAGCGCTCGCGCGGTTGCGGGCGCGGCGCTTCTCGCTGCAATTGGCCGGGACCGGGGTGTTCGGCGACAAGCCTCGCACGCTCTGGGTCGGAGCCGAGCGCGGTGCGGAACTCGTCGCCTTGCGCGACAAGATCGAGCAGGCGCTGATCCGCGTCGGCCTCGCGCCGGAGCCGCGCAAATTCACCCCGCATGTCACCCTGGCGCGGCTCAAAAACCCGCCCGCCGACAAGCTCGGCGAGTTCCTCTCGGCACATGCGCGGTTTCGCTCCGAGCCGCTGCCTGTCGAGCGCTTCAGCCTGATCGCCAGCTTCCCGACCAAGGCCGGCTCGGTCTATGAGGATCAGGCCGATTATCCGCTACTCAATTGAGGCGCCGCGATGGCCTATTGGCTGCTGAAATCGGAACCGTCGAGCTATTCCTGGGACCGGCTGGTGGCGGACGGCCGCACCCATTGGGACGGGGTGCGCAACCATCAGGCGGCCAACAATCTGCGTGCGATGAAAGAGGGCGACCGCGCCTTTTTCTATCACTCGAACGAGGGCAAGGAGATCGTCGGCATCGCCGAAATCGTGCGGGCCTTCTACCCCGACCCGCGCGACCCGACCGGCAGTTTCGGCATGGTCGATGTCAAGCCGGTGGCCCCCGTCTCGCGGCCGGTGACGCTCGCGCAGATGAAGCAGGTGCCCGAGCTTGCCGGCTTTGCCTTGCTGCGCCAGTCGCGCCTGTCCGTCTGCCCGGTCAGCGACCGGGAATGGGCGGTGATCTGCGACATGGCGGGCGTCGCTGCCGGGCACTGAGCTGCCATTTGCACGGCGGAGCGCCCTGCGCCATATCTGGCCGGTGAAGCAAAACGCGTGAGGGAGGTAAGGCCCGTGTCCAGCCGAGACATCGTCCCGATTTCGGCGCATGCCGGGATCGGCAAGATCGGCGAGGCCGATTATTTCCGGCTCTACGAGCAATCGCTCGCCGACCCCGACGGGTTTTGGGGCGCGCAAGGAAAGCGGCTCGACTGGTTCAAGCCCTACACCAAGGTCGGCAATGCATCCTTTACGGGCGACGTCGCGATCCGCTGGTACGAGGACGGCACACTGAACGCCGCATACAACTGCCTCGACCGCCATCTCGCGGCGCGCGGCGACCAGACCGCGATCCTGTGGGAAGGCGACGACCCGGGCGAGGACCGGCGGGTCAGCTACCGCGAATTGCACGACAGCGTGTGCCGGCTCGCCAACGTGCTGAAGGGAAGGGGCGTCAAAAAAGGCGACCGGGTCACGATTTATATGCCGATGATCCCCGAGGCGGCGGTGGCGATGCTCGCCTGCGCGCGGATCGGCGCCATTCACTCCGTCGTGTTCGGCGGGTTCTCGCCCGACAGCCTGTCGGGCCGCATCCAGGATTGCCTGTCCACCGTGCTGATCACCGCCGACGAAGGATGGCGCGGCGGCCGCAAAGTGCCGCTGAAGCGCAATGCCGACACGGCATTAGAAAGCTGCCCGGACGTCTCGACCGTCATCGTCGTGCGCCGCACCGGCGGCGATGTCGGCTGGGTTCCCGGCCGCGACCTCTGGTACCACGAGGCCTGCGCCGCCGCCTCGCCCGACTGCCGGCCCGAGGCGATGTCGGCAGAGGACCCGCTCTTTATCCTCTACACCTCGGGCTCGACCGGGAAGCCGAAGGGC
>Ga0213875_10002268_pt1 | contig 11662 bp, 10 predicted proteins | sample BarmaccomBMRX_R8_FD_160105 | JGI IMG/M metagenome (GOLD analysis project Ga0213875, IMG submission 160105) | Root-associated microbial communities from Barbacenia macrantha in rupestrian grasslands, the National Park of Serra do Cipo, Brazil - RX_R8 | ecosystem: Host-associated > Plants > Roots... | reverse complement strand
GGCGCCGCAGCGGGTGCGCGACCTGATGGGCGACGAGGCCGAGGATTTGCTTAAGCGCCGCTACGCCGAGATCAATGTGTGGCGGCCGATCCGCGGGCCATTGTTGAGCTCGCCACTGGCGCTGTGCGACGCGCGGACATTGTCGCCGGACAACCTGATCGCCTCCGAGCTGCGCTATCCTGACCGCACCGGCGAAATTTACGGGGTCACCTACAACCCGAGGCAGCGCTGGTACTATTTCCCCAAGATGACTGCGGATGAATGCATTCTGATCCGGTGTTTCGACTCGGCGCGGGAAGGTGCGGCGCGGTTTTCGGCGCATGGCGCGTTCGATGATCCGAATACCCCGGCCGCCGCGCCGCCGCGCGAAAGCATCGAGGTGCGCGCCCTGGTGTTCTTTTAGGGCTCTGGCGCTGCTTCAAGGGTAGGCTTAAGCGGGCGCGGCCGGCGCCCGTAGATCGGATAACGTCCGGATTTGTCATGAGCATTGAAATCAAGCAACTGCACCCGCTCTTTGTTGGCGAGGTGTCGGGGATCGATCTTGCGCGCCCGCTGGCGCCGAACGAGCAGGCGGAGCTCGCGGCGGCGATCGACTGCTATGCCGTGCTGGTATTTCACGACCAGACACTCGATGACGAGACGCAGCTAGTCTTTGCTCGAAATTTTGGAAAGATCGAGCCGCCGCAAGCCTATAGCGGTGCCCGTCGATTGAAGCATGCCGAGTTTGCCGACGTGTCGAACCTCGACGCCGATAATAAGCCGCGCACTCCGGGCGACCGAAAGCGGATGAACTCGCTCGGTAATCGGTTATGGCACACCGACGCCTCGTTCCGCCGTGTTCCCGGTGCCCTGTCGATGCTGTATGCACATGCGCTGCCGGAGCCCGGCCCGAAAGGCGCCGGCGACACCGAATTCACCGATCTGCGCGCCGCCTATGACGCTCTGTCCCCGGCGATGTGGGAGATGCTTGAGCCCCTCATTGCCGAGCACTCGATCTTCTGCTCGCGGGCGCAGATCGGTTTCACCGACTTCACCGAGGAAGAACGCGCCGCCATGCCGCCCGTGCCGCAGCGTCTGGTGCGCCGCCACCCTGGCTCGGGGCGCAAGACGCTGTACCTTGCGTCACACGCCTCGCATATCGTCGATTGGCCGGTGCCGGACGGCATGCTGCTGCTGCGCGAGTTGATCGAGCATGCCACGCAGCCGCAGTTCATTCACGCGCATCGCTGGCGGGTTGGCGATTTGGTGATCTGGGATAATCGCTGCACGATGCATCGGGGCCGCGCCTTTGATGAGACCCAGCGCCGCGACCTGCGCCGCATCACGACGCAAGACATTGCCTCGACGCTCGATCAGGCTGCCTGAATTGTAGGGCGGAAAAGCCCGGCGTGAGCCGGGCGCCTTCCGCCATTTGCGATGTTGGTGAATTGGCGGAAGGCGCTTCGCTTTTCCGCCCTACGAGACTAGCCGCTATTTCGCCGCGTCGGCGAACCGCGGCGAGCCGGTGAGGCCGGGCATTACGTCGCGGGCAAAGCGGCGGATGTTTTCGCGCGAGCCGCCGAAATTGATCATCACATATTCGACGCCGCCGGCGCGCAGGTCGTCGAGCTTGCGCGCGATTTGATCGGGTGTGCCGAACAGCGCGGTCTCGTCACAGATGCGGCGCGTTTCTGCCTCGTTATGGACAAAGCGGTCACGGGTCTCGCCGGGGCGCTCGGAGATCTTGTTGATCCGCATGTGGCCCTGGAAGCGCCTCTCCAGCGCCGCATCGAGATCGGCCTTATCGCGGGCGATGTGTACCGCGCGGGCCACGCCAACCTCCATGGGGTTGAATTTGCGGCCGCGCTGCTCGACATCGGCTTTGAACTGCGCGACATGGCGCAACACGTCTTCCGCCAGATCGTATTGGCCGAGCAATAGGTTATAGCCGCGTTCGGCGACCTGCCGCACGGAGCGTTCGCTGCCGGCACCCATCCAGAAGGGCGGGTGCGGCCGCTGGGCGCTAGGCGGCTCGACGACGATATTGTCGTATTGCCAATGCCGGCCGTGATGGCTGAATGGCGTGTCGGAGACAAAGGATTTGGTGATGACCTCCATCGCCTCGTCAAAGCGCGACTCGGCCTCTTCCATCGGCACGCAGAAGCCGGCGAACTCGTTGTAGCGATAGCCCTTGCCGATGCCGAAATCGAGCCGGCCGCCCGAGAGCAGGTCGAGCGTCGCGGCCTGCTCGGCAAGCAATACCGGGTTGTGCCATGGCAATACGAGCACGGCGGTGCCGAGGCGATAGGTGGTGGTGCGGGCACCGAGCCAGGTCAGCAGGTTGAGGCTGGCCGACACCTGGCCAAAACCGGTGAAATGGTGCTCGACGACAAACACGCCGTGAAAGCCGAGCGCCTCGGCCTCGATGTTATTCTCGATCCATTCGTGAAAACCCTGGCTGCTGTCGGTGAGCTCGCTGCCGGGTTCGGGGCGCTTTGCTTGGGCGCTGCCAAAAAGGCCAAACCGCATCGTCATTGCTCCTGCTGATTTTGCGGCGACCATACGGGTAGCACGGCGATATGCAAAATACCGCTATTCTATCGCCGCCATAACGAGGCGGCATGACTTGGCTCATACCTCTATCACCTTGCCCGGATCTGGCGTGGCCGGGCATCCATGAGGCCAACCCGGGACACCATGAAGGGAGGCGTGCTGTGGATGGCCCGGCCAGGCTCGATCAGAGTGTATTTGGGCGATGCTAACCCCGCTGCACGAGTTCGATCTTGTAGCCGTCGGGGTCTTCGATGAAGGCGATAATGGTGCCGCCATGCGCCATCGGGCCGGCCGGGCGCGGGATCTTGACGCCGGCGGCGGCGAGCTGCTCGCAGGTTTTGTAGACATCGGGCACACCCAGCGCGAGGTGGCCAAAGGCGCCGCCATGTGCGTAGGGCTCCTGCTGGTCCCAGTTGTGGGTCAGCTCGATCACCGTGCTGTCCTCTTCGTCCCCGTAGCCGACAAAGGCGAGGGTGAACTTGCCGGTGGGGTAGTCGCGCTTGCGGATTAGCTTCATGCCGAGCTTCTGAGTGTAAAAATCCAGCGACTTTTCCAGATCCATGACCCGGATCATCGTGTGCAGGAAACGGGCGTTGGCGATACCGGCGGTGTCACTCATCGTGTGTCTCCCTTAGTGCGGAATTGGTGTCGGAGCGGGCGGCAATGATGGCGAGGATGCGGTCGGCGGCGGCGCGGCTGGGCGAGGTACCGGCGCCGCGCAATCGCCGCATCGCCGTATCATAGCCGCGACAGTGCGCGCTGCGAACGTCTTCATCCTCGATCAACGCGGCAAGCGACGCGGCGAGCGGTCCCGGTGCGCAGCGGTCGCGCAAATGCTCCGGGACTAGCGCCCGATCGAGCAACAGGTTGATCAGGTTGACCTGCCGCACCTTCACGACATGGTTCAGCAATGCCTCGGTCAAGGGGTTGAGGCGATAGGCGACGGCCATCGGCAGGCCCGCGAGGGCGAGTTCGAGCGCCACCGTGCCGGAGGCAGCCAGGGCCGCGCGGCTGGCCGCGAAGGCATCGTATTTTGCCTCGTTGCCGCGCACGATTATGGCGTTCCCCGGCCATCCGCGAGCACCCGCAGCGACCGCATCGGCGACATGCGCGACGGTCGGCATCACGACGCGGAAGGGGCCAACCCGTTGCTGGAGCAGCCGCAGCGTCTCGCCAAAAATCGGCATCAGCCGGCGCACTTCGCCACCCCGGCTGCCGGGCAGGACGGCGATCAGCAATTCGTCGTGGGTGAGGCCGTATTGACCGCGGAAGCGATCGGCATCGCCGCGATCGGCACCGCTTTCGAGCACGGGGTGACCCACATAGGTCGCCTTGAGCCCCACAGCCTCGAAATAGGGCGGTTCGAACGGCAACAAGGCCAATAGATGGTCGTACCAGCGCGCCATGCGGCGGGCGCGGCCGGGGCGCCACGCCCAGACCATCGGCGCGACATAGTGGATCAACGGCAGGGTTTCGCCCCGGCCGCGCAGCCGCTGGGCGATGCGCCAGCTGAACCCCGAGCTGTCGATCGTCACGACGGCATCGGGCAGATCAACCTGAATCGCGGCTACGGTCTCGCGCACCCGGCGCAGGATCAGCGGCGCGCGTGGCAAGACCTCGGCAACCCCGGCGACCGCGAGGTCGGAGAGCGGCACCAGGCTCTGCACGCCCTGCGCCGCCATCTGCTCGCCGCCGATCCCGGCGACCCGCAGCCGGCCGCCGGTGCGCTCACGCAACGCGCCAATCAGCGCACCGCCGAGTGCGTCACCCGAGGGCTCGCCGGCGACCACGAAAATATAAGGTACCTTGCCGCCCGTATCGGGCATCGCTCAGCGAACGCCGACCACAAACAGCCCGCTGGCATCGGCGAGGCGGATGATTTCGGCACGGTCGAGCAGCAAGATCGCACCGGCCTCCGCTGCGATGCCGCGCAGGCCGCCTTCCGCGGCCAGCGCGACGGTGCGGGGGCCGATCGTCGGCCGGTCGGCGCGGCGTTCCTGGCCCGGCTTTTCCGTCTTGACCAGGACGCCGCCCGGGCCCTCACGCCGCAGTTCCCTGCAACGGCGCAACAGTGCGTCGGTGCCCTCGATCGCCTCGACACCAAGCACCAAGCCCTGCTGCACCACCGCCGCCTGACCGATATCGAGGGCGCCGATCGCCCGGGCGATGCGCAGCCCGATCGCAATATCCGCCTCGGCATCGCCATCCGGATGGATGCGGCCAAGCACGCCTTCGGGGAGGGCGGCTTCATCGAGCAGTTGATCGGCGCCGACGACTCGGAAGCCCTCGCGTTCCAACTCGCGCACCACAGCGGACAGCAATCCATCATCGCCAAGCGCGCGATAACCGACCCGGGCGAGGAATTTGGCGGCGCGCCAATCCGGCCGCAGCGAGGTCAGGGTCGGGCGCCGCACCCCGCCGGCCAATACAAGTTCGTCGACTCCGTTTTCCCGCAACAGATCGAGGGCCGAGGCGGCGCCGCCGAGCCGGCACCAGGCATGCGGTACATTCTCGACCGTCGCGCGTTCGGCCTCACCTTCCAGCGCCAGGACAAACATTTCGCGCCCGCTTTGGCGGCAGTGTTCGATGATACGGGCGGGTAGGCCGCCATTGCCGGCGATCAATCCGAGCCGCCCACGCGCGACCCGGCCGTCCTCTTGGGCGGGCGCTGCGTCAGGCGCCATTCCCGCCTTTTGGCTGGCAGATCGCGCGGCTCGAATCGGCACGGATAAACGAGATGATGTCGTCGACCGGCACGATGCCGCCAAACCGTTCGGCGGCCTCGTTGACGCGCTCGTGGAGCGTTCCGCTATCGGAAAACAGGTGCTGATAAGCCGCGCGCAGACCCTGTATGTCCTCGCGGGTAAAGCCGCGGCGCTGCATGCCGATGATGTTCAGTCCGGTCAGCCGGGCACGGTCGCCCATTACCTGGCCATACGGGATGACGTCTCGTTCGACGCCCGACATGCCTCCGATCATCGCATGCCGGCCAATGCGGACAAATTGGTGGACCGCCGACAAGCCGCCGATCAGGGCATGGTCTTCAACGACCACATGCCCGGCCAGTGTCGCGTTATTGGCCATGATGACATGATTGCCGATCTGGCAATCGTGCGCGACGTGCGCGCCGACCATGAACAGGCAATTGTCGCCGACCGTCGTCACCATGCCCCCGCCCTCGGTGCCGGGGTTCATCGTCACGTATTCGCGGATCGTGTTGTTGCGCCCGACGATCAGCGTCGAGGCTTCGCCTTTGTATTTCAAATCCTGTGGCTCGAGGCCGAGCGACGCGAATGGAAAGATGCGGGTGCCATCGCCGATCGAGGTGCGGCCTTCGATCACGATATGCGCTGTGAGACTGACGCCGGCGCCGAGCGCGACATGCTCCCCGATCACGCAATACGGGCCGATCTTCACATCATCGGCCAGTCGCGCGGCCGGAGAGACGATCGCGGTGGAATGTATCTCCGGCATCAGGCGCTAATCATCCCGGCGCTAGTCATCGCGGCGCTGATCATCCCGGCGCTGATCATCCCGGCGCTAATCATCGAGGATCATCGCGGCGAATACCGCCTCCGCCATCAACTGGCCGCGCACCTCGGCGCGCCCCTCGAACTTCCAGACATTGCCGCGATTGCGTTGCTTGGTGACCCGCACATGCAGGGTGTCTCCGGGGAAGACGGGTTTGCGAAAGCGCGCGCTGTCGACGCTCATAAAATATACGAGCTTGCCTTCAGATTCGCGCCCGAGCGTGTGCACGACCAGCACCGCTGCGGTTTGCGCCATCGCCTCGATGAGCAACACACCTGGCATCACGGGACGCGTCGGGAAGTGTCCTTGGAAGCACGGCTCACTGATGGAGACGTTCTTGACGCCGGTGGCGTGCGCGTTCGTTTCGATATCGATGACCTTGTCGATCATCAGAAATGGGGGGCGATGTGGGATCATTTCCATGATCCGCAGCACGTCGATTTCGCGAGATTGTTCGGCTGTCGTAGCCGGTTCGCTCATGACCCGTCTCTCTTCTTGGCGAGACGTTGTAATACCGCAACCTGTTTCATGAACAAACCAATCGGCACTGCCGGTGATCCGCAAACCGTCTCACCGGCCGCGACATCGCGCATCAACCCGGCCTTTGCTGCGATGCGCGCACCGCTGCCGATATTGAGATGGCCGGCGAGCCCGGCCTGGCCACCTGCCATCACGAAGTCGCCGAGCTTTGTACTGCCCGAGATTCCGACCTGCCCGGCCAAGATGCAGCCGCGTCCAAGCACGACATTATGGCCGATCTGAACCAGGTTATCGATCATCGTGCTGGGTCCGATCACCGTGTCGTGTCCCGAGCCGCGATCGACGGTCGAGTTGGCGCCGATATCGACATCATCGCCTATAATGACCCGGCCAAGCTGCGGAATTTTGACGGGGCCGGCCGCATCCGGCGCGAAGCCGAACCCGGCCTGCCCGATGCGCACGCCGCTGTGCAAGACAACGCGGGCGCCGATCACGCAGTGGCTGAGCGTTACATTGGCGGCGATCCGGCAATCGTCGCCAAGCTCGACCTGTGGCCCGATCACCGTTTGAGCACCTACCTGACAGCGGTGCCCCAGGCGCGCGCCGGCCTCGATCACGACATAGTGGCCGATCTCGCAATCGTCCGGAACCGTCGCGGTTGAGTCTATGATCGCGGTTGGCGCACGGCCTGATGCCAGGGGTGGCGCGGGGTAGAAGGCTTGCGCGGCGCGCGCATACGCCTTGTAGGGATCGCGCGCGATCAGCAGCGCCATACCCGGTGGCGCCCGATCGGCGAGGCGTTCGCTGACAAAGGCGGCACCTGCCCGCGACTGCGCGAAGGCATCGACGTACTTGCGGTTGTCGAGAAAGGTCAGGTCGTCGGGCCCGGCCGTCTCCAGCGGCGCGACATCGGCAACGCTTCGCGCGGCGCTTGCCGCATCGCGCAGTGTCGCGCCGCTCAGCATTGCCAGTGCCTCGAGGGAGAAGGGGCCCGCCCGCCGGAAAAATCGTTGATCGGGCATGGTCGAACCGCCAGGCCAGCGGCCTGCGGCGCCTACTTCTTCTTCTTCGGGGCGGGCTGAGCCGCGGCGGGGGTCGCCGCCGGCGCGGCTGCCGGTGCCGCCGTGCTGTCGCCAGCAGCACCACCGGCCGCAGCCGTGCTGCCACTTGCCGGCGCCGCCGTCGGGGCGACGAAGTTAACGGTGAGAGTCGGCAACTGCTCGTCGAGCTTTTGCAGAACCTCGTCGGTCACATCGAATCCCTGGTCAAAGAGCACCAGCTCGCTGCGCTGGAAAACCAGGTTGGCTTTACGATCCTTGGCGATGTCGGTGATGATCTTCAGCATCGCTTCCTGGATTTTTTCCAGCGCCTCGACATTCGAGCGCTCCAGGGCTTGCCGCTTCCCTTGAACACTCTTATCCAGGTCATTGACCTTCTGCTGGAACTCCCTGCCCTTCTGGTTGAGCTGCTCGGGGGAAAGTGAGGATTGCTGCCGCTGCAGCGCATCGCGTTCCTGCCGCAGTGTCTCTTCCTGGTGCGATATCTCCTTGGCGTATTCGGCGCGCTTCGCCTCGATCTGCTGCCGCACCATCTTGGCGGATTTCGAATTCTGTAGCAGCGATTGCACATCAACCACCAGGATGTTCAGCCCCGGACCGGGGGCGGGTGCCGGGGCGGCTGCCGGGGCTGGTGGCGTGGGGCTGGTCTGTTGCGCTTGCGCCGGGCCGATCAAGCCAAGCGCGACGACAGGTAACAATGCCCCGAACCGGGAACTAAACATCAGAACCTCGTACCGAAACTAACGTGAAACAACTGGGTCTTGTCGAACGGCTCGCGCTTGATCGGATAGGCGAGATCCAGCTGAACCGGGCCGACCGGGGATTTCCAGGAGACACCAAACCCAGCGCTGGCACGGATCGAGGTCGAGTCGACGATCAGTGGCGTGATGCCGCCATTCGCGGCGATCTGCGCGGGGGTGAACTGGGTGCTCTTCTGATCATTCGACCACAAACTGCCGAAATCGGAGAAGAGGTGGCCGGAGACACCAAGTTCCTTCGGCAGGCCGAGCGGCACACCCAGAGATATCGAGCCGACATAATATTTATTGCCGCCAAGCGGATCTCCGGAGATCGCGTCGCGCGGCCCGATGCCAGCCGATTCGAAGCCACGCAGGTTGTCGCCGCCGACAAAGAACCGATCCTGCAGCAATACCTTCTGGCCGCCCCAGCCAAAGATGTCGCCGGCCTCACCCGTCACACTTAACACCCACTCCGGGGCGAAGGAATAGTAGTAGCCGGCATTAACCTTGTTGCGGATGTACTCCACCCCGAACCCGACGCCGGCGAAGTCGTTACCGAGCGAGGCATAGTAACCGCTGGTCGGCTCGAGGCGATTGTCGCGCTTGTCGTAGAGCAGAACCTGACCGATCGACGACGTGGTGTGCGTTCCCTGCTCGAGCACGATGAACAACGAGGTGTTGGTCTGGAGGTCGGTAATGTCGTCCGACCGCGCCGTGTACTTGAAGGTCTGTCGCAGATCATCGGTGATCTGATAGCCCGCCCGCAACGCGCCGCCATAAGAGAATTGCTCATAGGCTGGGGTCGCGCCGCTGAAGAAGTTCGCCGTCGGGCTGGTTTTCACCTCAAACAGATCGAAACCGGCGGCGATGTTCTTGTCGAGGAAATAGGGCTCGGTAAAGCTCAGATCGACCTGTTGCGAGCGAAACGAGACCACCGTCCCGATGCGCAGATCCTGGCCACGACCCAGGAAATTGCGTTCGCGCACACTGATATCCGCGAGCGGCCCGTCGCTGGTCGAGAAGCCCAGACCCAGTGACAGCTCGCCGGTCGACTGCTCCTCCACTTCGACGGTTACGACGGTGCGGTCGGGTGACGAGCCCGGCGAATTGGTGACATCGACCTTTTTGAAGAAGCCGAGGTTTTTGATGCGGTCTTTCGAGCGCGTCATCTTGCTGGTGTTGAAGGCGTCGCCCTCCACCAGCCGGAACTCACGCCGGATAACCTTGTCGAGAGTGCGCACGTTGCCGTTGATATCGATCCGCTCGACATAGACCCGCGGACCTTCCTGCACATCGAACACGACATCAAGCGTGCGGGCGTCGCGATTGCGGGTGATTTGCGGCTTTACCTCGACAAAGGCGTAGCCGCGATTGCCCAGTGCGTCTGTCAGCACCTGAATCGAATGCTCAACCGCTTCGCCATTGTACCACTCGCCGGAATGCACGGTCAGCAAGGGCATCACCTGCTCTTTGGGCAGGTCCTTGAGGGTTATGTTCACATCGACATTGCCGAAGTGATAGCGCTCGCCCTCATCGACCGTAAAGGTCAGCACAAACCCATCGCGGTCCGGAGTCAGCTCAGCGACCGCCGAGATGACGCGGAAATCCGCGTACCCCTCGGCGAGATAAAATTTGCGCAGCAACTCGCGGTCATAGGTCAGCCGGTCGGGATCGTAGGTGTCAGCATTCGAGAAAAACCGGTACCAGCGGCTCTCCTTCGTGTCGATCACACCGCGCAGCGTGCCGTCGCCGAATTCCCTGTTGCCGACAAAGTTGATGCTGCGCACGCCCGTCGATTCGCCTTCATTGATTTCGAAGACAAGATCGACCCGGTTTTCGGAAAGCTGAATGACCTTGGGCTCGACGGTCGCGGCGAAACGGCCATGGCGGCGATAGAGCTCGATGATGCGCCGCACATCGTTCTCGACCCGGGTGCGCGTGTAGACGACGCGGGGTCGCAGCTGGATCTCGCCATTCAGGTCTTTGTCGGCGAGCTTCGAGTTACCCTCGAAGGCGATACGGTTGATGATCGGGTTCTCGACGACGCGGACCACCAGCGTGCTGCCGTCGCGAACCAGCTTCACATCGGCGAACAGCCCGGTGGCAAACAGCGCCTTCAGCGATCCGTCAACCTTTTCAGCGTCCCAATTATCCCCGGGCTGCAGGATCAGGTACGAGCGGATCGTCTCCTTCTCGATCCGCTGCGCTCCTTCGATGCGGATATTTGCAATGGTGCCTGCGCCCGCCGCGGCGCTGACAGCGGGTTGACGCGCACGCTGCTGCGCCTCGGCGGGCGTCCACAGCATGGCCACAGTGACGACTGCCACCGCCCAGACCAGCAGGCGGTGCATCGTTCTCAAACGCGTTGGACCCAACCCCCACCCCGACGCTTGTGCGTTTTCTGGCGCGGATACTGTCAGGTCACGAAGCGCTTCACAATATCAACGATCCCGGTGCGCATCAGGTCGTTCCAAGTGGCGAACACCATCAGCGTCAGAACCAGCGCCAGCCCGACCCGGAAACCGTATTCCTGGGCGCGCTGTCCAAGCGGTTTTCCGCGCACCGCCTCGGCTGCGTAGAACAATAAATGGCCGCCATCCAGGACCGGCACCGGGAATAGATTGATCAGCCCGAGGTTGACCGATAACACGGACATGAACCACAGCAGCGGCACTATGCCGCCCTGTGCGACCTCGCCAGATAGCTGCGCGATCCGCAGCGGACCGCCTAGTTCGTCGGTACCGCGGGTGCCGATCACCATCTGCCACATCGCCTGCAGGGTGGTGGCACACAGGTTCCAGGTTTCGCCGACCGCACGCACCACAGCGCTCGCAGGGTTGCGCCGGACGTATTTGGGTGTGCCACCGCGTATGCCTAGCTGGCCGATCTGGTGTGTGCCGAACCGGTCGGTCTCCTCGACCTGGGCTGGCGTCACGCTCAGATTCACCAAGGCGTCATCGCGGCGCACTACCATATCCATCGCCACGTTGGGATTGAGCCGCACGATCTGCTGGACGTCCTCAAAGCGGTCGACGGTTCGACCGTTGATGCTGACAATGTCGTCGCCCGACTTGATCCCGCCATTCGCAGCGGCGCTGCCCGCCACCACCTGGCCAACCTGCGCCGGTGTAAAGGGCTGCCCATACGTCATGAACAGCAGGGCCAGCATGACAATCGCGAAGACGAAATTCGCGAAAGGACCACCCGCAACGATCGCGGCGCGCTGACCCAGGCGCTTGCAGTGAAACGACACTTCCCGCTCGGCCGGGGTCATTTCCGCAGCATCTGCGGCGGGCAAGCCCGAGCTGGCGTCGCTGTCGC
>Ga0213875_10002267_pt1 | contig 11667 bp, 6 predicted proteins | sample BarmaccomBMRX_R8_FD_160105 | JGI IMG/M metagenome (GOLD analysis project Ga0213875, IMG submission 160105) | Root-associated microbial communities from Barbacenia macrantha in rupestrian grasslands, the National Park of Serra do Cipo, Brazil - RX_R8 | ecosystem: Host-associated > Plants > Roots... | reverse complement strand
CCGCCGCCGCAGCCGATGAAGCCGGTGAAGTTCTTCAGCGGCGGCGGCGGCCTCTACTCGACGGCGGGGGATTACTTGAAGTTCGAGCGGATGGTGCTGAACGGCGGGATGTTCGGCGGCAAGAGGATTCTGCGCGCGGAGACGGTGGCGGAGATGAGTCACAACCAGATCGGCGAGATGAAGCTCACAGAGTTGAGGAGCACGATTCCGCAGTTGATCAAGAATCCCGTTCGCTTGCCGGGTTCGCCCGACAAGTTTGGGTGGGGATTCGGAATCAACAGCCGGGCGGTGGAAGGCGGGCGCGCGGCGGGGTCGCTGGCATGGGACGGCATCTTCAACACGTTTTTCTGGATTGATGTTTCCGGGAAAACCTGCGGCGTGGTGCTGATGCAGATGCTGCCGTTCAGCGACGATGGGGCGCTAGCGGCGGAGGAGGAGTTCGAGCGGGCGCTCTACGCGAGCGCGGCGAGGTGATGCTCTGAGCGATCCGTTCGGTGCGCCTGCCCTCCTCGTCGGACGCGGATGTGCAGGCGATTACGCAGTGGCTCGCCTCGCACGGATTCAGCGTGACGAACGTGACGCGCGGACGATCGGTCGTCGAGTTTTCCGGCACGGCGCAACAGGTGACAGCGGCATTCCACACCGAGATCCACAAGTTCTTGATCAACGGCGAGCAGCACTGGGCGAATGCAAGCGACCCGGCAATTCCCGCCGCGCTCGCGCCTGTTGTGGCGGGCGTGGCGTCGCTCCACGACTTCAAAGTAACGCCGCAGAGTCATTTGCTAACTCAGCGATTTCCGACGGCGCGCACAACCGGTCAGCCGCGTCCCCAAGTGACACTCAGTGATGGGGAACACGCGCTGGTAGCAGCCGATTTTAATGTGATTTACGGCATCACGAATGACTTCCCGGAACTCGGCATCAACGGAGCAGGAACGACGATCGGAATTGTCGCTCGCTCGGACATCGACGTGCAGGATATTGCGGATTTCCGCCTCGACAACGAGCTTCCGGCTAATGCGCCGCAAATTATCGTCAATGGCCCTGATCCAGGCGATGTTCCGGGAGACGACGTCGAAGCCACGCTCGATGCAAGTTGGGCCGGCGTGATTGCGCCGTTTGCGACGGTCGACCTTGTGATATCCGCGAGCACGAACACCACCGACGGCGTCTTTCTCTCCGAGATCTACATCATCGAGGACAACACCGCGGATCTCATGAGCGAAAGTTTCTCTGGATGCGAAGCGTACGCTACGCAGGACCTTGCATTGGCCGTGCAATCTCTCGCCGAACAAGCGGCTGCGCAGGGAATTACGTATGTCGTGGCTGCGGGCGACGCTGGATCGGCGGGCTGCGACGATCCGGATTCCGAAATCGACGCCTCAGGCCCTCTCTCGGTCAATGTACTTGCTTCCACTCCGTACACGGTCGCGGTAGGCGGCACAGAGTTCAACGAACATGGACAGGATAACCAGTATTGGAGCACTTTTTACCCATATGCCGAGCCCTCCGCGCTCTCTTACATTCCAGAAGATGTTTGGAACGAGAGCTGCAGCCCCGCGCAGTGCCTCTCTCCCGGCATTTGGGCAGGTGGCGGGGGGAGCAGCATTTTTTATTCGAAACCGGCCTGGCAATATCTCCTGACCCCAAATGACGGTTGGCGCGATGTTCCGGACGTCGCGTTCACGGCGGCGAGTCACGACCCGTACTTGATCTGTTTGTTCGGCTCCTGCGAGCCGGATCTCGACGGCAATTCCTTCTACCAAGCGATATCAGGCACTTCGGCTTCGACGCCTGCTTTTGCCGGCATCATGGCGTTGGTGGTTGGATCCCGCTCGCGGCAGGGAAATCCGAACCCCGTTTTGTACGGCCTCGCTGCGCAGGAGAACTTCGGCGGATGCAATGGTTCGAATACCGCAGGCCTGCCGGGCGGTAACTGCATCTTCAACGACGTCACCGTCGGTAACAACGGTGTCTTCGGCGAGCCTAATTTCGGCACATCATTAGCTTCATTTCAAGCAGGACCAGGTTATGACCTCGCGACCGGGCTTGGTTCCCTAAACGTTCAAAATCTAATACGCGGATGGCCAAGCGCGCTCACGCAGGTTCCCGGATCATTGACGCAGTTGACGGTTGGCGTCGACGGATCCATTTGGGGGATCAACGCGACCGGCTCGATTTACACGTACAACGTCCAAACACAAACTTGGATGCGCGTGCCGGGCGCTCTAACGCAGATTGCCGTCGGCAATCAGAATGCTGTTTGGGGTCTTAACTCGTCCGGTAGCATCTATCAATACAATCCTGCCAAGCAGACCTGGGTTCATGTTCCCGGCGCGTTGAGCCAAATTGCGGTCGGGTGGGACGGAGACGTGTGGGGCATCAACGGCAGCGCGCAAGTGTATCACTGGATCGCTGCACGGCAGACCTGGCAGGAATTCACTGGAATTTCAGCGCTTCAGATCGCGGTGGGGTTCGACGGCTCCGTTTGGGCGATCGACAGCGCGACGAATGTAGAAGAATTTGATGCAGGACGCCAGGCCTGGCGGATTGTCGCTCATTCGTCGGGCACTACCCAGATCTCCGTCGGAGCAGATGGATCCATTTGCGGCGTAGCTGGTGCAGACGTTCAATGCTTCGATCAATCTTTGGGATTGTGGCACAACGATGGAGGCCCGTTCATTTACGTCGCGGTTGGATCTTCGGGGCAGATTTGGGCGATTGATGCTGCGGGCAGACTGAACCAACTGAACACAACTCAAAACACGTGGACGATTGTGCCTGGAGCCGTGCAACCGCTGCTACGCATCGCCGTCGCGGCGAACGGCGCCGTCGTCGGGATCGATGCGGCAAATAACATCTACTCGTTTACAGCACCCTATCAATCCGGTTTGGGTTTTAAGGCGTTCCCGAATACGTTTAGCATGCCTGATCAGATTGTGGCCAGCTCAGATGGCCGGCTCGCAACCCTTGATGCCATTGGACAGGCCGTTGTCTCCGCGGGGCAAAGCTGGAACCCGTTGTCGTCAAACGCCCAGCAGGTGACAGTTCAGTGCTGCGGAAATGTGTGGTGGGTGGATCGGGATGGCTCGATTTTTGCCGATTCTTTCCTGGATCTTCTTCCCGGCTCTCTAACGCAGATTGCAGGCGGCGGCACCGTCTGGGCCACCGACCCGAATACGGGACAACCGGGGTACGGGGAAACATGGGGACTGAACTCCGCAGGAGGGATTTATCGCTGGGATCGCGATCTCCAGACCTGGGATTCGATTCCGGGAACCCTGGCGCAGATTGCAGTGGGAGCGGACGACACGGTGGTGGGCATTAATGCCGCCGGGAACACGTACCTCTACGATCAGGTGCACAGTACCTGGAAGCACATACCAGGCACGCTCGCGCAGGTATCTGTCGGGTCCATCTCCTCGATTTGGGGCCTGAACGCGACCGGACAGATTTACCACTACAATTCGCAGTTCAATCGCTGGGATTCGGTTCCCGGAAATTTGAGCCAGATCTCGGCGGGATTTGACGGCGAAGTTTGGGGCGTTAACGAGGAAGGGCAAATCTATCGCTACGATCCCGTGACGACCTGGGACCAAATCCCCGGCACGCTCGCACAGGTCGGGGTGGGAAGTGACGGCGCCATCTGGGGCATCGATGCTTTCGGATCGGTCTACCGATACAGCTACTGAAGCTAGCTGATTATTCCCCGGCGCATCGCATATAGCACCAGCTCAGGAATGCTGTGTACGCCGAGTTTCTGCATCAAATTGCCGCGGTGCGTGTCGACGGTGTGCGGGCTCACACCTAGTAGAGTCGCGATGTCTTTTGTTGAACGCAGCTCGGCGACTAATTGCAGCAATTCCCGCTCTCTCGGCGTGAGTAACTCATATCGATCTTCCACTCCTTGGTGTTGTAGCTGGCGAAGATAATCGTCCGCCAAAATCTTGCTAGCTGCCGGGCTAAAGAATGCCTTGCCGGCGTTAACCGCCCGCACTGCTTGGATGAGATCGACTTCGGCTGAATCTTTGAGCAGATAAGCTCGTGCCCCTGCTCTCAAGGCGCGCAAAATATAACTCTCATCCGAGTGCATGCTCAGGATGATCACCGCCGTCCGCACCCGCTCGTCATAGATTCTCTTAGCAGCTTCGATGCCGTTCAGCAAAGGCATCGCGACATCGAGGATTACGACGTCCGGCGCTTCACGAATAACTATGTCGATCGCTTCCCGCCCGTTACTGGCCTCGCCGACAACTAAGAAATCCGGCTGCCGCTCGAGCATCAGGCGCAGGCCGTTGCGAACGATCGTATGATCGTCGGCCAGCACGATGCGCGTCGATGTCATACCGCGACTGCGACGTCGCTTCTAATGAGAGGCAGCTCGATTCTGACGGACGTGCCTGCTCCGGGCGCCGATTCCACACGAAACGAGCCGTGCAGATGAGCCACGCGCTCCTCCATGCCGAGCAGTCCCAATCCCTTCTCGCGCTCAGGTACAAAGCCGTTTCCGTCGTCTTGAATCGTTAGCGTGAGTTCATCGCGGGAGTGTTCCAGCCGCATTAAGACGTTCTTGGCTCTTGCATGCCTGACCACATTGCGCAGTGATTCCTGCACAATCCGGTAAATACAGGTCTTGTGCTCCTCCGGAAAATTTTCCGGCATGTTTGCGGCTTCCACGCGCACCGAAATGTTGCTGGTTCTCGAAACTTCGCGCGCCTGCCACTCGAGTGCCGGAATCAAACCCAAATCGTCGAGCATGGACGGCCTCAGCAGCAAAGACAAGTCCCGCACCGCTGCAACCGTCTGCTCGGTGAGCCGTCGAAGATCCCGCAATTGCGCACGCGCCCCGGCATCCCCGTCGGGCGAAAGCACCGCCGACACATTTCCAAGGCCCAACAGCAGTGCCGAGAGTGACTGGCCGATTTCGTCGTGCAGCTCGCGCGACAAGGCCCGCCGGTCTGCCTCTTGCGCCGTAATCAGGCGCGCGGAAAGGTCCCGCAGGGCTGTGCGGGCATGCTCGACCTCCTCAAACCGCACCGCGGATAGCCGTTCCAACCGCAGAATACGAAGAATGCTGCCGGCGGCCAATCCAGCTCCGCAAACGAGTGTCAAAACGAGCAGCGAAACGAGTAAGCGTCGGAATGCAAGAAACAAATCCTTGACGTGGCGATTGCTCGCTTCAACCTGTTCCTGGTTAACTGCCCCGAGCTGATCCGCAATGTGAACAATTGTCATCCGCCGCGGCAGTAGCGAACTCGTCATGAACCCATAACCGAACGCCCTGCGCTGGGCCGCGGTCCACTCTAGCGTCGGACTTAGGGAGCTGAAGTAGGATGCAACTTCTGCTGTGAACCTGCGAAATGCATCGCGCTCTTCGGGGCGGAGAATACGGTCGTAAGCAGCGATATTCCCGTTGATCCGGCGCTCTGCTTCTTGTAACTCCTGGCAATGAATGTTCGCGCGATTAGGGTCGGGCTCGAGCAACAGATCACGCACGTAGGTTCCAGACAAATAGATGTCGGAACGCAGTTGTTCCAAGATATGTACGCGAGCGAAATAATCTTCTCGTATCGTTTCGCCTCGCATCTGTATTCTTTTTACAATCGATAGGGCAGTAACTCCCGTAAATGCAAGCAGCAAAAGGAGTCCGCCAAAACCGAATAGCAGAAGGCGTCGAGTCTGGCCGTTAATGCCCATGCTTAATGGAGTAACCCCAATGTGTACTGAAGGTCGGCATACGCTTCAGCATAGTCATATTGTGCACTCAGATTTTGTACCTGAGCTTGGGTCTGACCTAATTGTGCCTGGGTTAGCTCTACGATGGAAGCCAGCCCGAGATTATATCGGCCTTGCGACAGATCTAATGCCATGTTTGCTTCGTTCAGAAGCTGCTGAGCCGGGACCATCGCCTCATATGCTGTGCGCGCATGCTCCCAAGAAGTGCGCACAGCGCGTGCGATTCTGTCCTCCAGATCTCGCACCCGCTCATTCGCCGCTTGCAGCCCGTATTCTGCCGCGCGGCGACGGGCAGTGAAGAGATGCCCGTTGAAAATCGGAATTTGGACGTTTACGCCGACGGATTCATATTCGGGCGGAATATTGGGATTTGCACTTCCGGGGTTGATATATGGCAACCCTCCGCCGACGGCCATAAGCGTCACGCTTGGACGCTTCAAGTCGCGCTCAGCGTACAAGAATTTCTGCGCCGCTTGTTGCTGTAGCCGCAAACTTGCGAGTTCGGGCCTGTTTCGATACGCCTCCGCGATTAAATCATCCGGATTGGCCGGCGGCGAGGATGGCGCGGGCTGGGGATTGAGCTGATAACGTGTCGCTTGTGCGGTTCCGAGCGCTTGGCCGAGACTTGCATAAGCCGTCGCGAGCCGATCATTGGCGCGTATGAGCATCAACTGAGCGTCGGAAAGATTCACACGCGCGAAGCTCAGATCGACGCGCGATTTCAATTGGTTCTGAGTTAGTGCCGTGACTTGATCGACCACCGTTTGCCGTGTGGCGACGGTCTGCTGCGCTACTTTGATCAATTCCTGAGAAAGCAGCACCTCGAAGTAAGCTTCATCAACGGCGAGCAGGACATCCTCGCGAGTCGCTCTGTAATCCTGTTGGCTCGCTTCTGCTTGCAACCGTGAGTTAGCCACAAGATTTTGGGTTCTACCCAAGTCCGTGATCAGTTGCGAAAGCGAGATTCCCGACCCGAAGTGATTAAATAGTCGTGGATCGTTGAGAACTCCGGCACCCAAACGGCTGTCCAGGTTCGCCTGCGCGGCGGTAACGTTGCCGCTTATGGCGGGAAAGTAAGCAGAACGTGTCTCAATTACTACTTGCCCGGCTTGCAGATAATTCGCCCGCGCGGTTAGTACCTGGGGATGATTCTTTAGAGCCATTGCCTCCGCCTGTGCGAGAGAAAGCGTAGGTCCAGGCGTTTGCGCATGTAAGCCCGCGCAGACACCCGCCACAATCAACATGGCTGAGATTCTTCGGTGCTGCATGAATTAGACGGCTTGTGGGTTAAGCTCCGGAGTGCCGCGCCCGTCTTTTCGCTCGTACACCAGAAGGTAAGCCGCCGGAACGATAAAGACGGTCAGGATTACCGACGACGTGAGGCCGCCGATGATGGCGCGAGCCATGGGTGCATACTGCTCCGACCCGGTACCCAACTTCAAGGCCATCGGCAGCATTCCAATAATTGTGGCGAGCGAGGTCATCAGGATCGGGCGGAGACGGACGCGGCACGCTGTAATTACGGCATCGCGCACCGATAGACCCTGCTGCTCGAGACGATGTGCGAAGTCGACGATCAGAATGCTATTCGAATCGGCAATACCAACCAGCATCAGAACGCCCATCAGCGACATTACATTCAAAGTGGTTCCGGTGAGCAGCAGGAATACGAATACACCTACGAACCCCATCGGGATCGCTAGCATGATCAGAAATGGGTCGATGAACGAACGGAACTGGGCGATCAGAATGAGGTAGAGCAGAACGAACGACAGGCCGAAACCGAATCCGAAGCTCGAAAAGGACCGCCGCATCCCCTGGACCATTCCCCGAAGCGTGGTGCGCATGTTCGGCGGGGGCTTCAGTTCTCGAATAACCTCCTCTATCTGATTTGCAATCCTTCCGATACCTTCGCCCTTGGGCGTAACATACACGTCAATCGATCTTTGGATTTGATAATGATCGATTTCAGTTGGCGTTTGAACATGCGACAGGCTAACTACCGAACCGAGCGTAGTAGCCGCGCCGGCACGGGGAGCCCTCAACGGAATGTTCTTGAGATCGATAGTGTTGTGAATTGCAGGTTGTCCATGCTCGAAATATTGGACCGTCAAAAAATAGTCATTACCGGTCTTGTAGTCGACCCAGTAGTTCGGCGCGATCATCGCGTTCGAATTGAGAGCCGTAATAACGTTGTCGACCACGTCTTCCTGGGTCAGCCCAAGCTCACCGGCGTGCACTCGATCCACTTTGAGGCGCAGCGCTGGGTAGTTCATGTCCTGCGGAATATATACTTCATCCACGCCAGGCAACTGCCGGATACGCGTTGCTAGCTGTTGCGCAAAAGCGTAGTCCCGGGGCAAATCCCGGCCGGTGACTTGCACGTCGATCGGCGCAGGCATGCCCATGTTCAGCGTCGCGTCGACCATTGAGCCGCTTTGAAAGAATGTCCGGATCTCCGGGTATTCGGATGCGATGGCTCGACGCACTGCGTCCATATACTGGAAGCTGCTCACGGTGTGATCGGGCGAGAGCGCCGCTTGCAAGGTCGCCGTGTACGCGCCGGAGTTGCTCGTGTAAAGCGCGGAAAAGTCGTCAACCACGCCGATGTTCGAAACCGTCATGTTGAAGTCGTGCGCAGGAATCACGCGCCGAATCAAGCTTTCTATCTTCGATATGTAGTCCTCGGTTAGCTCGATGCGCGAACCCGTCGGAGCTTTCACATTGATGGCAAATTGACCTGCATCGGTTCGAGGGAAGAATGCGAGACCGAGCAGCGGATAGATGCCCAGGCTCAGAACGAACACAGCCGTGAGCGCCACCACGGTCCATCCCGGACGCCGTAACGCGAGCCGTACCGACCGCTCGTAATAATCGAGCAACTTAGTAAATCCGCTGTTGAAACGAGCGTTGAACCGATGCCCCAAAGAAGCCTTGTGATGTTCAAGTTCCTCACCTTCCGCGTGCGGTACTGCTTTCAGGAATCGGGAGCAGAAGAGCGGAATAACCGTCATCGCTACCACAAACGACAGCATCAGAGAAATGCAGAATGCCAACGCGAGCGCCGAAAACAAGAACTTGCTCACACCGTAAAGAAAGGTCACGGGGAAGAAGTCGACCACATCCACGAGCGTTGCCGCAAGCACCGCGAGTGTCACCTCCGACCCTCCGATTTCCGCTGCGACCCTCGGAACTGCGCCCATTTCCAGGTGTCGATAGATGTTTTCAAGCGAGATGACGGAATTGTCGATTACGCGCGAGAATGCCAGTGCAAGGCCGGCCAGTATCATCGTGTTGACCGTGCTGCCGAGCGTGTAAAGGATGACGAAACTCGCGAGCGCGGAAAGTGGAATCGAAAGAAGAACCGCGGAGGTCGCACGCAAACTGCCGAGAAACAAGAGGATCATGAGGGTGGTAAGCACCAGTCCCATGAGTCCTTCGTGAAGGACGGTCTTGATCGCCTCTTTCACGAACACAGATTGATCAAAAAGCAGATCGGTTCTTAATTGGCGAGGTATATCGTACAGGTGTTCCGTGAGCTTTCTCACGCCGTTAACGACCTCGATCGTGTTTGTATCGCCGCCTTGTTTCATGATCGGGATGTAAACCGATCTTTGGCCGTCGACGCGAACAATGTTGTACTGCATTTGGCTCGCGTCTTCGGCTTTCCCAACGTCGCTGACTGACACCCAGGAATCGCCGACGGACTTCACCGGAATGTCGTTCATCTCCTTCATGTTGTTGACGAGGCTGTTCGAGTACACGTAGTAGTCGAACGGACCCATCTTGACGTCGCCGGCGGGAAGAATAAGATTGGATCGATTTATGGCACTTACAACATCCATCGGGCTCAGGTCGCGCGACATGAGCTTGTATGGATCGACGTAGACCATGATCTGCCGATATTTGCCTCCGAACGGAGGAGGGATTTCAGCCCCCCTCACGACCGCAATCTGGTTGCGTATGGTGAACTGTGCGTAGTCGTGCAATTGCGTTTCGGTGAGACCTTGTCCTTTTACCGTCACCAGGCAAACCGGCTGGCTCGAAGCATCAAATTTGAGAACGACGGGCGGCAGCGTTCCGGGAGGCAACCGTTTTAGATCGGCGAGCGCCAGGTTCGACAGTTCGGTTACATCCGTATCCGCACTCGTACCCGGTTGAAAGAACACTCTGATGAGGCTTACTCCCAGCATGGACCGCGACTCCATGTGGTCGATACCGGCGGCTAACGTGAAGAACCGTTCCAGCGGGTTAGTTATGTCGACTTCGATATCTTCCGGCGGCATGCCTGAATAGAAGGTCGCAACCACAACTTCCGGCAAATTAATCTGAGGAAACAAATCCACCGGCATGCGTGCGATACTTACCACGCCAATGATGGAGAGCCCGAGGCAAATAACGACGATGAAGTACGGATTGCGAATGGAGAAACGTGGCATGGCGGGTTAAGAGGCCTGTGCGCTATTACGTTGGACTTTGGTAACCGGCGATCTGGGTAATCTTGGGCTGCACTGCCTCGCCGGTTCGTAATCCGCTTCGATCGCTCATGACCACCGCATCACCCTCGCGCAGGCCGGACAGGATCTCGGCATCGTTTTCGGTTTGCATGCCGAGCGTAATTTCACGCGGCTGAATCGTATTCAGCGCATCCACGACGAGCACGCTTGCTCTATTCCCCTCCTGATTAACGGCCTGTACAGGAATTACTAAGGCGTCGCCCCTTCTGTCGAGTGTGAGCGTTGCTTCGGCATATACTCCAGGCATCAAAACGCCCTGAGGGTTCGGAACATCCACTTCGGTGTGCATCGTACGGGTTGAATTCGTCACGTCGACGGAGAACCGGGTCACTTTGCCCGGGAAATCTCTGTCCAGTGACGGCACACGCACATTTACCTGATCGCCTACTTTGATGTAGCGAACGTAGGACTCTGGAACCGGCATCACGAGCCGAAATAAATCTTCCTGCGAAAGCTGCACCAGCGGCAACGCCTGCGTGGAACTCGTGCCGGCTTGCATCAGCGTTCCGTAATTCGCGTATCGCTGCGTCACCACGCCTTTGAAGGGCGCGGTGATCTTTGAGTAGTCATACAGTGCTTGGTCACGCGCCAGCTTCGATTGCGCGACCGCAAGCTGACTCTGCGCAGCTTCGAGATTGGCTTGCGCCGCCCGGATTTGAGCTTCCGACGCGACGTCTTTTCCTTGCGCCTCATCGACCTCTTGTTGCGCGACCAGGCCCGGTTTCGTTTTCGCGACATTGTTCAGGCGGCCGTATTCCAAGTGCAAGACTTTGTGTTGCGCCTGAACCTGCGCTAACTGATGCTGCGCGTCAGTTACTTGATCGAATGCGCTTTTGATCCCCGCCTGATCCTCTTGTAACTGCGCCTGCAGCTCAGGAATCTCGAGAACAGCCATAATCTGTCCTTTTTGGACGTGGCTGCCATAGTCGACGTATAGCTTCGAGACGAAACCCGATTCCTTTGCATACACATCGATCTGTTGAAACGGGACCAGCTCCGACGAGATTGTCAGGTACCGCGCGAGTGGCTTTCTCGTCACTTTCGTAACGGCGACCTCTGGTACGGGGCTTTGCTGCGCCCCACTCGCGCCAGCAGCGTTGTTTCTACCGCAGCCGAACATCAGGGCCATAGCGGCCGTAACGCCAAGTACCAGGAGCGGTTTTACAAGTGCTGTATCGCGGTCTTTCTGACTATCGACGGCGTCGGTTTGAGAACCTCGATGCAATCGGCGCGCTCCAGCTTCCAGAACCACTGTAAGTGGCTGAAAACAGCGACGCCATACCCTAGCGGCAGGATTTTACACTGCGAGGACGCGGTAGATATCGACGGTCAGAGTAGAAGTACGAACGTTGTCTTACGAGCGAAGTAGCTGTTATCCGCTAGAGGCCGTGCTAACTTAGAGCCCCTTCTTGCC
>Ga0213875_10002266_pt1 | contig 11668 bp, 8 predicted proteins | sample BarmaccomBMRX_R8_FD_160105 | JGI IMG/M metagenome (GOLD analysis project Ga0213875, IMG submission 160105) | Root-associated microbial communities from Barbacenia macrantha in rupestrian grasslands, the National Park of Serra do Cipo, Brazil - RX_R8 | ecosystem: Host-associated > Plants > Roots... | reverse complement strand
CGGCCCGCAGTTCGCGCTCGCTTCCGTTCGTCAGCCAACCCGGCATCACCAACTGCTTGCGAAGGAAATACGGGGTATAATTCAGCTCAAAATAGCGCTCCAACGCCGAGGGACGGCTAACCATCCGCAAAAAGTTCTTCCCGTACGCCGAGTACGGAAGATAGTCTGCCGCATGCCCAACTAGCGCTCGAACGGGTTTCGGGACAGCGTCAACGACTCGAAGACGATCGACAGCCGCGAAACTCTCGTACCCGGCGAATAACTCGTCGCCTCCATCACCGCTCAAAGCAACTTTTATGTGTTGCGCTGCAAACTCGGAAACCAAATAAGTCGGAATTGCCGAGCTATCCCCGAACGGTTCGTCGCAATGATCAACAACCTTGTTAACGACGTCAATGCAATCGGGATGTAGAACAATCTCATGATGTTGAGTGTTGTACTTTTTAGCGACTACCGCCGCATATGGCAGCTCATTGAACTCCTGTTCCTCAAAGCCGATAGCAAACGTCTTCACTGGCGCTGCCGATTGGCGCACCATTGATGCGACAACCAGGCTCGAATCGATCCCCCCGCTTAGAAAGGCGCCCAGCGGCACGTCGGCGATCATCCGCAAACGTACCGCTTCATCAAATGTGTCTTCAATTCGCTTCGAGCTTTCCTGCTCGCTCAATCCACCGGCGGCTGCTTCGGCCGGCCGCGGCGCCGTCCAATATCGCCCCTCGCGATGCGAACCGTCAGCCCGGTAAATCATCCACGATCCAGGCGTCAGTTTTCGAATTGCTCGAAACGGGCTACGCGGATCAGGTATATAAGAAAACTGCAGATATAGCCGCAGCGCCTCGTCATCCAACTCGCGCGGCACATCTGCAGGGCGCAAGCACTTCAGCTCGCTTCCGAAATAACAGCCTCGATCCGTCAGAGCATAGTACAGCGGCTTCTTTCCGAAGCGGTCCCGCGCGAGCACCAACTCCTGTTCGTGCTCGTCCCAGATGGCAACCGCAAACATCCCGCGCAGATGCTGGAAGCCTTCAGGCCCCCACTCCTCGTAACAATGCAACAGAACTTCGGTGTCGCTCGAGGTCTTGAACACATGCCCTAGCGAGGAAAGCCGCCGCCTCAGTTCTCGATAGTTATAGATCTCGCCGTTGAAAACGATCCACAGCGATTCGTCCTCATTGCCGATCGGCTGATGGCCGAGTTCCAGATCGATAATGCTTAACCGCCGGATACCCAGCGCGCACGGCCCGCTGATGAGGTACCCATCGTCATCCGGGCCTCGATGCCGGATAACATCGCACATCCCCTTTACTAGATCCCGTTCGGCGCGGCCGTCGCGCAGAACGTAACCCGCTATTCCACACATCGATTACTGCACGAGCTGGAGCGTCTGCTGATGATACGAGTGGATGACGTCTTCCGGCAATCCGTCGGTGACAATCTCGCCGTGACTCATAAGGATTACACGATCGCAAAGCTGCTCCACAGCTCTAAGATCGTGCGATATAAAGATGATCGTCTTCCCGGCCCTCCGCATATCAGCCGCACGCTCTAAACACTTACGCTGAAACGCAGCATCGCCGACGGCGAGGACTTCGTCGAGCAGTAAAATATCTGCTTCCAAGTGTGCTGCGATCGCAAAACCGAGTCGGACATACATTCCCGAAGAATATCTCTTCACTGGTACGTCAATAAAGTCGCGTATCTCGGCGAAGTCAATGATAAGCTCCATCTTCCGAGCTATTTCCGCCCGCCGCATTCCCAAAATCGACCCGCTGAGAAATACGTTCTCGCGACCGGTTAACTCCGGATGAAACCCGCTGCCTACCTCGAGCAACAGCGCTATCCGGCCGCGAATCCGAATCTCGCCGCTCGAAGGTGTCGTAATGTTCGACAGCAGCTTCAAAACCGTGCTCTTGCCGGCCCCATTCTGGCCGATAATCCCCAGGGCCTCGCCTCGTTCAACTGAAAAACTCACGTCCTGCAAAGCCCAAAACACTGTGCTTGGCGGACGAACAGCATGCACCACGCGGTCATAGAATCCGGTCGGATGATTGTCCTTCCGGATCCGGTACATCTTCGAAACGTGATGGAACTCGACGTCCAACATGCGATCAGATAACGTCCACCATCGTTGCTTCGCGATTCTTAAACCACGCGTACGCAAGCGGCAGCGCAATACAGGAGATTATGATCGCATTGCGCAAGGTGCCTGGTTCGGGGGCAGCTCCCTGCAGCAAAGCGCGGCGGAAATCTTCTATGATGCCGGCCATAGGATTCAACAGGTACACAGCCTTGAAACGCGGCGGCACGGCTGACAGCGGATACACAACCGGGCTTGCGAACATCCACAACTGCAACAGCAGCGGCATCGCCAGGCCGATATCCCGAAATCGAACCTGAATCGCTGCCACCAACAGCGACGCTGCCGTCGTAAACACAACCGCGAGCAGCACAATCGGAATCACGTATAGAAGATTTGACGTTACGTGAACGCGATAGTACGCCATCAAACAGCCCAGGATCAGCGATGCGATTAACAGATCCACTAACGCGGCATTCACGTACGTAATCGGCAAAATCTCGCGTGGAAAGTAAACTTTGCTGATCAACTGCGTGTGCGACACAAGAGAATTGGCCGAGGTCGTAACAGCCGTCGAAAAGAAGGTCCACAGTAACAAAGCGCTGTAAACAAAAACAGCATACGGCAAGCCGTTAGTAGGTATCCGCGTGAACAGCGAGAAGATGATGGTATAAATCGCCATCAAAGATAACGGCTGGACGACAGCCCACGCCGGTCCTAGTAACGATTGCTTATAACGCACACTAAACCGATGTAAGGTGAGCGTATACAGCAGATCTCTATACGCGAATAACTCGATAGCGTGCCGGACAATCGCTCCCACCGAGAATGACGGAGCGGTTAGAACCTTAGTCCGGCGAGTGGGTTCGCCAAATGCAACCGAGTTAAGTGCCACGCTTTTCAAGTATCGCAAGATGTATGCACATTCCGCATCTACCCTGCTGCATATAGTCCCGGCCTTAACTGAGTAGCTGCCGATAAAGCCCGCGCATGGATTCCGCGAACTGCGCAACGCTAAATCGTTCGCGAACCCACGATTGCCCCTGTGCCCCCAAGGTCATACGCCAGTCAGGTTTGTCAATCAGCTCGGCTAGGCACTCAGACAGCGCGAGATCCTCGCCGGGCGGGTAACTGAGCCCTGTTTCACCGTTTTTGACCACTTCAGAAATGCCATCAACCGCTGTCGCAACCACTGCCTTTCCATGTGCCATGGCTTCCAGCACCGCCAGCGGTAGACCTTCCCAATGCGTACTCAGCACAAAAATATCTGACGCTTCCAATAGCCCGGAAACATCCGCGCGATATCCCGCGAATACGAACTGCTCCGCGATCTCAAGCTCTCGAAGAAGCTTCTGCACTTCGACAAAATGTTGCCGGTGAACCAGAGATTTCTCGTGATCCCCGGCGACAATGAAGCGAACCTCCGGAAATCGCTCCCGCAACCGCCGCGCGGCCCTCGCGAGCGTTGCATAATCCTTCTGCGGAGCCACGCGCGCGACCATCGTGATCAACACCGAATCCCGCGGCAGCGCGAACTCCTTAAGCACTGCGCGCCGGGCACAACTTCCATTCGCCGAAGCACACGCGACGCCGTCGTATACAACGGTTCCCCGCCGCTGAGGCACTCGGTGCCCGAAGCTGTTCCAGGTCGCCTGCGAGACGAACGCAAAGTGATGCACCGGCTCCAAAAAAGTTCGATCCCGCCGCGAAATCACATCGAAACGGTTGCGCACATGGCACAGCACTTTCGCCGCCGCGATCCGGCCCGCCAAACCCGCGTGATACGCCGCGAGCAGATCCGAGCAATGAACCAGGTCGATTTGCGCGTCGCGCAGATCTCGGCTCAACCGCCAGGAACCGCGCGCAAACGCCCGCGGATGGCGAAAGCTGGGCTCAAGGGGCTCATACTGCCGCACCTCGCCCGCCGAACAAAAAAAACGCTCTGCCTCCGGCGCGTCCGCTCGAACATAGAAGCAGCTTTCAAATTCCGGCGCAACCGCCTGCGCAACCCGAAGTGTCGCGTGCTCGGTTCCGCCAATCGTCGACCACGGCATGATATGCGCGATCCGCTTTCTTCGCATACCCAAACCGCGGCGCGTTACGCAGTTCTCCTCGAAGCCGCTTCGCCAAGGAACCGCGCGTAGATGTCAGCCATCCGCGATGCCGACGCCGCAATCGAAAACTGTTCCGCGATCATTTGCTTCGCTCGCGCGCCCAACCGCTGTCGCAGTGCGCCGTCGTTAGCCGCACGCCTCATCTGAGCCGCCAGCCCCTCGACATTGCCGGTCTCGAACAGGAATCCATTCTCGCCATCCCGCACCAACTCCGGATTCCCTCCTGCGCGCGAAGCAATGACGCAGCACCCGGACGCCATCGCTTCCATCAGCGCATTCGACAATCCTTCTGTGGTCGACGGCAGGACGAACACATCCATTGTCCGCAGCCACGGGCCGATATCGCGAGTCGCCGGTACAAAACGGCATCGCTCACCTAGTTGCAAGCGGTCAGCCAGCGCGATCCATTCGTCACCGCAGGGGCCATCTCCCACAATGACTAGCCGCGTACCGGCATTGACTCGCGCGAACGCGGCGAGCAGAGTCGGAACATCTTTCTCAGGCCTCAGCGCGCAAACCAATCCAAACACCAAGCCTGCATCGCCGCACTCAGCCGCCCTCATCTCGCGTAGATCACGTACACCCTCAAACACATTCACATCGACGCCGTTCGGGCACACCTCGATCTTGCTCCGCGGCACGCGCTCGTCTTCCACCATGTGCCGCAGCAGATACTCCGAATTCACGACAATCCCGTGCGCCATGCGATCCGTCACGCGCATCGCTCGCCGCAGCCTCGCCGACATGAGGTCGCGGTGTCCCCTCTGGCTCGACAGCGCAATACACCCGCTAGCCGTTCTAACCGCCGGAGTTGCAAACAGAACCGTCGGGTAATCGAACGCGTGCATCAACCGGATCCGATGCCCGCGGATATATTCAACCAGCCGCCATGCGCTTGGAACCACCCGCGGTGATTTCAGATTCGGCACCTGCAACTGGAGAATTGGAACGCGCGCTTCATCCAGCTCGCGCCGCCGCACGCCCTCGTCGATAAAACATCCTACATGAACCTCGAATGCCTCGCCATTGAGCGCGCGGGCCATGGTCGCCAACTGCCGCTCGCTGCCTCCGATCCCTAACTCCCGGACCATCAGCAGAATCGGAATCGCACTAGCCATCGCACGCGCCCGTTGGCCCGCGCATCGTCCGCACCAGATCAATGACCGGCAGCCCCGACGCCCGTATGCGCGCCGCAAGCTCCGCTGAAGAATTCTGCGCGACCACCAGCTCCTGTGCCCACCCCAGCACGTCATCAAGCGCATGCATTAACCGCCCGATGTGCGGAATCGCATTCAGGACAAAGTTCCGATTGCTGCCGTAGATGTCACTCAGCTCCACGTGCGGATCATACACGCGCACATCGCGGCCCTTTCCGACTAACTGCTCGAGCAGATGCACAACCGGACTCTCGCGCACATCGTCCGTATTCTGCTTGAACGCGAGCCCAATCACCCCAATCCTCTCTGCCTTCGAATCGAGTACGCTCGCAACGCCGCGTCGCAAATGCTCGTCGTTACTCGCGAGCGTCGACTCAAGCAACGGCACCCTCAAGTCCCGATGCTTCGCTCGATGCATCAGCGCGCGCAAGTCCTTTGGCAGGCACGAACCCCCGAATGCGAAGCCAGGCCGAAGGTACGCCGCCGAGATGTTCAATCGATTGTCGCGACACAGCGTTTCCATCACCTCTAGCCCATCCACCCCCAGCTCATCGCTCATTGCCCCGATCTCGTTCGCAAACGACACTTTCACGGCATGAAACGCATTGCACGCGTACTTGATCATCTCCGCCGTTCGTAGCGACACCAGGCACGGGTTAATGCCCAAGGGCCGATATACCGATGCCACAGTCTCTGTCGCGCCGTGGTCCGTCCCTCCGATCACAACCAGCGACGGCTCCATGAAATCGCGCACCGCCGCGCCCTCGCGCATAAATTCAGGATTCGCGACCACCCGGATGTGCCCGCCTTCTCGAATAGCAGGCAGAATCACGTCGTCACACGTGCCCGGAAATATAGTGCTGCGGATTGCGACAATCAGCGGCTTGTGCCGATCGCAAGCAACAACATCCTCGACTACCCGCCGCAGTTGCTCCAGGCTAATATCGCCGTTTTTTGCCGATGGCGTTCCCACGCAGATGAACGCGATCTCCGCTTCGCGCAAAGCCTCCGCTGTCGAGCACGTGGCAGACAACCGCCCCGCGGCAACATTTGTCGCAACCAGCTCGTCGAGGCCAGGCTCATAAAATGGGCTTCTAGCGCCGCGGATGCTCTCCACCTTATGCGGATCGCGATCCACGCCGATCACGCGGTGTCCCAATTGCGCCAAGCACGCGGCTGACACCGCACCCACGTACCCCAAACCTAGAATCGCTATCTGCATAACATCTCGCAAGGCGAATGCGCCCGTGCGCCCGCGCCCGGTCTAGGAGACCAACTCGGCGCGGTCGTTCACCGGTTGCGCGTCTGGCGCTCTGTCCGAAGGCAAGGTCACCTTCGTCTCCCTCCACAACTTTTGCGGCTCGACGAAGAAGACGCGTAGCGCCACAACCGCCGCCATTAACAAAGCTGTGAAAATGCGCGCGGGTGATGTGAGACGCTTCACGCGTGAGCGCGCCGGCATCCACCGATCCATGGCCGCCGCTGCATAAAACACGATCTGCGCGGCGGTAATCGACAACCGCCAATTTCCAGGAAGAAACAGCCCTGATGCGAACAACACCAACAATGTATAAGGCAGCAGCAGCCGGCCAACCTTATACGACCAGAAGTGAAACCACATCCGATTTCTCGGTCCCAGCAACATCGGGAACGCACGGATGATCTGGTAATTCCCCGCGAGCGTCCGCACCTTGCGCTTAAACTCGGTACCAATCGTCATCGGGTAATCAAGCGCCCGCGCATTCGGCTCGAGAATCAGCCGGTACCCCTGCAGAAACGCGTGCATGGGCAGATAGACGTCGTCCAGCAGTTGCTCACGCGGAATCTCGGCCGCGAGCGTTCGCCGCATCGCGTAATACGGCCCCACTGCTCCGAACATCGAGTCAATCGCGGCCAGCATGCCGCGAATCCGCATCTCGTAGCGCCAGTAAGCGCTCACGCCCTGTTCTTCGAGCGTCCTCCCAGGACGAATCTTCAAGTTCCCGCTCACGACGCCAACGCGCTCATCTTCAAAACACCTGACCAGATGCGACAGGCTGTCGCGCGTCAACGTCTGCCGCACATCCGTGAATACCAGAATGTCGCCGCGCGTCTCCGGAATGGCGGCGTTGATCGCAGCCGGCTTTCCGAATCGGTCGACGCGCAGTATTCTGACGCCGCGCGGACCAAAGTTGCGCACGATCTCGTCCGTCCCGTCCGTCGAGCCGTCCGACACGACGAGGATCTCGAGTAGCTCGCGCGGATAATCCAGCTCCAGCACCGACCGCAGCTTGTCCTCTACAAACCGCGCGCCATTGTGGACTGGAATGATGATGGAAACCGTGCGCCGCGCCCATCGCTTCCGAACCGGTCTCGACCGGTATCGAGCCAGCACCGCCAAAATAGCCGGATAACCGAGCATTACGTACAGAGCGAACGCGAGCGCGGATCCGAAAATGAAGGGAGCAATCAACATGGCCGCGGACCCGTCTCTAGAATCCTTTCGAACGACTTCGCAGCCGCATCCCAACTCCCGTGCGCCGCAACGTGTTCGCGTGCTCTCGCGGCAACGTCCTGCCGCGCTCTTTCATCGGACAGCAGCCGCACACACGCATTTGCGAAGGCCTCAGGTGTGTCGCCGATCACAATATGCTCGCCGCTCTGAAGCGGCAGCCCTTCAGCTCCGACCGTCGTCGACACGACCGGCAAACTCGCCGCAATAGCTTCGTAGATCTTCAGCCGTGTTCCCCCTCCGACCCGCAGCGGCGTGATCGCCACCTTCGACCCCCACAGATACGGTCTAACGTCGTCCACCGTACCCGTCACGCGTATCCGTGCATCCGCCGTTTGCAATGCTCGCACACGCGCATTCGGCTTACGGCCGACAATCGCCAGCGTGCAGTCCGGCACGCGCCGTCTTATCAGCGGCAGTACATCCGCCACAAACCACGTTGTGGCGTCTATGTTCGCCAGCCAATCCATCGATCCTACGAATATCAAATCCGCCACAGGTTCGTACATATGCGGCGGGGTGAAATAGGAGATATTCACCCCCGTGTCTACATGCGAAATCCGCTCTACTTCGTACTCTTGCCGCATGCGCTCTTCGTCCATTGCCGACACCGCCACAACGAACCCCGCGCGCCGGCACGTTGCCGCTTCATACCTCCACATGCGCTTCGCTTGCAACGCGAAATATGCCTTCCGCGCCATGTTTCCCGCATGTTCCACGTGTCTGCGCCAAATGGCGCTCTCCACATTGTGCTGAAACAAGACTGCCTGTTCCAGCCGCTCAATATTCGGCGTTGGAAACAAGAAATCGCACACCAGCGAATCAAACGCATACTGGTTCAGCAGAGTTTCAATTTGCTGCGCCATCGCAGCCGACCGGTACCGGCTGATTGCAAGCGGCAGCGATGAAAAAACCGCTCCAACTAACTGTCCGGTAAACGCCAAGCTGTCGTGTTCCGGCACCTCATGCGGTACGGGATACGCAAACGAACAGTACTCATTTGCCTGCGCTTCCGCGGCCGGGTTAGCGCGGTCGCGAAACGTTACATAATGCACCTCGTGCCGCGAATGAATGCAACGCAGCATCTCGAGCGTGCGGATTTGCCCTCCGCGCGTCGGCGGATGCAAAAAATCGGTTTTTACCCACAACAGTCGCAAGCGTTTATTTGAAGAGGTTGGTCCCGCACCGCTCGTTTCACGCCCGGGCTAATCCCCGCGCACAAAGGGGACAGCTCCAATCTCCACATCGCATCCATCTTCAGCCGTTCTCACTTCGATCTCATGCGGTCCCGCCGCAATGCCGGACAGATCCAGCATCGCGTCCCATCCCTTGTACTTTACCGGCGACTCTGGAAAGATCTGGTCAACATCGGGGCGCGCGAAGCGGCGCGGCGCCGCCTGCGCAAACCTCCGATCCACAAAAATTCGAATGTCGTGGACCTCCTCGGGAGCGGCTACCCAGCCTACAATCCTTTCGAGCCGCGACAGGCGCGCTTGAGGCAGTGGTAGATCCACCGCGCCGGTCGGCGGGTCGCTGCAACCCGCCTCTCGCTTCACCAACCACAGCGTCCAAGCATCGGGTTCGATCGGGATGGCTATACCGTCACCGGGAGCAAGGGATGCAAATCGCTGCGCGTATTCGCCGAAATGATGATCCACGTACGGTCGATATCTCCAGTCCTTAGTGATTCCGGTCAGCATGGTCAGGGCAATCGCGGCCGCCGGTACGCGGACCCATAGCGGGCGGTCCGAAACCGCACACCATATAGTGGCCCACGCGAACGCGAGCGTCGGCAAAAAGAAATAGCGGAGGCCGGGGGTATCGCGCAACATCTGCCACTGTGGGGTGGTGCGGCTCACCATCGGCGCTCGCAGGGAGACAATCCAGACCAGCGCACAAAAGCTAAGGAACAACTTCCATTCGAGCGGCGCCTTCCAAAAGCAGTACGCAACGACGCCTGTCGCAAGTACTGCGAGCGCTACCAGACCCAGAAGATGAGTCGATTGCGAAAAAGCATGCTCTCCACGTAGCGTCGCCAGATACACGCGCCCCGACAAGATTTGAAGGAAAAGCTTCGGTGTCGCTCCTAAAGCGACGTGCGGCCGCATGACCAGGGAACTCGAGACAATCGCGCCTAATTGCACCGCCGCGCACACCCCTACGGCGGAAGCAACGACGACGCGCCAGCGCTCCCTTCGGATCCACCACAACACGATCGCTTCAGGTAATAAGAGGATTCCAAATGGCCCGCTCAGTCCGGCGACAGCGAGCACGCTGATATCAAGAATCTTCGCCACCACTGACACCGGTACCACGCTCAGCACCACCAGGCAGGCCAGTAAAGCCAGGTGCCACTGCGCCTCCTCAACGGAGATGTGCACTTCGCTTGTGTTCGGCAGGAAGATGTACACGGCCGCGAGCAACGCTCGCAGTAGAAGCGGGCCCAAAGATTTCAATCGCTCCGACAGCAGTAAGTTGACGGGCAGCACTTGGCAGACGATCCCGACCGCGTTCATTACTAACGGCGCAGACCGAAGCGGAACCCACAGAGAGAGTGCTGCCGCGAGTCGCGGTATGGTCTGAAAGTAACCGCTGCGCGCCCGCAACAACGCGTGAAACCACCCCCGCGTGTAGGCCTCCGAGTACCAGATACCGTCTTCGGCAAAAAGCTGTGGATTTAGCACCGAATCCGGGCGTCGCAAAATGACAACGGCTACACAGAGTGCAAAAACAAGCAGCTGCAGCTTCCAACCGACGGCCTGCCAGCTACTCTTCGGTTCGGACATCGTGTGACAGTCTAGCTAGGAGCTATGGTTTCTACGCACGTAACAGGGTCCCGCCAGCAACCGTCTCCTCGTGTACCGTGAGTGTGTAAATGTGGATCGTTCGCCTTGCCTTGCGCCGGCCCTACACCTTCGTCGTTTTCTGCGTCTTAATCCTGATTCTCGGAGCCGTCTCGTTCGCCGTCCTCCCGAAAGATATCTTTCCCTATATTGATATCCCGGTCGTTACCATCGTCTGGAGCTATAACGGTCTCCCTCCCGACGATATGGAGAAGCGCGTCGTCACCATCTGCGAGCGCGCTCTTACCACGACCGTCAACGATATCGAACACATCGAATCCGAATCGTACACCGGTGTATCGGTCATTCGCGTCTACTTCCAACCCAAGGTCAAGGTCGAAATGGCGGTCGCGCAAATTACCGCCATTGTGCAAACCATCCTGCGCGTCCTGCCGCCCGGCACTTTCCCGCCGAATGTATTGAAATACGACGCCTCGAGCGTGCCCATCCTCCAACTCGGTCTCTCCGGTCACGGCCTCACCGAGCAAGACCTCTACGACTTAGGCCTCAATTTCATTCGCACCCGCTTGGCCACCGTGCAAGGCGCCTCCCTGCCTCTTCCTTGGGGCGGCAAAACGCGTCAAATCATGGTCGACCTGGATCCCAACGCCCTATACGCCAAGCACCTCTCGGGAATCGATGTCTCAAACGCACTGAATGCGCAAAATCTCATCCTTCCCGCCGGAACGGCGCGCGTCGGCAATCTCGAATATCTAGTCCGCATCAACAGCAGCCCGCTCACCGTCTCGGCGTTGAACGATCTCCCTATTCGCGCCGCCAATGGCGCCATCGTCTACATGAAGGACATCGGTCAAGTGCGCAACGGATTCGCCGTACAGACCAACATCGTCCGCGAAAACGGCCAGCGGTCCACGCTCTTGACGGTTCTAAAAAACGGCAAAGCATCCACGGTCGATATCGTTAATGCAGTCAAAGAAGCGCTTCCGCGCGTTCAAGCTGATCTACCGAGCGCGCTGCGCATC
>Ga0213875_10002265_pt1 | contig 11669 bp, 8 predicted proteins | sample BarmaccomBMRX_R8_FD_160105 | JGI IMG/M metagenome (GOLD analysis project Ga0213875, IMG submission 160105) | Root-associated microbial communities from Barbacenia macrantha in rupestrian grasslands, the National Park of Serra do Cipo, Brazil - RX_R8 | ecosystem: Host-associated > Plants > Roots... | reverse complement strand
CAAAGGACTGGGCGCTCGCGTAAGCGCGTGGCTGCGTACTGAAGTTCATGCAGCCGCGTGCGTCTGGCGATGAAGCGATCGATTGTCCAGCCGGCGAGACCGAACAACCGTAATTCCTTGCTCGCGGGAGGATCCACTGCCAAACGGTAAGCGTAATCGGCATCTCGCTGTGCGCTACGCACCTCCTCTGTATTACGATCGCGCCAAATCGCGCTTTCGCGCAGAAGCCAGTGCGTCGCCAGCCACGCTCCCCCAAGTAGGATAGGAGCCCACCACGAATACCTCGCAAGAATGATGGCACACGCGACACCGCCAATCATCTCGACCATGCCGCTCGCTATGAAATCCATAGAGATCGAAATCGGCGGGCCGGTCATGCCAAGGTCGAAATCGCGCGCGACCGTAAGATCACTGGTAAGCGCAGGATTCTCGAGATGCCCAATGCCCGGTGGACGAACACATGCCTCCGTCAGGCGGTCGTACAGCCACGCCGCGGTGCGATCCCCTAAATTTGTGCTCAGCGCCTGATGAATAGGGTTGAGCACTTGAAGCAATACGAATACGACGCTCGCGAAAATGAGCGGGCCCAACAGAGAGTTCCCGCCCTGAACAGCGGCGACCAGCACGCCCATCGCGATAGCGAACACAGCCGGCAGAATCCCTCGCAGCAGGAGAACCGCCCACCAACCGGCGGCCAGATACGGATCGGCCTTCGGGAGTACGCTGAAGAATTTCCATTCCTTGCGTTTGCTTAGTCTCTCGAACACCAAGACATTCTGCCATACACCGATCGTCACCAAATTCCGCGGCGGTTATCGGCATTCGCTAGGTGGTCCAAGAGCCAGCCATTGGCCCCAATCACGGCCCTGATCCCGAGCAGTGATGCGCAAATGCTTGGCCGTCGGGTTCAGCGATACGCGCCAGAATTCCCATTGCAAGTCGTTGTTTTGCATGGGAGCCGTTTCGAGTAGTTGGTCCGTGTCGGCGTCTTGAATCTCGACGGATTGCCCCTCGACAGAAGGTCCGTGCAAAACCGGCAGAATCATGCATCCCTCTCTGGGAGCAGCAAACGTGGAAGAGATCATCTGTCCTGTATTGGAATCACTACCGCTCCAACTCGCGTAGATAGGCGCTGGTGGAGGAGTGTCGAAGGCAGGCGCGACAGGATATCCATCGCGTGTCCAATTGGAGTCCTTGTTCCATTCGATTCCAGAAATTGCGATGCCAAGGTTTTCCAAACTTGCAGCTTGCAGCGACGGAATGGGGAACAATCCTGGAATCGGGAACAGCCCTTTCCGGCGCGGGTCCACAACATAGATCGAAAAAGATCTGGTTTTCACTGTTAGATTTACAAACCCAACCCACGCCAAAGAAGCTGGAGTGTGCGTAGACTGCAGATCAGCGGGAAACCCTGCGGGCAGCCTCTGTCCAAAACCGGTAATTTGGCCGAGCTCATTGGTGAGAACAATCCAGTCGTACTGAACTCCGCGGAAGGGCAATACATCCGCCCAGCCAACCACTTCAAGACCTGAACGGATGGGGAATGTGTAAGAAAGTTCTCCTGATGCGGGCGTGCTGAGCAGTCGTGAAAAACGCTCGACGGAAACACCGAGCCACTTGGTCCGGCTCTTGGAAAAAATCGACAACTTGTCCTTGCGAAGTTCTGGAAGAGCACGAGAGACAAGTCCTGGATCGGGAAAGATTTTCCGGATTAAACCGGGATCGGTGAGGCCGTCTTCGAAACCCAGTGCCGCTATTTGCTCATTAGCAAACGGGTTGTTGCTTCCATTGACCCACCCCCTCAATTTCAGAAAACCTACGGCCATCAGGATTACGAAGACGAAAGTAATAACGGCCGGGGAGATGATTTTCCATCGGCACTTGAATGCGACCCAAAAACACAACGAGATAAACGCCGCCCAAGTTGTCATGGGAACCGTGATGTAGCGATCCGCCTTGGCGGTCGCGAAATCCGGGTCTGCTGCATTCATGCGTCCAGCCGCGGTCATGAGCGCAGTCAACAGGGTGAACAGATAGCCCGCAAAAAGTACGATTGCAGGTTTGGACCGCATCAAGTCACTACGGGCGGCAAAGGCGAACAGAACGATGACAATGAAGAGACTCGTCACGCCTAAATACGTGCCGAACTGAGGAGATCTCATTCCGCCAAACGGCATGCTCAGGTAAGCTCCCAAGTACCCAATCAGGTAGAAAGGGTGGGAAATCAGGTTACCAAGATTTACATCGTTTGAGAAACGATAGCCAACGAAATACAAGCCGATGGATGCGCAGGCGGCCATTCCGAGAATCGTCATTTCGCGCCTGCTGAGACGCAGGAAGATGCCGATCGCCAATAGCAGCGGCCACAGCAACAACCCATTTGAGGAGGAATACGTAGCAACGATGCCGGAAACGATGGCGAGCGCCAGGTAAAGATGGGGGCGTGCGTGTTTCACTTGCACCAAAAAAGTAAGTGAAAGAAAAACGCACAATTCCACCAAAGTCCACTGCAGGAGAAACGGAGTGCCAAGCACAGGTACGCTGCCTTTCCAGCCCATCTCAATCCCACTCAGCAGGACAGCAACATTGCGAACCGCTGGGGAGAAGTGCCGATCTGAAAACAGCGTCCATGACAAGACCAGCCATGTAGAGAAGTAACAAAGAAAGCTGACGGCAAGCGTCAGGATCTGGCGCCCATGGAACGCCAGCATGTCTAACGCAAAGATGAGCTCGGGGAAAATGATCCGATGCTCATTGTGCTGCGTCCAAAGAACACCAAAGTCCATTGCTTTATACCGGGGCAGGTACAGCGCAACGCGCCAATAATCCCACACCGGAAGCGCTGTGTAGCAGTGCAAAATGCGCTCGACCGTCCCAAACCAATTAAGTACTAACCAGGCGAAAAGCGCGAATGTCACCAATAGCAAGGCCGCAGAGGGATCGATGCCGAGCCGGTCCTGAACACGCGCCAGTGTCCATTTCGGATCGTTAGATAGTGGAGAGGACGATGCGTTCCCTACGCCAAGCTCTTTGTCGTACACGGAAAGTCGGAGTGTAGCAGGAACAGCCAGGCCTTGCTGCTCCTATAAAATCGTTTTGAGTGGTAAAAAACGCGCTGGTTACCGGCTCTTGTGGCCTGATCGGGTCTGAAGTGAGCCTTCATTTAGGACGGCACGGGTTCCGTATCTTCGGTATAGACAACAATGAGCGCGCCGTTTTCTTCGGACCTGAGGGCGATACAAGCTGGTCGCTGCAGCGGCTCCGAGATAGCCTTCCCGATTACTCGCATTTCAATGTCGATATTCGTGACCGGACCCGCATTTTGCGTCTGGTTGCAGAAGTGAAGCCGAGCGTCATCATTCATACCGCCGCGCAGCCCTCGCATGACCGCGCCGCTGCGATTCCGTTCGAGGATTTCGATACAAACGCGGTGGGAACGCTCAACCTCTTGGAAGCTGCGCGCCGCGCCTGCCCCGAGTCGCCGTTCGTGCATATGTCCACTAACAAAGTTTATGGCGATCTGCCGAACACCATAGCCCTTCGCGAGTTGGAGACCCGCTGGGATTACCATGATCCGCAATACGAGAACGGCATTCCCGAGACGTTCTCCATTGATCAGTCAAAACACTCTATCTTCGGCGCATCGAAGATCGCGTCTGACGTAATGGTGCAGGAGTACGGCCGCTACTTCGGAATGCCCACGTGTTGTCTGCGCGGCGGGTGTCTTACGGGACCGAATCACTCCGGAGTCGAATTGCATGGCTTCTTGAGTTACCTGGTGCGCTGCAACATCGAAGAACGCGAGTACAAGGTTTTCGGGTACAAAGGCAAACAGGTGCGCGACAACATCCACTCTGAGGATGTGGCCAATTTCATGCTGGCATTTTGCAATGCTCCCCGCTGTGGCGAGGTATACAACATCGGCGGCGGCAAGGAGAATTCATGCTCCATTTTGGAAGCTTTCGGGATGGTTGAGGAACTCACTGGGACGGCCCAGAAATACACCTATATTGACCAGAACCGGATCGGAGATCACATTTGCTACTACAGTGATTTGCGAAAGATGAAGGCGCACTATCCTGGCTGGGAGATCACGCGATCCTTACGGGATGTCTTTCGCGAGATCGTGGACTCCTGGCATGTGCGCCTCCATCGGCCTTCCTACGCCGCAACCAACGTTTCCGGATGAAGATCCTCATCACCGGGATCTGCGGATTTGTAGGAAGCCGAATTGCACGGGCGCTTTTAGAACGAGTTCCCGGGCTCGAGATCACGGGCATCGATAGTCTGTTGCGGCCCGGATCGGAAATCAATCGAAGCGAGCTCCGCTCCAAAGGTATCCAGTTTATCCATGGAGATCTGCGCATGCGCAGCGACGTGGAAGCGATTCCCGCCTGCGATTGGGTGATTGACGCTGCGGCGAACCCAAGTGTTCTCGCGGGAGTCGACGGACGATCCAGCCCGCGACAATTGGGAGAACACAACCTTTCAGGCACTCTAAATGTTCTGGAGTACTGCCGTGAGAGAAAAGCCGGGATCGTTCTTCTGAGCAGCAGCAGGGTTTATTCGGTGAGAGATCTCGCCGCTCTGCCAATGCAGGAGCAGGATCACGCTTTCGTTCTGAATCCCCAAGCTGCCTCCGACACAGTAAGCCCACAAGGCATTACGGAACAATTCCCCGTGCATCAGCCCATCTCCCTGTATGGCGCGACCAAGCTCTCCTCCGAGATCATGGCGGTCGAGTACGGCCTCACCTTCGGTTTTCCCGTCTGGATAAATCGTTGTGGGGTGCTGGCGGGCGCTGGCCAGTTCGGCACCGGCGAGCAGGGCATTTTTTCTTATTGGGTGCATGCGCATGCCGCGCGGCTTCCTTTGCGATACATCGGGTTTGGAGGACGAGGCTATCAGGTGCGCGACGCTTTCCACCCGGATGATCTTTCGGACCTGCTGTTTCTTCAGACGCGGCGCGATCCTCCGTTGGACGCCGTGTACAACCTGGGCGGCGGCTCAGCGAACGCGATGTCTCTCGCGCAGCTCACGCGATGGTGCGATGCACAATTCGGCAAACATGAGCCTCAGGCTGATCTCTCCGCGCGTCCTTTTGATATTCCGTGGCTGGTCATGGATTATGGACGTGCCACGAAAGATTTTGGATGGGCTCCCAAGCGCTCGTTGACGTCTATTCTGGATGAAATCGCCAGTCATGCTAGAAATAACCCCGGCTGGCTTTCGCGTTGCGGCGCAATATGAAGCCGCGATCCTCGGTCGACGGCCCCCGTAAGCCTTTACGCTTGCTTAGCGTCGTCATCCCGGCGCGGGATGAGCAGGGATGCATCGCTTCAACCGTCGAGCACTTGTACGTTGAGTTGCGGCTGAATGGAGTTCCACATGAAATTGTCGTGGTTGACGACGGTAGTACAGATGACACGTGGAAAAAACTGCTGGAACTCTGTGAGCGCGTGCCGACTCTGAATCCGGTACAGAATGATCCACCCCATGGATTCGGGCGAGCCATCATCCGAGGCTTCGATCACATGAAGGGTGATGCTGTGGTCGTGATGATGGCGGACGAATCCGACGATTGCCGCGACGTGGTGCGTTACTGGAACCTGCTCAACGAAGGATGGGATGCGGTATTCGGCTCGCGATTTATCAAGGGCGGTGGTGTCATCGACTATCCGTGGCTCAAGATGCGAGTCAATCGTCTCGCGAATTTATTCATCCGGTTGATCTTTCGTATTAAGCTAAACGACACCACGAATGCCTTCAAAGCCTACCGCCGTAGCGTTATCGATGGCTGCCGTCCTTTGCTCGCGCCGCACTTCAATTTGACCGTGGAACTGCCGCTGAAAACCATTGTTCGAGATTACTCCTGGACAGTAATTCCCATCACGTGGCGTAATCGCAGGACAGGCACGCCAAAGCTGAAGATTAAAGAGATGGGCAGCCGCTACCTTTTTATCTGCCTCTATGTCTGGCTCGAGAAGTACTTCAGCGGCGGGGATTACCGAAAAGACGCCTAAGGGAACCAATTACGAGAGCACATCAGCGCTGCGCCAGCAGCGAATCGTCCTGCATGGCTCTGAGCGCAGCCTGTATTTGAGGATCGTGCTGCGCTTGAAGCTCATCCGCTTTCGCTACTCCGCGCGCCTGAGTTACAATCTCTTCCTTCAATCGGGCGCTGATCCACGGACGTTCTTCGCTCCACTCGGCGAGGCTTGGCTGAATTTGCCGCGATGATAAAAAGACTTTGAGCTCATCCATCAGACCAGGAGTGACGTCAAAAGAATCCGGCAGCGGCGAATGTCTTGGCGCTGATAGATATTGCGTCGCGAATGCAGTAACTGCGCCGCTCGATTCAAGAACCGCCTCTAAGCGCGTCAGTGCCGCTGGATAAGCGCGCACATCAGGCTGAATTCCTCCGCCTCCGGTGACCGAGCGGCCGTCGTCAGTTTTGTAGGTAGGAAGTTTTTCCGAACCGTTAAACGTTTCCGAGAGCGCCGAATTTCGCAACGGCCGCTGAATGGAACGGCCGCTCGGCGTGTAGTAGAAAGCAGTCGTGATCGCCAGACCGGCCCCTCCCGACAATGGCATCACGCTTTGAACCAAACCTTTCCCATAGCTCGGTTCGCCGACAATCACGGCGCGGTCATGATCCTGCAAGGCGCCCGATAAAATCTCCGACGCGCTCGCTGTTTTTTCATTGATCAGAACTGCCAGTTTGAATTGGTACGGAACGGCGTTCTTGGGAACGTCAGCAGTTTCGACTTCGCTCGTGCGGCCCTTGGCAGTAAGGATTCTTTGACCCGGATGCAGAAACATCGAAGCAGCATCCAGAGCGGCTTTCACCACCCCGCCGGGATTGTTACGCAGATCTAGAACCAAGCCACGCAAAGAATTCGCTCCGAGTTGTTGAATGGCGTCACGCAGTTGCTTGGCTGTTTGCAGATCCCAGCTCGTGATGCGAACGTATCCAAGCCCCGGCTGAATCAGGAAAGCTCGATCAACACTGGGCGAATCGACAAGCTCCGGCGTCAGGGCGAACTCTAAAAGCTTTGCAGATCCTTGCCGCCGAATGTAAACGGAAATCTTCTGCTGCCGCGCCTCCGTCAGCAATTGAATGATCTGCTCCGGCTCGAGCGATCTGATGCTGATGTTGTTTATCGCGACAAGCTCATCGCCAGCCTGGATGCCTGCTCTATTCGAGGGAGTTCCCGGGAGAGTTTGCAGAAATATAACCTGACCCGGGAGAACGGATACGATGCTGCCGAAGCCTTTCTGCTCGGAATCCTCCATTTGTCTGAGCTGCTCGAACTGAGAAGGGTCGAAAAACTGAGTATGCGGGTCGAGCTGCCTTAGCATTGAAGGAATCGCTCCGCCATAAATCAGCTTGTCGACAGACTGCTCGTCCGCTGCCTTGGTCTGAACGGTCGTGAAAACATCGACGAATTGCTGGAGCAGCGGGATCAAATCCTTTGCGGGATCGCCTTCGCGGTCTGAATTCTGCGGTTTCACCGCGCTACTGGGCGGCGCGCTGGAAGCCGGATTCGGGAGTGTTGCAGGAGTTTGCGCCCAAAGGCCGATGCCTAGCAGGCCGAACAAAATCTGTGCTCGAAAAGCCGTTCGTCCGCTCATCTCGAATACTGAATCTCGTGCCGCGCTCGGGCGCGTTCCAAAGCCAAATCGATTAGCCGGTCCAGGAGTTCCGAATATCCGATTCCGGAATGTTCCCACATCTTTGGATACATGCTGATGGAAGTGAATCCGGGAATGGTGTTGATCTCATTTATGAAAAGCTCGCCAGTGGCGCCGTCCATCAGAAAATCCACTCGCCCCATTCCTTCGCAAGCTACCGTCTCGAAACATGCCACGGCCAAGCGCCTCATCTCCGAGGTTTGATCGGGAGTCAGCTTAGCAGGCAACTCAATTCGCGCCTCGTCGAGCAGATATTTGTCTTCATAAGTGTAGAAATCCTGTGAGGGGATAATTTCGCAGGGCGTGGATGCGATCGGTTCATCGCCACCCAGAACGGCGCATTCAAACTCACGGCCCTGAATGCCTCGCTCCACGACGATTTTCCGGTCGAACTGCGCCGCCAATGCGAGAGCCACCTTCAGCTCCTCGCAATTGTTCACTTTGCTAATGCCAACCGACGAGCCCAGGTTTGCAGGCTTCACAAAGGCGGGAAATGGAAAAGGAAGATGTGGGCAGCCGGACTTCGCCTGCTCTCTGGTTAGGACGACAAAGTCGACGACGGGTAGTCCGGCTTCTTTGCAGAGACGCTTCGTCATGGGTTTATCCATAGCGACAGCCGAGGCGAGCACCCCGGCCCCCACGTAGGGCAACTCGGCCAATTCAAGCAGTCCCTGCACGGTTCCATCTTCGCCAAACGTGCCGTGCAGCATAGGAAAGGCGACATCGATGCCCGGGTTGCCGTAAGGCTCGGGCAACAACGCGCCCGGGTGCCATTTCCCTTGCTTGTCTATAAAGTATTCCGAGAGTTCGTATTTGACCTTATTGAGCGCCTTTTTTACAGATTCGGCCGAGCGAATGGAGATCTCGTGCTCACCGGACCTGCCGCCATATATTAGGGCCAAGCGTAGTTTGCCCTGGGATGTTGAGTCCAATACTCCATTGTCTCTCGACAACTCGCGAGTACATACACGAAGAGCCACTTGACGGGTTACCGCCAAGTGGCTCAGAGAAAGATTGGAAAAGCGGCGGTTACTTGCGAGAGGACAGCCGGTCTAGAGTGTGGACGAACGGCTTCGCGGCGGGAGGTATATGGGGCGCGTTATTCAGAATATCTTTATTGCTGAGCTCACTGCCATATAACTCACGATTGGAGTCCTTATCTTCCGTAACTGCTGCACCACCAAGATCGAGACCTCCGAAAAGCCCTTTCGAGCGTGAGTATGTGAGGATCTCGGCGTGAAGTTCCGCATCCGTCATAGCCGATGCGTCGCGACCTACGGGGCCGGCTGCTGCCGAAGCTTCGCCACCCAATTGGAACTTGTCACTCAGCAGGTGATCCATACCCGAAGGATTCATAACCAGCATAATGACGTCGGTTTCGGCGCCTCCGATAAGCAACCCAAACTTGCCGCCAGAAATTCTGATCGAACCGGGAGCGCTCCAACCTACTCCGCTAGTCTTGCGACAGGTGAAAAATCCTTTTCCGTATTCAGCGCCAACAATGAATCCGCCTTTCTTCAGATTGGGAATCACCACCACGCAACTTGCCTTGCTCAACAAGTCCTGAGGGACGCCCTTGTCGGACGCATTCATCATCGCGTTTAAATCTTCGGTAGCAGCTGTCAGTCTGTCAGCCGCGGTCTTTTGGGCAAACACCGGAACGCTGATCAAAGCCGCCAGCAATGCTCCTACAACAACTTTCATGATCACTCCTCCTACAAAGTTTTGTTTATTGTTCGAATGCGGGTCTCGCTTATGAGACTCCCTTGAGGGGGAAGATTAAACATGCAGATTTCACTTAAAACACAGATGTTTGGTGAAAATCTATTCAGGAAATATGTAAGAAAAGGCTTGCGCAAACGGGTATCAGGCCGTGCTATGAACTGTAATTTGTTTCGCTGTTTCTTTGGCCATTCTGACGCAGTCCGGAATGCCGACCCCTTGATAGGCGTTCCCTATCAGGTAAAGGCCAGGGCATTGGGCGAGTCGGCTGAATATGCGTTCCCGCCGCTCGCGGTGTCCAACTTCATACTGGGGCATGGAATTCGGCCAAGCATGGACGGTGGACAACAGCGGAACTGCCTCCAGACCCAATAAGCGGCGAAATTCCTCCCGTGCCAAGTGGGTCAGCATCTCATTGGAGTTGTTCAAGAGCTCACTGGCTTGCGGCTCGGTTATGAACGCGCGTAACGCGGTCAATTGCGGCGGTGTTCTGCTCGGGAATTTCGTGCTTACCCATGTAGCCGCCCCAATGCTGCGACGTTCGTCACGGGGCACGAGGAACCCAAATCCATCCCATGTGCGCCGCAGCTGTTCCTTTTTGTAAACCAAGTTAACCAGAATCGCGGACCCATAGCGGATCGCAGCGAGGTCCGAAGCCAGCGAAGGCGCTGCTTGTCCCATGAGGTCGGCGCAGACGTACGCCGGGCACGCAAGTATGAGGGATTTCGCCTCGATCTCGCCGTTGCCCGAATGAACACGCCAGGCGTCAGCGGATTTCTCGATCCGAGTCACTTTGGCATGGATAACCTGCATGTGATTCGAGGCCGCGCGAGCAAGCGCGGTGATCAAACTCTGCATGCCGCCTCGGAAAGAGAGGAAAAGGCTCTTGTGCGATGACTCGCGGTAGTTGCGGCGTACGCCTCTGATGAGACTTCCGTAATTCCGCTCGTATTCGAGAAATCGCGGCAGAACGCTTTCAACACTCAAGTGGGCCGAATCGCCGCCGTACACGCCGGAAAGCAATGGCTCCGCCAAATTTCGCAGAACTTCGTTTCCAAAGTGGTCGTTTACGAATTGTTCGACCGATACGTCGTTCGAGCGCTGGAGCGGCGCGCGCATCAGTTCGGCAAGAAATTTGATCTTGGTTCTGAAGCTGAAGAACGGCGAGATCAATACAGGTCTCCATCGCGCCGGAACCATCATGACCATGCCTCGAGGAAGAGCCATGAGCCTGCCTTTCCGAACGATGAAAATGCGCCTGTGCCGATCATTCGATCCGATGATCTGGTTCTGCAGATCCGGCAATTCCTGTGCCAGATCGGTGATTTCCGGTTTTGCGGCCAGGTAGCTGTCAGGTCCCGCTTCGAGTTCACAACCAGAGACGATGTCGGTCTTAATCAGTCCACCGAGCCGATCCGTTTTCTCGATTAGGGTGGACGGGATCCCGTTCTTAGCAAGAAAATAGGCGGCGGAAAGGCCGGAAATACCGCCGCCGATGATGACTACTTTCGTCGAGGGCACTGTTTAGCGGCGAAATTCGCGGACCATTTGAACCACTGCTCGCACATTCTCAACCGGAGTTTCCGGCAGAATCCCGTGTCCGAGGTTCACAATGTGTCCGGGACGCGTGCCGGTGCGCCGCAACAGATCCGTGACTCTATTCCGAAGTTCGGGCAACGGAGCAAACAGAGCTACCGGATCGAGGTTGCCTTGAATTGCGGAGCGATAACCGATATCCATCCAGGCCTGATCGATACTGACGCGCCAATCGACGCCGATCACATCGCCCCCGGCCGCCTGCAATTCGCGAGTAAACCCTGCGGCGCCCGTCCCGAAATGAATGACGGGGACACTGGCTGATCGAATCCGCTCGATAAGCGCCCTCGAATAAGGCTGGACGTAGCGAACATAGTCTTCCGGGCTCAGCGCTCCGGCCCAGCTATCGAACACTTGAATGGCGCGCGCCCCGGCACTGATTTGCAGTTGTGCGAAATCGCCTAAAACATCCACCAACTTGCCCATGAGCCTGCGCCACATGGTCTCATTTCCAAACATCAGCGTCTTGGTTTTCAGAAAAGTTCTGGACGCTGCTCCTTCGATCATGTAACTGGCAAGAGTGAAGGGAGCGCCGACAAAACCGATGACGGGAACTCTTGCGGCGAGGGCCTCGATCACAATTCGGATCGTTTCGCCGACATAGCCGAGATCGTCCGTATGGTCGGTGGACAAATCATCTATGTCTTCGGGTTGGG
>Ga0213875_10002264_pt1 | contig 11676 bp, 7 predicted proteins | sample BarmaccomBMRX_R8_FD_160105 | JGI IMG/M metagenome (GOLD analysis project Ga0213875, IMG submission 160105) | Root-associated microbial communities from Barbacenia macrantha in rupestrian grasslands, the National Park of Serra do Cipo, Brazil - RX_R8 | ecosystem: Host-associated > Plants > Roots... | reverse complement strand
CTGTTGCTGCTATTGGCGCGTTTCAAGTGGTCGGCTCAAATCTTAGTAGCGTCTTCAACACTGTCGCGACGCAACTATAACCGGTCTTTGAGCTGGCGGATCCTGCGGGCGGGTATCGCTGTTGTTACGAAGACTTGCTTCTGGTCCACGCTCGCTCGGACGGCAATTCTTGGCGCGATATGGGCGCTATGCCCGCGCGCGTGGATGCGCCGAATCGTAAATCGCGAGGAGGCGGTCGGTTTCGACTGAGGTGTAGCGCTGCGTCGTCGATAGGCTGGCGTGGCCAAGCAGTTCCTGAATCGCGCGCAGGTCGCCGCCGGCCCCCAGCAGGTGCGTCGCGAAGCTGTGGCGCAGGGCGTGCGGTGTTGCCGTTTCCGGGAGGCCGAGCGCGCGGCGCAGCGTCGTCATCTTCTGCTGCACCAGCCGCGGGCTGAGCGGCCCCCCGCGGGCGCCGACGAAAAGTGGGCCTTCGCGCGGCAGCGGATAGGGGCAGGCAGCGATATAGTCGGCGACCGCCTCGCGGACTGCCGGCAATACCGGCACGAAACGGTCCTTTTGGCCTTTGCCGGTGATAGTCAACTGACTGCCGAGCGGGGCCTCGCTTCGGCTGAGGCCGAGCGCTTCGGATATACGCAGGCCGCAGCCATACAGCAGCGTTAGCACCGCGACGTCGCGCTTGGCCTGCCACGCGCTTGCGACAAGTTCCGCGGGCGCTTCGATGATGTCGCCGGCATCCGCGATCGATAGCGGCTTGGGCACGCTGTGCGGCAATTTCGGCGCCCGCAATACCGCCAGCGCGGCATTTGCGGCGAGGCCGCGCCGTTCGAGAAACCGCACAAAGCCGCGGATGACGGAGAGGCCCCGCGCCACCGAGGCGCGCTCGACCTCGCGAGCGCGGAAGGCGAGGTAGGCGCGGTAATCGGCGGCGGTCAACGCGTCGATATCGACAAGCGCGGGCGGTGCGCCGAGATGCCCCGTCATGAAGTCGAAGAACCCGACCAGGTCGCGCCCGTAGGCGGCGATTGTGTGCGACGAGGCGCGGCGCTCGCCGCTCAGCCAGGCCGTCCACAACGCGACCGCGTCGCGCAGATCGTCGGCGCAGGAAAACCGCGCCACCGGCACCGCGTCAGGCAGTGTCGGAAAGGGCTTGCCATCCACCCTGCCCATCCACCCTACCCCTGTGGCGGCGAACTCAGCCCTAACCGAGGCGCGGCGGGTTGAGCCACTGCGATATCGTGATCCCGAGCACCCGCGCGAGAAAGCTCAATAATTCGGTGCTGAGTCCGGGATGAAAGCGGCCGGGTTGGCGCGTGCCCATGCACAACAGCCCGGACGGCGAACCGCGGCCGAACCCGAGCCGCAGCAGCGCCTGCGAGCGCACCAACCCGGCGGCGCCGCCGAACAGTGCCGCCTCACCCGGAGCATCGGCGACCAGCAGGGCATCGCGCTCGGTCCCGAGCAGGGCCTCGATTGTCCCTTCCTTAAGCACGTGGATGCCTTGCGTCGTCAACTTGCGGCCGGGCGTGGCCGTGGTTTCGACGCAGATCGTCACAACATCGACATCGAGCACAACCGCGAGGTCGGTGGTCGCGGTCTGCAGAAGCTGCTCAAAGCTCGGTGCGGCGATGATCGCGACGGCCGCCTTGTGCACCCGGTTGCGGCTTGCCAGATTGCCGCGACTGGCGGCGATCAGGCTCCGGTGCTCCTGATTGACGCGGGTCAGCTCACGACGCAGGCGCTCGATCTGGAAATGCTGAAAATCGACGATCCGGTCGCCGACCTCGCGCTCAGGCGCGCGCAGCAATCGCAGCGCCTCGGGGTGGCGGTCGAGGAAATTGGGATGACGGCGCAGATAGGCGAGGACATCGCGCCCCGTAATCTCAGCCGCCGCCTCGGGCGGCACGGCAACGTCGGGGCCGACCGGTTTAGGCTTATCGCGCGGCAGATCAACCACAAGGCGCCTACGCGAACCGGGCCAGATGCGACGGCAGCGGGGAGCGGAAAGCAGAAAGGCGGGTGACCATCAAACAGCACCTGATACCAGTAAAAGGGCCGGTGCTTACTGTCTCATCGCATGCAACCGGTCGGGGGTGAGTGTAGCGATGCCCGACAGCCGTGCCAACTGCGCCCGGGACGGCGTGCCGGCGCAGGCGCCGCGGCCGACGGATGCCGCCGATGTCGCCAGGGTCGTGCGGCTGTTGTTGCCGCTGCCGTTGGCGGGGCCGCTCGACTACCTCGTGCCTGACGAACTCGCGGTACCCGAGGCCGGCAGCTTTGTGCGCGTGCCGCTTGGATCGCGGCGGGCGATCGGCGTCATCTGGGGTGGGGTTGCGCCCGACGTCCCCGTGGACCGACTGAAGCCCCTCGTCGAATCGCTGCCGACGCCGCCGCTCGAACCAGCGCTGCGCGCCTTCATCGAACGCGCCGCCGCCTACAATCTGGCCCCCGCCGGCGCGGTGCTGCGCATGGCCATGAGTGTCGAGGACGCCTTATTGCCACCACGGCCGAGGCGTCTCTGCGCGATCAGTGCCGCCGGAGCGGCCGTGTTGCACAATCCAGACGGCGGCACGTCTGGAGACGGCAAGCTCACCGCCGCACGCCGCCGCGTACTCGAAACGCTGCACGAACAGGGGGCCTGCGCGGTGACCGAGGCCAGCCGCCTCGCTGGCTGCGGTGTCGGGGTGGTGCGGACGCTGATTGGCGCCGGGCTGGTGGATGAGGTGCTGCTCGCGGGCGATCCTCCGGCACCGCCACTCCCACGCTGGGATACCGAGGGCCCTGCCCTGTCGCGCGACCAGCAAAACGCCGCCGACCGGCTCCTGGCACGCACTCAGGCGGACGGGTTTAGCGTAACTGTGCTCGACGGCGTCACCGGCTCCGGCAAGACCGAGACCTATTTCGCGGCGATCGCCAGCGCGCTGGCAGCCGAGCGGCAGGTGCTCGTGCTCCTGCCGGAAATCGCGCTCAGCGCGCAATGGCTCCACCGGTTTCGCCGCCGCTTCGGCGCAACCCCGGTCGAATGGCATTCGGACGTGTCGCACGCCGGCCGGCGCGACGCCTGGCGGGGGGTCGCGAGCGGCCGCGCGCGCGTCGTCGTCGGGGCGCGCTCCGCGCTGTTTCTGCCGTTTCCCGAACTCGGTCTGATCATCGTCGACGAAGAGCACGATCCGTCGTTCAAGCAGGAGGACGGCGTCTCCTATCAGGCGCGCGACATGGCGGTCTTGCGCGCCTCAATCGCCGGCATCCCGATTGTCCTGGTATCGGCGACCCCGTCACTCGAAACCGTCATCAACGTGGCGCGCGGGCGATACGCGCGGGTGGCGTTGCCGCGGCGGCACGCCGAGGCGGCGCTGCCCGAGATATCGCTGGTCGATATGCGGCGAGAGCGGCTGGAATCAGGCCGCTTTCTCTCGGCAAGGCTGGTCGAGGCAGTCAGCACGACATTGGCGGCTGGCGAACAGGTGCTGCTGTTCCTAAACCGGCGCGGTTATGCGCCGCTCACTTTGTGCCGCGCCTGCGGTTTTCGCCTGCAATGCCCGAGCTGCACGGCGTGGCTGGTCGAGCATCGTTTTAATGGCCGCCTGATGTGCCACCATTGCGGTTATCAGGCGCCCTTGCCGGCCTTGTGTCCGGAATGCCTCGCCAGCGGGAGCCTGGTGCCCTGTGGCCCGGGAGTTGAACGCCTGAAGGAGGAGGTCGCGGTGCGCTTTCCGGCGGCGCGCACCGCATTGATGGTCAGCGACCTGCTGGCCGGTCCGCGTGCCGCCGCCGAGCTGGCCGATGCGATGGTGGCGCATCGCTATGACGTGCTGATAGGGACCCAGATCGTCGCCAAAGGCCATCATTTCCCGATGCTGACCCTGGTCGGCGTGGTCGATGCCGATCTCGGGCTCAGCGGCGGCGATTTGCGCGCCGCCGAACGCACCTACCAGCTCCTGCATCAGGTCGCGGGGCGCGCCGGGCGCGAGCAGCGGCCGGGGCACGTGTTGCTGCAAACCTATATGCCCGAGCAGCCGGTCATGCGGGCGCTGGCCTCCGGTGATCGCGACGGCTTTCTCGAAGCCGAAGCCGCCTCGCGCCGCACCGCTGCACTGCCGCCGTTCGGGCGATTGGCCGCGCTGATCGTCAGCGCGAACGAGCCGGAAGCAGCCGATTTCACGGCACAGGCGCTGGCCCGGGCCGCGCCGCAATTGCCCGGCGTGAGCGTGCTGGGCCCGGCCCCGGCGCCGCTTGCGATCCTGCGTGGCCGGCATCGGCGCCGCTTTCTTGTCAAGGCCGAGCGCAGCGTCAATCTGCAGGCGGTGCTGCGCGATTGGGTAAGCCGCGTGAAGCTCAGCGGCTCGACCCGCCTGCAGATCGATGTCGACCCATACAGCTTCCTATAGCGCTGCGGGTTCGATCGGTCGCAGCCGGCGATATGCGTAGCCGATGCCGACAAGGGCGCCGCCGATGCCGAGGAAGGAGAGCGCGCGCAACAGGCCGCTGAGCTCCGCGGTATCGGAGAGGAACACCTTAGCGGCCACCAGGGCGATGCCGACCAATCCCGCGCGGCGCAGCCATTCGTTGTGCCGCGCCAGGCCAACCGCCAGCCCGGCACCCGCGAACAGGAGCCAGGCTACCGAATAGGCGTACCATTCGGCTTCGCTAGCCGCGCCGTTGAACAGGTGCGGTCCCCGGAACAGGTGGCGGGTCTCGAGCGTGACCCAGATAAAAGCAAACCCGGTCGCGACGATCCGCGCCGCCCGGCATAGGACCGGTTGGGTGGTACCCCGCAACGCCACCGCGGCGTAGGCGAACGCCGGTACCACATCGGCCGCGAGCAAGGCGTTCAGCACCGGGGTCCGCCCGACAGAGGCATCGTCGAACACGGTCGCGATCTGCAATACGAAATCGGTCGCGGTCGCGAGGACCAGCAGGCCGCCGCCGGTCCACCGCAATACCGGGCGATGCCGTCGCTGCCCTAGGATCAGCACGCCCGTCCCGAAGGCAAGCCACAACGCCGGCACCGCAAGGTCGCGGCAATCGTCCAGTGACATGGTCAACCTGCCGTGCAGCACGTGCAACAGCTCCAATGTCAGCAGCAGGAACGAGAACAGGACGCTGCCGAGTTCGAGCAGGCCGACCAGCAGGTTATCCGCGCGGCTGCCAAACTGCCGCGTCGCGACAATAAATGCGACCGCTGGCACACCGTAGCCGTACAGCAGCCAGTTGAAGATTGGTGTCGGTCCCAGCTGATAGTCGAGCACGTATGGGTTGAGCATCAGACGCACCAGAACGGCTGCGGCAACAGCGGCAGCCAGCCAGCGCAACGCGCCGACCCGGATGCGGCCCTCGATCCAACCCATCGCCGGCAGATGCAGCGCGAAGACCACCGTCAACCACGCATTCGAGAAACTCAGCGCCGCCGCGGAGATCGTGCTGCCGAGCACAGCCACCGCGTAGGCCGCCAGGGCGATCTCTGTCTCCATGGCGCCATCGCGGCGGGACGCAATGGCGCTCGCCGCGGCCAGTTCGATCCCGGCCAGCACCAGCGCCGCGATGCCCCACGCGATATGCAGATCGAATTGCTGCAGCCGCCAGTACGCGATCAGCATGATCAGCAGCGGCGCGGCAGCCGACACCGCGGCCCAGCGTCCGGGGCGCGGTACGAGGCGTGTCGCGATGAACCCGCCGACTCCCAGCAAGGCCGCGAAGCCGACAGCTGCGGTGCTGAAATCCGCGACGTGGTCGGTGGCCACCCGGAAGACCCACAGGTTCATCTCGGGCACCGGCAGCGGCAACGCCCAGCCGGCGAGCAGGACCAGGGCCAGCGCGCCGGCAGTGGCGACCGTGTCGTCAAGCCGGCTGTCGTGAAAGGCGATGGCCATCAGCGCGACCGTGGCAACCACGGCCGTCCCGATGCTGCCGCTGGCAAACCCATCGACATGGGCCAGCAGGACAATCGCGGCCGCGATAATCCAGAATGCCGTGCGGGATACGATCGGGACCATCGGCGCATCGATTGTCCCCCGCAGAAAGCCGACCCGCGGTACGCCGTAACGGAAGGCGACGAACAGGCCGAGCAGCAGGAGCAGATAGAATCCTACTACCGCGGTTTCAGGTTTGTCTGCCGCACCGAGCCACAGGAACGCCCATCCGACCGCCCCGGCGAGTGACAGCCAGGCCAGCCACCACCAGCCGCGATGCCGCAGCAGGGCCAGCGCCGCGGCAGTGAGGACCGTGAGATACGCGAAGAGCGGAACGGCCTGCGGGTCGGTGCTGCCGACCAGCATCGGCACCACGTAGCCGCCGATCAGGCCAATAGCCGCTACCGCGGGGCCGTACCGCAGCGACTGTGCGATTGTCGCGCCCGCCGTCATCGCGAGCAGGGTAAAGGCGATCGGGCCCGGCAGCAGGTCGTAAAAGGCATAGGCGGCATAGAGGCTGGCAAAGATGATGGCCGCGCCAGCCCCCGCCAGCACTTGCGGCACGTAGTAGGTGAGGTCGTAGTGGCCGGGGCGGATACCGCGGCGTGATCGCTCCGCCGTACCCGAAATCGCGATGCCGAGGCAGAGGCCCAGGATAACGCGAACGATGGGCACCAGCAGCCCGCGCTCGATCGACACCTTGACCAGGAAGGCGCCGCCCAAGGCAAGCGCGGCGCCCCCCAACCACACCAGCCAGTTTTCGGTCAGGCGCCCTTCCCAGTTCGCCGGCCGGCGCGCCGGCGTGACGGGTGTCGCCTCTATCGGCGGGGACTGCGCCATGACCGGCTCGAGATCAGGTACCTCCTCGGCGGGGCTCAGGAAATCGTCGGCCGCTGGCAGGGCAGCTTCGGTCGGGGCAACGTCCGTCGGGCCCATACCAGGCAGGGGGGATCGGACGCGGCGCAGTTCCTCCATGAAATCCAATAGCCGGCGATCGTAGATGTCGCATCGCCGGTTCAAGATCGCGATCTGTCGACGCGCGCCTCTTGCAACAAACCAGGCGCTGATCGCGAGCGCCATCGCAACCAGGAGAAGCAACTCTGTCATCGCAGCCCCTCATCTCCGTCGACCAGCGACGCGGCCGGTGACGTTTAAATCACTCCATTATAGTGAATGAATAATTATTCACAAGGTAGATGATAATCTTTCCAGTTGCGTTGCGTCATGGCTGCCGAGTTCGCAATGTGAGGGGGGCGCTTGCAGGCGCCCGCCCGGTTACGTCATTGCGGCAAGGGCTGCTCGCGGGTCTCGCGGCCAATGGCCAGCGCGATGATGCTCAGGATGATGAAGCAGGTCATGATCGCCGCGCCCTTGTTGAACCCGCCGAAATAACCGACGAGGAGGCCGGCGACGAGCGGTCCCGCGCTGGTGATGATGCGGCCGGTGCCATTGCAGAACGACACAGCCGTCGCGCGAATATGCGTCGGGAACAATTCCGGCAGATACACCGCGTGCCCGGAGAACTGGCCCAGCACGAAGAACCCGTATATCGGTAACAAATAAGGGTAGAGGTGATACGAGCTGAGCCCGAGATAGAGGACGAGGCCGAGAACCAGGGTCCCCAGATTATAGCCGATGATCGCCGGGCGGCGGCCGATCCAGTCGGCGATAAAGCCGAACGAGGCATAGCCGAAGATGCCGCCGACGCCCCACAGCATCATGCCCTGGCTGACAAACGGAATCGCGTCCGCGCCCTTGATGCCGTCGTTACCGACCATCTGCGTGATGATCGTCGGCAGCCAGATCACCGTCGTCCAGTTCGCGAGCAGGGTGCCGAGGCAGAACATCAACCCGACGAACGTGCTGAAGCGGTTCTGCGGATTGAACAGCTGCAACGGCACAAAACGGAGGAACTCCCGGTCTTCGGCGGTGGCCGTATCGATCTCCGCCCGAACGGTCTGGCGCCGCGCCCGCATCGCCGTGAAGTGCTCAGGCTCCATCATGCCGCGCCGAATGAAAGCCAGCAGGATCGCGGGGCAGATCCCGACGAAGAACACCCAGCGCCAGCCATAGGGCCCGATGAGTCCGTAAACCCAGCCGCCGATCAGACTGCCGAAGGCGCCGCCCGTCATCATGATGCCGAGTACCCAGGCACGCTGTGCGTTGTCGGCGAAAGCCTCGGCGACAAGCGGGATGCCGACGATAATCTCGCCGCCCGTCCCCAGACCGCCAAGAAAGCGGAAGAAGCCGAGTTCAAGCGGCGAGTGGGAAAAGCCCTGCGCGGCGGTGAACACGCTGTAGATCAATATGCTGAGCGCCAGCGTGCGAACCCGGCCGATATAATCGGCGATGATGCCAAAGATAAAGCCGCCAAAGGCCCAGCCCAGCAATCCGACCATCGCCAGGATGCCGCCAACTCGGCCAATATCCGACATCGCGGGACTGCCGCCGAGCAACTCCGTCAGGGCCGGGCGCAGCACGGCCGAGTACAGCCCGAAATCGGTAGCGTCGAGCGCCCATCCCGCCCACACCACAAGAAAGACCGTCCACTGGTACCTGGAAAGCCCGCGCGTAAATTTGAGCGCACCCACGGCGCTGTCGCTCGGCATGCTGGTTTCCCCCCGATAATCGCGTTCGCGTCACGCGTTTCGCGAAACGATAGATCGCAGGCGGCGGGCTTGTCCATCAGCGCCGCCCCACCGGTTGCCTGCGGGGTGAATCAGCCGGCGGCCAGCGGTTGCGCGGGTTGTGCTTCTGTGCTACCTACCGCGCCGATTTCGCGGGGCCATAATGGCCCTGTGCGGGCGGCTGCGTCCGAGATCACCCCTACCAGCGAATTATCGCGGCCCGGCCGAGCCGGCGCGTTTATTGGAGACCGGTTTCCGTTGGCTTCCGAAAGTGCAGGCGCTTCCGGCCTGGCAGAACGTTACGCGGCGGCGCTGTTCGATCTGGCCGACGAGCAGCATGCGCTCGATACGGTGGCAGGCGATCTTCGCGAATTGCGGGCCATGTTGCAGACCAGCCCGGATTTGGCGCGGCTGTTGCGCAGCCCGGTACTGACGCGCGATGCACAGGGCAAAGCCATCGCGGCGATCGGCTCGCAGGCAGGATTATCCGAGCTGACACGCAATTTCCTCGGGATCGTCGCCCGTAACCGGCGTCTCTTCGAAATCCCAGGCATGATTACCGCCTTTCTCGCACAATTGGCCGAGCGGCGCGGCGAGGTAACCGCCGAAGTGACCGTGGCACAGCCGCTGGATGAAGAGCGGCAGGTCGCTCTGACCGAGCAGTTGCGTCGCGCCGTCGGGTCGCGCGTTACGGTGGACATCAAGGTCAACCCGGCTCTGCTCGGCGGCATGATCGTGCGGGTCGGGTCGCGCATGGTGGATGCGTCGCTGAATAGCCGGTTGCAGCGTCTGCGGCTGGCGATGCGCAGTGCAGGATAGTTGCCGTTGGGCGCATTCGGCGCCGGCAATGGCATGATGTAGGAAAGACGAAGGAACAGAGATGGAAATCCGTGCGGCAGAAATTTCGGCGATCCTGAAGCAGCAGATCGCCGGTTTCGGCAGCGAAGCCGATGTCGCCGAAGTCGGCCAGGTGCTGTCGGTCGGTGACGGCATTGCGCGCGTCTACGGCCTCGACAAGGTGCAGGCCGGCGAGATGGTCGAATTCCCGAACGGGATGAAGGGCATGGCCCTCAATCTCGAAACCGACAATGTCGGCGTCGTGATCTTCGGCGAGGATAGCGGCATCCGGGAGGGCGATACGGTGAAGCGCACCGGCGCCATCGTCGATGTGCCGGTCGGCCGCGGTCTGCTGGGGCGCGTCGTCGATGGTCTCGGCAACCCGATCGACGGCAAGGGGCCGCTGACCGACGTCACCCGCACCCGCGTTGAGGTCAAGGCGCCGGGTATCATCCCGCGCAAATCGGTGCACGAGCCGGTGCAGACCGGTCTCAAGGCGATCGACGCGCTGGTGCCGATCGGGCGCGGCCAGCGCGAGCTGATCATCGGCGATCGCCAGACCGGCAAGACCGCGGTCGCGATCGACACGATCCTCAACCAGAAGCAGGTCAACGCCGGCACCGACGAGTCGAAAAAGCTCTACTGCATCTATGTCGCGGTCGGGCAAAAGCGCTCGACGGTCGCGCAGATCGTCAAGACCCTGCAGGATTACGGCGCGCTCGAATACTCGATCGTCGTCGCGGCGACCGCGTCGGAACCGGCGCCGCTGCAGTTCCTGGCGCCCTATGCCGGCTGCGCGATGGGCGAGTTCTTCCGCGACAACGGCATGCACGCGCTGATGATCTATGACGATCTGTCAAAGCAGGCCGTCGCGTATCGCCAGATGTCGCTGCTGCTGCGCCGCCCGCCGGGTCGTGAGGCTTATCCCGGCGACGTGTTTTATCTGCACTCCCGGCTGCTCGAACGCGCCGCCAAGATGAATGACGAGCTGGGCGCCGGCTCGTTGACCGCCTTGCCGGTCATCGAGACGCAGGCGGGCGACGTGTCGGCCTATATCCCGACCAACGTGATTTCGATTACCGACGGGCAGATCTTTCTCGAAACCGATCTGTTCTATCGCGGCATCCGGCCGGCAATCAACGTCGGTCTGTCGGTCAGCCGGGTGGGCTCGGCGGCGCAGATCAAGGCGATGAAGCAGGTTGCCGGCCGCATCAAGCTCGAACTCGCGCAGTACCGCGAAATGGCGGCGTTCTCGCAATTCGCCTCCGATCTCGACGCGGCGACGCAGCGCCTGTTGGCGCGCGGCTCGCGCCTCACCGAATTGCTGAAGCAGCCGCAATTCTCGCCAGTGCCCGTCGAGGAGCAGGTGGTGGTGATCTTCGCCGGCACGCGTGGCTATCTCGATCGCGTCAACATCAATGATGTCGGCCGTTTCGAGCAATCGATGCTCGGCGAATTGCGCGCCTCGCACCCCGAGTTTCTCGCCTCGATCCGTGATCAACGCGAGATCACCGGCGATACCGACAAGGGCTTGGCCGATTTTCTCGACGGCTTTTCGAAGACATTCGCGTGATGTTGCGGATCGCCTCCCCGGCGAAAGCCGGGGCCCATTTCTACACCAACTGCCAAGCTGCCCGATGGGTCCCGGCTTTCGCCGAGGCCGCGAGCCGCTGGGCGGCGTCTTCGAGCAACATCTAGCCGATGCCCAGCCTCAAAGACCTGCGAGTCCGCATCCGCAGCGTGCGCTCAACGCAGAAGATCACCTCGGCGATGAAGATGGTCGCGGCCTCGCGCTTGCGCCGGGCACAGGAGCAAGCCGAGGCGGCCCGGCCCTATGCCCTTCGGATGGAGCGTGTGCTGAGTTCGCTGGCGGGCCGCATGGCAGGGATGGCGGGCGCCCCGCGCCTGCTGAGCGGCACGGGCAAGGACGATGTGCATCTGTTGATCGTCGCCACATCCGATCGCGGTCTCGCCGGCGGCTTTAATGGCAGCATCCTGCGCGAGGCGCGCCGCCGCATCCGCGACCTCGACAATTCCGGCAAGACGGTAAAAATCCTGACGGTCGGCCGCAAGGGTCGTGACAGCCTGCGGCGCGACTACAGTCGGCTGATCCATGACAGCCTGACCGATATTGGCCGTCGCCGCGTCTCATTTGAGGAAGCGCGCGATATCGCCGACCGGGTACTGGCGCTCTACGAGGCCGGCGAGTTCGATGTGTGCTCGATCGTGTTCAACCGGTTCCGCTCGGCCATGACGCAGATCGTCACCGTGCAGCAGCTGATCCCGTTCGCGCCCCCCCCAGCGGC
>Ga0213875_10002263_pt1 | contig 11678 bp, 10 predicted proteins | sample BarmaccomBMRX_R8_FD_160105 | JGI IMG/M metagenome (GOLD analysis project Ga0213875, IMG submission 160105) | Root-associated microbial communities from Barbacenia macrantha in rupestrian grasslands, the National Park of Serra do Cipo, Brazil - RX_R8 | ecosystem: Host-associated > Plants > Roots... | reverse complement strand
GAGGCCGATCTCCAGGACCTCGAGCATGTGCGTTTCGTCGTCGATGACGAGAACCGCCGGCGATCCTTCCATGCAACCCATCGTTAGCAGCCAATCCTTGGCGGATGCTTGGGTGCGCGGCTACTCGAACCGCAGCGCGCGGATCGGATCGAGCGCGGCGGCCTTGCGCGCCGGCCAGAATCCGAAGAACACGCCCACCGCGGCGCTGAACGCGAGAGCGAGCACGACCGCGACGACCGGTACGCTGGACGGCCAGTGCGCGAAGACGGCGATCGACGCCGCGCCGAGCACGCCGAGCAGCACGCCGATCGCGCCGCCGCCCGTCGAGAGCACGACCGCTTCGATCAGGAACTGTCGCAGGATCGCCGCGCCGCGCGCGCCGAGCGCGACGCGCAGGCCGATCTCGCGTGTCCGCTCCGTGACCGACACCAGCATGATGTTCATGATGCCGATGCCGCCGACGAGCAGCGAGACCGCCGCGACCGCTGCCAGCAGCAGGCCGAGGATCGATGCCGTCGCGGACGCCGCCTGCGCGATGTCTTGCAGGTTGCGCACCTGGAAGTCGTCGGGCTGTCCGGCGACGATGCCGTGACGCTGCTCGAGCAGTCCCGTGATCTGCGACTGCACGGAGTCGATGTGCTGCGCGTCGACGGCCGACACCATCAGCCCGCCGATGCTCGTGCCGCCGGTGAGGCGTTCGAGCGCCGACGTGTACGGCATGAGCACCGTGTCGTCCTGATCTTGTCCGGCGCCGCTCTGACCTTTCGCGGTGAGCGTTCCGACGACGGTGAACGGCACGCTCTTGACGAGCACCGTCTGTCCGACCGGATCGCTGCCCGGGAACAGCTGGTTCACGACGGTCTGGCCGAGCACGGCGACCTTCGCCGCCGAATCGGTCTCGCTCTGCGTGAAGAAACGTCCGCTGGCGACGCCCCAGCTGCGCACGTACGTGAACGTCGGCGCGGCCCCGGTGACCGTCGTCTGCCAGTTGTTGCCGTTCGCGACCAGCTGCGTGCGGACGGTGACCTGTGGCGACACCGCGCTCACGCCGGGGATCTTCGCGATCGCGAGGCCGTCCTGCACGGTGAGCGTCGACGCGCCGCCGTTGCCGGTGCGCACGCCGCTCGTGTTGACGCTGCCCGGAATGACCATGACGAGGTTCGATCCCAGGCCGTTGATCTGGTTAGCCACCGACGTCTTGGCGCCGGTACCGATCGCGACCGTGACGATGACCGCCGCGACGCCGATCACGACGCCGAGCATCGTGAGCAGCGAACGCGAACGGTTCCGCACGAGCGCCTGCAGCGCGAGCCGCAGCGTCTGCGTGAGCGTGATCATACGAGCTCCTTCTCGCGCACGGGTTCGTCCGAGACGATGTTGCCGTCGCGGAACGTCACGAGCCGGCGCGCGTGCGCGGCGACGTCGGGTTCGTGGGTGACGAGCATGACGGTCATGCCGCGTTCTTCGTTGAGCCGGCGGAAGAGCGCCATGACGTCTTCCGACGACGCGGTGTCGAGCGCGCCCGTCGGCTCGTCGGCGAGGATCAGCTGCGGCTGGTTCACGATCGATCGCGCGATCGCGACGCGCTGCTGCTGTCCTCCCGAGAGCTGGTTCGGCTGGTGCTGCGCGTACTTCGCGAGACCGACCGCGTCGAGCGCTTCCATCGCGGCTTCGCGCCGGCGTGCAGCCGGCACGCGCGCGTAGATCATCGGAAGCTCGACGTTCTCGATCGCGGTCGTGCGCGGCAGCAAGTTGTACGCCTGAAAGACGAACCCGAGCGCGCGCGATCGCAGATCGGCGAGATCGTCGGGGCCGAGCGACCCGAGGTCGTGACCGGCGAACCGGTACGTCCCCGAGGTCGGGCGGTCCAGCAGGCCGACGATGTGCATGAACGTCGACTTGCCGGATCCGGACGGGCCCATGACGGCGACGAACTCGCCGTCGTCGATGGTGAGGTCGACGCCGCGCAGCGCGACGACGTCCTCACCACCCTCGAGGGGATAGACCTTGCGCAGGCCTTGCACCTGAACGACGGGCGCCACCGCACTACCCTCCCGGTCCACGGCCGCCGCCGTAGCCGCCGCGTCCGCCGCCCTGCATGCCCGCGAGCGGGTTGCTGCCGGTCGACGTGCGGGACGCGCCCGCGCTGGTGTGGTTGTCGCCGGTGACGACGCGGTCGCTCGCGCTCAGCGTGCCGCGCAGCGGCGTCACGCTCGCCTCCGTGGATCCCACGAGGCCGACCTTCACCGGAACCGGCTGCAGCTTGCCGCTGCGCAGGACGAAGATTCGTCCGGTCGCGCCCGGCGTCACCGCGCCGCCGCTCGATGCGCTGGTCGCACCCCACGGCGATGCCGACGACGATCCGCTCGCGCTCGACGGGCTCGCATTGCGTGCGCTCGAGGTCTGCGCGTTCGCATTGCCGCGCATGCCGCGGTGGCTGCGCGAGAACGCGCCGGCCGGCGGAACGTACGTGAACGCCGCGAGCGGAACGAGCGTGGCGTTGCCGACGTGCGCGACCTGGATCGTCGCGTTCGCCGTCATGCCGGGCATCAGCGCGCCGTCATGGTTGTCGACGTACACCACGACCGTGTACGTCACGACGTTCGATACCGTCGTCGGATTCTGACGCACTTGCGCGACCGTCGCCGTGAACGTGCGGTTCGGGTATGCGAGCACGCTGAACGACACGGGGTCACCTGCCGTGATGCGGCCGATGTCCGGCTCGCCGACGGACAGATCCAGCTCCATCTTGCTGAGATCTTGTGCGATCGTGTAGAGCGTCGGCGTCTGCAGCGACGCGGCGACGGTCTGGCCGATCGACACCGAGCGCGAGATCACCGTGCCGTCGACCGGCGAAGTGATGATCGTGTGCGCGAGGTTCGCCTGCGCGGTCTTGACGTTCGCCTGTTGGATGCCGATCGCGGCGACCTGCGCGTCGCGCGTCGCCGCTTCGTTCGCGGCCGTCGCGACCTGCACGCCGGCGGTTGCCGACTGCGCCTGCTGCGTCGCCGCCGCCTGCGCGATCTGCGCGTTCGCGGCCAGCGCCTGCGCCTGCGCCTGCGTCACGGCGACCTTCGCCGCCGCATACGCGGTTTGCGCGGCGACGTCGCTCGACTCGTCGGCGTCGGCTTGGCTCTGCGGGATGTAGCCCTGCGCGAGCAGCTGCTTGTCGCGCGCGACCGTCTGCTGCGCGAGCGCGAGCGCGCTCTGCGTTTTCGTGACGTTGGTCTGCGCCGTGGCGATCGCGGTGGTGGCCGCCGCTGCATTGGCCTGCGCAACGCGGTCGCTCGCGACCGCGGCTTGCGTTTCGGCCTGCGCCGCCGCGACGGCGGACGGCGCACCGCTCGCGGTCGCACCCGCGGCCTGCGCCTGCGCTTCGCTCTGCGCGAGCGTCGCCTGCGCCTGCTCGAGCGCGGCTTGGAACGTCGTCGGGTCCAGCTTCGCGAGAACCTGGCCCTTCTTCACATGGGAGTTGAAGTCGGCGTCGATCTCGGAGATCGTGCCCGAGACCTGCGTGCCGACGCTGATCGTGTTCTGCGGGTTGAGCGTGCCCGTCGCGGTGACCGTCTGCGCGAGAGATCCGGTCTGCACGGGGACGCTCGTGTACGTCACGGCGCCCGCGCGAGCGCGGAACACCACGAACGAGAGCACGATCGCGACGATCAGAACGAACGCCGCGGCTGCGAGCAACCAGCGCGGGCGACGTCGCGGCGGTTGCAGGATGACGGTAGAAACGCGACCGTTCGTCGCCGGCCGCTCGAGTGTGAACATTGCATACCGGCTACGCTCCCTTGGGCTGGGACGTGCTATAGCCGGGATGAGGATCAGGCACGGATCAGATGAGAGCGGTTCTCAGCACCGTACCAGAGAGGCTGCCTCGGCGAGCGGTCAGGCGAACTGCGCGAAATAGTCGTCGACGTCGGCCGCGGGCACGCCCGCCTCGAGCGAGCGCCGGCGCAGCGCGGCGAGGTCCGGAAACGGCTGCGCCAGGAGCACGTCCGTGCGTTCGCCGCCCGGCACGAGCGCCGCGCGAGGGACGTCCGCGGGGATGAGCGCGGTCTGCCACGGCTCCAGCATGAGCCCGCTCGCCGGCTCGGCATCGATGCGCACGTGGGCTCCCATGGCGGTGACGGCGAGCGGGGTGCCGTTCGTCTCGACGTACGTATCGAGGCTGCGGACGGTCGCGTGCTCCAGCGAGAACCGGCGGTCCGCGACCAGCAGGGTGCGCTCGAGGCCGTCGGCCGCATACGCGAGCGGTCGCACGGCGCCGGGAAGCGTCGCACGATAGTCGAGCACGTCGGCCGCTTTGTCGACGTGCAGTTCGCGCGGCTTGCCGTCGGCGCCGACGCGGTTCCAGTCGAAGATGCGGTACGTCAGATCGCTGGCCTGCTGCGCCTCGAAGAGCTCGATTCCAGGCCCGATGGCGTGCAGGGTTCCGGCGGGCAGATAGAACGCGTCGCCGGCGCGCACGCGAACGCGCCGCAGGATGTCCGCAAGCGTGCCGTCCGCGACACGTTGCAGATACTCCTCGCGGGACGTGTCGCGCGACCAGCCGAGCACGATCTCGGCGTCGGGCTGCGCCCGCAGCACGTACCAGCACTCGGTCTTCCCGTTCGGCTGATGCTCGACGCGCTGCGCGTACGCGTCGTTCGGATGCACCTGCACCGACAGCGATGCGCGCGCGTCGATGAGCTTCGTCAGCAACGGAAACTGCATCGACGGGTCGATGGAACCCGTCAGCGCCGTGCCTTCCGCGGCGCGCACGTCCGCGAGCGTGCGTCCCGCGTACGGTCCGTCGTGCACGCGGTTGAGGTCCCAGCACTCCCACGACTCGCCGAGCGTCGCGTGCGCGTCGCCGCGCTTCGCGTACGCGCGCACGAGGGCGTCGCCGCCCCAGATCGCCGGCACGAGCCGCGGTTCGAGCGCAAACGGAAAGAGCCGGCCCTGCACGGGCCGACTCTTTGCCTTACGAAGCGAACGTTCCGCCGCGCGTGCTGCGGCTGGTCCGCGCGTCTACTCGCGGCGGATCGTCGTGGACGTCGAGCTGGAACGGTTGTTCGACATCGCGACGAGGCCGACGATCACGACCAGCACCACCGCGCCGATGATGATCCACGTCCAGTTGACGCCGCCGTTGGTCGTCGTGTCGGTCGTCGTCGTGCTCGACGTTCCGCCCGTCGAGCCGCTGGCGGCGGATCCGTTCGTGCCGCCCGTCGCGCCGCTCGTACCGGTCGCGCCCGTGCCGGTGCCTCCGCCCGTCGTGGCGCCGCTCGTGGTTCCGCCGCTCGTTCCGCCCGCGGTCTGCGCGAGCGACAACGCCGGTGCGACCGCGAGAAAAAGCGCGATCACCAGGATCGAGATTCGAGAGAGAGTCCGCAAACGTTTCCCCTCCAATGATGTCATGCCGCGACGTCCATCGGCTCGGGATCGCCACCCGGCGGGGTGGGATCGGCGGGGATCTCCGGCATCGTGTCCGGTCCCATCGGCGGAACGTCGGGCACGGATTGGGGGACCTGATACTCCGCGAACATCGCGCCCGAGACGTTCCCGGGGGGTCGCTCGCCGAAACACCCGCCGACGAGGCGGCAACCTTCGCGCGCATCCCCCGGTCTTGCCGCTCCGTGCGCCCCCTGCTCCAACACGTCGCGCTGCTCTTCGCATTCGCCGGACTGCTCGCCGAAGCGCCCGGTCCGTCGGCGCCCGCGGAGGAAGCCGCGAAGATCTTCGCGGTGACGGGCGCGCGCTCGGCACCGGTGCAGTCGTACACGTCGAAGCTGCACGTCGACTTTGCGCTGCGGTCGTTTCCGTACCTGAAGTTTCACCTCGAGGGCCGCATCACGTACAAGCGTCCGAACCTGTACTCCGTGCACTTCGACCACGTGCCGTGGTTCGGGAAGGGCTTCGAGGACATGAAGATGGACCCGCTGCAGCCGCAGACCTGGCCCGAGCACTACGACGTCGCGAGCGTGTCGCGCAGCGGTGACCGCACGGACGTCGAGATGCGCGACAAGGTCGCCGGCAACATCAAGGGCGTGCATGCGGAGCTCGACATGGACGGCCTGCGCCGCATCGCGTGGACCTACACCAACGGCGGAAACATCGAGGTGCGCGTCAACCCGGTCGTCGTCGACGGCGTTCCCGTGCCGTCCACCGAAGACGCCGACATCAAGCTGCCGGCGTATCACGTCGTGGCGCACGCGACGTTCACGGACTACGCGATCGTCCGCGATGCGGCCGCGACCACCATCTTCGCTCGGTAGCGAGGCGTCGGCGTCCGGGCGCTGAACCACCCGCGCAGATGTCGCCGACGACGATCGTGGTACCGCGGGGAGCCGAGGCGGCAGCCGTCCGCCGCGCGCGCGCGCCCGTCCGGATCGCGGAGATTTCGCCGGGCGCCGTCGGCGTCGTCGAGCTGCCGGAGTTTCGGCCCGGCGAGATGGTGCTCGTGACGGGCGTGTGCGGCGCGCTGTGGCGGCTGCGCGCCGGTGACGTCGCGATCTACGGGCGCGTCGCGGACGCGAACGCGTCGATCGACCTCGATCCGTCCGTCGTCGACGCGCTCTCCGCCGCGCTGCCCGCGGCGCTCGTCGTGAACGCGTGCACGACGCGGCGCGTCGTGACGCGCGTCGACGCGCGCACGACGCTCGCACAGCGATACAACGCCGACGTCGTCGACATGGAGGGGACGCACCTCGCCGCCGCGCTGCAAGCGCAGGGCGTGCACTTCGCGATGGTGCGCGTCGTGAGCGACGACGCGGCCCATGACCTTCCGCCCATCGACGACGCGATCGACGCCGACGGCCGCATGCAGCCGTTGCCGATCGCGCTCGCGTTCGCGCGCGCGCCGCTCAAGGCGATCTCGTTCGTGCGCAGCGTCGGCGGCGCGCTCGGCGTGCTGACCGACGTCGTCCGCGCGCTCAGCGGCGTCCCGGCGTAGGCGTAAACGTGCGGCCCTTCCACGTGCCGCCCGCGCCGCGCACGTGGCGGCGCGCGGAGTCGACGGTCATGGCGGCGTAGAGCGCGGCAGCGGCCGGCAGCGCGAACGCGTTGCGTCGCGGCACGCCGTACAACCGGAGCGTCGGCGCGTACAGCGCCGCCATCGTCGCCCACGCCGCGATTCCCGGCAGCGCCGCGCGCGCATCGCGGCGGCGCACGCCCGCGACCGTCGCGGCGACGGGAACGACGTAGAGCAGCATCATGCCGGCGACGGTTCCCGCGAGCAGCAGCGGGGAGTAGCGCAGCTGCGTGTACGCCGTGCGCGCCACCATCGACCAGATCGCGCCGAGCGACGCGTACGGCCGAACGCTGCGCGAGCGCGTCGCGAGCCCGAGCCACAAGCCGCCGCCGCTGCCTTTCACCGCGGCGGCGAGCGCGCAGTCGTCGATCAGCTCGCCCTTGATGCGCTCGACGCCGCCGATCGCGCGCAGCGCGCCGTCCGCGAGCAGCACGCAGCCGCCCGCCGCCGCCGCGGTGCCGCGCGCGTCGTCGTTGCTCCACGCGAACGGGTACAGCATGCGGAAGAAAAACACGAACGCGGGGATCAGCAGCCGCTCCGCGCGCGACGCGCAGTGCAGCGCGACCATCTGCGAGACGAGCGCGCGATCCAGCTCCCGCGCCGTCGCGACGAGGCGCGCGAGCGTGCGCGGGTCGTGCTCGACGTCGGCATCCGAGAACCACCAATACGCCGGCGGTTCGCCGGCAGCGCGCGCCGACGCGACGCCTTCGGCGAGCGCCCAGACTTTGCCGGTCCAGCCGTCCGGGCGCGCGCGAGCGTCGACGACGCGCGCGCGGTGTGCCGCCGCGTGCTCCGCGATCGTGCGGCGCGCGACGTCGGCGGTTCCGTCGCCGCTGCGATCGTTCACGACCGTCACGGCGAAGCGCCCGTCGTAGTCCTGCGCGAGCAGCGACGCCAGCGTACGCGCGAGCACGTCCGCCTCGTTGCGCGCCGGAACGACGGCATGCACGTCGGGCGCCGGCGCATCCGCGCCGGGCTCGCGCAGGCCGTCGGCGCCGGAATCCCAAAACCGCCCGCGAGCGAACGCCAAACCGATCCACGCAGCGGCGGAAAGCCACGAGAGCTTAACGATGCGTGGGGTCCCCGGCCCGACCGCGCAACGAACATGACGACATCGCACGACAGTCCTGCGCTCGGTACATCACCGAGCCCTCTTTCGCCGAGCGCGATCCGCGACGCGATCGAACGCGCCGTCGATGCGCTGTTTCGGCGGCAGGACGCGGCGGGTTTTTGGTGGGCCGAGCTGCAGTCGAACGTCACGATCACGGCGGAGGTGCTGCTGCTGCACCACGTGTGGGGCACGTTCGGCCGCGTGCCGCGCGCCGCGGCCGAACGCTACTTCCGCGGCGAGCAGCGCGAGCACGGCGGCTGGGACCTCGCATACGGCGACGGCGGCGAGCTGAGCGTCACGATCGAAGCGTACATGGCGCTGCGGCTGCTCGGCGTGGACCGCGACGATCCCGCGCTCGTGCGCGCGCGTGCGTACGTCCTCGCGCGCGGCGGCATCACGCGCTCGCGCATCTTCACGAAGATGCACCTCGCGCTGCTCGGCGCGTACGAATGGGACGGTCTGCCTGCCCTCCCGCCGTGGCTGATGCTGCTGCCGGAACGCGGTCCGTTCTCGATCTACGACCTCTCCAGCTGGGCGCGCGGAAGCACCGTGCCGCTCATCTTGCTGTTCGATCGCAAGCCCGTCTACGGGCCGGTGCTGACGCTGGACGAGCTCTACGCCGAAGGCCGCGAGAACGCGCGCTTCGCGCTGCCGCCGGGAAACGATCCGTTCGAACGCCTCTTCACGGCCGTCGACAACGTGCTCAAGCGCGCCGAGCAGCTCGGCGTCGTGCCGTTCCGCGAACGCGGGCTCGCGCGCGCCGAACGCTGGACCCTCGAGCGTCAGGAGCACACCGGCGACTGGGCCGGCATCATTCCGGCGATGCTGAACGCGATGCTCGGGCTGCGCGCGCTCGGCTACGCCGTCGACGATCCCGTCGTCGTGCGCGGCTTCGCCGCGCTGGACGGCTTCACGGTGACCGAGAACGGCGCGTACCGCGTGCAGCCGTGCATCTCGCCGGTCTGGGACACGGGCCTCGCGGTGCGCGCGCTCGTCGATGCGCGCGTGCCGCGCGAAGACGCGCGGCTCATCCGCGCGGTGTCGTGGCTGCTCGACAAGCAGATCGTCGCGCGCTACGGCGACTGGTCGGTGAAGAACCGGGAAGGCAAGCCCGGCGGCTGGGCGTTCGAGTTCGAGAACGCCTGGTACCCCGACGTCGACGACACCGCCGTCATCGCGATGGCGCTCGCCGCCGTCGACCACCCCGAACCCGCGCGCGTGCGCGGCGCGATCGCGCGCGCGGCCGGCTGGGTCGCAACGATGCAGTGCAAAACCGGCGGCTGGGCCGCGTTCGACGTCGACAACGACAAAGAGTGGCTCAACCGGATCCCCTACGGCGATCTCAAGGCGATGATCGATCCGAGCACCGCCGACGTCAGCGCGCGCGTGATCGAGATGGTCGTGCGGTGCGGCTTGCACGACTTCGACGCGCGGCGCTTCGATCGCGGGCTCGCGTACCTCTTGCGCGAGCAGGAGCGTGACGGTGCGTGGTTCGGACGCTGGGGCGTGAACTACGTCTACGGCACCAGCGGCGCGCTCGCCGCGCTCGGCCCGCTCCGATCGCCCGGCGATCGCGCGCGCACGCGCAACGTCGACGCAGCCGTCGTGCGCGGCGCCGTGTGGCTGAAGAGCGTGCAGCAACGCGGCGGCGGCTGGGGCGAGACGACGGACAGCTATCGCGACCCCTCGCTGCGCGCCGTCGGTCCCCCGACCGCGAGCCAAACCGCGTGGGCGCTGATCGGATTGCTCGCGTGCGTCGAACGGTTGCCCGCGATCGCGCACGCGTTCGACGCGGCGATCGAACGCGGCGTCGGCTATCTGCTACGAACGCAGCGGATCGACGGCAGTTGGGACGAGCCGGAGTTCACCGGCACGGGGTTCCCGAACCACTTCTATCTCAACTATCACCTGTACCGACTGTACTTTCCGCTCGCCGCGCTGGGCCGGTTCGCGAGGTTACGCGACCGCTGATCCGCGCCGCACCGCGACCGGCGCGGTGCCGTTGGCGTGCAGCGCCGTTGCCTTCGCCGTCGCCTTTCGCGGCGGCAGCATGCGAAGGCCGAGCAGCAGCGACGTGGCCAGAATCGGCATCACCGTCGGGCGCAGCAGCCGCCGGTCGATGCGCGCCATCACGCGGCGGTTCTCCGCGAGCGCCGCTTCGAGCAGCATCACCGGTGTGATGCTCTTCACCATGGCGTCGAGCTCGGGATCGTCCAGCTTCGTCGGAACGGCCGGCATGTCGGTCGCGCCCGTCGCCGTGCCGATCGATGCACGCACGTGGTAGCGCAACGAGTTGAACGTCCGCTGGAAAGGCCGGTCGCGGCCCGCCCGCGCCTCTTCATAGCGCCACCAGTTCACGAAGAACGTGATGTGCCGCGCCTCTTCGTAGAGCACGTTCTCGAAGATGCCGAGCAGCGCCGCCGGGAAGAGCCCGCGCTCGCGCGCGAGCGCGAACGCGCCGAAGCCGACGAACGAGTCGGTGCACTCGCCGAAGCCGAAGATGCAGAAATCGTCACGTGTCGCCGGCGGATCGCCGACGGGAATGACGGGCGCGTCGATGCCGTAGCGGTCGAGGACGTGCGACATCAGCTTGCCGTGGCGCGTCTCCTCCACGCCTTGGACGGCGACGGCCTCGCGAATCAGCGGGTCTTCCAAGGTTTGCGCGAACGCCGTGACCATGCGGCCCGCGCGCTGCTCGATGGCTCGCGCGTAGCTCCAGAACGGGAACGCGTGCAGCCGGGCCAGGTATTTTCCGTCGAGCTCGGGCCACGGGAGCTCCTCGGGAGCGAACGGCACGTGGGTGTCGATGAACGTCCGGCAAAAGAGGTCGCGATGCTCGCGGCTTCCGACTCGCATGGCCCGCTATGCGACGCAGCGCGCAGATGCTTCCTGCCCCGGGGAGAGGCCCGAACGGCACGTCATCGAAGGAGCGAAGGTGCAAGCAGTCCGCTTCGGCGCAGCGCGCGAGCCCGGAACCGCGGATGCGGACCGTTCGTCGCGCCTGCTTCTGCCGCGCGTGTCGCGCACGTTCGCGCTCGGCATCAAGTTGCTCCCGCCGCAGCTCGAGCCGCCGGTCCGTATCGGATATCTGCTGTGCCGGATCGCCGACACCGTCGAGGACGATCTCGCGCTGTCCGCGGATCGCAAGGCGGAACTGCTCGACGCGTTCATCGCGGCGTTCGACGACGCGCGCCGCGCCGACGAGTTCGCGCTCAGCGTCGCCGAGCTGACCGCGAACGAAGACTACCTCGAGCTCGTCGCCGCATCCGCGGGAGTCATCGATCTGTACGCCGCGCTCGACGAGCCGACGCGCGCGATCCTGCGCCGCTGGATCTTCGAGATGGTGCGCGGCATGCGCAGCATGGTGCTCCGGCATCCCGGCGGCATCCGCCTCGCCACGCTCGACGAGTTTCGCGAGTACTGCTACTACGTCGCCGGCACGGTCGGGCATCTGCTGACGGATCTGTGGCACGAGCACTCCGTCGCGGTCGGCGCCGGAACGTACGCGCGGCTGCTCGAGGATTGTCAGGCCTTCGGAGAAGCGCTGCAGAC